>Ga0302184_10000503_pt1 | contig 25559 bp, 26 predicted proteins | sample I_Palsa_N3_3_FD_200233 | JGI IMG/M metagenome (GOLD analysis project Ga0302184, IMG submission 200233) | Peat permafrost microbial communities from Stordalen Mire near Abisko, Sweden - I_Palsa_N3_3 | ecosystem: Environmental > Terrestrial > Soil > Palsa > Peat permafrost | place: Sweden...
ACCGAGCCCGTCTTGGGCGTGCTGCTGCTTACGCACGCAGCCAGCACTGTCGCGCTGACGAGGGCGACGACCGCCATCGCGACGCGGGGTGCGGCATGTCGCGGCGACCTCCGCCGCAGCAGATTCATGGCCCGAGCGCCGCTAGCAGGCTGGGCAGGGCATTGCGGGAGCGGATGCCGATCTTGTCGAAGACGTGTCCCAGGTGGAATTCCACCGCCTTGACGGTGACGTAGAGCTCGGCTGCCACTTCCCGGTTCGACCGCCCGGTGCAGACCAGCCGGGCCACGGCTAGTTCAGATGCCGTGAGGTTCCAGCCGGCCGGTTGCTGCTCGGGCGCTATCTCGGCCCCGCAGGCCTGAAGCTCGCGCTCGCAAGCCGCCACATGAGGCTGGGCTCTGAGCTCGACCAGGCGATCGCGTGCCTGCCGGAGACGTACGGCGGCGCCCTGACGATCGCCGGCGCGGCGAAGGCGACGGCCGTCATCGCGTTCCAGCAAGGCGAGCTGGAAGGGCAAGGGCAGTCCCTGGGCCAGCTGCCAGGCGGAGGCGAAGGATTCCCCGGCACCGGCCAGGTCGCCCCTGGCGACGGCCAGGTTGCCGCGCAGGCGGGCCGCCGTCATGCTGGCCGAGGCGAGGCCGAAGGCGGGGATGGCGGCGATGAGTTCCTGCAGCGCCGCCTCGGCGTCATTCAGCCGGCCCAGACCGATCAGGGCATCGACCTCCAGCGGGCGCCAGTCCGCCCAGCCCGGCAGGCCGAAGACCTCATCCCGGCCGAGTGCCCGCACGGCTGACGTGGCCGACAGCACTCCCGGCAGGTCACCCCGGGCCAGGGCCAGCTCGGCGCCGGCCCAGGCCGCGTGGGTGACCGCTATCCCCGCCCCGGAAGCCGCGGACCGGGACGCCTCGACGTGGGCGGCTGCCACCTGCCAGTCGCCCCGGTCTGCCGGGACCATGGCGGCATGGGCGTGTGCGAAGGCAAGCGCCCATGCCCGGTCGTTGTCATGGGCCAGGGAAACGGCCAGCTCGGAGTGGGTGAGGGCGTCGTCCCAGGCGCCGAGGGAGTACTCGGTAGCGGAGAGGAAGGTCAGGCACTGGCCGGGGTAGCGCAGGCTCACCCCGGCCCGCAGCCGGGCCAGGCTCACCGAAAGGTCAGTCATAGCCCCGACCGGGTCATCGGTGATCGTTCGGCACCTCCCCCGGGTGACAAGGGCGCCGGTGTGCTCCAGCGGCACGTCGGCGGCCACGGCAGGAAGGGCGTCGAGCCGGGCCAGCCCTTCGGGACCGCGCCCGGCGAGGGTAAGAGTCAGGGCTACCGGCATCAGGGCCTGAAGGCGGGCGGTCAGATCCTCACCGCAGGCTTCGACGGCCCGCTCGCCCCAGGTGACGGCCTCCTCCAGCCGTCCGGCGGTGGAGAGGTAGGCGGACAGGGAGGTGGCCGCGGCCGCTCCCACCATCGGCTCGGTGCCGGGGTCGTGGGCCCCCCAGGCCTCGAGCAGGTGGGCCTCGGTCACCGCTCCCCGGCCGCAGAGCAGGTCGAGGTGGCCGAGCAAGGCGCTGCGCCTGGCGCTGGGACCGAACTGGGCCACCGCGGGCCACAGGGCCAGCACCCCGGGCACGTCGGCGCTGCCCAGCAGTTCAGCCACCGCATCGAGGAGCAGCCGCTCCTGGTTGGTGCGAGCCGTGCTGGCCGCCGATGCCTGGGCCAGCCACGCCGCCGCCTGGGCCGCCATGCCCTCCCGCGCCGCCTGCCGCGCCGCCTCTTCCAGGTCGCTGGCCAGGCTGTCATCGGGCCTGACGGCAGCGGCCACCCGGTGGATGAGGGCAGCGGGGGCGGGGACCAGGGTGGCCGCGACCCGGTGCAGCCGATGCCGCTCGGCCGGCCCAAGACTGTCTCTGACCGCGGCATGCACCAGCGGGTGGGCGAAAGCGATGTCAGCGGCTGAGGCAGCCCGCTCCTCGGTGACCAGGCCGGCGGCGACCGCCTCGTCCAGGGCGGTGAGCGGGTCGGCCAGCCCGGCCAGTGCGGCGGCGACGGCCAGCGGGCAGCGGCGGCCCAGGACGGCAGCGGCGGTGACCAGCCCCCGGGCCGGACCAGACAGGGCTCTCAGCCGCACGAGGACCACTGCGGCCAGTGCGCGGGGCGCCGGCAGATCACCGCCGACCCGCGCCAGGCCACCCGGGCCCAGCTCTTCGAGCAAGGCCCGGCAGTGCAGCGAGTTGCCGCCGGTGTGATCAAGGAGCTGAGCCGCCGCCCGGCCGGACAGGTCACCGACGCCGAGTGTCCGGGCCATGGCCACCAGCTCCTGGGCCTCCAAGCCATCCAGGCGCAGGCGGGTGGCCCGGTCGTCTCCGCCGGCGAAGCGGCTCCATGCCCCGCCCAGGCGGCCCAGCTCATCTGGGCGGGCCGACACCAGCCCCAGCACCCGGTCAGCCTGCATCCGCCGCAGGGCGAACAACAGGGCCTGGGCCGAGGGCTGATCGCTCCAGTGCAGGTCGTCAATCACCACGACCACGACCCTGTCGGCGCCTTGCAGGTCGCCGAGGACTTCCACCAGCTGCGCGCCGACGGCCAGCGGGTCAGCGTCTTTCCGCCGGGCCACACCGGCCCGCGGAGATCCGTTGGCGGGCGGCTGCCCGGTGCCAGCCAGGAGTTGGTCAACCACTCCCCAGGGCAGGAGCATTTCCGCCTCGTCGCCGCCGGCCCGCAATAGCCAAACGTCCCGCTGCTCGGAGACGAAGCGCGAGATCAGGCTGGACTTTCCGATCCCCGCCTCGCCCTCGACCAGCACGACCCGGGGTCGGCCGCCCCGCACAGCCTGCATCTCGGCGTCGAGAACGGCCAGCTCGCCCGTCCGGCCGACGAAATGGTCCACTTCAGCAGTGTGAACACCCTGAGCGCTTGACGCAAATGCCTGCGGTTCTGCGCGTCCTGCCCGGTTACGCGCTCGGCCGGGATGGACGGTCGGTGTTTCGCTCGGCGTGGCGCTGGGAGCGGGCACGGGTGCCGCAGTGGGGGTTGCACCATTGCTGGTTCGGGCGCCCGCGCAGGTACAGCTGGCCGCAGCCGGGCGCGTCGCATAGGGCGACGGCGGTGGCGTCCGGGCCGGTCAGCAGGTCGATGGCGGCGGCCGCGATATCGGCGCACAAGCGTGTAGCCTCGTCGGCTCGGGTGACCGGCCGGGTGAGATGCTGGCCGGGCCGGGCACCGAGCAGCCGGACGGTCGGGGCGGCGGCGGCCCGCTCGTTGATGGCATGGACGTCGGCGGCTGGCAGGGCGGTGCCGCCGGCGGCGGCGCGCAGCACGCCAAGCACGTGGTCGCGGGTGAACAGGAACCGCGTCACTAGGAGGGTGTCGACCTCGCCGGGGATGGCCACGCGGCCGCGTTGGTGATCCAGCCACGCGCGCAGGTCGGCGGGAGAAGTTATCAGCTCGGTGTAGCGCCAGCCACGCCGGCGGACGGTGTTGGCTACGTCGAGGGCCAGCCGGTCACCGAGCCAGCTCCACTGTGTCACCGTCATGCCAGGAAGCATAACTGACGGTTTATCGCTAGAAAACCGTGGTACATGCCTTGGCATGACCGCCAGCGACCGCGGATGGAACGCTCGCCTGGCCGTCACGGCATTGTGCTCGGTGCAGTTCGTCGACGTGCTGGGAGTGACCGTGGTGGTCAGCGCGTTGCCCAGGATGCTGGCCAGCCTGAGCGCACCGGCGTCGGCGGGCAGCCTGGTATCCGGCGGGTACGCCATATTCTTCGGCGGGCTGCTGATGCTGGGGGCGCGGCTGGGCGACCGGTTCGGTCACCGGCGCACCATCATGGCCAGCCTGACCGTCTTCGCCCTGGGGGCATTGCTGGGCGCGCTCGCCAGCTCGGTCCTGCTGCTGACCGCAGCCCGTTGCCTGCAGGGGGCGGCGGCGGCCGCATCCGTGCCCTCGGCGCTGCGGCTGCTGACCACCGTCACCCCCGAGGGCCCGCAACGGCGGCGGGCGATCGCGGCATGGAGTGCCGCGGGGGCCTCGGCAGGCGCCAGCGGCTTCGTGGTCGGCGGGATTGTCACGGACCTGGCCAGCTGGCGCCTGGTCTTCTGGGCCTACCTGCCGCTGGCCGCCGCGCTTGCGGCCGCCGTCGTGCGTTCTGTGCCCCGTGACCGCGGCCCGGGCCCGGCCGGGTCGCTGAACGCCGCCTCGGCCGCGATGTTCACCGCGGCCGTCGTGGCCGTCGTGGTCGGCACCACCGTGATCGTCCAGCCCGGCCAGCGGATCGCCGGCGCAGGCATCGCCCTGCTCGCCGTGCCGCTGGCGGCCGCGTTCATCAGCGCCGACCGGCGCGCCGCCGCGCCGTTGCTACCCGCAGCCGCGCTGCGGATACCGCCGCTGCGCCGGGGAGCCGCGGGCGCATTCCTCAACACCGCGGCCACCAGCTCGGCCATGACCCTGGCCACCTTGTACCTGCAAGACAGCCGGCACCGCAGCCCGCTCCAAGCCGCCGCCATGCTGGTGCCCTTCAGCCTCGCCGTGGTGGCCGGCTCGGCTGCTGCGCCGCGCGCGCTACACCGGATCGGGCCCCAGCCGGCGCTGGCAACCGGGCTGGCCGTGATCGCCGTAGCTGACGCCGCGCTGATTCCGGCCGCCGCGCACGGCTGGGCCCTGTCAGGCTGCGTCGCCCTGACAGGAGCCGGGCTCGGCCTGTCCTCCGTCGCCGCGACCACCCTGGGCACCACCGTCCCGGGCATGCTGCGCGGGACGGCATCAGGGATCATCAACACAGCCGCCCAGGTCGGCACCGCTGCCGGGATCGCCGTCCTGCTGCTGATCGCGGCCGCCACCACCGGCCTACCCGGGCCCGGCACCGGCGCCCCGGTCATCGCCTGGGTCATCGCCGCCGCCATCGCTGCCGCCGGAGCACTGGCACTCACCAGGTCACCGCAGCCAGATCCCGCAAACCACGCAGGCTCCGCCGGTCCTGCCATCGACGCCAAGCCCGATGCCGAAAACGCCGGTGCAAGCCCGCCGCGATGAAAGCGGCACCCGACCGCCCGTGCGTTTCCGCGGAAGCGCCTTGGGCCGGATTTCACCAGCCGCTTCGGCGCTCATCTGCCGCGCGGCGGCCGGTGTTGCCGCGGTACCCGGTTGACGGCATGGCGGGCTGGGACGATGCTGGCGGGTGTGTCCGGGACCGCTGATCATGTGCCGCGCAACCGCGCGGCGTGGGACCGGTGGGCGGCAGAATACGCGGGCCCGGGCTTGCGTAACTGGGCGGCGGCCGAGCCCAGCTGGGGCATCTGGGGGATCGCCGAGGCGCAGGCGGGCGTGCTGCCCGGTGACCTGGAGGGCCGGGACAGCATCGAGCTGGGCTGCGGCACCGGGTATTTGTCGGCGTGGCTGGCCCGCCGCGGCGCGCGGCCGGCCGGGCTGGACAACTCCGCGGCGCAGCTGGCCACCGCCCGCCAGCTGCAGGACCGTTTCGGGCTGCGGTTCCCGCTCATCCACGCCAGCGCCGAGCAGGCACCCTTCACCGACGGCCGCTTCGACCTGGCGATCTCGGAGTACGGCGCTAGCATCTGGTGCGATCCCTACGCGTGGATTCCCGAGGCGGCCCGGCTGCTGCGCCCCGGCGGCCAGCTGATCTTCCTGGTGAATTCGGTGCTGCTCATGCTCACCGTCCCGGACACCGAAGGCCTGCCCGCCACCGGGCGGCTGCTGCGGCCCTACTTTGGCATGCACCGGTTTGAATGGCCAGATGATGAGTCGGTGGAATTCCACCTTGGCCACGGCGACATGATCCGGCTGCTTCGCGGCTGCGGCCTGGAAGTCGAGGATCTCCTCGAGCTCCGGCCCGGGCCAGGCGCTACCACACGATATTTGCTGGCGACCTTGGAATGGGCCCGGCAATGGCCATGCGAAGAAGTCTGGAAGGCCCGCAAACTCCGCTGATTCCAGCTCCGCCCGGAAACCGGCATGCCGAACCCGGACATGGGCGGCACCATTGTGAATATCACCTGGACATACTCCCATGCTGCGAAGAAGACGGTCATGATGGTACTGGCGGCCCCGCGCCGGTCATGATGGCCGCGGGATGCTCGCTCCAGCAGGGCAAGCCATGATCCCAGCGGTAGGGGCGTCCAACTGTTTTAGCTGCCAAGCGCAGGGCGGCCCAGGCTGGCTAGTGCGTTGTTCAGCACCTCGCGGGTGACTTCGGGGTCGGGGCGGCCGTCCGGGCGGATGACGTGCATCCAGGTGCGCTCCTCCGCGATGTTGAAGCCGTATGTGGTGCCCTCGGGCAGCGCGCCGACGATCGCCCTGTGCAGCGGGGCATCCAGCCCCTGGCCTTCCGGTAGGAACACCGCGTTCTCGGAAGGGCCGCTCGCCGCCGCGTTCTTGGCCGCCAGGACGGCAGCCTCCACTGCGTCCAGGTCGGCCAGGCCCGCGAGTGCACGCGCGGGGACTGTTTCCCGCATGCGGATCATGGCCAGGAGCGCGTGCTCCACGCCGAGATGGGAATCGCCCATTTCAAGGGCGATCCTGGCCCCCCACACCTGCACATCGCCATTGCGTGCGGGGAACCGGGGAGCGGGCGGGCGCGAGTAGCCGGGACTGTCGAGGATGCCGAGCACCGCCTCCTCGGCGTGGCCGAGGTCCACCAGGGGTGAGATGACGTTCACGGGCCACCTGCCGTCGTGAAGCATCCCCAGGAACAGGTGCTCCGCCCCGCCGGCCGGGCTCCCGAGAGCCCGCGCGATCTCGGCGGCACGACCCATGATCAGGTAGTAATGCGGATTAGGCGACAGTACCCCGTCAAATACCCGTCCCATGGGCACATGATAAGCGCCAGCGTCACCTCCTACCTTCCCGAAGAGAAGAGAAGAATCGTGGTCACAGCGGCCCACGCGGACGGCCTCATCTGCCGCGATGATTGTCGATCAGCGCCGCAGAACTAGCCACTTCGGGCTGACCTCTCGCCATCGCCGCCGCCATGCCACCATGGGGTCATGGGTTCGCAGCGTTTCCGCGCCGTCATCGCCGCCGGACCCCGGGACAGCGCGGTGATCACGGTGCCGTTCGACCCAGATGAGGCATGGGGCGCTAAGGCCGACCACCCCGTCAGCGGCACGATCGGCGGCTGCCGGATCCGCACCAGGCTCGTGCAGGCCGGCCACGTATGGGTGCTGACCCTGGCCCCGAAGCGCCTGCTCGGCATCGGCATGGCAATCGGCGATCAGGTGACCGTCGAGCTGGCCCCGGAAGGTCCGCAGCGCGGCGATCTCGCCGACGATATCGCCGCGGCGCTCGCGGCCAACCCGGCGTCGGGCGCATTCTTCGATACCCTGGCGCAGTTCTACCGCAAGGCCTACCTGCGCTGGATCGACGCGACCACTCGCCGGCCGGATCTGCGTGCGGCCCGCATTGCTGAGGTTGTCGGCCTGCTCGCGGCGGGGAACAAAGAGCGGCCACGATCGTGAGGGCAGGCTGCCCGGTGCGATCAGGGTGACCCCCCCGGAAATCACTTCTCCGCTGTCGCGGGTCGTGCCTACGATCCGGGGGGTGGTGACCGACAGGCGGGGGTGGGGCATCAAACTACTTCGGCGGACCCGACACGCCACGAAGTGGGCCCATCTTTTTCTTTGGAATGCTCACTGGCGTGAGGTAGCGAACGACAGCTAACGGCAGCGAACGGCCGGCTTGCGGTGGCCTGAGGATGAGCCCGTGATTCGCCGGCCCACTGAACGCAAGCGTTACCCATTCTGATGTACCGCCGAGAGAATGGTGGAACTCGCTAACCTGCTCGATTAGCTCCTCACGTCCCAGCCGGCTGTCGCGAGTCCAGAAGTTACAGCACGGCACGACCAGCACGGCAACCTTTCCCGCAGACTCGACAACGCTCCGGAGAGCTTGGTCAGGGTGCAGGCCGACGACCAGGTCGTAATAGTCCGCCATCGCCGGGGTATAAAGCCCGGCCCTGGCCGGCACCCCCCGCAGCGCCCAGCCGCGCGGATCTACTACCTCCGCCTCGAAGCCGAAGCGCTTGCGGAGTATCCGGGTCAGCATTCCCTGGCCGCCGGCTACATCCGCGACGTACCGCGCGCCCGGAAAGCGATCGGCTATGAAACGCGCGACCACCTCGAAGCGGGCCGGATCTCCGTGAAACCGGTGCCGGGTCATCACCCGGTCATTTCTGCCGCTGCCTGAGTCTGCGGTTCTTGATCCGGTTGCCGCAGCTAGCCATGTCGCACCAGGCGCCGGCCCGGCTGTGGGAGCGGTCGTAGAAAGCCCACAGGCAGTCGGGGTTGCCGCAGGCTTTCAGCCGCTGCCAGGTGCCGTCACGCTGCGCGTCGCGGATCGTCAGCAGCACGGTGAGGAGGGCGGCGTCGGGTCGCCCGGCGGGCTCGGGACCGAGGCTGACCTGTCCGTCCGGCCCGACCTGCAGCGAGGGCCGGGAGGCCTGTGCGGCGGCCTGCAGGGGCTGCAGATCGGCGGGTCCCGGCTGGGGTCCGCCGCTGTTGGCCACCAGGATGGCCCGGATGCCTTCGCGCACGGCGCGGGCGAGGTGCAGTTCGGCCGGGTCCGGGGCGCGCTCGGCGCTCCACAGGCCGGCATCGGTCAGCCAGTCGCGGGCGGCGCCGGGATCCAGCAGCAGGTCCGAGCCGTGGTCGCCGTCCCAGGTGTTGACGAACGACTGCACCAGCAGCAGCGGCATCGGGGCCGGCTTGGTCTCCTGGCCGGGCACCCATGACGGCATGGTCATGGCTCACATCCTACCACTCATGACCGCGTAAACGATTTGACTGGTCTCTTACTGACCTCTAAACTAGATTTAGTAGTCACCAACGAGGTGGTATGCCGTCAGCTCATCGGCGGCCTGACCGATCGGAGGTGCGCGTCATGGTGATCCTGCTCGGACTCGCCGCGGCCGTGCTCTACGGCAGCGGCGACTTCCTCGGCGGCATGGCGACCCGCAAAGCGCACGTGCTTGCGGTACTCACGGTGGCCAACACGGCCGCAGTGATCGTCGCGCTCGCCGCGGCGGCGATGTCGCCAGGCCATGCCAGCCTGGCGGGCCTGACCTGGGGGATCGGCGCCGGCCTGGCCGGAGGGCTCGGCCTGATCATCTTCTACATCGGCCTGGCGACCGGACCGATGAGCGTGGTCGCGCCGGTATCCGGACTCCTTTCCACGATCCTGCCGGTCGCGGTAGCGCTGGCCGAGGGCGAGCGGCCCGGGCCCGCCGTCTACGCGGGCGCGCTGCTCTGCCTGGTCGCGGTCGTGCTCGCCAGCTCAGCCGGCCACACCAGCGCAGCGCCCGGGCCCGGGCGGCCAGGACGAGGCCGCGCCATTGCCTACGGCATCGCCTCCGGTGCCTTGTTCGGCCTGTTCTTCCTCCTCATCCGCAATGCCGGGCAGTCCGGGACGTTCTGGCCCGTGGCAGCAGGACGGGCCGGCGAACTGGCCATCGTCCTGATCGCCGGGGTCGTGCTGCGCCGCGGCCTGCTGCCGCGCGGCACGAGCGTCCTGCCGCTGCTGGCGGCGGCGGGCGCGGGCGTGATCGATGTCGTCGCGAATATCTGCTACGTGGCGGCCACCAGGACCGGCATGTTCGGCCTGGCCGTCGTGCTGGCCTCGCTCTACCCCGGGGTCACCGTCCTGCTGGCCAGGGTGGTGCTCGGCGAACGGCTGCGCTGGGTACAGCGGGCCGGCCTCGCGCTCGCCGCGATCGGCATCCTGCTCGTCGCAGCGTAAGTCCGGCCAGCCGCCATGCCTGGCGGCGGCAAGCGTTTCCGTGTACTCAGTTACGAACGGACCTTCATGCGGCCCTTGCTGCCCGGGGATCCAACAGACTGAACGGCCATCGGCTTGGCGGAGGGGATCATGGGGTTGCTTGAGGAGAAGTGCGCGCTGATCACGGGGGGCACCACCGGCCTGGGCCTGGCCATCGCCGGGCGTTTCCGGCATGAGGGCGCACGGGTGGTGATCACCGGCCGCGATCACGATCTGGGCGGCCGCGCTGAGCAGGCGCTCGGACCCGGCGTCCGGTTCGTAACCGCGGACGCCGGGGACCCGGCCGCGGTCGCGTCGTCGGTGCGTGCCGCCGCGGATCACCTGGGCGGGCTGGACGTGCTGGTAAACAACGCGGGCGCAGGGGTTACCGCCCGGCTGATCGACACGCCGCTGGCCGACTATGACCGGGTGATGAATCTCAACGTCCGGGGCTATCTGCTGTACGCGCAGCAGGCCTACCCGTACCTGGCCCGGCGCCGCGGCTGCATGATCCACGTCGCCTCCGACGCGGGAATCTGGGGCGAGCAGGCCACCGGCCTGTACTCGGTGACCAAGGCCGCCGTGGTCATGCTGGGAAAGATGCTCGCGCTGGACGGCGGCCGGCACGGCGTGCGGTCTAACGTGCTGTGCCCGGGCGACATCTGGCCCGGGATGCGGCACATGGCCCCGCCCGGCGAGCAAGACCGGGACGAAAGCGGCGGCGAGTGGCCGGTGCCGCCGATCGGCCGGGTCGGCCAGGCCAGCGACGTGGCCGCCGCGGCGGTGTTCTACGCCAGCGGCGAGGCCGGGTTCATCACCGGGACCACGCTGCTGATCGACGGCGGGATGACGGCCGGCTACCTCCAGCGCGAACGCAATGGCCCGTGACCGCCGGCGAGCTAGCTCGCGGACGTAAGGGTGCGCAGCCTGCACAAGTCGGCAGAAAGCGTTAGTCTTCTGGTAACCAGGCCCGGGTGTCAGGAGAAGACTCGCTGTGAGCGTGACCGTTGGCACCCCAGCCCTGCTGCGGGAGCGCGCAGCTGAGGTGCTCCGCGGCAACGACGCGGGCGGCTGGACGAAGGCGTCACCGCATCTGTACCCGCACCAGTGGAGCTGGGACAGCGCTTTCAACGCCATCGGATGGGCGCACCTGGACGTCCGGCGGGCCATGGCGGAGCTCGAGGGGCTGTTCGCGGCGCAGTGGTCGACGGGCATGGTGCCGCACATCGTGTTCCGGGCGGGGCCGGACCAGCCTTACTTTCCCGGGCCGGAGCGGTGGGACTGCGCCATCGCGCCGGCGGCGCCAGCGCGCCCGGTACTGACGACCGGGATCTGCCAGCCGCCGGTGCATGCCCTGGCGCTGCAGCGGATCTGGCAGCTGACGCCGGAACCACAGCGGCCGGAGATCCGCGCGCGTCTGCAGGCGCTCTACCCGCGGCTGGTCAAATGGCATCGCTACCTCGCCACCCAGCGCGACCCCGAGGCATCGGGACTGGTCACTACCTACCACCCATGGGAGGGCACGGACAACTCCCCGCGCTGGGACCACGCGCTGGCGCGGATCGAGGTAGCCAAGCCCCGCCCGTACACCCGCCTGGACACCAGGCAGGTTCCAGATCCGTCGCAGCGGCCCACCAACTGGGACTACGACCGGTACCTGTGGCTGGTCGGCCTGCTGAGAAAATACCGGTACGACGACGCGGAGATCCACCGCCGGTACCCGTTCCTGATCAAGGACATGTTCTTCAGCGCCGTCCTGATCGCGGCGAACACCGCGCTGCTGGACCTGGCCGGCGTGGCCGGGGCCAGCGACGGGGACCGCGGGCAGCTGGCCCGCTGGCGGGACCGCGGCCGCGAGGGGCTGGCGGGCTGCTTCGACACTGAATCCGGTCTCTGCCTCGACTACGACGTCCGCAACGAGGAGCAGATCCGGCTCCGGACGTTCGCGGGTTTCGCACCGCTGTTCGCGGCGACCCCGGAGGCCGGCCAGCGCGAGGCCCAGATGCGGTTGCTGGACTCTGGGGACTTCTGCGGCGACCCGCGGCTGCGATGGCGCCTGCTGCCGAGCACGAGCCCGGCCGAGCCGGCGTTCGAGCCGCACAACTACTGGCGTGGCCCGGTCTGGCCGATCATCAACTGGCTGCTGTGGCGCTCGCTGCGCCTGCTCGGCTACTCCGATCGCGCGGACGAGCTCCGCCGCGATTCACTCGGCCAGCTCGCCGCGGCCGGGTACTTCGCCGAGTATTTCGAGCCGTTCACCGGCAAGCCGCTCGGCTCGCTGCAGCAGTCCTGGACGGCCGCTGTCACGCTGGACTGGACGGCCGCCGACTCGCTGGACTGGACGGCCGCCGATCACGGCAGCGAAGCAGCCTGACCTGCACTCCGGCACGGCTGGGGTGCTGCTCGGCTGCGCCGAAGCCGCGGCGGCCGGGCTCGGCACGGCGCAGGTCTCGGCCGGTGCTCGCGCCCGGCAGGGCGCCGCTGGAATCGCTGGCTGGCTGGCTGGCCAGGCTCCACGCCCTTCGCGCCGCTCCGCCCGTCCCGGCCAAGCCCGGCCCATCATGGCTCTGAGGCCACGACACTGGCCGATAAAGTCGCAGATCTACAATACTATGATCTTTAAAGTTGCATAAGATTGTCTTATGTCAAGCTCTGCCGTCGTCCTGGCTGTGCGCGCGGGCGAGGGTCAGCAGGTTTACACTGCTGCGGCGGCAGCGCAGGAGGCAGGCTCATAAGGTGAGCCGAGCTAGTGTAAAGATGCTTTAAGTTGCACAGGAGCGACCTTAGGGGATTCATGGCGACTACGAAGACCCCAGCGGCAGTAGCTAGTGCCCAGCGGCGTATCGGCGAGCAGCTAGCGACATGGCGGAAGCTGCGGCAGCTTACCGTCGCCCAGGTCGCTGATCGAGCCGGCATTTCGCGCTACACCGTCATGAGACTCGAGAACGGCGCAGGTGCCAGCATGGAAAACCTACTGCGGGTCGCCCGGGCGCTGGGCGTGCTTGACACGCTGGTAGCGGCGCTTGATCCTTATGCGACTGATTGGGGTCGGCTCCGATCGCAGGAGACACTGCCCGAGCGAGTGCGCCCGCCCAGGACCGGGCAAGCGTCATGAGCGGCGAGATTTCCGTCTATGTCGCGGTTAGCGATAGGAACCTGCTCGCGGGTCGGCTTTACCCCCACCGCCGCCGCGGGGTCGAGTCGGCGAGCTTCGTCTACGACGACAGATACCTAGCCGACCCGGGGGCTTATGCGCTGGACCCTGCGCTTCCTATGGTTACCGGCGCTCTGCAGACACCTCTCGGCCGTGCACTGTTCGGGGCGTTCACCGACTGTGCACCGGACCGCTGGGGTCGCACGCTGATCAGGCGAGCCGAAATCGCCCGCGCTAAGCTCGCCGGAACGGCCCCGCGCTCGATGAGCGAGGTGGACGTTCTACTCGGTGTGCGCGACGATCTGCGTCAGGGAGCGATGCGCTTCCGATTCGGCGAGGAGGGGCCTTTCCTTGCTGCCGAGGACTCGGGAGTGCCCGCCTTGACGGACCTTCCGAGGCTGCTGGAGATCGCTGAGCGCGCTGAATCGGACAGCGCTGGCTATGAAGATCTCAAACGCTTGCTGCGGGCAGGCAGCTCATTGGGCGGCGCGCGTCCGAAAGCGCATGTCGTAGATGGTGCTGGCCGCGTCGCCATTGCCAAGTTCCCAAGTGCGAGCTCAGACACCTGGAATGTCATGGGATGGGAAAAGGTGGCGCTCGACCTGGGACGCGACGCCGGGATCAAGGTTCCGGATTCCCAGCTGATCCGCGTCGGCGACCGCAACGTGCTCGTCGTGGACCGTTTTGACCGCCAGGGGGCCACCCGTATCGGGTACGCCAGCGCGATGACAATGCTTGAGGCTAGCGACGGCGACCAGCGCAGTTACCTGGAGATCGCAAGCGTGATCGAGGAACGTTCCGCTGCCGCGACTGCGGATCTACGCCAGCTCTGGCGGCGGATAGCCTTCTCGATCCTTATATCCAACACCGATGACCACCTCCGGAATCACGGGTTCTTGCACGAGCGGGGTGATTCCTGGGCGCTATCACCAGCATTCGACCTGAACCCCAATCCAGAGCCCGGCCCGAAGGAACTCAGTACCGCGATCGACTTCTCCGACACGCATGCGAGCATCGATACCCTGATGGACGTCGCCGACTACTTTCGCCTGAATGCCGGGGTAGCGACCGATGCGCTGAGGCAGGTCACCAGTGTGGTGGGACGCTGGCGGGCCGTCGCGGCCAGGCACGGACTGCAGCAGGCAGACATTGATGCCATGGAACCCGCGTTTGAACACGCTGAGCGCAAGCGGGCACAGGCTCTGGCAGCGAAACGACCCGGGTAACACCTTCCGTAATAAGCACGGCGACGCACGCGCTCACGTAGCCGCCTGCGCGCTTCGGTAGTCGTCGGCGCGTCCGGCTGACGCCCTCGCTACCTGCTTGACAGCGCTGCACGAGACTTCTACCGTTATACCAACATCATAGGATAATGTCATGATGGAAGAAGGCTGATGTTCCGGTTCCGGCTCGACGGGTCCTCGGGCGTCCCGCCCTACCTGCAGCTCGTCCACCAGGTGCGGCAGTCGCTGCTGCTGGGCTACCTGGAGGAAGGGGACCGGCTGCCGACGGTCAAGGACGTGGCCGCCGACCTGGCCATCAACCCCAACACGGTCGTCAAGGCCTACCGGCAGCTCGAGCACGAAGGGCTGGCCGGCGGCCGGCCGGGCCAGGGCACGTTCATCACCGCCACCTCGTCCACGGCCCTGCCAGAGGAGCAGCAGGTCCTGCGCGCGTCGCTGGAGGAATGGCTCCGCGCCGCCGAAGAGGCCGGGCTCGATGAGGAGGCGGTCACGGCGCTGATCGCCGTAGCCCGCCAGGACATGAAGAAAGAGAAGGTCTGACGATGACTCAGAACGACACCGGCGGCAACATCCCGGCACTGCGGACCGACCGACTGGGCAGGCGCTACGGACGGGTGTGGGGGCTGCGCAACTGCACCCTTGAGGTGCCAGCCGGGGTGATAGCCGGACTGGTCGGCCCGAACGGCGCGGGCAAGACCACCCTGCTGGAAATGATCATCGGTCTGCTCCAGCCCACCGAAGGGCAGCTGTCGGTCTTCGGCGAGACCTCCCACGCGCCCATGGCGGCCAGGCTGGCGCAGGTCGGCTACGTCGCCCAGGACCATCCGCTGTACCGCGACTTCAGCGTCGGGGACATGTTCCACCTGGGCCGGGCGATGAACCCCAGCTGGGACCAGAAGCTGGCCCTAGCGCGGACGGACGCGCTGGACATCCCGCTCAAGCGCAAGGTCAAGAGCCTGTCCGGCGGGCAGCGGGCCCAGGTCTCGCTGACCATGGCGCTGGCCAAGCGCGCGCCGCTGCTCGTGCTCGACGAGCCGGTCTCCAGCCTGGATCCGGTCGCCCGGCTGGAGTTCATGCGCGAAGTGATGGCCGCGGCGGCCGGCACCGGCCTGACCGTCATCATCGCCTCGCACGTGGTCTCGGAGCTTGAACGGTTCTGCGACTGGCTGATCGTCCTCACCGGCGGCCATGTCCAGCTCGCTGGCCCGGCTGACAACCTGATCGCCGCGCACCGGCTGCTCACCGTCCCCCGCGCCACCACGGACGCTGAGCTTCCCGGGCTCCCCGTCCACCGCACCGACAGCGACCGGCACTCCAGCGTGCTGGTCCGCGCCGATCCCGGCCGGCGGGCGGTGCAGGAACGCCCTGGATGGCAGGCCGACCCGGTGGGCTTCGAACAGCTCGTCATGGCCTACCTGCAGCGCCCGTCCAAGTCGGCGGCACGAGACGATACCGCCCAGGCCGCAGCGCGGCCCGGGCCGAACACCAAGGCGGTAACACGATGATCTGGGTCAGCTGGCGGCAGCACCGCGGCCAGGCCATAGCCTGCCTGGCGGTACTGGCCGCACTCGCGGTCTACGCGATCCTGCTCGGCACCTCGATGCGCACGGCGTTCGGCCACGACGCCCTGACCGCGTGCCTGGCCCGCAGCCAGGGGACCGCCTGCCCGGCAGCGATCCAGGCCTTCACGAACAGGTTCGGCTCCGAGGTCAACATCGCGTTCTGGTCCGTGGTCCTGATCGTCCCCGGGCTGATCGGGGTCCTCGTCGGCGGGTCGCTGATCGCCCGGGAACTCGAATACGGCACCTGGCGACTGGCCTGGAGCCAGACCGTTCCCCGGGCCCGGTGGCTGGCCGTCAAGCTGGCCCTGGTCACCGGCGGGCTCATCGTCCTCGGCGCGGCCATGACCGGGGTGATCACCTGGTACCGCGCGCCCATGGACCGGCTCACCGGGCATCTTCAGCACAACATCTACGACTTCGAGGGCCTGGTCCTCACCGCCTACATCCTGTCTGCGTTCGGGTTCGCCGTGCTGGCCGGGCTGCTGCTGCGGCGCAGCATCCCGGCCATGGTTGCCGCGTTCATCCCGTGGCTGGCCATCCGGCTTGTGGTCGAGTTCGTTTTCCGCGACCACTTCCTGGCGCCGCTGACCACCACGGTGAACTGCACGCAAGTATGCGGTGAAGGCATCGGCTTCGTGCCGCAGGCAACGGGCCGCATCGGCGACCTGGTGCTGAGCATCAACGGCAACGTCGTCACCTACCAGCCCGCCGACCGGTTCTGGACCTTCCAGTTCATCGAGGCCGGCATCTTCGTGGCCCTCACCGCCGCCGCGCTCGGCGCCACGATCTGGCTGCTGCACCGCCGCGCCGCCTGAACCGCCGACGAGAGAATCGAGCGGCGAGGACGACGGGAATCGAGCGGCGAGGACGACGGGATCAGTGCGGCGTACCCCGAGGCGAGGTGCGGTGATCATCTCCCTCGGGGCTGCGCCGTGCCGTGACGAGAGCCGCGACCGTGCTAGCGCGAATCGGCCGCCCGAGTCGTTCGTAAACGGCCTCGTATTCGAGCTCAAGGGCCTGACGCTGGCCCGGCGAAAGCCGGGCGTAAAACGACATCGTACGGATAATGGCATTGAGCTTGTCGGGAGTGTGCTCGGTGAGCCTCGGCATGACCGCCACCTGAACATCACCGAACAAGCGGCCGGCATAATCTCGCCCCATGTCGTAGCTGCCGAGCCAGGCCCATACCTGCGAGACGTTGCCGCGGCGCTGCTCCGCCCCGGCGAGCGTGGCGTCGAGATCCCGGTAGGCCGGCCAGTCAGCGGCGATGTCCGGGGCGACCTTTGCGATGGCCGCGAGCACTGCTTCCTGATCCCGCTTGGTACGGGGCTCGGAAAGCCCGAAGTATGACACCAGGGCGAGCGTCCCGCCGGGAACCAGCACGTCAGCCGCCTTCTGCCAGCTGACCTCAGGGTCAACCCAGTGAAACGCGGACGCACAGAACACGGCCCGGAACCGTTCACCGGGAAGCGATGCCTGCTCAAATTGAGCGTTGACGAATTCCACCTCGCCGGCACAGTCCAGGTTCTGCCTGGCCAGTGCGATCAGGCTGGTGCCGGGTTCGAGCGCTGTGACGTGCAGGCCCCGGGCGACCAGGCTGCGTGTCAGCTGACCGGTTCCGCACCCGATCTCAAGCACATGATCTCCGCTGCCGATCCCCGCGACCCGGCAAGCCTGGTCGACGAGTTCGTCGGGATAAGCCGGGCGGTGGCGGTCGTACTCGGCCGCTATCTCATCAAAAACCTTGCCGTAACCACGTGCCGTCGATTCTGGTAGCCGTGTCATTCACTGGCCTCCGTTCCTGCTCCTTAGGCCCAGCCGGCGGGCAAATGACGATATCTCGGACTGCATTCCGGCTCGTTCCGTCGAGCCGGGGCTGACGACCAGCCGGGTGACGCCCTGACTGGCCCGGGCCTGCACTTCGTCGGCCGTCATGTCGATCTGCCCCCAGCGGGTGTACTCCAGCGCCGCGGGCTCGCGTCCGGCTGCGGCTGCTTCGGCCCGCATCACGGCGATCTGCTCCGCGCGCTGCTCCAGCGTCAGCCTGCCACCGGGGAAGTAGCCGTCGCCCCGGCGGCCCGCCCGCCGCGCAGCCGCCAGGCTCGATCCGCCGACGTGGATCGGCAGGATCCGTCCGCCGTGCGGCTTGGGGAAGCTGCAGGCTCCGGTGAGGGAGAAGAACTCGCCCCCGAAGCTGACGCCGGCGGCGTCTCCGCCCCACAGCAGCCGGAGCACCTCGATGGCCTCGTCAGCTCGCCGGCCCCGGGTGCCGAAGTCGACACCGGTCGCGGCGGCCTCGCCCGGCAGCACGCCCAGGCCCACCGTCAGCAGGCTCATCCGGCCCCGGGATAGCACGTCGATCGTCGCGAGCCGCTTGGCCAGCACCACCGGGTGGTGGTACGGCAGCAGCAGCACCGCCGTGCCGAGCAGCAGTTCGCTGGTCACCGCCGCGACGTACGCCAGGCATTCCAGCGGGTCGGCGACCGCCAGATCCGGCGGGAACGACACCGGGCCCACGCTCGCCCCCGGATACAAAACGATGTGCTCGGGCAGGTAGAAGGACTCGAAACCGCACTCTTCGGCGTGCCGCGCCGCCGCGGCCATCGGGTCGGGATCGGCGCCGTAGTACGCCGTGTTGTAGGCCAGCCCGAACTTCACGTCATCCCTGCCTTCCGAGCGGCGCATGAGGGCGCGGTCGAGGTGCCAGCCTGTCCGGCTACCCGCCGACCGTACCGCCTTGATGGCCTGGCTGGCCGGTGATCACTGCTCCGGCGGCGACCGGGATCGCGCCAGGCTTGAGCTCCGCAGTATCTTTGACTAAAGTCAAAGGTCATGGGCGACTCGCATGGGGATACGGCGGTTTTCCGTCAGTTCAGTCGGTACTTCACCCGGCGGGCGGGGGTGCTTTCCGACTCCTACCTTGGCCAGGCCCGCCCGTTGGGGGCTGCCCGGGTACTGTTCGAGATCGGTTCCGGGGTGTCCCTGCGGGAGCTGCGGACCCGGCTGGGCCTGGATCCGGGATATCTGAGCCGGATTATCCGGTCCCTGGAGGACGAAGGGCTGATCCGGGTCAGCGCGGACCGGCACGACGGCCGGCTGCGGGTGGCCGAGCTCACCCCGGCAGGCGAGGCCGAGCTGGCTGAGCAGGATCGGCGGGCGAATGGAATCGCCGAGGGCCTGCTGGGCACTCTGGCGGAGGGGCAGCGGCGTGAGCTGGTGGCCGCGCTCGGGGCCGCGCAGCGGTTGCTGCGCCTAGCCGCGGTAAGCGTGCAGGCGGTCGACCCACTGTCGGCCGACGCCCGCAGCTGCCTGGCCGCGTATGTCGCCGAGTTGCGGGAGCGGTTCCCGGAGGGGTTCGACGAGGCGGACCTGGTCCAGCCGCAGGAGGTGCAGGGCGATGCGGGGGTGTTCCTGGTTGCCTACGAGGAGGGTTGTCCGGTCGGCTGCGGGGCGCTGCGTGCCCTTGAGCCCGGGGCCGGGGAGATCCGGCACGTGTGGGTGGCCGCCGGGACGCGGGGGCTGGGTGTGGGCCGGCGGCTGCTGACCGGGCTGGAACGCGAGGCAGCGGCCCGGGGGTTCGGGGTGGTCCGGCTCGGCACGCACCGAGCGCTCACCGAAGCGGTCCAGATGTACCGCAGCAGCGGGTACACGGAGGTCCCGCCGTACGGGCAAGAGCCGCACGCCCATTACTGGTTCGAGAAACGCCAGCCTTAGCCGAGCTTCCAGGGATCGATGAGTTCGACTCCCGCTTCCTCGAAGCCGGTGGTGTTGCGGGTGGCCAAAATGGCGCCCAGGTCGCGGCAGATGGCTGCGATCTGAGCGTCGGCGACGCCGATGGGCCTGCCGATTCGCTCGCGCCCGGTGACGATCTCCGCGTACCGCATGGAGGCGCGCTCATCGAAGGGGAGAACCCGGCCGTGGAAGTCCTCGGTCAGGATGCCGCGGATCACGACCGTCAGTTCCCGCTTACGGTGACCGTCGGGAAGCCTCGCGACGCCGTACCGAAGTTCGGCAGCGGTGACCGCGGTTGTGGCCACGTCGGAGACTTCAAGGGAGTCAAGCCAGGAGAGCGCTCCGGGGTCGGGTGCCTGGCGGGCCAGCTCGGAGATGACGTTGGTGTCGAGAACGATCACAGGTCGAACTCCGCCGCGCGCGGCAGTTCGTCGCTGCGGTCGGGAAGCTCCAGATCACCTTCAAGCCCCTGGAAGCGGGCCCGGATGCGGCTTCCGAGGCCATGTTCGGCGGGGCGGAGCATCAGTTGCTCGTGGAGGATTGCCCGGACCTCGGCTTCCATTGACCTGCCGTGCCGCGCGGCCTGGACGCGCAGCCGCGCATGCGTGACCGGATCAAGCCCCCGGATCGTTAGCGTCGCCATCGCGCCCTCCTCCACATAGTGACTGCAATGCTAGCATTGCTTCTGATGACAGCATAATACTCCGCCGCTCACGGGTGTCTGGATGTCATCGATGACCAGGGTCTCCAGCCGGGTGTCGTGGCTGGCGGCCATGGACTCCGAGAGGATGGCGATGCCGAGCCCGCGGCCGTCGTCGCCCAGCTCATCAAGCAAGCCGCCAACGCCACCAGCTGACGCCTCGGCGGGACATCAAGCGACCCGGCGGGCAACGGGGACCGCCCGTTCCCCGCCGGGTCCGTACCGCCCGGACCGCCGGACGGGTCAGGGTGAGATGGTGATGCTGCCTGATCCGGTGGCGCCCATGGTCTTTCGCGTCACGCCCCGGCTGGTCGTCAGCTCACGGGCTCGGCTGATACCGCATCGGCGGCCAGCAGGACGGCCTGGCCGGGGACGATCTTGAGGTCAGCCAGGCTGGTGTGCGATCCGCTGCCGGTGCCGAAGCTGGTGGCGCCGGCGGTGAAGGTGAACGCGTTGCCGGTGGTGTCGGCGTAGACGAAGGTGCCGGCCGGGTCGGCGACGACCAGCCCGCCCGATGATCCGGCCGGCAGCGACGCGGGCGTCTGCCAGCTGCCCCCGGCCAGGTCCCAGGCGTAGGACGAGCCGAACACGGCGATCGCGTTCCCGGCCCCGTCGATCCCAGTGGACACCGCAAGCGCCGGGGCGCTCCGGGCGACCACTATCTTGTCGGTCCAGGCCCCGGACGGGGACCGGGTCAGCAACCCGGTCTGGCCGTCCAGTACCGACCAGGCGACCGACGCCTGCCCGGCGTTGTTCAGAGCGACCGCCGAGGTCCCGAGCTGGCGGTAAGTGGTAGATCCGGATCCGGAGGCCACCTCGACCGGGGCGGAGAACCCGCCGGTGACGGTGCCGGAGAGTGCCCACAGGTTGTTGAGGCCTCCGTTGAACATGATGATCGCGCCGCCGCTAGCGTTGACGGCCATGCTCAGGCTGTGCGCCGGGCCGTCGTTGTTTTCGACCGACAGCGTCGTGGCCGGTCCCCAGCTGCTGCTGCCGGCCGGCAGAACCGCGTCGGTGGTATCACCGGGACCCACCACCCAGCCGGCGATGACGTTGCCGGAGCCGTCCACACCGAGTACCAGCCCGCCGGTGTCCTCCACGTTGGTGCTGAGGGTGACCGGCGCACGCCAGCTGCCGCCGGCCGGATGCACGGCCGCCTCCAGCACGGTGCTGCCGGTCGAGCTCGACACGTATCCCCACAGCGCGACCGTCTCGCCGGCCGGGGTGACCGCCACGACGACGCTCCGCCCGGAGCTCTGCGTGTTGCTGCCCTGACCCAGGTCCGTCGCCTGCCAGGTCTTCCCGTTCGTGCTGGTGCACACCTCGACATTCGCGGTGCCGCCGGAGGCCGTGAAGGTCCCGCCGGCCGCCATGGCCCCGGCCTGGTTGACCGCCACCGAGTTGCCGCACGACCCCGGCAGCGCGACCGGCGACGACCACGTAGCGGCCAGCGCGGGCAGCGCGGGCCAAACCCCGAACACGGCCGCGCCCGCCAGCGTCACCAGGGCGCCCCGCCCGATCCACCTGCTTGACCGAGTACGCGATTGAGCATGCTGCATGATGGCCTCCTCCTGACATCTGAGATCACTCGCCGCGTACGGCCAAGATCAAAGAAGAAGGCACAGGCAGGATGCTCATCGCTAGTCGCATGACGCCTCCCCGCTGCTCCGCTCGGGCCGTCGCGACAGTCATCCCGGCGGCAGCGCACTGCGACAACAGTGCTGCCCGCCGCCTGTACCCCTAACACGTACCGGCCGCCCGGCCGGTTCAGACCGGCGGTGAATACAAGGCAAATTTCTAGTGGGCAGCCTGGTTATGGCCGGCGGCGCCCGGCGGGCGCTGGGACGACTCGAAGGCCTGGCGGCTGTGGTACAGGAGTTCGCGGAGGGCGGGGCTGTCTGCCGCGGTCCAGATCAGGGCCAGCACCGCGGGTGTCTGGATGTCATCGATGACCAGGGATTCCAGCCGCGCGCCGTGGCTGGCGGCCATGGACTCCGAGAGGATGGCGATGCCGAGCCCGCGGCTGGCGAGATCGGCGACGGCGCCCGGCGCGCTGGCTTGCAGCGCAATGTCCGGCTGGATGCCCTGGGCGGCGCAGGCCTGGTCGAGCACGGATCGGATCCCGGTCCCTTGGGGCAGGCACACGATCGGGTACGCGGTGACGTCCGCCAGGGTGACCCGCGGTCGCCCGGCCAGGGGGTGGCCGGGCGGCAGCGCCGCCACGAGCCGTTCGCTGATGATCTGCAGCGCGCCTAGTCCTGGGGGCGGGGCGCCGGACGCTCCGATGAGGGCGAGGTCCGCCTGGCCGGCCCGGACGCGTTCGGTGAGCCGGTCGGAGCTGTCCTCGATCAGGGTGATCTCGACGTGGGGGTGGGCTTGGTGGAACGCCGCGAGGGCATTGAACAGCGGGGTGACGGTGCACGCGGTGACCATGCCGACCACGAGTCGGCCGCGGATCAGCCCGTTCACCTCGTCCACGGCCTGCCGGACGGCGCCGGCCGAAGCGAGTACGGCGCGGGCGTGCGGCAGCGCCGCCGCTCCCGCGGCCGTCAGTGTGGCCGTCCGGCCTGACCGGTCGATCAGGGTGGCGCCGAGATCGTGCTCGAGCTGCCGGATCTGGGCGCTGACCCCCGACTGGCTGATATGCACGCGCTGCGCCGCGCGGGTGAAGTTCGCTTCGTCTGCCACCGCGATGAAGTACTCCAGCTGCCTCATTTCCATATCCACAGATTCTAGTTGTCATCAGAACCATCTGTTGGACTTATGGCTCGGCGGCGGCCAGGATTGGCAGTGTTCCAATTCGTTCGTTCCAACTCGTTCCAACTCGCACAAGGGAAGGACCACTGTGCCGGACCACGACAGAGCCCTGAAGCCGGAAGACCTCACCCGGCTGTTCGTCGAGCGCGCCAACGCGGGTGATGCGGCCGGCATCGCCGCGCTCTACGAAGAAAACGCCGTCATGGCCTACCCGCCGGGCCGCCAGACGGTAGGCCGCGACGCCATTCGCGCGCTGTGGGAAAAGGTCCTGGCGAACGCGCCGCACTTCGAGCCGGAGCCGCCGCTGCCGACCCTGATCAGCGGCGACATCGCACTGACCGCCACCCCGCCCAAAGACGGCGCGGGCGCCCGGGCGCAGGTAGTCCGCAGGCAGCCCGACGGCACCTGGCTGCGACTGCTCGACCAGCCCGAGTTCATCTCGCCTGCATCCTGATACGAATAGGGCATGGTTGCCCGGCTGCTGCTCGTCCACAGTCCGCTGGTGGGGTCAGGAACCTGGGATCTGGTCGCCGCTGACCTGGCCAGGCGCGGCTACGCCGTGAGCGTCCCCGACCTGACCGGCACGCTCACGGCCGGGCCGCAGTACTGCCTGCGGCAGGCCGAGATGATAACCCGCGGTACAGCTGGCCAGCCCGCGATCCTCATCGGGCATAGCGGCGCGGGGCCGCTGCTGGCTGCGGCGGGTGCCATCTCCGGGCAGGTCCGCGGGTACCTCTTCGTCGACGCCGGCCTGCCGATCCCGGCGCAGACCTGGATGGAGACCGTGCCACCCGAGCTGGCGGCCCAGGTCCGCGGGATGGCTGATGACCAGGGCTGGCTGCCGCCCTGGCCGCAATGGTGGGGCGATGAGGCCGTGGCCGAGCTGATCCCGGATCCGGCCGCGCGGCGGCACTTCACGGCCGGCTGCCCCCCGCTGCCGCTGGCCATGTTCGAGGAAGTACACCCGCCCGCGCCGCGCTGGCCCGATGCGCCCGCCGCCTACCTGCAGCTGAGCGAGGCATATGAGGACCAGGCGGCCAGAGCAGCCGGACTGGGCGGTAGCGGAACGGATGAGCCACCACCTCGCGCCGCTGACCCACCCTGCCCTAGTCGCCGAATCGCTGCACGAACTGCTCGGCCAGCTCCACTGAGCGTCGATACTGTCATCCCGGCCAGGAGGAATCCGAAGCGGAACAAAATAAACGGACGGAACGGACACGACCGCTTGTCTCCTGGCCAACTAACCAAAAGCGAATTGGGTTTGACTTCCGTCCTGATGTATTCCGAATTGAGTACCATTGCCGCTAAGAACTCCCTCGGCGTTGCCGCATCGGCGTAGACGCGCGACAAAAGCGCAGCCACCGGCCTAGACAATCGGCGAAGATCAGGTGTACCTTTCCGACGCTGGCGCGTGCTGCGCTAGGACCTAATATCGAATGGCGGGGGGCCGTAGATGGCGATCGGTAAGGGCTTTAGCCTGTCGGATGTCGTCAATGGGGCGATTGGTAACTTCCCGGGTAACTGCATGGGGTACATGAACCCTGGCGCGAGCGGTAGCGGCTACATCGCGACGATGAAGCTGTCGGTCGACAAGGTGGACATGACCGGCCTCGATCCCGGCGCGGGCGGCATCGTCTCATACGACCGCTGCGAGAAAGACGACGCGTACATAGGGCAGATCAACATGGGAACGGCGTCGTCGTTCTGCGGCGTCAACGGTGCCCTGTGGGGCTTGCATCTCGCCGTGGCCCCGTCCATCAAGGACGGATCCCTGGAACCTCTGTTTACGTATCCAGGCCCGAGTTATCCACCCGACGAGAAGCTGCCGGCCCAGGGTATTGTCCCGGTTTATCCGGTGTGGCCGCTGCTCGACGCGGCCGAGCGTCTTTTCGGTCGGGTGGACAAGACCGGTGACGGCGAGACCGACCTGCGCCGTTTTCCGCCGCTGCCAGGCGCACACGTGATCTGCGCCAACAAGGACGCGAGCGGCATGGGTCCCGGATTCTACTGGTCGGCTATCGGCATCGCCATTGCTGATGACCGCGAGACGCAGTCCAACCTTTTCATCGAGGACTGCGGACTCGACAGCACTTCGGGTAGTCATGCCGCCGCGGAAGCTACGCTGCTGACCCACTTGCAGTACGTCGCGAAGAGCATGGTGCTGTGCGGGCAGGACCAAGACGCCACTTACACCTCGATCTACATCGGTGGCAAGTTCATCTGGACCAGGAAGGACGAGTGGGGTTGCTCGTTGGCGTGCGCGCCGTACGTTGTCCTCGCGGAGGACGCGGTCGAGGCGTTCCCGCAGCCCGCCGCGCTCCTCGACCTGACCATCGGCGAGTGGGAGGATGCCGTGGGACTGCCGCCGATGCCGCCCGCGCCGGCTGACCTAGATGTGGGAGGCATTGGCGTCCGACCCGAGCAGCAGGCCTAAGTTTGATCCCATGGGAACCACGACTCTCGTCGAGACGGCCCGCCGTGCGCTGGGGCCGGCCGGCGTTTTCCTGCCGTTTTCTCGCACCAGCCCATCATCCGCCGATCAGCAGCGCGAGGCGGTTCGCCGGCTCGAACGAGCCGGCTGCGGCGCCGTGTGGACCAACGAGGCCGTCGGCGGCAAGGACGCCCTGGTGCAGCTGGCCGTGCTGCTCGCGGCCACCGAG
>Ga0302184_10000504_pt1 | contig 25555 bp, 21 predicted proteins | sample I_Palsa_N3_3_FD_200233 | JGI IMG/M metagenome (GOLD analysis project Ga0302184, IMG submission 200233) | Peat permafrost microbial communities from Stordalen Mire near Abisko, Sweden - I_Palsa_N3_3 | ecosystem: Environmental > Terrestrial > Soil > Palsa > Peat permafrost | place: Sweden...
GCTCCGCCGCCAGAGCACGGGGGCCGTCGTGAAGCCGGCGTATCTGGAGTTCGCGTTCCCCTTCTATTGGCACTACGACGTGCTGCGCGCGCTCGACTACTTCCGTCAGTCGGGTGCGGACCCCGATTCCCGGATGGCCGAAGCGGTAGCGGTCGTGCGGTCCAAGCGGCAGCCCGACGGGCGGTGGCTGCTCGACCGCGTCCATCCCGGTCGCGTCCACTTCGATCTCGAGGGTGGCGTGGGCACGCCGAGCCGCTGGAACACGCTCCGCGCGCTGAGGGTGCTCACGTGGTGGGACGGGGCGCGGTCTGCGCACCGGGATCAGGCGTAGTTGCTGACCTCGATCAGGTTCTGGTCCGGGTCACGGAAGTAGACGCTGAGGATGGGACCAGTGGCGCCGGTGCGTTCGACCGGACCCTCCTCGATAGGGACGTCGTGGGCGGCGAGTTCCTCGATCACCCGTTCCAGCGGGTCGGCGGCGATCAGGCACAGGTCGGCACTGCCGGGCGTCGGACGGCGCGCCTTCGGCTCGAACTCGTGACCGGCCGGGTGCAGATTGATCTTGCTGCGGCCGAAGTTGAGGGCGGTGCGTTCCGGGCCGAACGTCACCGCCTGCATGCCCAGCACGCGGGTGTAGAACTCCACGGTGGCGTCGATGTCGGCAACGGTCAGCACCAGGTGGTCGAGGCGATCGATGCGCACGGAGCCCATCGTAGGCGGGCGGCGTACTCGCTGCGGCGCTCTGGGGCGCTCCGGGCCGGGCGGTTGCGGCTTCCGGCTCCCGTTGCCTGGGCTAGCGGGCGCCGGCCGAGGCGGCTGATCGTTCCCGGGGCGGCTGCAGGACGGATGAGCCGAGCCAGCGGCTGGTCTGGAGCGCGAGTTCCACGTCCTGGCGGTTCTCGGCGGCGGGCCGGCCCAAGCTCTCCTCGGCCTTGCGGATCCGGTACTGCACCGTGTTCTTGTGCAGGACGAGCTGCTCCGCGGTCGTCTTGTAGCTGCCCCCGGCTTGCAGAAAGACCAGCAGCGTGTCCCGCAGCCGGGCGTGATGCTCATCGTCGGTGGCCAGGCCGCCCAGCGTGGCCAGTACCCAGGCCCGCAACAGGTCCGGCGAGCCGAGCATCATCGCCACCGGAGCGACGTCGGTGAACGTCACCACCCGCGGCGGGGAACCCGCGGCCAGCGCGACCGCCTGGGCGGCCAGGGCCTGCCGGTGGGTGAGCCGGAACCCCGTGACGCCCTTGACCGCGTCGCCGAAGGCGAAATGGATATCGCCGTCCGCGCCGACCGTGCTGGCCGCCTCGGCGTCGAACCGGTCGCGGATTCCAAGCGGCAGCCACGCCCACGCGCTGGCTTCGTCACGGGGCAGGAACACCGGATCGCCGGAGCCGACCACCTTGGCCGCGACGTGGCTGATCGCGTGCTCCAGCCGGGTGATGTTGTCGACGGCGGCCGTCACGTCGTCCGCCCAGCACACCACGCCCACGTGGTACTGCCGCAGCCGGTAGCCCAGGGTGGCCTCGGTGGCGCTCACGTTGACCCGCCCGCCCGACAGCAGATCCCGGATCCGGGCGGCGCGCGCGGCGCTGCGGTTCCGCAGCCAGTTCTCCCGTTCGCCCGTGTAGGCCGCGACGATTTCCTCGGAGGTCTGGTCGACGTACCCGGCCACGGTCTTGGACATGCTCAGCGTGGCGGCGGTGATCATGTGGGCGTCATCGGCCTGCTCGGCCAGCTCCTTGAGCAGCCAGTCGGAGAAACACGTATGCCCCAGCCGGTAGGCACGCAGCAGCGCGGTCAGCGGCGTGCCGCGCTGCGCCCGCCGGCGCGCGTACTCCAGGGACGCGGCCGGGGCATGCACGGCGCTCAGCTCGATCTGGTGCTGCAGGATCTGCAGGCAGGTACCGACGTTGCTGTGGACGCTCGAGGACAGCAGGGTGAGGATCGACTGGTCGTCGGCCAGCTCCGGGATTTCCCGCAGGACCACCGCATAGACGTCTTCGGACACCACGGCGACCCGCTCGCTTACCGCCGCCGCGACGTCGGCGACCAGCCCGGCGACCGCGGGACCATCGATGTCCACCTGCGGATTCTCGCACATTCCGGTGAACGTGCCGAAATGCGGCGCAGGGCCCGGTGCTCAGGCCGCCGGCGGGCCCAGATGCTCGGCCAGCCACGGGCCGGTCACGCTGGCCGGGTCCTGTGCGACGTCCTGCGGCGGGCCGACCGCGAGGATGCGGCCGCCTTCCGGGCCGCCGCCCGGTCCCATGTCGATGAGCTGGTCGGCGGCGGCGAGCAGGTCGAGATCGTGGTCGATGACGATGATCGTCGCGCCGGCCTCCAGCAGCCGGTCGAACACGCCGACCAGCGTGGCCACGTCGAGCGGGTGCAAGCCGGTGGACGGCTCGTCGAACACGTACAGCGCGCCGCGCTGGCTGCTGCGCAGCCGGGAAGCGATCCGCAGGCGCTGCGACTCGCCGCCGGACAGGGACGGCGTGGGCTCGCCGAGCCGCAGGTACCCCAGGCCGACCTCGCTGACGGGCCGCAGCGCCGCGGCTACCGGAGCCCGCTCAGCGAACCGTTCCAGGGCGTCGTCGACGGTCAGGCCGAGCACGTCGGCGATGGTCAGGCCGTCTACCCGCACGGCCAGGGTGGCGTCGTTGAACCGGGCGCCGTGGCAGGTCGGACACAGGACGGTGATGTCAGGCAGGTACTGGACGTCCAGGTCGATGGCGCCGAGCCCGCGGCAGGTCGGACACTGCCCCTCACGAGTGTTGAACGAGAAATGCCCGGGCTTCCAGCGCCGCCGCCGGGCGTACGCGGTCTCCGCGAACACGCGGCGGATCTGGTCGAACGCCCCGGAGTAGGTCGCGGGGGTCGACCGCGCGTTCTGGCCGATCGGCGAGGAGTCGACCTGAACGACCTGGCGGATACCGGCCAGATCCAGACGACGGACATGCCCGGGCAGCGCCGCCCCGGTCAGCAGCGCCCGCGCGGCCGGGATGAGGCTGTCCAGGATCAGGGCGGTCTTCCCGGCCCCGGACGGCCCGGCCAGCGCGGTCAGCCGGTGCAGCGGGAAGGAAGCGGTCACGTCGTGCAGGTTGTACAGGTCGCCGACCGCCAGGACGATCTGCTCGTCCGGACCGGACCGCGCCAGGGGGTCACGAGTCACGGCCACGGCGCCGGCCAGGAACGGGCCGATGATCGAGTGCGGGTCGGTTTCCAGCTGCCCGGGGGTGCCCTGGGCGATCACCGTGCCGCCCTTGGCGCCGGCCGCCGGGCCGAGTTCGATGACCCAGTCCGCGGCGCGGATGATCTCCCGCTCGTGCTCCACCACGACCACGGAGTTACCGTTCCCGGCCAGGGCCGCGAGCGTCTTGCGCAGTCCGGTTACGTTGCTCGGGTGCAGCCCGACCGACGGCTCGTCCAGCACGTACAGCATGCCCGTGGTGCTGGCGCGCACCGTCGAGGTGAGCTCGATCCGCTGCCGCTCCCCCGTCGACAGCGAGGCGCCGGCCCGGTCGAGGGTCAGGTAGCCCAGCCCGACGTCGAGCAGCGGCGTGAGCCTGCCGTCCAGTTCGGCGAGCAGGCCGGTGGTCAGCCGGCTCAGCTCGGCGGGCAGCCCCGCGGGCAGCCCGGCCGCGAAGCCCCGCAGCTCGTTCAGGGTGAGCGCGCTGATCTCGGCGAGGTTCCGGCCGCCGAGCTGCGAGGCTAGCGCTTCGGGCCGCAGCCGGGTGCCGTGGCACACCGAGCAGACGCGGGTGACCAGGAAGCGCTGGACCAGGCGGCGGGTGCGCTCGTTGTTGCTGCGCAGGGAGCGTTCGACGGCGGCGACCGCGTTGTCGTAGTTGACCGACAGCTGGACCGCCCGGCCGTTCCGGCCTGAATGCAGGGTCACCTGCTGGCGGACCGGTTCGCCGTGCAGCACAATGTCGCGCTCGTGATCGGTCAAATCCCGGTAGGGGACGTCGAGCCGGACCCCGAGCTCGCCGGCGGCGTACATCGACAGCCGCCGGCCGCCGGAGTTCCACGGCAGCACCGCGCCGTCGGCGATCGTCTTACCGGGGTCGGGAACCAGGGTGGCGATGTCGACCTCGGACCGGACGCCTAGGCCCTGGCAGGCGGGGCACGCACCGTAGGAGTTGAAGGCGAAGGATTCGGCGCTCGGATGCTCGAAGTGCGCGCCGCACACCGGGCAGACGATCTCCTCGCGCAGCGTGGCGATCGACGGCGCGACGAGGTGGCCGTTCGGGCACAGGTGCGAGCCCAGCCGGGACATCGTCAGGCGCAACACGTTGAGCACCTCGGACATGGTGCCGACCGTGCTGCGCGGCCCCGGTACCGGCGGGCGCTGCCGCAGCGCCAGCGCGGCCGGCAGGTGGTCGATCCGGTCCACGTCTGGGCGCTGGGCCTGGGTCAGCCGCCGTCGGCTGTAGGTGCTCAGGCCCTCCAGGAACCGGTGCATGCCCTCGGCGTACAGCGTGCCGATGGCCAGCGACGTCTTGCCCGATCCGGATACCCCGACCACCGCCACCGTCCGCCACAGCGGCACGTCGACGTCGACGTCTTGCAGGTTGTTGTGCCGGGCCCCGCGCACCTCGATGACCGCGGGCAGGGTTTCCGGCACGGAGATATCGTCAGCCGCCATACCGGGCACCTTAAGGCCGCCGGCCACTGGATGCCCCGCCAAGACGCGCGCCGGCGCTCACCTTATCCGGGTGATGCGGGCTCACCTGGCGGCCGCTGACGATGGACGTCATGGACCCTGCATCGGCCTGGTACACGATCCGGATCAATGGCCACCTCGGCGCGACGATGCAGTCGGCGTTCCCGGCGCTGGTATCGCACCTGCACGGCCCGGAAACGGTGCTCACCGGGTTCTTGGACCGGTCGGCCCTGTACGGCGTGCTGGCCGAGGTCGAGGCGCTCGGCCTGGACCTCCTGGAGGTCCGCCAGCTCGACCCACGGTGCCAGTCACCGCCATCAGATGACAGCTGACCCGGTGGTGGGGCCCTTACAGGTCGTCGGAGGCGTCCGGGGTCCGCGCACCCGGTCGCCACGTCTTGAGCACGGCGCCCACCGGCAACCGCACGATATGAGCCAGCCCCTGCGGCACGCGGATCAGCCGGCGCAGGAGGACGGGCAGAACCACGATGTCGCCACGCGCGGCCGCGGTCAGCAGATCAAGGAGGTCCGGGTGGGCCTGGCGGGATGGTTCGCCGAGTTCCACGCGGGCGGTGACCACCGGGCCGTGCGACTCGGTCTCCACCTGGCCCAGGCTAGGCATCAGCGCGAGCACGGCCTGGTTCTCGGCGAGGACTTCGGCGGTGAAGTACTCGATCCCGGCCTGCGCGGCACGCTCGCCGAGGCACCCGAGAAGCGCGGGGCCGAGCCCGCGGCCCTGCCAGGCATCGACCACGGTCACCCCGACCTCCGCGGTGTCGGGCTGGTCCGGCAGCCGGATGAACCGGCACTCCCCGACAATCTCAGCCGACAGCAGCGGCACGGCGACCAGCGCCTCGTGGTCAACGTGATCGACCTCGACCGCCGCCTTGAGGGTGGCTTCGGGAAGCTCGGGCATGACCGTGAAGAACCGCCGGTAACGGGATTGCTCGCCCAGGTTGGCGTACGCCCGGGCCAGGGCCGGCGCGTCACCCGGCCGGACCTGCCGGATCCGTACGACGTCACCGCCGCGGAGCGTGACGAGCTGCGGCTGGCTCGCTGCGGTCATCGCCAGCCCTCCTCTAACGCCGTGTGCCGCCGGGATCGGATCAGTGAAACACAGGCCCACAGCGCCTGGCCAAGATGGGTGACCGATAAGGACATAGCCTGCAGCTCCGGCTTGACCGGCCGGGCCGGACCGGGAGAGGCGATGCTCTCCGCCGTATCGAAGAGGATCTGCTGGAGGGGCCGGGGCAGGTCACCGCTCCAGACCAGGGCGGCCGTCGCCGCCAGCGGACGGTGCTCGAGGATCACCCGAACCATCTCGTGGGTGACCGCCGGCCGGGGTAGCCGGATCAGCCTGGGCCGGCTGGCGGCGATGACGCTGGGGCCGGTCAGCACCGCGGTAGGCCGGTCCGCGGTCGCGGCGAAGGCGAGGTTCATCTGCAGCGAGTGCCGCAGCGGCGGATCGCTGAATTCGAACCGCGGATCGGCGGTCCGCAGGACCTGCGTCCAGGCGTCGTAGGTCCCCGGCTCCGCGCGGCGCGGACCGTGGATGACGTCCATCCGGGCCAGCTCGGCCAGGCCGATCGTCCCGCGCCGCGCCGCGACGTGTGACGAAGGGACCCACACGTCGGGCTCGAAGGTCGCCAGGCTCATGACGTCCAGCGGTGAGGGCAACGCCTGCGGGCCGGCCGTCAGCCAGCCCAGGCCGGCGTCGGCCCGGCGCTCCTGGATCAGGGAGAATCCGGCGTCGAGCGGGGTCTCGATCCAGGCGATCTCCACGTCCGCGGCGGCGGCGGCCGACTTCAGCCTCGAGGCGGCCTCGACCGCGAGGGTGTCCGGCAGTCCAGGCGGCATGACCACGCGCAGGCGCTGCTGTCCCAGGCCCGCCGCGTGCCGGGTCCGGTTCACCTCCTGGTCGACCAGCGACAGCACGGCGCGCGATGCGTCCAGCAGCACCACGCCCGCCTTGGTGAGGCGCACGCCGTCCCGGCGACGCTGCAGCAAGGGCGCGCCGACGATCTCTTCCAGCCGCCGGATCTGCTGGCTCAGGGTCGGCTGGGCGACAAACATCCGCTCCGCGGCCCGGGTGAAGCTCCCCGCGTCGGCGAGCGCCACGAAGTAACGCAGATGCCGCAGCTCAATGGCCGACGCCGCCGCTGGCGGCCCGGGTAGTTTCACCGGCTCCGGCGGGCGGTCGCGATGGGCTGTGGTCATCAGGGGTCTGACGCTACCGCCGCGGCCAGGGCCAGGCATCGGGCGAGCGAGACGATGTCGCGGATGGCCGTCGTATCGCGCGCACAACCAACCCAGCGCAAGGCGGCTACGCCGCCGTGCCGGTGAGCCGCTCGGTCTCGTCGCGGATTTCCACGGCGATCTTGGTCAGCTCGGACGCGTACTGCCGGTTGTGATGCGCGCAGAACAGCAATTCCAGGCGACTGGGCAGCAGGACCCGGACGTAAGCCCGGGCGCCGCAGCGGTCACAGCGGTCCACGACGGTAAGCGTCCAGGCGAGGGACCCGCCCGCCTTCCGGCTCTCCAGCCGACGGGCCCGCTTCTTGGCCCAGAATCTGCTTCCGCTCATGACATTCACCTTCCTCGGTTTACTCCAGTGCACCCCAGCGGACCGTCAACGGAAAAGGTGACGGTACCTGTCACGGCATTGCCCAGGACTATGGCCATCGGCGGCTGGGCAGCGGCCAGCCAGCGGCGTACGATTCCACGATGGACAGGTCGAGCGCACCTGTTGTGCAGAGCGCGTCGGACGTCTCGAGTTCGCTCACGCCCCGCACCGCGGAGATGTCCGCCGATGTGTACGGCCTGATCGTCCGGGAGATCCCGCAGCTGCGTGGCGATAAGCGGGTCCTGGCGCTGCTGGAATCCAGTGTCGCGGAAAACGTGGCCACCGTCCTGCACGTCATCCAGCACGGCATCGAGCTGGAGAACGTGCACGCGCCGGCGGCAGCGGAGGAATACGCCCGCCGGCTAGCCCAACGCGGCGTGCCCGCATCGGCCTTGCTGCGCGCCTACCGCATCGGGGCCACCCGGTTCCAGGACTGGTGCCTGGAGGAACTCGGGCGCAGCACCGACAATGCCTCGATCGTGAGCGCGGCCGGGCTGCGCATCGCCGACATCACCTCGGCCTACATCGACAAGGTGTCCGAGGAGGTGCTGTCCGCCTACGAAGCCGGGAAGGAGAACTGGCTGCGTAACCGCGGCGTGGCCCGCACCGCCCGGGTCCAGGCGTTGCTGCGAGGCGAGCGGGTCGACATCGCTGCCTCCGAGGCGATCCTGGGGTACCGGCTCCGGCAGCACCACGTTGGCGTGGTGTGCTGGAGCGACATGGCGACGTCGGCCGATGGCGCTCTTAGCGGGCTGGAACAGGCGATCGTGGAGCTGGCCCGCGAGGCGGGCCTGCAGGGGCGGCCGATCTTCCTGCCGCAAGACGAATCCAGCGCGTGGGCGTGGCTCCCGCTCGGCGCCAAGGACGACTTCCCCCGCGTGTGCGCCGCCGGAGCAGAATCCGGAATCCGGCTGGCCCTCGGCTCGGCTGGTTCTGGCGTCTCCGGCTTCCGCCGTACCCACCAGCAGGCCCTGGGCGCACAGGCCGTCGCGCTGGCGGCGGGCGGATCGGGACAGCCCATGACCAGTTTCGCCGATGTCGCGCCGCTGGCCCTGATGTCGGTTTCGACCGAGCTCATCCGGGCCTGGGTCATCGAGACCCTCGGGTCGCTCGCGGACGATGACGACCACCACGGCGTGCTGCGCGACACGCTCCGTGTCTTCCTGCGAGAGAACGGCAGCTTCGTGGCCGCCGCCGAACGGCTGACCCTGCACAAGAACACCGTCCGGTACCGGATAGGCAAGGCCGAGGAGAGCCTCGGCCGTCCGGTCGGCGAGGACCGCCTGCAAATTGAACTAGCCTTGCTCGCCGCCCAGTGGCTCGGCCCGGCGGTCCTGCGGCACGTCGGTCCGCCCCAGCTCTGACGCCGCCCGTCAGCCGTGAGGATATGCGCAGAGCACCCGCCGGGCAGGCAGGCGAGGTCGTCGTCCGCGGACCGAACGTCATGCGCGGCTACCTGGACCGCCCGGCGGAATCCGCTGAGGTGCTGCGCGGCGGCTGGCTGCACACCGGCGATGCCGGCTGGTTCGACGACGACGGCTATCTCATGCTGCTCGAACGACTGCGAGCCGGACGGGACGCGGAATAATCCCGCCATCGGCCTGGCGTGCCATGATTGCTGGCATGGGGCAGGCACCGGGGTCCGGACCGGGCTCCCGTGCCGACCACCCGCAGGACGTGGAGGTCACCGGCGACCTTCCGATGTCCTTGACCACCTTCGTGGGCCGAGAACGAGAGCTGGACGAGCTCCGGTCGCTGTTCCGGGCGGGGAAGCGGCTTGTCACCTTGGTTGGTATCGGGGGTATCGGTAAGACCCGTCTGGTTCTGGAGCTGGGCTTCAGCGCCGGTGACCTGGGTTGGGCGAAGGTCTACCTGGTTGAGCTTGCTCCGCTGGCCAACCCCGGCCTGGTCGAGGGCGCGGTGCTCGAATCGGTGGGCGGCGGATCCAGCCGATCTCCGCTGCAAGCGGCGGTGGAGTACCTGCGTGAGGCAACGGCCCTGCTGATACTGGACTCTTGCGAGCATGTCCTGGATGCGGCCCGACGGGTGGCCGAGGTGCTGTTGCGCGGGTGTCCATCGGTGGCGATTCTGGCCACCAGCCGTTCTCCACTTGACCTCGCGGGGGAGCTGGTCTGGCCAGTGCCCCCGCTCTCGATGCACAAGCGCAGCGCAGCAGGGGCGTCCGATGCGGCCCGGCTTTTTGCTGATCGGGCCAGTTACGTGCAATCACGGTTCGAGCTGAGCGAGGATGTCGCCGGAGCGGTTGAGACGATCGTCCGCCGGGTGGACGGCATCCCCTTGGCTATCGAGCTGGCCGCGGCACGAGCTCGTGTTCTTTCCGCTGCGGAAATCGCCGGCGGCCTCGATGATCATTTGCGACTGCTGCGCGGCGGTCACCAGTCAGATCCTCGCCACCAGACCATCCGGGCGTCGTTGGACTGGAGTCATGAACTCCTCACCGGCTCCGAGCGCCAGCTGTTTGCCCGGTTGTCGGTCTTCTCGGGGGGCTTCGACCTGGAAGCCGCCACGGCGGTGGGTGCCGGGGGGGCCATCGCTGCGGGCCAGATCCTCGACGAGGTCCAGGGCCTAGTGGACAAGTCGCTGCTGGCGGTGGAGCGCAGGGCAGGTGCCACGCGCTTCCGGATGCTTGATTTCGTTCACCAGTACGCCTCCGAGCGCTTGGCCGCGACAGGCGAGGGCGCCGCGTTGGCGGACCGGCACCGTGCCTATTTCCGGGAATTGACCCAGCGCGCCGACCGGGAGCTGTGGGCCCTGGTCCCGGCCGGCCGCGCGCGGCTGGACGATGAGTCGCCCAACCTGCGAACGGCCATCGACGATGGCTGCGCCCGTGCGCCAGACGATGCCCTGGCCATGGCAGGAGCACTGGGCCTGTACTGGCGGGTGCGGGGGCGACTGGCGGAGGGGGTGACGGCGACCGAGCAGAGCCTGCGTGCCGCCCCGCCTGAGCCTTCCCCGGGCCGGGCTCTCGCCCTGGCCAAGCTGTCGCTTTTGTCGTTCTGGCCCGGCGATTTCGCCCGCACGCAGTCCGCCGCCACCTCGGCTCTGGAAATGGGCGCGGCGGTTGACGATATCCGCTCGCAGGCCCTCGCTCTGGGCCAGCTCGGGGCTCTGGTCATATTGGCTGATCCCGGTACCGGCGATCCGATGCTCATGCGGGCGGCTGAGCTGGCCCGGACGGCAGGAGACGACGCTGCGCTGTGCGACTCGCTGACCCCGTTGGCGATTAGCTATTTCTTTCAGGACGATCTCGGCGCGATGCGAAGCCCGCTCACCGAAGCGCTCAGGGTGGCGGAAGCTATCGGCTTCGAGGACATCATTCGCTGGTGCTCCTGGTGCTTGGCACATTCCGCTTGGTCGGCCGGGGGCCTGGCCGGCGCTCGCGCTCACGGTGAGCGGGCGCTGGCCATGATGCCCGGACAGGACGCGCTGAGCCGGTACTGCGCGGTTGAGATCTTGTGCTTGCTCGACGCCAGCATGGGCGCGGCGGACGCCGCCCGCGAGCGGGCCGAAGCTGATCTGGAGCAATCCAGGCAGGAAAGGCTGCGTCTCGGAACCGGGGTGCTCATGCACGCCTTGGGCGTCGCGGCCCTGGCGGCCGGCGATCTCGATCGAGCGGAACAGTGGGCCACGAGCTTGTATGAGCACGAATCCGAGGTCTGCTATCTCGCCTGGCACGCCCAGGAGATCCTGGTTGCCGTGGCGCTGGCCCGCGGCGACGGCGCAGCGGCCAAGATCGGAGTCGAGCGGCTCCTGGCTGCCGCCGAACCCTTGAGGAACCGGCGGGCCCGGGCCGTGGGCCACCTCGGGCTGGCCCGGGCCCTCCTGCTCGAGGGTGACGACGAGCGGGCTGAGTCGGTCACGCACGACGCACTCAAGGTGCTCATGGATAACGGGTGGCGTCCGGGGGTGATCGACGCCCTCGATGTGATCGCTGAGGTCGCCTTGTTCACGGGTCGGCATGAGCGCGCCGTCCGGCTCATGGCTGCCGCCCAGAAGGAGCGGACCACGCTCGGCCTGGTGGCTTTCCCCATGCTCAGGGAGCGAACTGAGCGGAACCTGGCCCCGGCCGGAGCCGCACTGGGCGAGGAGAATCTTGAACGGGCGCTGCAGGACGGCGCCCGGCTGTCGGTCCAGGAGGCCGTGGCCTACGCCCAGCGGGGCCGGGGGGAGCACGCGGACGCCACGCACGGGTGGGCCAGCCTGAGCCCGGTGGAGCGGCAAGTGGTCGAGCTGGCCAGCCAAGGCCTGAGCAATCCTGACATCGCGAGGGAACTGTTCATCTCTCGCAATACGGTCAAGGTGTACCTTTCGCGCGCTTACGCCAAGCTCGGCGTGGCCAACCGGACCGAGCTGGCCCGGCTCGCAACCCGCCACTCGCAGGCCCGCCAGCAACGCTGAGAAGTCATACCCAGCTGGGTGATGTTCCGCGGCAGAGTCATCTATACCGTCAGGGCCAGGGAGAACAAGCACACCACGGCCTGGCATAGGTGAGGGACATGAAGCAAGCACAGGCGGAACCAGTCCGGCTGCCCCGGGCGGACGCACAGGCGCCGCAGGGTCTTGAACTGCGGCACCTGCGATATCTCGTCGCGGTCGCCGACGCGGGCACCTTCACCCGCGCCGCGGAGCGGTTGTTCATCGCCCAGCCGACCCTCAGCCAGCAGATCCGGCGGCTGGAACAGATCGTCGGCACGCCGCTGCTGCACCGCCGGCCCGACGGGGTGCGGCTCACCGCGGCGGGCGCCGTGCTGCTGGACGCCGCCCGGGACGCGCAGGCCGCGGTCGACCACGCGGTCAGCCAGACCCGGCAGGCGGCGGGCCTGGGACGGGCGCGGCTGCGGGTCGTCCTGCCGGCGGATCTGCCGGACTCCCTGACCGTCCAGACCGCCTCCCGGCTGCGCTCGGCCGCCGATTCCGCCGGGGTCGCCGTCAGCTGGATGGACACCCCGCTGGACGCGGAGTTCTCGCCGATCCGCGAGCACCGGGCCGACGCCGGCCTGGGCTGGCTGACGGTCAGCCCCGACACGCTGCCCGCGCCGCTGGAGGCCATGAGCCTGGGACAATTCGAGCCCGAGGTGTGGATCCCTGGCGCGCATCCGGCCGCCCGCCGCGGGGTTATCGGCCTAGACGAGCTGGTCGGCATGGACGTCATCCACGGGCCACGCCACACTAGTGCCGCGACCTACGACCGGTGGCTGAGCATCCTGCGGGCCACAGACCCCCGGTTCGAGTTCACCGACCCGCCGTTGCGGCACTCGCTGCCGGTGACGCTCGCCTTCGCCGCCACCGCCGACCCGCCCGCCGCGGTCCTGACCAGCCCTGTTGCCATCGCCGACGTCCCGCCCGGCGTGATCCGGCTGCCCCGGCCCACGGGCACCGGTGACATGGTCCGGGTCGCCGTCGCCGACCGCTCGCTGACCGCGACGGCGGCCCTGGTCTGGAACGGCGACCTGCCCCGCCCGCTGCAGCAGATCCTGTTCGACACCGCCGACGGCGCGACCCGGCCCGCACCAGCATCCCTGTCCCGCGCTGGCTGATAGCGCGGGCCTATGGCGCCACAGGCAGTATCGCTTTCCCGATTCCCGGCCGGGCGGGTGGACTGGCAAGTGAAGAAATATGCACCCTGGCCCGCTACCGGGAGGACACAAACGCTATGAGCCAGACCAAGGACATCCGCGACGCCGTCGAACGCGAGCTCAGCTACGACCCGCTCGTCAATGACTCCGATATCTCGGTGAAGAACATCAACGGGGACGTGGCGCTGAACGGCACCGTGCCCAGCTACCCGCAGTACCTCGGGGCCGCCGCCGCGGCGCGGCGCGTCGCCGGGGTGAACAAGCTGCAGAACCACCTCGAGGTCGTCCTGGCGACCGGGGACTACCGGGACGACGCGACGCTGACCACGACCGCGAACGACGCGCTGTCGCTGAACGTCGCCGTGCCCGACGGCGTCGAGGCGACCGCGCGGGACGGCAACCTGACCCTGACCGGCACGGTGACCTACGGCACCGAGCAGGCGGTGGCGTACCTGACCGGAGTTCGCAACGTCAGGGACGACATCGACATCAGCGCCGGCGCCGACCCGGTGGACGTCACCCTTAACGTGCAGGACGCGCTGGACCGCTACGCGCTGGTTCCCGACGATAGCGACGTGGCCGTGGATACCAGCGGGAACACGGTGACGCTGACCGGCCACGTCCGCACCTGGGCCGAGCACGACGCGGTCATCGACGCGACGTGGATGGCGGCCGGCGTCTACGACGTCCGCGACGACCTGTACATCACCGGCTGACCGGCCGGCGCACGCGCAGCCCGGCCCCCGGCGCACCCGCTTGCGCCGGGGCCGGCGGCGACCGAGGGTTGAGGGCATGAACGCTACGCGTAACCCGGTGCCGCCGGGGTCCGGCCGGCGGTTCGCGCTGGACTCGGCGGCCGGACGGCTGACCCCGGCCGAACGGGCCGAGCGGGGCAAGGCCGCCCGGTCCGCGGTGCCCCGGGCCAGCCATGCCGTCTACGACCCGCCCGCGGACCGCCCGGATCCGGTGGGCCTGCTCGAACGCCAGGCCGTCACGCGGCTGCCCGACCTGGTACCGGTCCGCTACGCCCGGATGCTGGCCTCGCCGTTCAGCTACTTCCGCGGCGCGGCCCTGTCGATGGCCGCCGACCTCGCGGCCACGCCCGTGTCAGGCCTGGCCGTGCAGGCCTGCGGCGATGCGCACCTGTCCAACTTCGGCGTCTACGCCTCGCCCGAACGGGCCCTGGTCTTCGACCTCAACGACTTCGACGAGACACTGCCGGGGCCCTGGGAGTGGGACGTCAAGCGGCTGGCGGCCAGCCTGGAGGTGGCCGGGCGCGGCAACGGCTGGCGGCCCGGGCCGCGCCGCACGGTGGTGACCGCGGCGGTCGCCCGGTACCGCGAGGCGATGCGCGTTTTCGCCGGTCAGGGCGACCTGGCCGTCTGGTACGCCCGCGCGGAAACGGGGGCGCTGCGCGAGCAGTTCGGATCCCAGCTCGCCGCCCGGGAGCAGGGACAGGCAGACCGGGCGGTGGCCAAGGCACGGACCCGGGACAGCCTGCAGGCCCTGGCCAAGCTGACCCAGCAGGTGGACGGCAGGCCGCGGATCGTGGCCGACCCGCCCCTGGTTGTGCCGCTGTCCGACCTGATCGCGGGCGCGGCGGACCAGGCGAAGCTGGAAACCGAGCTCAGGAGGCTGATCGGCGGCTACCGGCGCACCCTGGAAACCGACCGCCGCTACCTGCTGGAGCAGTTCGAGTTCACCGACATGGCCCGCAAGGTGGTCGGCGTCGGCAGCGTCGGGACCCGCTGCTGGATCGTCCTGATGCTCGGGCGCGACGCCTCGGACCCGCTATTCTTGCAGGTGAAAGAGGCCGAACGGTCCGTACTCGAGGACTTCGCCGGGGCCAGCCAATACGCCAACCACGGCCAGCGGGTGGTGGCCGGGCAGCGGCTCATGCAGGCCGCCAGCGACATCTTCCTCGGCTGGCAGCGCGCCCAGGTCGACCCCGACGGCCGGCCGCACGACTTCTACGTCCGCCAGCTACGGGACGGGAAGTTCTCCGCCGACATTGAAGCGCTGACCGCGACGGGAATGCGCGCCTACGGCGAGCTATGCGGCTGGACGCTGGCCCGGGCGCATGCCCGGTCCGGGGACCGGATCGCCATCGCCGCCTACCTCGGCCAATCCGCCGTCTTCGACCAGGCCATCGCCGAGTTCGCCGCCGCCTACGCCGACCAGAACGAGCGTGACCACCAAGCCCTCACCGCCGCCGTCGCCTCCGGACGCGTGACCGCGTCGAGGTAGCCGCCGAGCTGATGCACCGTGACCTGCGCCACAGCGGCCGATGGAGCCACCTCACCCTACGCTGAGCGGGTCCGGTAGACCCGTCACAACCTTGACTGGTCTGCGCTCTCAGTGCTGACCTTGCCGTTTCCTGCGGCGGGTTCGGGCGCGGGGATGTTTCCCGCGGCGGGTTCAACCGCCGGGCCGTCCCAGTGCCGCCAGATGAGCCGGTGCACGGGAATGAGCCGGGGGATGTCGCGCAGCCCAGGGATGAACGGCACGCACAGCAGCAAGATGGTAGCCACGCCGGTCATGTAGATGGCGATCATGTCGATGTTGGCCGAGTTGGTCCAGCCCGGGACCTGGTACCACAGCGTGTACAGCCACAGCCACGGCTGGCCCGGGTAGCTGCCGGGCTCGTTCATCACGCCCCACTGGCTGCCGGTCAGGCCCAGCGCCTGGGCCTGATTGGAGAAGTAGGCGCCGTCCTCGATGAACAATAGAGGCTTGGTAAAGTTGGTGCCGTAGAACGCCTGCTGGCCGAGCAGGTCGGTGTCCAGCGCGCCGCTGCGCGCCAGGGTGAGTTCTCCGGCCATCATGGCCGGGACCGGGCCGTCCTTAGCCGCGGGGACGACCGGGCTGCTGTTCACGAACTTCACCTTCGCCACCGCGTTCCCGTACGCGGTGGCCCAACTCAGCTGCTGGGCGGCGGAGGCGGCCTTATAGCTGGCCAGCGGACCGGCGACGGCTGGGTCGGTGACGGCGAGCGCGGTCAGCGGCCCGACGACGAAGTCTTGCGCGGCGTTGACCGGCTGGGTAACCCCGAACCAGGTTTGCGGGGAGAACAGGAGCTTCTGGACGCTGCCGCTCTGGTTGTTGTAAGGCGGCCCGTAGGTAGCGGTTTCGCTGGTTCCGTTCAGCTCGCTGGCGGCGGTGCCCAGGAAGTCGGCGGGCGCCAGCCGGGCCCAGGTCGCGATGGTGATCGGCGGCACGTCCGGTGAGGACAGCAGGCCGGACAGGCCCAGCGTGAGCGCCAGCACGACCACCGACGCGATGGTGCCTTCCTTCAGCAGGTCATAACGCCGGTTCGGGCCTCGCCACGGCGCGGCGTCGGCTGCGGCGATGGCGCGCCGCCGCAGCCGCCTGCTCCCGGTGACCTTGGGATGCGCGTCGATCGGGTGCGAGACCCCGCGGACCCGGACCAGCAGCACGTGCGCGCCGATGATCGCGATCAGCGCGATCGGGATGAGCACGATGTGCCACATCAGCATCTGGCCGAAGTTCATCACGTTGAAGAACGCGCCGACCCCGACCGAGTCGAACGCGTCCTTGCCGCTGGTGGAGATCCACTGCGAGTCGAAGTTCTGCTGGGACACGTACCCGGTGAAACACTCGACGACGGCGGCCAGGAACGCGACCACGCCGGTGATCCAGGTCAGGGTGCGGCGGCCGCGCCAGGCGGCCATCCAGAACTTGCCCCACAGGTGGATGACGAGCAGCGCCATGAACAGCTCGACGCTCCACACGTGCAGGCTGTTGAAGAAATGCCCGACCGGGTTGTAATGCCACCAGTCCGGGCCGCCGAGCGCCAGGCCGAACCCGGACACGATCACCACGCCCAGCGCGGCCAGGGAACCGACGCCGAACACGTAGATCCACGATGCGACATAGGCGGGCTGGGTGTCGGGCAGCAGCTTGCCCGGCGGCAGCGACTTCAGCGCGCGGCGCCGCACCCGGGCGCTCCACATATCAGCGGTGCCGTCATCAGCCGGATCGCTCGCCGCGGCCAGGCCGCCGTCCCCGGTACCGTCCGTGCCCGTGCCGTCAAGCGCGGTGGGCTCCTGGCGGACCCCTCGCGGGAACGGCAGCAGCAGCGCGGCGCCGAAGATGACGACCATCACCGCGATCAGGACCAGGTTCGCCACCGAGATGTCGAAGATCGACCAATGCACGAAGGCGCCCGGCTGATTCATGTTGATCGCCAGAGCGGGAAAGGCCTGGCCAGCAGATCCTGTCATAATGCCACCTCGGCGTGCATACACGCGCACGGTGCCGCCGAGGTCTGGGGCAGCTTTATCCTGACCTCGGGTTCAGCGCTCGCACACGCCGAAGCCCGATGCTCAGGACAGTACGCCCGATAAACCGCGGCGACAAGGCCGCGTTTATCCCCTCTCGAGGGAGCGCATCGCCCCCGGCCCGATGGTGGCCAGCTCGCGCTGAACCGTCCAGGCAACAGCAGAGAACCGCAAAGTAGTTCGTCCCCGGCTGTGTACCTGGCGGGCGGCCCGCGCTACGCCCTGGCGGTGGTACGCCGCGTCCGGTGGCGCCGCCGCCGGACGACGCTGACCGTGATCACGGCGACCGCCAGCACCGCCTCGATCTCGCAGGTCCGGATTAGGTTGCCGGTATCGGCGAGGTGGAACCCGTTGTCGGAACGGACCCTGATCACCCCGGTCTTGATTTGCTCCTTGATCTGCTCTAGCCGCAGGAGGGCCTCGGGCGAGGGTGCCGGTCTGGGGCCGGCGCCGCCGGAGGTATGTGCCCACAGCACGCCCAGCCCGACGATGACTGCCACCACGAGCACCACCGCGGCGAGATGCCGGAGGAACTTCACCGTGACCGCCCCGGACGCCAGGCGGCGAAACGGCGGGCCACGCCCACGACCCACCGCCAGTCCAGCGCGGCGTGGATGGGCACGAGGATCAGCGTCAGCGTCGCCGTGGTGTCGTGCATCTGCCGCCAGAAAGAGCCGGCCGCAGGGGTGATCCCCAGTTCCGGCAGTGCCACCTCGGATATCAGGATGCCGGACGCGATGCATAGCGTCATGGACAGCAGCAGCAGCAAGTTGACCAGCCAGACGAAGCGTTCGCGGCCGCCTCGGCGTAGCAGCTTCCGGGTGGTGCGGATCACCCAGTCCCAGTGCAGCGTGAGGTGGACCAGCAAGACCACGCCAAGCCCGATGCCGAGCCATTCATGGGTGGCGATCCCGGTGAATCCCAGGCTGTAGGCGAGCGTGTAGGCGACCAGCAGGAGGGCGTCGAGCCAGAAGTCGAGCCGGGTCCGGGCCAGGATCCGCCGACGGCTGGCGGTGACCGGGGAATCCGCCGCCGGAGTCGCGGGACCCGCGTTCATAGGCCAACAGTGCCGTCGCATGGCCGCGCCGCGCATCGGTCTCGCGGACGATTTATGGCGCCGCGGTAGTCCTCAGGGGTAATCCGCGAGGACTACCCCCGGAGGCGCATCACGACTGTGGCCTAGGCCGGAGGGGGCATCGAGCCCCGCCTCTGGCCCACGCCACGAAATAGCCAGGCGGTCAGTGCTTGGTCAGGTGCTTTGCCGCGCGGCGGCCGAGGCGATGGGCCGCCTTAGCGATGATGGCCGTCTTCACAGCCTGGCGGGCGATACGACGTCGACGCATGATCCGGGTTCCTTTCACGGACGTGGTGCCAGTGACGTTTCGGGTTCTGACGTTTCGGGTTCTGGCCTGCGGTGGCCCGGTCAGGACGCCGCGGCCAGTTGGGCGATCTCGGCGGTGAGCAGGTCCTGGGGGATACGTGCTCCTTCCAGCAGCACGCCGCCGGAGCGGTCCAGCGCGCTGGCCAAGGGCGCCGCCCACAGGTCCTCCAGGAGCAGCACGGCGGCCGCGCAGCCCGGGTCGAGTTCGCTAGCCACGAAGTCCAGGTCATCGGGGCCGATCAGGCCACCGACCTCGCCGTCGATCTCGGCGAAGCCGACCAGGTTCTCGAGCTCATCGAACTCGAGAACATTGACGCCACCAGAGGCGTCCTTGGTGACGAAGACGATGTCGAGAATGCGGATTACTTTCTTGTCGATCAGGTCGGCCAACTCGGGAGCGATCTCCTCGCTGATGTTCCCATCGGGGAACGCGATGACGAGATACTCAATGGGCACAGTCGCCATGGTTAAGCCCTCCTCCTTGTTTTCTCCCAGATAATTCCGGCTGATCGGAAATTTCTGATCACGGTTACCGGATAATGCGGCAGGACGGCTGCTCGCCGCTCCCTTATCAGTTCACGCCAGCTGACGGTTTCTGCAAAGGAGATGCCGGCTCTGGCCAGATCGGCCGGCCCTATATAAGCAGCCGACGGGTCCGGCAGGTCGAGCCGAAGCTGTGGGCTATGTCCTTATCGGTCACGCGTCTTGGCCAGGCACCGGCACAGCGCGTTCACTGGTCCCATGGCCTTGACGGCGGCGCGCACGCGACTGTACCGGGACGGGAAGCTCGAGCTTGAGGACTTCCCGGTGGCCGACATCAGCGAATACCTGGCAGATGAGTCCGTCACCATATGGCTGGACCTGCGGGACCCCGACCCCGGCCACGACGACCTCGCCGTGCTGAGCGAGGAGTTCGGCCTGCACCCGGTGGCGGTCGAGGCGGCGCTGCAGCACACCCGGCGGCCCAAGCTGGCCCGCTACCGCGATTACCTGTTCCTGACCGCCTACGCGGCGCGGCTGGACGCCGTCAGCGGCGAGCTGGCCACCAGCGGGGTCGCCGCGTTCATCACCAGCCAGGCGCTGATCACCATCCGCCAGGACGACGGGCTGGACATCGACGCGGTCGTCCAGCGCTGGGACGAAACGGCCAACCTGGCCAAATTCGGGGTCGGCTACCTGCTCTACGGGCTACTGGACTACATCGTCGATAGCCAGTCCGAGGCGGTCCAGAGCCTGGATGACTGCATGGAGGAGCTGGAGGACCGGCTGTTCGACGGCGTGCCGCGGGGCCTGGAGGTCCAGCGGCGCGTCTTCGCGCTGCGCAAGAGCCTGGTCTTGCTCCGCCGGATCGTGTTCCCCATGAGCGAGATAGTCGGCGAGCTGATGCGCCGTGACCTGCGCATCGTGGGCGATGACCTGATGCCGTATTACCAGGACGTCTACGATGAGGCGCTGCACGCCGCCGAGCGGACCGACAGCCTGCGCGACCTGGTGACGAGCATCCTGGAGGCGAACGTGACCATCCAGGGCAACCGGTTGAACGTCATCACCAAGAAGGTCACCGGCTGGGCCGCGATCATCGCCGTCCCCACGTTCATTACCGGATTCTTCGGGATGAACGTGCCCTACCCAGGCTTCGGCGAGAAAGCTGGCCTGGCCGTCTCCGTCGCCGCCATGGCCCTGACCGGTCTGGTGCTCTACCTCGTCTTCAAGCGCAAGGACTGGTTGTAAGACCGTAGGTCCTGGCGGCGGCGCCGGAGGGGCGACGGTGCGCCTGGCGATGCGCCAGGAGCCTTCGGTGCGGCGGAGTTCGTACCTGTCGCAGCATTGGCCGGAGCTATGGCCGCTCACTGGCTCGTTCAGAAGACGACGCTGTCGGCGGTGTCGAAGAGCACCTGCTGCAGCACGCGTGGCAGATCACCACTCCAGACCAGGGCCGCCGCGGCGGTCAGGGGAGCTCCGTCGATCCGGGAGCGGACCAGGTCGGCCGGGTCGGCCGCCGGATCTGGTTGCGCCGGTCCCGGCCAGCCCCCGAGGCGTTGGCGGGGGCCGGTCAGCACCGCGGTGGGCCGGCTAGTACTCGCGGCCAAGGCCAACGTGATCGGCAGCGACCGCCGGAACGGCGGGTCGGTGAAGTCGAAGTGCGGGTTCACTTCCCGCAGGACCGCCAGCCACGCGTCGTAGGTGACCGGGCTGAGCCGGCGCGGACCGTGGACGACGTCCAGGCCCGCCAGCTCGCCCAGTCCGATCACCCGGCCAGCGATCCCAGGGGGCAGCCACACGTCGGGCTCAAACTCTCCCAGGCTCATCACCTCCAGCGCGGCCGGCATGTCTTCACCCGCCGCGGCCAGCCAGCCCAGGCCGGCATCGACGCGGCGCCGCAGGACCGGGGAGAACTCCCCGTCGAGCGGCGCCTCGATCCAGGCCACATCGACGCCGGCGGCCTTGGCCGCGGCCCGCAGCCGCGACGCGACGTCCACGGCCAGGTCCTCGGGCAGGAAGGGCGGCACCGCGAACCGCAGCCGCGGCCGGCCCAGGCCCGCCGCCTGCCGGGTCTGGCTCACCCCGTGATCGACCCGCGACAGCACCGCCCGGGACTCGTCCAGCAGCACGCTGCCCGCCTCGGTCAGCCGCACGCCCTCCCGCCGGCGCTGGAGCAACGGCGTGCCCACGATCTCCTCTAGCCGCCGGATCTGCTGGCTCAGCGTCGGCTGCGCGATGAACATCTGTTCCGCCGCGTGCGTGAACGTGCCGGCGTCGGCCACCGCCACGAAGTAGCGCAAATGCCGCAGCTCTACGCCCTGCAGCGCGCCGCCAGGATCCGGCCGCTCCGCCGATCCCGCCCGGGCCTCATCCATCGTGGTCATCGTGCACCTTCCGTTGGTCGAGGCGGTTCAAAGCAGCGGCCGACCGGGCGTGACGATGCTGGCCAAGTGCGGCGTTCTTCAAGGAAACCTGACCAGGCGGGTCGTGAATATCGGCCCGCTGACGACAGTTGCGGGGGCGGCGGTCCAAGGTCCTGACCTGGCCGGAAACAGGCGCGAACGGGCCGGCGGCGGGAGCGGACGGCATCGGCGTGGGCCTAGGCGCTGTCGATGCGGCTGACCGCGCGCCGCGGGCGAGTGGGCTACGTCAGTTGACGTATGTCGTCGCGGCGGCGGCCGCTACGCGGAGACGCCCTGGCGCAGCGCCTCGCGGACGATATCGACCCGGCCTTTCGCGCCGAGCTTAGTAAGGATGTGCGAGATGTGGGTCTGCACGGTCCGCCGGGACAGGAACATGCCCCGGGCGATGTCCGGCGTGGCCGCGCCCCCGGCGACCAGGGCGGCGATCTTGACCTCGGTCGGAGTAAGCGCCTCCCAGCCCGAGGTGGCGCGCGGCCCGCGCCGGCTGCGGACGCCGCGCCTGATGCCGTAGGGACGAAGACGGCTGTCGGCCCGGCGGATGTCCCAGGCTGCCTGCAGGCCGTCGTAGCGGCCGACCGCCTCGTGCAGGGTGACCCTGGCCTCGTCGCCGCGACCGCGCTCGGCCAGGACAACCGCCAGGTCCTCCAGGGCGGCCGGCAGCTCCACCGCGGGCCCGGCCGACCGGTAGTGCGCGACCGCGTCTCGCAGCGGACTCGGATCAGACATGAGCAGTCCCCGGCATCGCAGGCTGGCCGCGGCCGCCCGGGCCGGCTGGGTCTCCGCAGCGGCCTCCGCCTGGCAGGCCTGCGCCGCGGCCTGCGCCATCTGCCTGTCCCCGGCGGCGAGCGCCAGCCGGACCAGGTCGGGCAGCCACTGGTGGATCAGGGTCATCTCACCGTCGCGGCGCGGCAGGATCTCGGCCAGCCTCGCCATGGCCGGGCGGATTTCCCCGCCCTGTTCCAGCGCGAGCGCGTGCGCGGCGACCAGGAAGTCCTGGTTCTCCCGGTCGCCGACCGCCTGAATGGGCAGAGCCAGGCCCTGGCGGAGTTGCTGGCCGGCCGTGGTGCGCTGGTCCCGGCGCCCGGCGATGAGCGCGGTCACGCCGTGGACCAGCAGCGCAGCCCAGCCTTCGTGCAGGAAGGTCGCCGTCAGCGCGGGAACATCGTCGCCCTCACCCGGGCTCAGCTCGGCCAGCGCGTCGTCCCACTGGCCGAGCCAGTACCGGAGCACCGCCGCGGTGACCCAGGTGCCGCGATCGGGACTCCCGCTGCGCTGGGCGAACTCACGAGCGTGGTGGAGGGTCAGCTCGGCTTCCGGCCAGCGGTCGAGGTTCTGCAGCGTGAAGATCTGGACCTCAAGGGCGTACGCGCGCAGGTCCGCGTAGCCGGCGTCGTCGGGCAGCACGCGCAGCGCCCGTTCGACGTAGTCAAGCGCGGCCGCATGGTCGCGCCTGACGCCATGGCTCAGCCACAGATCGGTCAGGGCGTGAGCGGTCGCGAACACGTCGCCGGCCTCCTCGGCGACGGCGAGGGCCCGGCGGGCGGTCACGTCCGACGCGTCTAGGTCGCCAGTGCTCGCCCGCTCGAGCATCGCGAGCAAGGCCAGCATCCGGGCCTGCCAGGTGCGGGGCAGGTCGGCGGACGCCAGCGCCTGCCACACCGTGGCGATCGCCTCGTCGTAGTCGCCCGCGCTGGCCTGGGCGCGCGCCAGTACGGAGTACGTCTCGGCCCGCCGCACCGGGTCGGTCATCACCGGCAGCGCCCGGCTGGCCCGCCTGGCCGCTTCCGCGTAGGACCCAGCGGTGAACAGAGCCCAGGCCAGGCTGGCCGTGAGCGCGCCCCAGGCCGCATCGCCGCTGGGCGTCTCGTCCAGTTCCCGGCGCAGCAAGTCGGCCGCGAGCCGCGGTGCCCGGATGATCAGCGAGGGCGCGGATTCGATGAGCCACCGCCGCGCCCAGTCCTCACCCGGGCGGTTCGAGGCGGACAGCTGCTTCGCGACGCTCAGGGCGTCCGCGCCGGAGGCCGCGAGTTCTCGCGCCGCCTCGGCGTGCAGCGCCGTGCGCAGCGCGGCCGGCATGCTCCCGTACAGCGCCTGGCTGATCAGCAGATGCCGGAACGCCAGCTCCGGACCGGATCCGACCAGGATGCCCGCCGCTACGGCCTCCTGCAGGCCGTCCGCCAGGTCGGACACCGGCCGGCGCAGTACCACGGCCAAGTCGGTGACCGCGAACCTCCCGCCCAGCAGCGCGGCGGTCCGCAGCAGCCGCGCCGTCTCGGCCGACACCGAGCTGAGCCGGTCAGTCAGCACCGCGGTCAACGAGGCTGGCAACTGCTCCCGGGCCGCGGAGACCTCGGCGGTCGGTTTTATCTCTAGCGCCTGCTCACGCACCAAGGCGTCGACCAGTTCGCGCACGTACAGCGGATTGCCGGCCGCCTGGGCCGTCAGCCGGCGCAGCGCTTCCCCGGGCGGCGCTCTTACCATCGCCGTGACCAGGGCGGCCACGTCCGTTTCTGGCAGCGGGCCAAGCGTGATCACCGCACCGCCGCGGCGCACGACCGCCGCCCGCACCTGCTGGACCTCCGGCCGGCGCGGAGCCGGCCGGCAGGTCGCGATCAGCAGCAGCCGCAGCTGGTCGATGGAGGCGGCGAGCTGGTGCCAGATCAGCAGCGACGCGTCGTCGGCCCATTGCAGGTCGTCGATGACCAGCACCGTGGGGGCGGCCGCGCACACCTCCTCGGCCAGCGACATCAGCACCTCGACGCCGTTAACCGCGGCGTCGCTGTCGGCGAACAGCCCGAGCCGCTGGCCGCGGAGCAGCCCGGCGGCGTGCGCCCGCCGCGGGTCCGGCGAGCCCGGCCGCACCTGCAGGCAGTCCTGCATCACGCTCAGCGGCATCCGCTCGGTGAGCTGGTCCGCGAACCCCCACCCGATATCCCACCCCGGCTCGCTCACTCCCGCCAGGGCCTCGACGACCAGGGACGACTTGCCGATGCCAGGTTCGCCCTCGACCCAGACCACCGCTCCCTCGTCACGGCACAGCGCCTCGACACCCGCGCGCAGGGTGGCGAGCTCCGGTCCGCGGCCCACCCACTGTGGCGGCCGGTCGATGGGCCACATGCTAGTAACGTAAGCCCCGCCTAGAACCGGTACGTAGCCAGCACCGGTCGCCGGATCGGCAGCGACCACCGGGAATCGCCCGTGCTGGCCAGAAGCCGTCGGCTATCGCGCTATTGGCGGCAGGTGTTGGCCAACGCCGCGGGTCTCGGGCTGCACTGGTGCTGATACCGGGCAAGGAGGATCGCGATGACGACCTGCGCCGCGGAACAGCTCGCGACCGAGGCCGACCGGGGGCGGGCGGCGCTGCTCGCGGCGGTCAGCCATGACCTGCGCGCGCCGCTCGCAGCGGCCAAGGCGGCGGTGAGCGGCCTGCGCGCGCCCGACGCCCGCCTGACCGCTGAGGATCGCGAGGAGCTGCTAGCTGCCGCCGAGGAATCCCTCGACCTGCTCGCCCGCCTCGCGGCGAGCCTGCTGGACGTGAGCCGGCTCCAGGCCGGGGCGCTGGCGGTCTTCCCCAGGCCCGCCGATCTCGGCGAGATCGTCGCGGACTGCCTCGATGCCCTCGGACCGCAGGCGCGACCGGTGCGGGCGGACATCCCGTCCGCGCTGCGCGAGGTCATGGCCGACCCGGCGATCATGGAGCGGGTCATCGCGAACCTGGTCGGCAACGCGCTGCGGTACTCTCCCGCGGCATCGCCGCCGCTGGTGACGGCCAGGGATCTCGGGGACCGGGTGCAGTTGTGCGTGATCGACCACGGGACGGGGATCCCCGAAGCCGACCGGAAACGCGCGTTCCTGCCCTTCCAGCGCCTCGGTGACCCGAGCGAGCGAACCGGCGTCGGGCTCGGCCTGGTGGTGTCCCGCGGCCTGGCCGAGGCGATGGGCGGCACCGTGGAACCGGAGGAGACCCCGGGCGGCGGACTGACCATGGTCGTGTCGCTGCCCGCGGCGCCTGCCCGGCCAGCCGCCGAGTTCGGCGTTCGCCGGATACGGGCCGCGTGAGCCCCGGCGCAGGCGGGTGCGCCGGGGCC
>Ga0302184_10000508_pt1 | contig 25445 bp, 26 predicted proteins | sample I_Palsa_N3_3_FD_200233 | JGI IMG/M metagenome (GOLD analysis project Ga0302184, IMG submission 200233) | Peat permafrost microbial communities from Stordalen Mire near Abisko, Sweden - I_Palsa_N3_3 | ecosystem: Environmental > Terrestrial > Soil > Palsa > Peat permafrost | place: Sweden...
AGGTCTATGAGTGCTGGTACGCCGCTTCCGGCAGCACCAAGCTCCACCCCCTGCTGGTCAGTGGCGGCACGTTCGTCGTGGGCACCTCGGGATCGGCCACCGTCACGATGACGGCTGGAGTCGACCCCCGGCAATTCCGCACCATGGAGATCACCGCCGAGTCACCGGGCAACGGCGCCTTGCACGGAGCGGTGCTTCTCACCGGCCAAACGTTGTAGCCACGGGTCACCACGGCGGGCCGTGTCGCGACCACGGAGGTCGAGAACAAGCTGACGAGCGAGTCCCAGCGGATGCCCACCTAACCAGAGTTAGCCCAGTCCATTCCCCCGGCCGGCCGCAGGATCAGACGGGCTCCCGGGCGTGGCCGTTCCCACGACCCCTCTGCTCGCGATCGCGTGGAGCCGGCATCACGTCGCAACCCGGTCCGGCGTGCTAGCAGCCGTGCTCCTGGATGGCCTGATGCCGGAAAGAACATGCCGACCGAGCGAACCGATCCGCCCTCTGGTCCCGTAAGTGAAGCACCAACGACACAAAGCGACGGCAGGGAGGGGTGTCGGGATGCCAAGCCTGGATGGCCGAGCTTAAGGGATCGCTTCGGCCCGGTGCGCACACGGACGTCAGCTCCGCTGGCGCAAAGTCTATGCGCGGAATTCCCGCCACTTCGGCTTGATCGCAGGAACAAGGAGGAGCAATGTCTTTGTCATGCCCTAATTGCGGCTCATCGCCAGATCCAAGGGACCTTTATTGCGGAACATGCGCGCATCCGGTAAGGGTCCACGCCACGCAGACCATCGAATCGACGGCGACATCGGCCAATGGCCAAGCTGAACGGTCAGGGTGGGGAACAAGCCGCATCAGCCAGGCGGACGAGGCGGACCGGTCCGCCTATCCTCGGCGGCCCGTTCGTGACCATCGCCAGGAGAGCCGGGACGTACCGGAACCTCGTGGCACGCACGATGGCGGGTGGGACGGCTGGCCGGCTAGTGCCAAGACGAGACCACGGCCCGCCCCGGCCAGCGCGACATCGGAGGCTCCGAGGTCGGCACGGGCGTCAGCCCGCCCCGCTGAATCCTTTGCCGCAGCGGCGAGCGGGGACACGCGGGTGCGCGTCGCCAGCCCGCGGGACCAAGCCGAGAGCATCGCCGCGGCCGCCGATCCACAGTCGTACATCACGGCCGATGACCGCCGAATGGACTACGCGGCCCTAGGCGTGTCGGCGACCCTCGACCCGCTTTCCAACAGCCGCTTCTTCTGGCAGCTGGCGCGCCGGTTCGGGCTTTACTTCGCAGTGTCCAGCGTGATCGACTTCGCCCTGTTCGTGCTGGCCTTCATTATTACCATCTCAGGTGGAGGCTTTGCCGCCCTGGCGAACGGAGGCGGTGTCTTTAGCGCCGTGGAGATTATCGATTTGCTCATCACGGCTGCGCTGATGGCGATGTTCCTTTTCATGCCGGTCCCGGCTCTCCTCGGCCAGTGGAGCCGGGTGCTGACCTTCCAGGCTCCGGCAGGCGCCTCGGCCCTGGAACGTGTCCAGCAGGCCCTGGAACGGCATGCAACCCCTCATGACAGCCTCGGGCTGCGCACGCTGGCCCCTCCCGGCGAAGAGCGCCGCGACTACCTGGAATTGCGCCGCGGGTATTTCGCCGGTTACGTCTCCTGCTTCCCGCACGGCCATGACCTTTATGTCGGGTGGACCTTCTGGATCTACATTTCGCCGGTCCGGCTTTTCCTCATCCGCATCGGCCGACGATTCCAGGATTACACCGGACGCGGAAACGACATGTACCAGACCCTTCGCTACGAGCCGGTCCGGGCTTCCATCGCCGCCCTGCATACCTGCACCCTCGAGGGAGTCGATGCCGTCACTGGCGGGACCCCTGCCTGACGGAAGCGAATGCGCCGGCGCACGGGTATTCCGAGCACTCGTTCGGATGCCACCGGTTTCCCCCTTGTGAGTTCACTGTTTCTGAGCCCCTGCTCGCCCGGTCGAGGAGCAGGGGCTCAGAAAGCGTGCGGGCTGGACGCATGCTGCGACGGTGCGGATGACGTCGAGGACGTAGTCGGGGTGGTGGAGGGCCTGGTCGTAGTTGGCCACGATGCTCTAGGACGGCTTGGTCCTCCAGGCCACGCCCGGGGCGTTGCGGGCGAACAAGGTCGCTGCCGGGGGCGGCCGTCGCCTAGACGATTTCTGCTCTTCCTCCGGCAGGTCTCCGTAGAAGCGCCCGACGCGCGGGCGGGGAGCTAGCCGAAGAAGACCTCGGCCTCGGCGTAGCGCTGCGGCGGGACCAGCTTGAGCTGGCTGGTGGCCTCGGCCAGGGGCACGCGGATGATGTCGGTGCCGCGTAGTGCCACCATCACGCCGAACGCCTCCTCGTGCACGGCCTGGACCGCGTGCACGCCGAACCGGGTGGCGAGCACCCGGTCGAACGCGGTCGGCGTGCCGCCGCGCTGGATATGGCCGAGCACCGTGCAGCGGGCTTCCTTGCCGGTCCGCTTCTCGATCTCGTCGGCCAGCATCTGCCCGACTCCGCCCAGGCGGACGTGCCCGAACGAGTCAAGCTGCTCGGAGCTGGTGGCGAGTTCCTCGCTCACCGGGTGGGCCCCCTCGGACACGACCACGATCGGCGCGAACCTGGTCTGGAACCGGTGCTGGACGTAGGCGCAGACCCGTTCGATGTCGAACGGCCGCTCCGGGATGAGGATCACGTTCGCGCCGCCGGCCAGCCCCGCGTGCAGCGCAATCCAGCCGGCGTGCCGGCCCATCACCTCCACGATCAGCGCCCGGTGGTGGCTTTCCGCCGTGGTGTGCAGCCGGTCGATCGCCTCCATGGCGATGTTCACGGCCGTGTCGAAGCCGAAGGTGTAGTCGGTAGCGCCGAGGTCGTTGTCGATCGTCTTGGGCACCCCGACGACGGGCACGCCCTGCTCGCCGAGCCTGGCCGCTACGCCGAGCGTGTCCTCGCCGCCGATGACGATCAGCGCGTCGACGCCCAGGCCAGCCAGGTTGTCCTTGATCCGCTCGACGCCGTTGCGGCCGCCGCTGGTCGTGCTCTTCAGCGGGTTCGTCCGGGACGAGCCCAGGATCGTGCCGCCGCGCGGCAGGATGCCCCGCACCGCCTGGACGTCAAGCGGCATGGTGTCGCCCTCAAGCGGGCCTCGCCACCCGTCGCGGAACCCGACGAATTCAAGACCGTATTCCTGGACCCCCTTGCGGACCACGGCACGGATGACTGCGTTCAAGCCGGGGCAGTCGCCGCCGCCGGTAAGGACTCCCACTCGCATGTCATCAACCTTAGTGGGCGAAAGGCCCCATGCGGATGGATGCGGCAGAGCCGAGCTAAAACTCGGGCCTGGTGAGCGGTCCGGCAGCGCCGTTATCGCCCCGCTAGTCGGCCTCGCCCTGATTTGCGTCACCCGCCGCGAGGGCCGCCGGGGGCGGCCAACGCAGCGAACGGGGATTAACATGCGTGCATGGCATCATCGCTTCCCGGCACCGAGCCGTTCGAACACGCCGGCGGACCGGTGGGCGTGCTGCTGTGCCATGGCTTCACGGGCAGCCCGCAGACGCTGCGCCCGTGGGCGGATTACCTGGCCCAGCAGGGCTTCACGGTCAGCCTGCCCCGGCTGCCCGGGCACGGCACGAGCTGGCAGGACCTGGCCCGTACCGGCTGGCAGGACTGGTACGGCGAGGTGGACCGGGCGTTCGGTGCGCTGGCGGGCCGGTGCGAGCAGACATTCGTCTTCGGGCTCTCGATGGGCGGCTGCCTCGCGCTGCGCCTGGCCGAGGTCCACGGCAGCGCGGTGCGCGGCCTGGTGCTGGTCAACCCGTCGCTGGCCCCGGACACCAAGCTGTTCCTGCTCGCTCCGGCGCTCAAGTACGTGCTGCGTACGCTGCCAGGCGTCGCGAGCGACATCAAGAAGCCAGGCGCGCACGAGATCGGCTACGACCGGGTGTCGGTCCGCGCGGCGGCCACGCTGCCGCAGCTATGGGCGGTGACCACCCGACAGTTGGCTGACGTCACGCAGCCGATACTCGTCTACCGCAGCACGGTCGATCACGTCGTCGGGCCGGCCAGCATGAAGGTGCTGCTCGGGGGCCTGCCCAAGGACCAGGTCACGGTGCGCGAGTGCCCCGACAGCTATCACGTCGCGACCCTCGACAACGACGCGGAGGCAATCTTCGAGGGCAGCGTGAAGTTCATACACGATCACGCCGGATAACCCTCCGGATAGGTGGTCCCATGCCGCGATTTATCCTCCCAGCACCGGACCCGGGGCGGCTATCGTGGAGGGCAGGCTTCGATATGCAGCGGTGGAGACGTGCCGGACTGGGATAACACGGAGAGCAGAGAGAGCGACGAGGACGCGGCATGGCGTGACCTCGTGGCCCGGTTCGCTGCGCCGCTGACCGAGCAGCAGCCGGTACCCTGGCCGGCCCGCGAAGACATGCCGGCCGAGCCAGCGCTCGAGGCCGATGGTGCCGACGGGTCTGATGGGGTGCGCGGGGCCGACGGGAAACACCGCGGGCCTGAGGCCGACGGGCTGGACGCAGAACCCGGGCTGGACGCAGAACCCGGGCTGGACGCAGAACCCGGGCTCGACGCAGAACGCGGCCTGGGCGCAGAACATGGGCGGCACGCGGCGGACGGCGAGCACGGACGGCACGCCGTTGACGGAGAGCGCGCCGCTAATGGGCAGCACGCCGCTAATGGGCAGCACGCCGTTGACGGAGAGCACGCCGTTGACGGGGAGCACGGACGGCACGCGGCTGGCGGGGTCCGCGATGAGCCGGGCGGGATAAGCGGGGCGGCCGGGCGGCACGGGCGGCTGGGGGCCGAGGGGGCCTATGATCCCGAGGTCATCCAGGTGCCGCGAAGGATCCGGGGGCCGGTGGCCCGCGGATTCCCGCCGGATGCAACGCCGGTCGAGGAGGAGGAGCACTTCATCCCGCCGGCCCCGCCGCCGCTGCCCAAGCTGGACCCGATGGCCAAGGGCGCCTGGGTGGGGCTGTTCGGGGGGCCGGGTTACCTGATGGTGGCCACGATAGCGGGGTGGTCGGTGTCGGGACTGGCGGCGTTCTGCGCGGTAGCCGCGTTCGTGGCCGGGTTCGCCGTCCTGGTGCTGCGTATGCACGACCCCGGCCCGGGTGGCCCGGACGACGGGGACAACGGCGCGGTGGTTTAGGGGGGGCCTGCGGTCAGGTGCGGCACCGAGGCCAGCGGCACGGGGACCTGGCTGGCTTCGCGGGCTAGGTCGGCGGCGCCCACGATGCCGGCGTCCTCGCCAAGCTGGGCGACCCTGATCTCGGCGAACGGTCGGTAACCGCGTCCGGTCAGAGCCCGTTCGAAGGCGGTGCGGGCCGGGTCGAGCAGCAGGTCACCCGCCTCCGACACGCCACCGCCGATCACGAAGCAGGCCGGGTCGAGCACCGCGGCCAGATCGGCCAGGCCCTGGCCGAGCCAGCCACCCACGATCTGGAAGCAGCGCAACGCGGCCGGGTCGCCCTCGGTCGCGGCCTGGGTAATCTCCGGGCCGGAGATGCCCTCGGGCACTCCCCCGCCCAGCTGGAGCAGCCTCATGGCCCCCTTCGGGGTACGCGCGGCGAACTCACGCGCCTCGGCGACCAGAGCGTTGCCGCTCGCGTACTGCTCCCAGCAGCCCCGGTTCCCGCAGCCGCACAGCCGCCCGTCCGGAACCACCCGGACGTGCCCGGGCTCCCCGGCGATGCCCCAGCGGCCTCGGTACAGCTCGCCGCCGATGATGATGGCGGCTCCGATCCCGGTCCCGACCGCCACCAGCATCACGTCGCGGTAACCCCGGGCGGCACCGAACCGCGCCTCGGCCCAGGCTGAGGCGTTCGCGTCATTCTCCACCACGACCGGCCGACCGAGACGCTCCTCCACCCGCTGCTTGAGCGGCTCGTCGCGCCAGGCCAGGTTCGGCGCGAACAGCATAGTGGCGCGCGCCGCATCGACGAAGCCGGCGGCGCCTAGGCCGATGGCGGTGACCTCGTGGTCCAGCAACTCGGTCACCACGTCGGCGATTGCTTGTTCGGTCAGCAGGGGGCTAGCGGCGGGGGTGGACCGCTTCAGTTTGGCGATGATCCCGCCGTGCTCATCGACCACTCCGGCTGCGACCTTGGTGCCACCGACGTCGACGCCGATGGCAAGCGTCACTGAGCGGAGTCCCCGCTATCCGGTTTGGCTGGAGGTGTCACCACGGGCCGTTCGGCAGATCGATTTTGATCTTGGGTTTTAATGATCTGCTCGAAGGCAGAGAAGGCGTCCTGGGCCATGGACGCCAGGGCTCCGCCGACGTCAGCGACGCTGGACATCAGGCTGCCGGAGCCGGACATGCGGGCCGCGCGGGCCGCCTGGCAGACGGGGCACCACTGGCATTCCGGCGACTCTTCCGGCGGCGGCTCGGTGGTGGCCCGGTCCCACACGTCACCGCGGTCACGCCGCTCCTGGCCGACCGTCCTGCGGACCTGGTCGGCGACCTGGTTAGCCATGCTGCGCGCGCCCGCGCGCATCAGCCAGCGCTGGAAGTCGGCCAGGGGGTCGTTGCCCCGGCGCGACTGACCGTTAGTTCTCGACTGACCGCCGTTGCCGGGCTGGTCACTGCTCCTGGGCTGGCCGTTGCCCTCAGGCTGGCCACCATCCACCGATTCCGACACCTAATGCCTCCTACCTCGATCGTACCGCTACCACTGCAGGACAAAGGGGGCTCCGGTGGCGCGGAAGTGTCCCACGTTCAGGCATTCGGTAACGCCGATCCTCGTCCTGCGCGCCAGCGGCTGATGCACGTGCCCGAAGATCGAGTACCTCGGCCGGGTGGCCCTAATCGTCTCCAGCAGGGCCATGCTGCCCTTCTCCAGGCGCCGGGCCACGGTGTCGTACAGGAGTTCGGGAACGGCGGGCGGGATGTGCGTGCACAGCACGTCGACCTCGCCAACCGCCTCGAGCTTAGCCCGGAACTCCTCCTCGGACATCTCGTTCGGCGTCCGGTAGGCCGATTTGAGCCCGCCCCCGACGAAACCGAACCGCCATCCGTCCAGGTCGACCGTGCCGCCGTCCAGGACGTGGTGCCCGGGCTTGGCGTAGGTCTGCCACATCCGCGGCACGTCCACGTTGCCGTAGGTCAGGTACGCGGGCTCCGGGAGGGCGCCGAACAGCTCGGCGTACTGCCTGCCCATCGCCATCTCGAACAGCCGGGCCGGGCTCTCGCCCTGTTCCGCGAGCAGCCGGGCCGTCAGCTCCCGGGCCTCGTCGAACCGCCCGGCGGTGCGCAGTTCGACGTAGACCCGGGTGGCGTCGGCGCCGAACAGGTCGGCGTAGATGCCCTGCCCGTAGTCGGCGTAGTCGAGGAACAGCAGCAGGTCGCCCAGGCAGATCAGCGCGTCGGCCCCGCGCCCCGCGTCGGCCAGCGCGTCCGCCCGCCCGTGCACATCGCTCACCACGTGAACTCGCATGCCACCACGGTAAGGCCCGCCAGATTCCACGTGACCAGCGCGTGATGGGGCGCCGGAAACCGCCTTAAGCTTGTCCGTGAGCTTCTAAGCGGCACTACCGAGTATCGACCTGGATGGAGACGCCGTGCGCGAGTACAGCCTTCCGGCCCTGGCGGAGATCCCCGCCAGCGCGAATCTCGCCAAGGTCGTCTTCCGCCGGGCGGCCGAGCAGCCGCAGGCGGTGATGCTGCGCCGGCCGGGACCCGCTGGACTGGCCGGGGAGTGGACGGACGTGACCGCCGGTCAGTTCCGGGACGAGGTCACCGCGCTGGCCAAGGGCCTGGTCGCGGCCGGCATCGAGCCCGGGGACCGGGTCGCGCTGATGTCGCACACCCGGTATGAGTGGACGCTGATCGACTACGCGATCTGGACCGCGGGCGCGACCGTCGTGCCGGTCTACGAGACGTCCTCGGCCGAGCAGGCCGAGTGGATCCTCAGCGACTCGCAAGCGCGGGCCTGCTTCGCCGAGACGGCCGCCTTCGAGCAGGTCATCGACGGGTTCCGGGACCGGGTACCGGGGCTCGAGCACATCTGGCGGATCGAGCCGGGCACGGCAGCGTCGCTGGATTCGCTGACCGAGGCCGGCGCCGCGGTCGAGGATCAGGTGCTCAACGCGCGGGCCGGCGCGGCCAAGGCGGCCGACCTGGCCACCGTCATCTACACCTCGGGTACGACCGGGCGGCCCAAGGGTTGCGAGCTCACTCACGAGAACTTCCTGGCCGCGGTGCGCAACGTGTTCCTCGGCCCGCTCACGGCCTTCACCGCCCCGGAAGACGCAGGTACGCTGCTGTTCCTGCCGCTCGCGCACGTCTTCGCCCGGGTCATCGAGGTGGGCTGCGTCGAGGCCGGGATCGTGCTCGGGCACTGCGGGGACATCAGCGAGCTGCTGCCCGCCCTGGCCGCCTTCCGGCCCACGTTCATCCTGGCGGTACCCCGGGTGTTCGAGAAGGTGTACAACAGCGCCGAGCAGAAGGCGGTCAGCGAGAAGAAGGGGGCCATCTTCGGCCGCGCCGCCAGCACCGCGATCGCGTACAGCCAGGCCCTCGACGCGCCGGGCGGACCGGGGTTCGGGCTGCGGGCCCAGCACGCACTGTTCGACCGGCTGGTCTACGCCAAGCTGCGGGCGGCGCTGGGCGGCCGGGCCGGTTACGCTGTCTCCGGCGGTGCCGCGCTCACCGAGCGACTGTGCCATTTCTTCCGCGGCGTGGGGGTCACCGTCCTGCAGGGCTACGGGCTGACCGAGACGACAGCCGCCGCCACCGTCAACCGGCCGGACCGGAACAAGATCGGCACGGTCGGCCAGCCGCTGCCCGGGGTCGGGATCAAGATCGCGGAGGACGGCGAGATCCTGATCCAGGGCGGGCTCGTCTTCCCGGGCTACTGGCACAACGAGGCGGCGACCAAGGAGACCTTCGCGGAGGAGGGCTGGTTCCGCACCGGCGACCTCGGCGAGCTTGACGACGAGGGATTCCTGACCATCACCGGCCGCAAGAAGGAGATCATCGTCACGGCCGGCGGCAAGAACGTCGCGCCCGCGGTGCTCGAGGACCGGCTGCGCAGCCACGCCCTGATCAGCCAGGCCATGGTGGTCGGAGACGGCAGGCCGTACATCGGCGTGCTGATCACGCTGGACCCCGATGCGCTCGGGCCGTGGAAGGCCAGGCACGGCAGGCCGGCCGACGCGACGATCGCGTCGCTGCGCGACGACCCGGACCTGCTCGCGGACGTACAGGCCGCGGTGGACGACGCCAACCAGGCGGTGTCCCGGGCCGAGTCGATCAGGCGTTTTCGCATCCTCGACGGCGACTTCACGATCGAAAGCGGCCAGCTCAGCGCGAAGCTGGGTATCCGCAGAAGCGTGCTGGCCAAGGACTTCGCGGCCGACATCGACATGCTGTACTCCTGAGGGGCCTCTTGTTCTAGGTGACCGGCCGGCCGTGTGCGCGGCCGGCCGCGGCCGGCTCGTGCAGCAGGCCATTTGAGGTCCGGAACAGGAACTCGGCGTAATCATCGGGCGCCTTGTCCCGGTCGGCCAGGTACGCGTCGGGGGTGGTCAGCAGCGTGAACGCGCGACGCTGAGCGTAGTTGCACTCCGCCACGAGGTCGGCGACGCGCCGGCCGAACCGGATCAGGGCATTGGTCCGCGCGGCCATCGTCACGCCGCCCGCATCAGCCGGTGACCGGCTCGCCGGGTGTGGGTCCCGGACTGGCGCCGGGCGCTGCGCGCCGCACTGACCTTGCGAGCCGCGGCGGCCTGCTGCCGTGATTCCCTGATGTGATCCCAGACCAGGGTCTGGGGTAGGTAGCTGTTCATGGTTCCTCCTTGATGTCCTCTCACCATCAAGTCTCGCGGTAAGACCCCGGGTCCCGCGTCGGAGGAAATCCCTATTTTGCCTGCTGAGGGGGGCCTTAGCCGGGCCTGGACCCGGCTTAGCCGGCTTAGCCGGCCGAGATGGCTTAGCCGGCCAAGATGGCGCTGAGGCGGGCGGCGGCCAGTTCCCAGCGCCATTCTCGGTCCACCCAGGCCAGCCCTTTCTCCCCCATGGCCCGGGCCTTGGCCGGATCGGCGAGTAGCTCGACGAGGCGGGCCTCCGTGCCGGCCACGTCGCCGACCACGTAGCCCGATTCGCCCTCGAGGATGGCGTCGGGGGCACCGCCCGAGTCGCCGCCGATCACCGGCAGGCCGGTGGCCGACGCCTCCAGGTAGACGATGCCGAGACCCTCGACATCAAGCCCGGCTCGCCGGGTCCGGCACGGCATGGCGAAGACGTCGGCCGCATCGTAATAGCTAGGGAGTTCGGGCCATGGGACCGCTCCGGTGAACCGGACGGCGTCGCTGACGCCGAGCCGGCGGGCCAGCCGACGCAGGCCGCGGGCGTAGGGACCGTGGCCCACGAGCAGGAGCGTCGCGTCGCTCACCTCGGCGCGCACTTGCGGCCAGGCCCGGATCAGGGTGTCCTGGCCCTTGCGCCGGACCAGCCGGGACACGCAGACCACGACCGGCCGCTGCCCCAGGTCCAGCCGGTCTCTGATGGCCGGTCCGCCCGCTCCCGGGTGGAAGAACGTCACGTCGACGCCGGGCGCCAGCCGCACCATGCGCCGGGCCGCGGCCGGGGACAGCGCGCGGGCCAGCCGGACCCGTACGTACTCGCCTAGGTAAGTCACCGCATCGACCTGGTCGCCGATGCGGCGGAGCAGGGCGCGGGCGACCGGCAGCGCCGCCCAGCCCGCCTCGTGGCCATGGGTCAGCGCCACCGCTCGGGTGACGCCGACCCTGCGCAGCGCGGGGGTGATCAGGCCGAGCGGCGCCGCGGCACCGAACAGGACCGTGTCACAACCGTGCTCGCGGGCGATGGCCGCGGCCCGGCGGGACACCGACGGCACCGGCAGCATGAGCGACGTCGGATGACGGATCACCGGGAACGACTGCTGGGCGTCGAACTCGGCCGCGCCGTCCCAGGCCGGCGCGTACACGATCACCGTGTCCGCCGGCAGCCGGGTGGCTAGCCCGTACACGAACGACTGGATGCCGCCCTGCCGGGGCGGGAAGTCGTTGGTGACGATCAGCGTCCGGGGCACCGGATGAGTTTATCGGCCGGGGCCGCACCACTCGGCATCGGCAGAGAGGGCGGGCGGAGGCTCAGGGTCTTGGGTGGCCGCGGGCCTGGGGTCGTGCGTGGCCGCGGCCACAACGTCTTGCGTGGCCGCGGCGAGCCGAACCGCCTTCTTCTTCTCGTGCTCGCCGTAGCCCAGCGTCCACAGAGACAGGCAGAAGGCGAGAGCGTAGGGCAACAGCTTGGAGAACAGCAGGGCGATCCCGGTCGAGGTGGTCTCCACGACCACCAGGCGCGCCGCGGCCTCGATCAGGTAGGCAACGCCCCAGGCCGCCGTGATGACGAGGAACGCCCGCCGGAACACGGGATACTTCCAAGCGCCGACGACCTCGCGGCCCTTAGGCGTGTCCGGGCCGAGCAGTTCGACCGCGAACCGGTAGATCAGCGGCTTAGTGGACCGCAGCGAGCCCAGGCAGGCCAGCGCGAACACCAGCGAGGGCACCGCTCCCTCGACGAGATAGAGCCGCGCGTTGTTGCTGACCAGGCCGGCTATCGTGCCGACGACCAGGCCGGCCAGGACGACCACCCCGACGATGTCGAGCCGCCGGTCTACCAGCGCACCGATAAGGATGCCCACCGCCGGGAATATCCCGCTGAGGATGAGCGCGCCCACGGAGCTCATCCCGGCCGAGTGCAGCAGGCTGTAGGCCAGCAGCGGCCCGCCGAGGTCGAAGACGAGGATCATCACGATCTGGCGTACCCGGCTCCGCGGCCGGGTCGGCGGTTGCGACTGCGGTTGTGGCTGCGGTTGTGACGGCGGGCCTGCCGTGACTGGTGCGACGGCGGGGGGACTTACGGGCTCTAGGCCATCGTCCACCCGATAAGGCTAGGCCAACTGGGTCACGGCAGTCTGATCCGGCCCCGGCCCGGGCTGGCTCGCCGACATCAGCCCGGTCGGCTAGGACCGCGGGCGGCGGGGATTACGGGCGCACCACTCCGTCGAGGTTGTCGGCGTACCAGGGTGTGCTCATCGGGATTCGTTCCACGTCCATGCCCGTTTGCGGCGCATCAATGATGTAGCCGTTGCCCACATAGATGGCGACGTGTCCCTCGCCGTTGTAGATCAGCAGGTCACCAGGCTCGATCGCGGAGAGCGAGACGTGCGGTAGGTCGGCCCACTGCTCGTAGCTGTCACGTGGTATGGCCACGCCGGCGGAGGCCCACGCGGCCTGGGCCAGCCCGGAGCAGTCGAAACCCATCTGGCACGGTCCGGTGCCGCCGTAGACGTAGGGGCAGCCGAGCTGCTGGTAGGCGAACGCGACGGCCTCGTCCGCCTGCGTGCCGGTCGGCCCGCTATACGTGACGGGCGCGGCACTGCCGTTCGCGCCGATCGTGTTGCTCTTGACCACCTGCTGCTGCGGCACGGTCAGGCTGTCGAGCGTGGCCTGCTCGGTTGAGATGAGTTTGCCCAGGGAGTTCTTGTGGTCGGCGAGCTGGTCCTTGAGCGTAGCGATCCCGCTCTCGGTGCGCTGCAGCTCCTGCTCGACTCCGGACAGCTGGCTGGCGTCGGTGAGCAGCTGCGCCGTCTCCGCGTTGCGGTTGCCGGACAGCTCCATCAGCAGCGAGCCCTGCTGGAGGACATCCGAGGGATTGCCAGAGGTCAGCACGCCCGCGATCGAGGTCGCGCCGGTGTCCTCGAAGGTGGCCGCGGCGATCTGGGCCACGGTCGTGCGCGCGGCCACAAACTGGGCGTTGGCGTGGTGCACGGCCGTACGTACCTGGGCCAGCCTGGTCTGCGCGGCGGAAAGCTGCTCGTCGGCCTGGTCGAGCTGCTCGGTGACCTGGTCGTACTGCGACGTGAGCTGGTTCACCTTGGCCTGGACCTGGGCTACGGTCGGCTGCGGAGAGGCGCCCGCCGCGGAGGCGAACACGGCCAGCCCACCGATTGCCACCAGCCCGGTCGCGACCGCGACGGCGCTGCGGAACCGGGACCCGCCGCCCGCTGGCCGCGTACCCACGTGCCTACCACGCTCCTCGTCATCCCACGCGTTATTTGCCTGTTCGTCCAGGTCTAGATACATCTCACTGACCAGGGCACATTTGGAGCTAGCGTAGTGAAGGCAAATGGGCGATTCAACCGGTTCCCCTAATTCCAACTACTCTATTACAATGCCGCGATTCACCGGCAGGAACGACGCGGATCCGCTATTATCACGACGCTTTCGTATCTGGAAAGACCCAGCTCCGGGCCGCTGAGCTGGTCAGTGCCAGGGTTAGCGGGGGCACCAGGCCCGCATCCGCGAGAACGCGGAGCGCCCGCAGCTCGGCCTGCCCGAGGTAGGACGTCACGTTTCGTGTTCCGGTGATCGCAATTGCGCAATCGTGGCAGCGCATCTCGCCCGTCAGACAACGGCCGCAGTCAATCATCATGCCGCCTCCCTTTTCCATTCGGCGAATTGGACATCCACACGTTAAGGGCGCCCTCTGACATTTCCCGGGGCACCGGGACCACGAGGGGACGGGGCGCCATGGACGGGGCGGCATGACGCCCGTACCTGGGCGGGTCCAGGTGCGGGCGTGCCGGCGGCGAAGCGGGCGTGCCGGCGGCGAAATGTCGGTGGGCGGATCTACCGTGGTGGTCGTGACGAGGCCGACCGCGATCGCGCGAGCAATGAGCGGACACGGGTATGGGTCCGGCGGAGCGCCGCTCGCCCGGCCGGAGCTGGCTCTCGTGAAGCCGACCGCGGCTGAAGGGACCGAGGCGGGGTTCGCGGAGGCAGGGTCCTTGGAGGCAGGGTCCTTGGAGGCGAGGTTCGCGGAGCTGGAGTTCGCGGTGATCGACCTGGAGACGACAGGATGGTCGCCGGGAGTGGCGGCGATCACGGAGATCGCGGCTGTCCGGGTGCGCGGCGGACGACGCCAGGGCGAGTTCGCTTCGCTGGTCAACCCGGGTGTCCCGGTGCCGCAGGGCATCGAGGACCTGACCGGGATCAGCGACTGGATGCTGGCCGCAGCCCCGAGGCTGCCCGCGGTCCTGCCGGGCCTGCTGGACTTCGCCGACGGCTGCGTCCTGGTCGCGCACAACGCGCCGTTCGACGTCGGCTTCCTGCGGGCCGCGTGCTCAGAGTGCGGCCTGGCCTGGCCGCGCTTCACCGTGCTGGACACGGTCATGCTGGCCAGGCAGCTGATGGACCCGGACGAAGTGCCAGACTGCAAGCTAGGAACGCTGGCCGGGTTCTTCCGAGCCCGCACGGCGCCTTCGCACCGCGCGCTGGCCGACGCGCGCGCCACCGCCGACGTACTCGGCTGGCTGATCAGGCGGCTAACCCACCACGGCATCCAGACCCTGGACCAGCTCCGTGCCTGGCCCGACGTACTGACGTCCGAGGGGGGCGTCGGCCTGGCGCAGACATGCTGGCGGACAACCCGGTAGCGTATGCGCCAGCCGAGAGAACCTGGGAGGCATCCAGTGATCACCGCGATCGTCCTGGTGCGAGCAGAGATCCAGCGCATTCCCGAGGTGGCCGAGATAATCGTCCAGATCCCAGAGGTCAGCGAGGTGTACTCGGTCACTGGTGAGTTCGACCTGGTGGCCATGGTGCGGGTCCGCAGCCACGAGGAACTCGCGGACGTCATCCCTGGCCGGCTGAACAAGGTCGCCGGCGTGTCGCATACCGAGACCCACATCGCGTTCCGGACCTACTCCCGGCATGACCTGGAGGCCGCGTTCTCTCTGGGGCTGGGCGCCGAGGCCTGAGAGGTCAAACCGCGTCGTTGCCGCAACCACCCGTGGGTCAGGGCCTTAGCGGCCTTTGGGGTCCAGGCGGCGACTGGCTTGTATCCAGCGGTCCAGCAGGGCGTTGGCGGCGCCGGAATCCACGGCCTCAGCGGCGCGGGCGTAGCCGTCGGCCAGCGCCGGGGTGACCGCCTCCGGGCCGGACACTCCGGCCGCCACGGCCAGCGCGGCGGCCGCGTTCAGCAGCACGATGTCCCGCACCGGGCCGCGCTCGCCGGCCAGGACCGCCCGGGCCACCGCCGCATTGTGCGTGGCGTCACCGCCGCGCAGGTCGGCGAGCGAGGCCCGGGGCAGCCCAAGCGCGGCAGGCGAGAACTCCGTCCTGGCCACCTCACCGTCATGCACGACCCACATCAAGGACGAGCCGGTAGTGGTCAGCTCGTCCAGCCCGTCGGAGCCGTGGAAGACCAGGGCCGAACAGCCCCGGCCGGCCAGCACGCCCGCGATGACCCCGCCCATCAGCGGGTCGAACACCCCCACCGCCTGGGCTGACGGCCGGGCCGGGTTAGCCACCGGACCGAGGAAGTTGAACACGGTCGGGACGCCGAGCTCGCTGCGGGTCGGGCCGGCGTACCGCAGCGCCGGGTGGTACAGCGGCGCGAACAGGAACGCCACCCCGACCTCGTCGGCCAGTTCCGCGGTCGCGGCGGGTGGCAGGTCAATGATGACGCCGAGCGCCTCCAGCACGTCGGCGGCGCCGCAGGCGGACGACGCGGCCCGGTTTCCGTGCTTGACCATCCGCACGCCCGCCGCGGCGGCCACGATCGTACCCATGGTGGACACGTTGACCGTGCGCGCTCCGTCTCCCCCGGTGCCCACCAGGTCGGTCAGGTGACCCGTCACGTGGATCGGCGTAGCGTGCGCGAGCATGGCGCGGGCCAGCCCGGTCATCTCGGCCACCGACGTGCCCTTGATCCGCAGAGCGACCCCGAACCCCGCGATCTGGGAGGGAGTCGCCGCCCCATCCATGATCTCGTTCATGGCCCACTCGCTCTCGTCCGCGGTCAGCGAGTCGCCGCGGATCAGCGCGCCGAGCAGCGCGGGCCACGTCGTACGGGCATCCATGGCAGCTCCCGGGTGGGTTCGGGGGAGATGAAGGTGTGACGGGCGTGGGGTTCAGCTGGTTACGGCGCGGTCTCGCATCAGGCCGGCTAGTTCGTGGGCCAGCGCGATCGGGTCGATCGGATGGCTGATCACGGCGTCGGCGCGCGACCAGGTGGCGAGCCAGCCGTCATCGACGCGGCCGATGACCAGCAGCGCTGGCGGGCAGTTGTAGATCTCGTCCTTGGCCTGGCGGCACACGCCCATGCCGCCGGCTGGCTGGGCTTCCCCGTCCAGCACCATCACGTCGGCGCCGCCCGCGTCGAGCAGCCGGAACAGGGCAGGCTCGGTGGCGACCTCGATTATCTCCGCGTCCGGCACGTCCATCGCGGGACGACGTCCGATGGCGAGCCTGATCTGCGCGCGCACATCCGCGTCGTGGCTGTACACAACGACCTTCATGACAGGCATGCTAGTGCAGTGCCGGCGCGGGAGGGGGCTCCCCCTAAACCCCTCGGACCTTTCGCGGGGGGTCGCGTAGCGATCGCCTACAGGTTGTCGTAATAATGGCCTCGTGGCGACAGCAACCGTCCAGACGAGCCCTCGCACGCCGGCCAGCAGACCGAACCTGGTCAGCGTGGGCACCATCATCTGGCTCTCCTCCGAGCTGATGTTCTTCGCGGCCCTGTTCGCGATGTACTTCACCATCAGGTCGGTCGACAAGGGCCAAGGGCTGGCCTGGCCGGGCGCGCACCTGGACATCGCGCTCGGGTCGGTCAACACCACCGTCCTGTTGCTGTCCAGTGTCACCTGCCAGATGGGCGTGTTCGCGGTCGAGCGCGGCCAGATCAAGCGGACCCGCTCGATCCTGCACCCGATGAGCTGGGGTCTTCGCGAGTGGTACGTGCTCTCGCTCCTGATGGGCACGTACTTCGTCTGCGGGCAGGGCTATGAGTACCTGGACCTGATCAGGAAGCAAGGCCTCACGCTCTCGTCAAGCAACTACGGCTCGGTCTTCTACCTGACCACCGGGTTCCACGGGCTGCACGTGACCGGCGGTCTCATCGCGTTCATCTTCCTGCTTGGCCGTACCTACGCGGCCAAGCAATTCACTCATGAACAGCAGGTCAGCGCGATCGTCGTGTCGTACTACTGGCACTTCGTCGACGTCGTGTGGATCGGCCTGTTTACCACCATCTACCTCATCCACTAGTCAGGGGACAGCGAGTGGGCTGGATCAACGCCAGGCGTAGGCGCCCGGTCGCCGGCTACGCGGCACTGCTGCTCGGGCTGGTCGTCGTCGGGCTGCTGTACGGGGTCCTGACCCGCACCGGCGGCGGTGCGCAGGCGGCGCCGACCTCGGCCTCGCAAGACATCGCCGCGGGCCAGAAACTGTTCCAGGCCACCTGCTCGAGCTGTCACGGCCTGGACGCGCAGGGCACCTCGCAGGCGCCCAGCCTGATCGGCGCGGGCGCGGCCGCGGTGGACTTCCAGATGTCCACTGGCCGCATGCCGGCGCATGAGGTCGGCGCGGAGAACGCTCGCGGCCCGGTCAGGTTCTCCCAGCAGGAGATCTATGAGATCGCCGACTGGGTGGCCTCGCTCGGCGGCGGGCCCGCGATTCCCGACGCCCAGCAGGTATCCACCTCCGGAGCGGACACCGCGCTGGGAATCCAGCTGTTCATGGCCAACTGCGCGCAGTGTCACGGCTTCGCCGGGGACGGCGGGGCGCTCACCTACGGCAAGTTCGCTCCCGCGCTGACCCAGGCGACCCCGACGCAGATCTACGAGGCCATGCTGACCGGGCCCGAGGCCATGCCGGTGTTCGCCGACGGCGCGCTCCCCCCGCAGGCCAAGCGTGACATCATCGCCTACGTCGTGGACACGCGGACCGAGCCCAACCCCGGCGGGCTCTCGCTCGGCCGGATCGGGCCCGTTACCGAGGGCCTGGTCATCTTCCTCGGCGGGATGGGCTTCCTGGTGCTGATCGCGATGTGGATCACGGCCAAGCGGCGTGAGCCCTGGGATGTGGCGCAGGAGGAGAACGCCCGTATGTCACAGACCGCGGGGACGTCGGGGACGTCGGGGACGGAGCATTGATGAGCGACATGGAAGAGGTCGCGGGTCCGGAAGGCCCGGTTGCCCCGCACCGGGTGATCGGGACTCCCCCGCCGACGCCGCGGCTGCTCGGCTCCGGGCACGGGGCCGAGGACGGCGGCACGGGACACGGCACCGAGGTGGAGCCGGCCGAGGAGCGGCTGCCGGCCGAACCGGAGTACCCCACGCACGCCAAGAACGCCGAGAAGGTCGTCGCGGCGAGCTTCGTGCTCGCGTTCCTCGCGGGCTGCGGGTTCATCGCCGCCTACATCGGCCTCGAGGTGCACTCGGTGGACGCGGTGTTCCGGTCCAACCTGGCCCTGGGCCTGTCGCTGTCCGTGGCCCTGCTCGGCCTGGGGTTCGGCGCGGTGATCTGGGTCCGGCACATCATGCCGGACGCGGAGGTGGTCGAGGAACGGCACGCGCTGCGGTCGACCGACGCCGAGCGCGCAGCCTTCGCCGAGTACTTCTCCGAGGCCACCGGGGCGAGCCAGTTCGTCAAGCGGCCCATCATCCGGCGCACGCTGATGCTCGCCACCCTGCCGCTGGCCGCCATCCCGATCGTGGCCCTCCGCGACCTTGGCCCGCTGCCCGGGACCAGCCTGCGGCACACGGTGTGGAGCCCCGGGCGGCGGCTGCTGGTCTACGGCACCAACCAGCCGATCACCCCGGCCGAGTTCAGCGCGCCGGGCAGCATGATCACCATCGTGCCCGACGGCTACCAGGACGACCTGGACGCGCTGGCCAAGGCGGCGGTCATCATCATCAAGTTCCGGCCCGGTGAGCTGAACGTTCCCACCAGGACGAACGGCAGCACGGTGATCGGCACGATGAACTGGACGGTCGACAACATCGTCGCCTACTCCAAGATCTGCACGCACGTGGGTTGCCCGGCGGCGCTGTACGAGCAGACCACGCACCACATCTTGTGCCCGTGCCACCAGTCCACGTTCGACGCCACGACCGGCGCGACCGTGATCTTCGGCCCGGCGCCGCGGCCGCTGCCGCAACTGCCGATGACCGTCGACGCGGAGGGCTACCTGGTGGCCAAGAGCGACTTCACCCAGCCCGTCGGCCCGAGTTTCTGGGAGCGCGGATGAGCGAGTCCCTAGACGTCCCTAAGGCGCTGAGCGGCACCGGCTCGTGGCTGGACGACCGGTTCCACGGAGCCCGCGGCCTGCGCGTGTTCATGCGCAAGGTCTTTCCCGACCACTGGTCGTTCCTACTGGGCGAGATCGCGCTGTGGTCGTTCGTCCTCCTGCTGCTGACCGGGACCTTCCTGGCGCTGTTCTTCGTCCCGTCCGCGGGCGAGGTCGTCTACCACGGCTCCTACACCAAGCTCGACGGCATCTCGATGAGCCAGGCCTACCAGTCGACGCTGAACATCAGCTTCGACATCCGGGCCGGCCTGCTGATGCGGGAGATCCACCACTGGGCGGCCGACCTGTTCATGGCCGCGCTCACCATCCACATGCTGCGGGTGTTCTTCACCGGCGCCTACCGCAAGCCCCGCGAGATCAACTGGCTGATCGGGATCGGGTTGTTCACGCTGGGCCTGCTCGAGGGGCTGTTCGGGTACTCGCTGCCCGACGACCAGCTATCCGGCGCGGGCCTGCGGATCTTCGAGGGAGTGCTGCAGGGCATCCCGATCGTGGGCACGTACGCGGCGTTCTTCCTGTTCAACGGGCCGTTCCCGGGTGACTCGATCATTCCCAGGCTGTACATCCTGCACGTGTTCCTTATCCCGGGCCTGATCCTGGCGCTGATCACCGCGCACCTGTTCATCATGGTGCACCAGAAGCACACCCAGATGCCGGCCAAGGGGAACACCGAGAACAACGTGGTAGGCCAGCCGTTCTTCCCGTACTTCATGGCCAAGGGCGGGGCCTGGTTCTTCTTCATCTTCGGGGCGCTGGCGCTGCTGGCCACGTTCGCCCAGATCAACCCGATCTGGCTGTACGGGCCGTACAATCCGGTGCAGATCTCCTCCGCCTCCCAGCCGGACTTCTACATGGGCATCCTGGAGGGCGCGCTGCGCGTGATGCCTGCCTGGGAGTGGAACTTCCTCGGGCACACGATCAGCTTCAGCGTGCTCATCCCGGCTGCGATACCGTTCGGCATCATCTTCACCGGCGCGGGGCTCTGGCCGTTCTTCGAGCAATGGGCGACCGGGGACCGGTCCTGGCACAACATCAACGACCGGCCGAGGAACGCGCCCATCCGGACCGCTACCGGCATAGCGGCCGTGGTGTTCTACGGCGTCCTGTGGGCCGAGGGAGCCAACGACGTCATCGCCGACTTCGTGCAGATCCCGCTGTACACCGTGACCTGGATCGCGCGGGTCCTGGTCTTCGTGGGACCGGCGATCGGTTTTTACGTCACTAGACGTATCTGCCTGGGTCTGCAGCGTAAGGACGCGGAGATGCTCGAACACGGGCTCGAAACCGGCGTCATCCGGCAGATGCCCAACGGTGAGTTCGTCGAGATACACCGGCCGGTGACCGAGGACGAACGCGCCATCCTCGAGGCCAAGAGGCCGTCCGCGCTGATGCCCACGGCCGGGTCCGAGGATGACAATGGCGTGCCCTCGCCGGAGGTGAGCGGCACCCTAGGCCGGGCCCGCGCGATCGCCAACCGGGGCTTCGCCGAGACGGTCGTGGTCGAGACGAACGGTCACGGGAATGGGCACGGCAACGGGCACGGGCCCGCTGACGAGCACGTGGCGGTGCCCGCGGGCGGCGGTCCAGCCGAGCTTCCCGGCGGCGGTGATGGCGAAGACGGGGAGTCCGGCGAGTCGTAGCGTCCTTGGCCTTGGCCTGGCTTACAGCACGCCGTAAACGTTCTCCCAGTACTGAGACGGCGTTACGCCCTGCGTCAGCTCCTGCGTGGTCAGCGGGGCTCCGGGGTTGCCTGCCATCAGCACATAGGGGTTGTTGACCAGCGTGTCGCTGCCGGCGATCAGCGGCTCCCAGCCGTTGCTCGCCCTGGAGGCCATCGGGATCCACAGCGTGTGGTCGTTCACCCCGCAGGTCTGCAGGGTGACGTCGGTGCCGTTCGCCGCGTTGCTCCCGAGGCCCACGCACAGGCTGGTCTCGTTGCGGTCCGGAGCGTACAGGTACTCGTAGACGGGGTAGGACGGCCACATCTGGCCCACCGCGGCGGGGACGAGGCCGTCCGCGTAGAACTCGGCCACGGTGCCTTCGTATTCGAGGATAAAGTCCTCGCCCTGGAACTGGCCGGGACCGGCGAGGTTGATCTCTGAGCCCACCCCCAGCCGACGGGCTGGCATATTCATGACGTAGCTCAAACCGTAGTTCGCGGTGATGAGGGTGACGCAGGAAGAACCGCACTGCTCGGTGGCTGCGCCGGCCGACGGCCCGGCCGCGACCAGCACGCCGCCAGCCAACGCGAACGCCGCCAGGCCGACAAAGAGCCTGCTCTTGACCCGCTCCATGGTCCTCCTCCGAGGCAAGAAAAAGGGTGGCTACAAGGCCGAAGCTAACCTCTTGGGGTCCATGCGTCCATAGGAGAGTGATGAGTTTCTTACGATCAGTGAGAGCTGTGTGGCTGATGCCGACTCCTGACGAGCTTGACGGACCGGCTGGACGGACCCTAATGTCCGATCGGTGAATGCCATCGCGCCGTTGGACGGGCTGACGGTCCTGGAGATCTCCAGCTTCATCGCGGCTCCGCTGGGCGGGATGACACTAGCTCAGCTCGGCGCGGAGGTGATCCGCGTAGACCCGGTGGGCGGGGGTGCGGATCTGAGCCGGTGGCCGCTGGCGCCGTCGGGGGTGAGCCTGTACTGGACCGCGCTGAACAAGGGCAAGCGGTCGGTCACGCTCAACTTCGGTACGGCGGAGGGGCGTGGCCTGCTGAGTGACCTCCTGGCCGCCTCGGGCCCGGGCGGCGGGATCGTGCTGACCAACGCCGGGCGGGACTGGCTGTCGTACGCCGGGCTGGCCCGGGTCCGCCCGGACCTGATCCACCTGCAGATCCAGGGGTACCGCGACGGGCGGACCGCGGTGGACTACACGGTCAACGCCGAGACCGGGTTCCCGTTGATTACCGGTCCGGAGAACCTGGCGGGGCCGGTGAACCACGTCCTGCCGGCCTGGGATGTGGCCTGCGGGCTGTACGCCGCGGTCGGGTTGCTGGCCGCCGAGCGGCGGCGGGCGCGGACCGGGGCGGGTAGCGCGATCACGCTGGCGCTGGCTGACGTGGCGCTGGCGGTGGCCGGGCATCTGGGGTTCCTGGCCGAGGCCCAGGTGACCGGGGCCGAGCGGCCGCGGATCGGGAACCACCTGTACGGAGGGCTGGCCCGGGACTTCGTCACCGCCGACGGGGGACGGGTCATGGTGGTGGTGCTGACCGGCAGGCACCTGGCTGACCTGGGGGCCGCGACCGGGCTGGCCGGGACGTTCGGCGAGCTGGAGCGGCTGCTCGGCGCGGACTTCGGCCAGGACGGGGACCGGTACCGGCACCGTGCGGTCATCACCGCGCTGCTGGAGCCGTGGTTCGCCGGCCGCACCCTGGCCGAGGCCGAGCAGGCCCTGGCGGCCACGTCGGTGCTGTGGTCGCGGTACCGGCGGTTCACCGACCTGACCCAGGACGGCACGCTGACCGCCAACCCGCTGCTGGCCGAGATCGACCAGCCCGGGGTCGGCCCGCTGCTCGCGCCGGGCTCGCCGCTGGCCATGGACGGGACGACCGGGCCTCGCCCGGCGCCGGTCCTGGGCGCGGACACCGGCGCGGTGCTGACCGGGCTGCTCGGCCTGACCGCGGACGACATCGCGGGGCTGGCCGAACGCGGAGTCATCGGCGCCACGCGAAGCTGACCGCGACCGCCGGGTACGGACCTCAGCTGACGCTCTTGATCTTCCAGACTCCGACGGCGGCCGCGAGGGCCACCGCGGCGGTCGCGCCGAACAGGGCCGGGTAGCCGGCCAGCGAGACGAGCGGGGCGGCGATGGCCGGGCCGATGGCGTACGGGGTCACGATGGCGATGTTGATGATGCCGAGGTCCTTGGCCCGGTCGTGGGCCTTCGGCAGCACCTGGGTGATCAGCGCCTGATCGACCGCGATGTAGCAGCCGAAGCCGATGCCGAAGAGGACGGCCGCGGCCAGCGCGGACGGCCAGGTCTCCCAGAAGGTCAGCAGCAGCGCGGCCACGGCCATCAGCAGGCCGGATACGGTGACCAGCATCTTGCGGCGGCCGCTGCGGTCGGAGATGATCCCGCCGATGATCGAGGCCAACACTACGCCGCCGGTGTAGATCAGGATCAGGATGAGCAGGCCGTCCGCGGCGTCCTGGCCGGGGAACAGGCGCGCGTAGTGCAGCTTGTCGCGCAGGAAGTACAGCAGGTACAAGGTGCCCATGGCGATGGCGAGGGTAGTCAGGAAGCGAGTTAGCCAGGCCCAGCCGAAATCGGGATATTCACGCGGGCTGATCCAGTAGGAGGAGGCTATCCGGCGCCAGGAGAACGGCTCCCGGTGCTCCGGGGCGAGCGGGTGATCGGGGGTGAGCAGCACGAATGGTAGCGCCAGCACGACCATCAGCACCGCCAGCGCGATATATCCGGTGAGCAGGTCCTGGTTCAGGACGTCGACGACCAGGACGGTGCCCAGGACCAGGCCGAGCGCGATCGGCATGCCCACCCAGCCTGACACGGTGGCGCGCTGCCGGACCGGCACGTGATCAGGAACGGCCGCGCTCAAGGTAGCGTATTCGCCGTTCTGGAAGGCGCCGAACAAAAACCACAGCACAGCCACGGCTACCACCGTGCCCGCCTTGGCCAGCAGCCCCACGCAGACCGCGGCCAGCAGGACCATGACCAGCGTCCACCGGTGCCGGCGGCCGCTGAACCGGCCCAGCCGCTGGCCGTGTGCGGTGCGGTCGGACAGCGCGCCGACGACCGGGGTGGCCAGAGCGGAGGAGACGGCGTTGACCGCGGTCACCACCCCAAGGGCGACGATCTTATGGCGAGGCGTGATGTCCTGCAGCTGGAGCGCGAGCAGGACCTGGGACGGTGTCTGGTTCGCCATCCACATGCCCAGGCTGGCCAGAGTGAGGACGACTATCCACCGGACCCGCACGTGCTGGGTCGGTTCGGCCAGCGCGAGCGACTGGACGTCCGGCTGGCCGATGACCTGATCTGCCATGGCTGGATCATGACGCATTCCGGTCATCTCGCGATAGTCGACCGCTCCGGAGTTTGGCATCGGCCCACGTTGTGAGTGGAATGGAGCCGTGGGAGGTCAGACGGAGATCACGTTCCGGTTGCTCGACGGGATGCAGGCCGCGGCGCACGCGGACGACCTGCGGGCTTTGCGCGTCGGGGAATATGATGACGGCTCGTTCGCCGACCGGTTCCGGGTCGCGCGCCGCCAGCCGGGCTTCGTTCTCGCCGAGGCGCGTCACGGCGGCTACCTAGTCGGGTACGCGTTCGGGATGCCGCTGCGGCCGTCCACCTACTGGTGGCGGCACCTGACGACGCCGCTGCCGGATGATTTCACGGCCGAGCATCCCGGCCGAACCTTCGCGCTGGTCGAGCTGCTGGTCCGCGCCTCATGGCGGCGGCAGGGCATCGCCGGAGCCCTGCACGACCTGATCCTGGCCAGCCGGCCCGAGGAGCGAGCGACGCTGACCGTCCCGCCGGCGGCCGCCCCAGCGCAGAACGCCTTCCGGAAGTGGGGCTGGCGCAAGGTAGCCCGGACCCACGACGACGGGCCCGGCTCCCCCGTATCCGACGTGCTCATCATCCCGCTCCCGGTAGAAGCGGCCAGATGACCACGAAGATAGCGGCAGATGTCCACGAACACCGAGTGTTCGCGGACAGGCCTCATCTGACATGGAAGCACCGGAGCGGGCATCACGCCCCGGCCCCGCCGTGCAGGACCTGGTCGATGGCCGTGATGATGACCTGGGCTGAGCCGTCGATGGCCTGGGCTACCTGGCTTGACGGGTTGGTGAGCTGGCTGGCGATCTGGGCCGCGGACAGGCCGGCCAGGACCTGCGGGTCGTACTGCGCGCCGGCCAGAACGTACTTGTTGGCGATGTCGAGGAACGGGACCGCCCCGGACTGGTCGGCGCTGTTGACGTAGGGGGGCACGTCGAAGGCGTCGATAAGCCTGGTGTCCAGCGCGGTCTGGGGCTGCAGCGGGCGGCCGGCGTTATCCGCCAGTTCGGTCGTCCGCAGCGTCAGTTCGGCGCTCTGGTAGCGAACCGTCCGGAACGACAGCGTGGCGGTGTTCGGGTACACGTCGGTGGCCGATGAGCTGGTGGTGCCGAGGTGACTCAGGGTGCCGAAATGGGACAGGGCTACGGCCACCGACCAGCGTTCGGCCGCGCAGAACGGGCAGGATTCCTCGCTGACGAAGACGATGGCCGGCTTGCCGCCGATGGTCAGCGGCGGCCCGGACGTCTTGACCGGCTCCAGCGAGGTAA
>Ga0302184_10000510_pt1 | contig 25391 bp, 18 predicted proteins | sample I_Palsa_N3_3_FD_200233 | JGI IMG/M metagenome (GOLD analysis project Ga0302184, IMG submission 200233) | Peat permafrost microbial communities from Stordalen Mire near Abisko, Sweden - I_Palsa_N3_3 | ecosystem: Environmental > Terrestrial > Soil > Palsa > Peat permafrost | place: Sweden...
GAGGGCGTGCTCAAGGTCGACAGCGAGGTCGGCAACAAGAAGCAGTACGACCCGCGCAGCTGGGGCAAGGCGGGCGAGGCGGGCATGGCGGCGCGCGTCACGCACGCCTGCGAAGACCTCATGTCCAGCGGCCACCACCTCAGCTGAGGACACCTATGGAACGCAAGAACCTCCTCGGCGGCCCGCCCGCCACCTACCTGCTCGAAGAGCAGGAGCCCGCGGACGCGCTGCAGGCGGGCGAGGACCCCGCTACCGTCGCGGCGCGCTTCCCCTCGCATTCGGCGGCCTGGGCCGCCCTGGCCGGCCGCGCGTTCACCCAAGGTGACACCGTGACCGCGTACGCCTACGCCCGGACCGGCTACCATCGCAGCTTGGACCAGCTGCGGCGGGCGGGCTGGAAGGGACACGGCCCGATCCCGTGGGAGCACGAGCCGAACCGCGGTTTCCTGCGCTCCCTGTACCTGCTTGGCCGGGCGGCCGCCGCGATCGGCGAGAACGACGAGGCCAGTCGCTGCGCGGATTTCCTGCAGGACAGCAGCGCCACGGCCGCCGCCAAGCTAGCCGCCGAACTCCCCATCCGCCAGCTGTAGCCGGAGGGCGGACCAGACCGCACGGCCGGAGAGCCGGCCGGAGCGCCGGCGCAGACATAACGGGGGTAATTCTGGCTTGGTACCTGCGGGTATTGCAGGTAACCTCAGAGCGCAAGAGCCCCTGCCGCGCTTGCGCCCGTGCGGGGGCTCCATCGCGGGAGTTCAGGTCGGCCCATGGAGTCAAGGGCGAGCCGCGGGGGTCTAGCCGGAGCCTGTGCCAGCGGAAGGGATAAGCCAATGCCCGCCATCGTTCTTGTGGGCGCCCAGTGGGGCGACGAGGGCAAGGGCAAGGCCACCGACCTGCTCGGTGACCGGGTGGACTACGTGGTCAGGTATCAGGGCGGTAACAACGCCGGCCATACCGTCGTGATCGGCGACGAGAGCTACGCCCTGCACATGCTGCCGTCCGGAGTACTGTCACCCGACGTCGTCCCGGTGATAGGCAACGGCGTGGTCATCGACCCGCAGGTGCTCCTGGACGAGATCGACGGCCTGGCCGCCCGCGGCGTGGACTGCGGCAAGCTGCTGGTCTCGGCGAACGCGCACCTGATCATGCCCTACCACCGGGCCCTGGATAAGGTCACGGAACGCTACCTGGGCAGCTCGCGGATCGGCACCACCGGCCGCGGCATCGGCCCGGCCTACGGCGACAAGATCGCCCGGGTCGGGATCCGGGTCCAGGACCTGTTCGATCCCGGCATCCTGCGCAAGAAGCTCGACCTCGTGCTGCGCGACAAGAACCAGCTCCTCGGCAAGGTCTACAACCGGCGCGGCATCGAGCCGCAGGCCGTAGCGCAGGAGTACGAGCGTTACGCGGAACGGCTCAGGCCCTACGTGGCCGACACCGGGCTCGTCCTCGGCCAGGCCCTGGACCAGGGCAAGGTGGTGCTGCTCGAGGGCGCCCAGGCCACCATGCTGGACGTGGACCACGGCACCTACCCCTTCGTGACCTCCTCCTCGCCGACGGCGGGCGGCGCGTGTGCCGGGTCGGGCATCGGCCCCACCCGGATCTCGGAGGTCCTCGGCATCGTCAAGGCGTACACCACCCGGGTCGGCGAGGGGCCCTTCCCTACCGAACTCACCGGCGAGCAGGGTGAGTGGCTGCGCAAGACCGGCGCGGAATACGGCGTGACCACCGGCCGGGCGCGCCGCTGCGGCTGGTTCGACGCGGTCATCGCCCGGTACGCGACCCGGGTGAACGGGATCACCAGCTACTTCCTGACCAAGCTGGACGTGCTGTCCGGTCTGGAGAAGGTGCCGGCCTGCGTGGCCTACGAGGTGGACGGCAAGCGGCAGGACGAGATCCCGATGACCCAGACCGAGTTCCACCACGCGGTACCGGTCTATGAGTACTTCGACGGCTGGTGGGAGGACATCTCCAAGGCCCGCTCATTCGACGACCTGCCGCGGAACGCGCAGAACTACATCACCGCCGTGGAGAAGATGATCGCCGCCCCGGTGAGCGCGGTCGGCGTCGGGCCCCGCCGCGACCAGACGCTCCAGCTCCGCCCCCTCCTCCCGTGAACGCTGCTCCCGTGAACGCTGCTGCCTTAGCCACGCGTAGGCTCGCGGCGTGCGCATTCTCGTCATCGGGTCCGGAGGTCGCGAGCACGCGGTCGTCCGGACCCTGAGCCCGGACACCGACAGCCTGCACGCGGCGCCGGGCAATCCCGGCATGGCCGCGCTGGCCGAAATCCACCCGGGCACCTCGCCGGCCCCGGCCGGGATCCTCGCGCTGGCCCGCAAGCTCCGCCCGGACCTGGTGGTGATCGGCCCGGAGGCGCCGCTGGTGGCCGGGGCGGCCGACGTGTTGCGGGAGGACGGCTTCAGCTGCTTCGGGCCGGACGCCGCCGCCGCCATGATCGAGGGCTCGAAGTCCTTCGCCAAGCAGGTCATGGCCGAGGCGGGAATCCCCACCGCGGCGTCGTTCACCTGCCGGACGAGCGCCGAGACGGACGCGGCGCTGGCTGCGTTCGGGCCGCCGTACGTGGTCAAGGATGACGCCCTCGCGGCGGGCAAGGGCGTGCTGGTCACCGCCGACGTCGAGGCCGCGCGGGCGCACGCGCGGGCCTGCGGCACAGTGGTGATCGAGGAGTTCCTCGACGGCCCGGAGGTGTCGCTGTTCGCCGTCACCGACGGCCGCACCGCGGTCCCGCTGCTGCCCGCGCAGGATTTCAAGCGAGCCGGGGACGGCGACCAGGGCCCGAACACCGGCGGCATGGGCGCCTACGCCCCGCTCCCCTGGGCCCCGGCCGACCTGGTCGACCGCACCATGGACACGGTGATCTCACCCGCGGTGGACGTCATGCGCGGCCGCGGCACGCCGTACCGCGGCCTGCTGTACGCCGGCCTTTCCCTGACCTCGGCCGGGCTGCGGGTGGTCGAGTTCAACGCCCGCTTCGGCGACCCGGAAACGCAGGTGGTGCTGGACCGGCTCGGCACCCCGCTGGCGCCGCTGCTGCACGCCGCCGCGGCCGGCGACCTGGCCAGCTTGGCGCCGCCCCGGTGGCGGCCGGGCGCCGCGGTGGCCGTGGTCATCGCCGCCGAGGGCTATCCGGGTAACCCGGTCAAGGGCGACAAGATCAAGATCTTGGACGCGGAACGGACCGTGGTACCACTGTCCGTTCAGAATAATTACGTCTTGCACGCGGGGACCGCTACCGACGCGGCCGGGGACCTGGTGTCGGCGGGCGGCCGGGTGCTGAACGTGGTCGGCTCCGGCCCGGACATCGCCGCCGCGCGCGACGCGGCCTACGAGCTGGCGGCCTCGGTCTCGATGCGGGGCGGATGGTACCGGCGTGACATAGCTGCGCGGCTGTGACCGAGGCGGCTGAACCTGCGACTGAGGCGGCTGGGGCCGGCACGGATGAGGCCGGCACGGATGAGGCCGGCACGGATGAGGCCGGCACGGATGAGGCCGGCACGGATGAGGCCGGCACGGATGAGGCCGGCACGGATGAGGCCGGCACGGATGAGGCCGGCACGGAGCAGCCGCTGCGGGTCAGCACGCTTGAGCTGTTCTTCGACCTCGTCTTCGTGTTCACGATTACCCAGCTCACCGGGATGTTGTCGGGTGACCTGACGGCGCGCGGGGCGCTGCGGGTGCTGCTCATCTTCGGCGTGCTGTGGTGGATGTACGGCGGCTACGCGTGGCTGACCAACGCGCGCACGCCCCGGCAGCTGCCGGAGCGGCTGCTGCTCCTGCTTGGGATGGCCGGGTTTCTGATTATCGGGCTGGCGGTACCGCACGCGTTCAGCCGGCCCGGCGAGGCGGTCGCGCTCGGGCTGGGCTACCTGCTGGTGGTGGCCGTGCACGGCGCGCTTTACCTGCGGCTCAACCGGAACATCCGACGCGTCTTCCCGTTCAACCTGGCCTCGGCCCTGCTGGTGATCGCGGCCGGGATCTTCGGGGTGTCGCGCGGTTCACTGACCGCGGCCGGGTATGCCATGTGGATCCTCGCGGTGGCGGTGCAGGCGCTGTCGCCGCTGGTCGTCCGGCCCGAGGGCCGATTCTCGATCCAGCCGGCGCATTTCGTGGAGCGGCACGGGGCGCTGATCATCGTGGCGTTCGGCGAATCGGTGGCGGACATCGGCATCGGGGCGGCGGGGCGGCCGGTCACCGTCGGGCTGGTCATCACGTCGGTGCTGGGGCTGGCGCTGGCGGCCGCACTGTGGTGGGCGTACTTCGGGGTGGATGACGACGAGCGGGCCGAGCAGGCGATGACCCAGGCGGACCCGGCGGACCGGCCCGCGGTGGCGCTGCAGGCCTACTTCTACGCCTACATCCCGATGCTGCTCGGCATCGTCACACTGGCCGCCGGGGTCAAGCGGGTGATCGGGCACGCCGGGGGCGCCTTCTCCTACCCGGCCTGCCTGGCCCTGGGCGGCGGGGTCGCGCTGTACCTGGCCGGGGACGCCGCCTTCCGGCACGCGCTGCGGATCGGCACGCAGCGGTACCGGGTCGCGGCGGCGGCCCTGGCCCTAGCCGCCTCGACCGTCGGCGTGACGCTGAGCGTCACCGCCGAGATCGCCCTGCTGACCGTGATCGTGGCCGCGGCGCTCGTGGTCGATCGACGGGAGGCCGATACGGTGGAGCCATGATCGAGCGGTACACGCTGCCTGAGATGGGGCGGATCTGGAGCGACGCGCACAAGTACGAGCTGTGGTGCCGGGTGGAGGTGCTCGTGCTTGAGGCGCACGCTCGGGCGGGCACGGTGCCCGCGGACAGCGTGGAGCCGGTGCGCCGCGCCACGGCGCCCACGCCCGCGGCGGTGGCGGAGATAGAGGCGGTGACCGAACACGACGTGATCGCGTTCCTGACGGCGTGGGCGGATAACACCACGCCTCGTTCGGCCGCGGCCTACGTGCACTACGGGATGACGTCTTCTGACCTGCTGGACACCGCGCTCGCGGTCCAGCTCACCGAGGCCACCGACCTGCTGCTGGCCAAGGCCACCCGGCTGGTCGCGGTGCTGCGGGACCACGCTTTGGCGCACGCGGGGACGCTACGGGCGGGCCGGACGCACGGGATTCACGCCGAGCCAGATGTGTGGGGCCACCGGGTAGCCGACTTCGCGTTCGCGATGGCGCGCTCGCGGGACCGGCTTGTAAGGGCGCGCGAGGCGGTGGCCGTGGGCACGCTGTCCGGGCCGGTCGGCAGCTACTCCAACATCGACCCGGCCATCGAGGCGCAGGTCATGCCGGCCCTCGGGCTGCGGGCCGCGGACGTGGCCACCCAGGTGGTGATCCGGGACGGCATCGCCGAATGGGTCAGCGCGCTGGCCATCGCGGCCACCGTGTGCGAGGCGGTGGCGCTTGAGGTCCGGCACGGCCAGCGGACCGAGGTGCGGGAGCTGGCCGAGCCGTTCCGTTCGGGTCAGAAGGGCTCCTCGTCGATGCCGCACAAGAAGAACCCGATCCGCTCCGAGCGGATCGCCGGCCTGGCCCGGGTCATCCGCGGTTACGTGACGCCGGTGACCGAGGGCATCCCGCTGTGGCACGAGCGGGATATCTCACACTCGTCGGTCGAGCGGATCGCGCTGCCCGACGCGGCCATCGGCACCGATTACCTGCTGCATTTGACGACGGGGCTGGTGGAGGGGCTGGTGGTGGATGCGGCGCGGATGCGGGCGAACCTGGATCTGACCGGCGGATTGATGTACTCCTCGGCGGTGCTGCTCGAGCTTGTTTCCGCCGGGATGGCCCGCGAGGAGGCGTATGCCCTAGTCCAGGCGGCGGCCATGGAAACGTGGGATTCCGGGACCCCGTTCCGGGACACGCTGCGCAAGCAGGCGGCGACACGCGGGCAGTCGCTGCCAGAAACCGGGCTTGACGAGGCATTCCGCCCGGAACGGTACACGCAGCGGCTAGCTCCGGTATTCCAGCGCCTCACCCGGCTAAGCTGACACCCATGACTCTGGGACCCGAGACGAGCTACCGCGTGCGCGGCGGTGCTCCGCTGCACGGCACGGTTTTCGTGCAGGGCGCGAAGAATGCGGCGCTGAAGATGATCGCGGCGTCGTTGCTCACGGCCAACGGCCACACCGTGCTGCGCAACGTTCCGGCCATCGAGGACGTGCGCCGGGCCGTCGAGCTCGCCGAGGCAGTCGGCGCGGTGGTCGAGTTCCACGAGCCCGAGCGGACGCTAGTCGTCGACGCGTCCCACCTCACCAGCCCGGTGCTCCCGGCCGAGATCGCGCGCCGGTTCCGCAGCTCGGTGCTGTTCGTGCCGGCCTTGCTGCACCGGTTCGGCGAGGCGGTCATCGAGGGCGTCGGCGGATGCAACCTCGGGAACAGGAACCTGGACTTCCACTACCGCGGCTTCGCCCGGCTCGGCGCGATCGTCGACGAGGGCGAGAACGTCATCCGGATCAAGGCCGGCAAGCTGCAGGGCGCGCACCTGTACCTGGACACGCCCTCGCACACCGGCACCGAGAACCTGATCATGGCGGCGTCGCTGGCGCCGGGCAAGACCATCATCGACAACACCGCGCAGGAGCCCGAGGTTCTCGACGTCATCGCGTTCCTGACCAAGATGGGCGCGCGGATCACCGGCGGCGGCACCGGCTTCATCACCGTGCACGGCGTCGATGAGCTGACCGCGGTCGAGCACACGGTGATGGCGGACCGGATCGACGCCGGCGTTTTCGCGATGGCGGCGGCCATCACCGGCGGCGAGCTGAACCTGGTCGGCGCCTCGCTTGACCACTTCGGCGTGGTGCGGTGGAAGCTGGAGCAGATGGGGGTGGAGTTCGCCACCAACGGCGCGGTCGTGTCCGTGCGGATGGACCGGCCGCTACGTCCGATCAACGTCATTACCAGCCCGTACCCCGGTTTCGCGACCGACCTGCAATCCCCGATCATGACGCTGGCGTGCCTGGCCGAGGGAGCCTCCTACATTCGCGAGACGATCTTCGACGGGCGCTACCTCCTAGTCGGCGAGCTGAACAAGATGGGCGCCAAGGTCGAGATGGACGGCAGCGCGGTCATCGTGCACGGTCCCTCTTCGTTCCATGGGGCCGAGGTGGTGGCGCACGACCTGCGCACCGGCATCGCGCTGGTGCTGGCTGGGCTGGCGGCGGAGGGCGAGACGCTGGTGACGCCCGCCTATCCGATCGACCGCGGGCACGCGGCCATCGCCCAGCGCTTCAACTCCCTCGGCGCGGACATCACCGCCGTGCCCGCGGACGCGTAGCGGGTACGGGCCCGGGCCGCTAACGGCCCCGTTGCACCGACCGGTGCAAACCATCCCGATCTCGGTGCGTTGGCACCTGGTCCACCCTCCAGCCCACCTCGACCAGGACTTCTCCCCCGACGACCGCGCCCTGCCGCCGTCCTCCCTGCCGATTTTCACGGCCGGACCGCCGCGGGCTAGCTCCGACGGCTAGCCCCGACGGCTAGCCCCGACGCAGGTCGCGGCGGTCAGCTACAACTTAAGCCCCACTGGCCCCACCAATCCCATAACGCCGGGCGGCTTGTAAAAGATCTTGGTGGATACGGGCTAAGTGGTGGATCCGGGGTACCCCGTTGCACCGAGTCCACCGCGAAGCCCGGATCCACCACGCAAACTCCGGCTTTTCTCGCGGGACCGTGAACGATGAGACGGATGAGAGGTGGGAGGCCGGCAGGCTAGGCGGTTCGGTGGGGGAAGGCTCGGGCAATGGCCAGGAGGGTGTCGTTGGCCTCGGTATCGCCGATGCTGACCCGGGCGCCTTCGGCGGCGAACGGGCGGACCGCGATGCCTTCCGCCTCACAGGCGGCGGCGAAGGCCCCGGTGTGCTCGCCCAGCCGCAGCCAGACGAAGTTGGCCTCGGTCGGGGGCACCGTCCAGCCGTCGGCGACCAGCGCCTCGCGCACCCTGGTCCGCTCCTTGACGGTGAGCTCCACGCGTTCGAGCAGCTCGTCCTCGGCGGCCAGCGACGCGACCGCGGCGGCCTGCGCGATGCTGTTCACGCTGAACGGCAGCATGGTCATCCGGACCGCCGCCGCCACCGGCTCCTGCGCGACCAGGAACCCGGCGCGCAACCCGGCCAGGCCGTACGCCTTAGAGAACGTGCGCAGGACCGCGACGTTCGGCCGGTCCCGGTACAGCTGCATCCCGTCAGGCACGGCTTCGTCGCGGATGTACTCGTGGTACGCCTCATCGAGAACGACCAGGCAATCGAGTGGCACCCGATCGAGGAACTCCCCGAGCTCGGTCGCGTGGACCACGGTACCGGTCGGGTTGTTGGGGTTGCAGACGAAGATGAGCCTGGTGCGCGGGGTGATCGCGTCCGCCATCGCGACCAGGTCGTGGGTCTCGTCCCGCAGCGGCACCCGGACCGATTCGGTCGCGGCCAGATCCGCCAGCGTCGGGTACGCCTCGAAGGAACGCCACGCGTAGATCACCTCGGCACCGGGCTCACCGACGGCCTCGAGGAGCTGCTGCGCCACGCCGACCGAGCCGCACCCGACCGCGACGTGCCGGAGCGGGACGCCGAACCGGTCGGCGATGGCCTGCATCAGCCGCTGCGCACCGTTATCCGGGTACCGGTTGACCGATCGCGCCGCCTCAGCGATGACGTCGACCACCGAGGGCAGCGGCGCGAAGGGAGACTCGTTAGACGACAGTTTGTGCGTCCGCCCGGTGCTGCTGACCGGCGTGCGGCCCGGCTGGTAAGCGGGAAAGCCGTCAAGCACCGAACGGAAACGTGGCGACGCGTCATTCATGCCACCAGTTTGCACCACCTAGGACAGTGACTGCCCGGCGCGGGAGTAGGCCTGACTGGCCAGAGTCTTGACGCCTCGCAGCGAGGCGTCGGGGCCCACCATGGTGACCGCGCCGACGAACCCGCGGCCTCGATAGACCACCGACCATACGTCTACCCGGGCGTAGCCTGCGGCCTTGACGTGCAGCGCCCGGGCCTGGTCGGCCAGGCCGGTCACGGTGGATTGGCGCACTGTGTACCTGAAGGTCTTGCCGTCCGTTGTGGCCTTGTAGTGCGAGCATCCGGCCGGCAGCCGATCGCTCAGGGCCGTCTCCGCGAGCTGCGACGAGGCCGAGACCAGCACCTCGGACACGCCATCACGGCCGACCCGGAACGTCGCTACCGCCGCCGGAGCATGCGAAAAGGCGGCCGAGTTGAATCCCGCTACCGTCGCCTCGGCGCACTTGGCCGGGGTGACCTTGACGCCCTTCATGGTCTGCTTGCTCGTCTGGACGTCTGGCAGCTTTCCGTAGTCACCTGCCTCGGCGGCCGCGGCCGGGCGCACCCCGCTGACCTTGGTCGGCAGCGCGTCCTTCAACTGGGTGGCGGTGTAGGCCTTGGACCCGGTGGCGGCGGCCATACCAGCCGTCTGCGTCGTCCTGGCCTGGCTGGTGCTGGCCGAAGTACCGCAGCCGGCCACGGCGGCGGCCAGCAATGCCAGTGCGGTGGTAGCCAGCGCGGGCCGCGGCCAGTGACGAGGAGACATGAATAACCCTTCTAACGCTACGAATTTTTTAGTTTCGAAGCGTGAGGATAACCCACGGCGAGTAATCAGATCGATGCTTTGAGTAAAAGCTGTTAGCCGCGGCCCAGCTGAACAGCCTTGACGATCAGCAGTAGCACGGACACCACGAGGTAACCCCGGAGTACCAGCATCGCCAGCCTGGTCGCCGGGGCCCAGGCCACGGGCTTGAGCAGGGCTATCGGTGGCATCCGCCAGCTTGCGCGTTCGGCGCGAGGGACGGCGGCACGGGCGGTCGCAGTCCGCGGCGAAGCGCTCCGGCGCCATCCGCCGGCCCGGATGCGAATCACCGCCACCGCTACCGCCGCGCCGACGGCAAATACCGCGGCTAGCCAGAGAGCCACCAGCCCGGAATTCAGGCTCGAGAACAGGGTTCCGGCCATCAGGGTGCCCGAGAGCAACAGCAGCACGCTGATGATGATGCCGGCCACGATGTTCAGCCAGCGCGCGTTGACCCATGGGCCGAGCACCTCGCGGTCGTTGCACAGCAGCAGCAGGAACACGCTCGCGCTGGGCAGCAGAACCCCGGCCAGGGCCTGCACGCTCGTGGTGATCAGGCCGAGCGGCGCTCCCGGGATGAGCACGATACCCGCCGCGACCGCGACCTGAGCGGCGTAGGTCGCATAGAACCCCTTGGCTTCCTTGAACTTGCGGTGCAGCGAGTGCTTCATGTTGAACACATCGCCGAACGCGTAGCTGGTGGATACGGTCACTGCCGAGGCGCCGATGATGCTCGCGTCCAGCAGCACGATGGCGAACAGCGCGCCGAGCACGTAGCTCTTGCTTTCCAGCGCGCGGGCAGTGCCGAGCGCGCTGGTGAACTGCCCGGCGAGGTGCGTGCCGCGAACCGCGTAGACGGCTACCACCTCGACCGCGGCCGCGCCGCCGATGACGACGAAGGAGCCAACCGTCGTGTCGGCCCGCTCGTAACCGATGAACCTCGGCGTGATCCGCTTATCTATCACATTGGACTGCTGGAAGAACAGTTGCCAGGGAGCGACGGTGGTGCCGACGATAGCGATGATGAGCAGGACCGCGGTCGAGTTGACGCCGCCCTGAACGCCCGGCACGACGAAGTGGTAAGCGATCTGGCCGTAGTACGGGTGCGAGAGGAACGCGAGCGGGACGAGCACCACGCTGGCCGCGATGAAAAGGAACAAAGCCTGCTCCCACCGCCGGAAGCTGCCGCTCGCGGTGATCGCCACCAGCAAGACAGCGGCGATCGGGACCGAGACGTACGGGCTGACGCCGAAGTAGCGCAGCGCGAGCGAGACGCCGATGAACTCGGTGACGATGGTCAGGAAGTTGAGCAGGAACAGGTCGCCGACGCTGAAGGCGCCCCAGAACTTGCCGAAGCGCTCGATGATCAGCCGAGCGTGCCCGACGCCGGTGACCGCGCCGAGCCGGACCACCATCTCCTGGTTGACAAGCAGGACCGGGATCAGCAGGAGCAGGACCCAGAGCAGGCTGTAGCCGTAGTTCTGGCCGGACTGCGCGTAGGTGGACACGCCGCCCGCGTCGTTGTCACCGACCATCACGATCAGGCCGGGACCCATGATGGCGAGGAAGGTGACGAGCCGTCGGCGCAACCCCGAATGCTGCTCGTCGTCGACCCGGATCCGGCCGAGTGCTCCCTCGATGTCGCCGAGGTGAGCCTCGTCAAGGACAGCGCTCGGCTTGCTGAGCTGGATCTCGCGGGGCTGGTCCGCCGGTGCGGGCTGAGGAGGCTGGTCCGCCGGTGCGGGCTGAGGAGGCTGGTCCGCCGGTGCGGGCTGAGGAGGCTGGTCCGCCGGTGCGGGCTGAGGAGGTTGACGGGGCTGAGGCTGGGCGGGCCGCACCGGTCCGTCCTGCGTCGTCACCTGGTGTCCCCGTGGCGGGCGCCGGGTGGTCCGGCCGCCTCCCGTCGCCGCCAGTCTGCTGGCAGGGTGACCTCGAGCACGTCATCGACGGTGATGACGCCGAGCAGGCGGCGCACATCGTCGACCACGGGGATGGTGATGAGGTTGTAGTCGGTCATCAGGACGGCCACGTCGGTGATGTCGGCGTCCGCGCCGACCCGGACCGGATCGGTGTCAGACACGTCGATCAGGCAGGCGCCCGGATCGGCCTGGACCAAGGTGACCAGCCGGGCCACGCCGCGCAGGCCGCCGTCTTCGTCCACGGCGTGCACGCTGGTCAGCGCCTCGGGCTGGAGCAGAGCGGACTCGCGCACCCGGGCCAGCGCGTCGCTGACCGTGGCCATGCTGGGCAGCGCGATGTAGTCCATCCCCATCAGGCCGCCGGCGCTGGTGCTGTTGAACCCCATCAGCGTCAGCACCTTGGTCCGCTGGGCGGGCGGCAGCAGGTCGAGCACCGGCTGCCGACGCCGCTGCGGCAATTCGGCGATCGCGTCCGCGGCGTCATCCGCGCGCATCCTGGCCAGCACGGCGGCGATCTCCTCGTCGGTGCGCGCGCCCAGCAGCCGGGTGGCCAGGTCCTCGTCGAGTTCCTCGAAGACGTCGGCCTCCAACTCGGGGTCGGCGTGCACCCGGCCGAGGATCTCGGTCTCCTCCTTCTTGGAGGCGTTTTCCAGCAGGTCGGCGATCTGGGCCGGCTTCAGCCTGCGGATGCGCGCGAACGGCCCGCGAAGCAGCGCGCTGCTCTCGTGCCCGATCAGCCACTCGAAGTCGTGCCAGTCCCGGAATACCGCCGCGTCGTCCTGGCTCTGCGGGGCGAGCAGCCCGAACAGCCGCCGCGGGCGCCGCCGGGTGTCGACCCCCGCCAGCACCCATTCCTGGCCGTCCCTGGCCAGTTCCAGATCGGCCGCGCGGACCAGCCGGGCGTTCTGCACGTCGATGAGCCGGTGGCCGAGCACAACGACCCGGAGCAGCACTTCCCCTTCGCGGCGATCGAAGGGCCGCAGGCTGAGCCGGCTGGTGGACAGCCGCAGCGGATCGCCGGCGAAGTCGCTCACCTGCTCAACGGGCACGAAGATGTCGCGGCCGCCGACGGCCACGACCATGCCGGTGACGAGCGGATAGTCGGTCCCGCGCAGCCGGACGATGACGTCCGCCAGCCGTCCGATCGACTCGCCGCTGCTGTCGGCGACCGGCCGCTTCAGCAGCCGGGACAGGCGCAGTGTGGCCCCGTTACCCGCAGGAGCGCTCGGCCCGGCGGCCGGCGTTGTCGTCATGAGACACCTCCGCTTACTCCGACGCTGACGTCTTCCCCGTCAGGCCTGGAGATATGTCGCCCGCCGCCACCTTGGCACAGGCGGATGAACGAGGGGTGTACCGGGTAGTCCTTCCCGGATGGCCACCGGCGACGGGGTTACGGCCACACCGGCGGTGATGGTATGAAGTCTCAAGCACCCCACAAGGGGCAGAGCGGGATGAAAGGCTCAGATCAGTGGCCACGCGGAAGGCAGTAGGCTTGCTCGAAAGGGGCGGCCTGCCCGACACTTTCTGGTACTCGACCAAGCGGAAGCTCCTCGGGCCGCCGCTGGTCAACCAGGATCTCGGCGAGCAGCGGCTGACCAAGCCGCTCGCCCTCGGTGTGCTGTCACCCGACGGGATCTCGTCCTCCGCTTACGGCACCGAAGAGATCCTGATCGCGCTGCTGCCCATGGCGGGCCTGGCCGCGTTCACCCTGATTCTGCCGATGACCCTGGTCATCTTGTTCGTCATGGTGCTCGTGCTGCTGTCCTACCGCGAGATCGTCATGGTCTACATCAGGCCGGGCGGCTCCTACGTGGTGGCGCGCGAGAACTTCGGCCCGCGGATCGCCCAGGTCTGCGCGGTGGCCCTGCTCATCGACTACATCGTGACCGTGGCGGTGCAGACCGCGGCGGGCACGGCCGCGGTCGCCTCGGCCTTCCCCTCGATCGGCCCGTACAAGCTCGAGATCACCGTCGGCGTGGTCCTGCTGATGGCGTTCGGCAACCTGCGGGGCGTCAAGGAAGCGGGCCGGGCCTTCGCGGTGCCGACCTACCTGTTCGCGGGCTCGGTCGTCTTGATGATCGTCGTCGGGCTGATCCGGGAGGTGCTCGGGAACCTGCACCCGTACGACCCACACACGCTGCACGGGACCTACACGATCGGCTCAGGCTCGGCTGGCCTGATGAGCGGGGCCATGATCTTCATCCTGCTGAAGGCCTTCGCGAACGGCGGCGCGTCGCTGACCGGCATCGAAGCGGTCTCCGACGCCGTCGGCACGTTCCGTCCCCCGGAGGGCCGGAACGCCCGGCAGGTCTTGGTCGCCGAGGGCATCATCCTCGGCACCCTGGTCGCGGGTATCTCCTGGCTAGCCCACACCACCCACGCGACCCCGCGATCACTGGGCTATCCGACCGTGCTGGCGCAGGAGGCCCAGCTCGTCTTCGGGCATACCTTCATCGGGCAGGCCCTGTTCTACCTGGTGCAGGGCGCCACCATGCTGATCCTGTACACCGGCGGCAACACCAGCTTCAACGGTTTTCCCTTCCTGACCAGTTACGTGGCCGGCGACTCGTTCCTGCCCCGGTGGCTGCTCAAGCGCGGGCACCGGCTCGTGTTCTCCAACGCGATCATCGTGCTGACCGTGGTGTCCATCGCGCTGCTGATCATCAAGGATGCCGACGTCAACAGCCTGGTCCCGCTGTACGCCATCGGCGTGTTCACCGCGTTCTCGATGGCCGGCTTCGGCATGGCGCGCTACCACACCAGGCACAAGACACCCGGCTGGCGGCGCCGGATGATCATTAACTTCTCGGCGGGCGTGCTCACCGTGATCGTGGTGGCCATCTTCGCGGTGGTGAAGTTCACCGAAGGCGCCTGGGTGGTCTTGCTGCTGTTCGTGGTCCTGGTCCCAGCGCTGATCCGGCTCAATCACGAGTATCAGGCCGAGACCGAGGTGCTCGAGACGATCAGCGGGAACCAGCCCCCGCCACCGCCGCACTACAGCCGCCGCACCGTCTTCGTCTTCGTGGACAGCTTCGACCTGGCCACCCTGGCCGCGCTGCGCTACGCCAGGAGCATGCGGCCCACCACGATCCGCGCGGTGCACTTCGTCATCGACAGCGTCCGCGCGGACAAGCTCCGGGAGAAGTGGACCCGCGCCGACCGCGGCGTCACGCTCGATTTCATCGACGTTTCCGACCGCAGGCTGACCCGGGCCGCGGCCGAACTGGTAGAGCGGGAGGCCGCCGACCCGGAGACGCACGTGACCGTCGTGCTGCCCAGGCGCAGCTACTCCGCGCTGCTCGGCCGGCTGCTGCACGACCGCACCGCGGACAAGATCGCCGCAGTGATCAGCCGCATCCCGCGGTCCGCGGCCACGATCATCCCCTACGACGTCGGGAGCCGGGTCCACGTCCTGGCCGAACGCCAGGCCGCGAAGGCCGCGGCGGTCGCGACCGCCGCGCAGCCGGTCACCTCCGAGGAGACCAAGGTGGCGGGCCAGCACAGCCCGGCCGCCGCGCCGCCCTCGGGTGGGAAAACGCCAGCTGGGAAGCCATCGGCGTCGGTGCGGGGCATGGTGAAGGGGCAAGAACCCGGGCCAGCGAATGGCCGGCGATCGTCCCGGGGATGGCCGGGCGAGGACGAACCGGCCGCGTCATCGGATGTCACGCCCATCGGCTTGCTGGCCGCGCCCGGCCGGGCCGTGGTCGAAGGCCGGATCCGCGTGGTGGAGATCAAGCCGGTGGAACGCAACTCCGTTCTGTCCTGTGAGATCTCTGACGGTACCGGCGACCTGACCGCGCTGTTCTACGGCCGTTCCCATATCCCAGGCCTGGTTTGCAGTGCCAGGGTCCGGCTGCGCGGGTCCGTCGGCTTCCGGGCCGACGGACATCCGGTCATGATCAACCCCGCCTACGAGCTGCTCTTCCCCGCTGTTTAGGCCCTGCTGGTCAGGTCGGGCTGGTCAGACCGGGCTGGTCAGACCGGGTCGTTGAGGTCGGCTTACTCGCCGTCCGGCAAAGGCTTGCTGGTGTACGGGACGACGAGTTCGTAGGCCGGGTTGGCCATCACCGGGACGCCGGCCTTGATGCCGACCGGACCGCGGAGCCGGACCCTGGATCCGCACATCAGGCCGGGAATGCGAGAGCGGCCGTAGAACAGCGCGGTGAGGTCGCCGGTGGAATCGGAGATCTCGCAGGCGAGCACGGAGTTCCGTTCCACTGACCGGATCTCGACGACCCGGACGCGGCCCTCGACGGTGGCCTTGCCCGGCTGGTGAAGCGAGCCGATGGGGGTGACCCCAGGCGGCGGTATCGGCCGGTCGTACCCGCCGGCGCCCGGGAGCCGCTCCGGTTTTTCCTCCCTCGGCGTGGCCGCCGCGACCGCCGCCCCGAGGTCACGTTGCGCTACGGTCGGGCCGTCGGCGGGCGAGCCGGACGCCGGCGTAACGGCGGCGGGCGCGTGCCCGTCCTGGGCGGCGTGGCGCTCGGCCAGGATACGCACCCGGTTCTGCACGTCGAACGGGATGATGGTGGCCGCGGCGTTGGGCACCCGGCTGACCGCGCCGGCGATCTTGTCCGCGGTGCGGTCGTGCAGGAACCGGCCGATCGGGCGGAAGCTGCGCCGGGGCAAGATCGCGGTCACCTGGGTGCCTGGCGTTTCCGCCTCGTGGCTGACCAGATCGGCGGCGGCCCGGGTCAGCCTGCGGTCGGGACAGTCGATGAACTCGAGCGACACGCTGCGATCGGGCAGCCAGGCGGTGCGCAGCCGCTCCGCCCGCTCGGTGTCGATGACGAAGTGCACGGCCCGCACCACCGTGGGCCGCAGGCTCTTGGCGTACCGGATCGCCGCGATGGTGGACAGGTCGAAGTCGTCGACGAAGACGATGACCGCGCGGCGGGTGTAGTTCGGCCGGCTCGGAGCCATGCCTGCCGCGCGCCGCTCCCCGATGTTCTGCAGCACCCGCGCCTCGGTACCGTACTCCCGGTTCAGCCGGATCAGCGCGAAGACCCCCACCGGGAAGATGATCACGATCAGCCAGGCGCCCTCGGTGAACTTCACCACCGCGAAGATCACCACCACGATGGCGGTGAGTACCCCGGCGGAGAAGTTGATGACCAGCTTGTGCCGCCAGCCCGGCTCCTTGTGCGTGACGTGGTACTTGGCCATGCCGAACCCGGCCATCGAGAACGCGGTGAACACGCCGATCGCGTAGAAGGGCACCAGGCGGTTCACGTTGGCGCCGATGACCCCGATCAGCGTCACCGACAACGCGGTCAGCACGATGATCCCGTTGGAGAAGACCAGCCGCTGGCCGCGCTTCATCAGCCACCGCGGCAGGAACGAGTCCTCGGCCACGAAGCTGGTCAGGAACGGGAAACCGTTGAAGCTCGTATTACCCCCGGTGAACAGGATCAGCGCGGTCGCCGCCTGCACGACGAAGAACATGAAGTGCCCGGCGTGGCCGAACACCAGGTCCGCTTCTTGCGAGATCACGGTCGGGTAGCCGACCTTGTACGGGGCGGCGTGGGTCAGATGCGACAGCCAGGAGATACCCGCCACCAAGACGCCGAGGATTACGCCCTCCGTGACCAGGACCCGCCGCGCGTTGCGGCCCTCGGGAGGTTTGAACGCGCTGACCGCGTTGGAGACCGCCTCGATGCCGGTCAGCGACGCGCCGCCGTTGGCGAAGGCCTTCAGCAGCACGAACAGCAGGAACAAACTCTCATAGCTGGAGGCGCCGTGGCCGACGGTGACGAGACCGGTTATGTGGTGCACGTCCTGCTGGGGCAGGTGGCCTGTCAGCTCGCGGACGAGCCCGACCGCGATCATCAGGACGACCGAGCCGGAGAACAGGTAGGTGGGCAGGGCGAAGAATTTGCCCGCCTCCCGAATGCCGCGCAGGTTGCCGTAGCACATCAGCAGGATGATGCCGATGGATATCTCGGTCGCGTACGGGCCGATGGCGGGGAACGCGGAGGAGACGGCCGCGGTGCCCGCCGCGATCTGCACCGCCACCGTGACCACGTAGTCGATCAGCAGCGCCACGGCGGCGACCTGCGCGATCCGCGGCCCGAAGTTCTCCCTGGCCACCACGTAGGAGCCGCCGGCCCGGGTGTAGACCGAGACCACCTCGCGGTAAGACAGGACCACGAGCAGCATGACGAACAAGATCACCCCGGTTAGCGGGATGAGGACGGCGAAGGCGGCCAGGCCGAAGATCGGCATCAGCTCGATGAGCATTTCCTCGGTGCCGTAGGCCGAGGAGGAGATGCCGTCCGGTGACAGCACGCCGAGCGCGAGCGTCTTGGAGAGCCGCTGCTCACGGAGCTCCGCGTTGATCATCGGCGGGCCGAGCAGGCGGCGCTTGATGGAGTACCACTGAGTCTCCGGCAGCTCGCCCTGGCCGTTGAGCAAGCCTGCCGCCTTACGCACAGCCACTAGGCTCTTTGCTCCGTCACTGGGCTTCTAGCTCCATTCCGCGCTATTAATGCTGATCATGTCATCCGACGCTATTCTGGCGGCCAGCGCACCGCCGTATGCGACCCGTCAAGCTTGCCGGCCTGGGCGTTAAGGTTCCGTCAAGAACGCTGATATTGCCAGCTAGCGCGGCTGAAATAGCAAGAGAGATGACTCTTGGCCTGGGACAGCGAGCGATGCCGGCGCCTTATGCGCTGCCGGCCGGCTTCGCCATGTTCCTGGCCGTCGGCACGGTGGCAGCCGGGCTGCACGGCCGGCTGCCGGCCGCCGGGGTGCTGATCGCCTGCGCGGCGGTCGCCGGAGTCACGTCATTCGCCGCCGAGCCGATCGCGGCGGTCCCGCTGGCCGGCATCGGCTGGCTTACCGCGGTGGGGTTCTCGCAGCCGCCCTACGCGCAGCTCCGGCCGACCGGAACCGCCGCCGTCCACGCGGCCATCATCATCGCCGTGAGCGCGCTGGCCAGCGCTGGTCTGGGCCTGGTGTTCCGTTGGTACGCGCGACGGCTCACACTGGTAAGCGTGGGTACCTCTGCGGGCATGCGGGCAGCTAAGCGGGCCGCCAGGAGTGCGGCCGACGCCCGCCCCGAGAGCGCGATCGACATCCGCCGCCGGCTGGCGGGCGTGGTCCTCGCCGCCGCCCTGCTCCCGCCGGTCACCGCGCTGATGGCGGCCTCGCGCTCACACCTGAACCTCGCCGACGTCGTGCTCGTCTACCTCGTCGCGGTAGTGACGATCACGGTGCTCGGCGGCTTCTGGCCCGCCGTGCTGGCCGCCGTGGCGGCCAGCCTCCTGCTCAACTGGTACTTCACCGCGCCACTGCACACGTTCAACATCCAGGACCCGAAGGAATCGCTGGCGCTGCTGCTGTTCGTGACGGTCGCGGTCGCCGTCAGCAGCGTGGTCCATCTCGCCGCCCGGCGCGCTGTCCAAGCCGCGTGGGCCCGGGAAGAGGCGGCCTCGCTGCTCGAGCTCGCGCAAAACGTCCTAGGCGGCGCCGACTCGCCCACGGCGGTCCTCGATCACCTCACCCGGACCCACGGCGGCCAGGCCGAACTTCAGGAAAGAGCGGGCGGCCGGTGGGTCCGGGCCGCCTCGAGCAATGTGGCGGGCAGCCTGCCCGCGGCCGCCCGCATCGATATCCGCACCGATCTGACCCTGCTGGTGACCGGGCAGACCGAGTCGGCCACGCCGGCGCTGCTGGCCGGCTACGCGGCTCAGGCGGCGTCCGCGCTTGACCGCGAGCGGCTCCGCACCCAGGCGGCCCAGGCCGAGGCGCTCGCCGAGGGCAACCGGATGCGGACCGCGCTGCTCGCGGCGGTCAGCCACGACCTGCGCACGCCGCTGGCCTCGATCAAGGCCAGCGTCAGCAGCCTGCGCCAGACGGACGTGGAATGGTCCGAGGCCGATCAGGCCGACCTGCTCGCCACCATCGAGCAGAACGCCGACCGGCTCGACGCCCTGATCGGCAACCTGCTCGATATGAGCCGGCTGCATACCGGGTCGCTGCAGCCGTTCCTGCGCCCGACGGCCATCGACGAGGTGGCCCCGGTCGCCGTGGGCGGGCTGGACGACTCGCTGCGTCTCGAGCTGACGGTGCCTGACGGTTTCCCGCTGGTGCTCGCCGATCCCGGCCTGCTCGAGCGGGTGCTGGCCAACCTGTTCTCCAACGCGCTGCGGCACTCGCAGGGCGCAAGGCCACCCGAACTGCAGGCGCAGCTGCTCGACGATACGGTCCTGCTCGAGGTCGTGGACCACGGCCCGGGCGTGCCCGACGAGCAGAAGGAACGCATCTTCGAGCCGTTCACCCGGGTGGGCGACAGGTACCCGGGTGTCGGCCTGGGCCTGGCGGTGGCCAAGGGCTTCGCCGAAGCCATGGGAGGGCGCATCGTGGCCATCGACACGCCGGGCGGCGGCCTCACGGTCCGGGTCACGCTCCCGGTGGCGAGCCAGGACAGGTCCGCTCTCGGCGCGGAGTCATGACCCGTGTGCTCGTCGTGGACGACGAGCCCTCCATTTTGCGCGCGCTGCGGATCAACCTGTCCGCACGCGAGTACGACGTCAGCACCGCCGTGGACGGTACCAGCGGGCTCGCCGCCGTGGCCCGCGACCGGCCCGACGTGATCATCCTGGATCTCGGGCTGCCCGACATGGACGGCACCGAGGTGATCCACGGCGTCCGCGGCTGGACGTCCATCCCGATCATCGTGCTGTCGGCCTGGGGCCAGGAGAGCCAGAAGGTGGCCGCGCTCGACGCCGGCGCCGACGACTACGTGACCAAGCCGTTCGGCATGGACGAGCTGCTCGCGCGGCTGCGCGCCGCGGTCCGCCGCGCCTCGCCCGCCCCGGACGAACCGGTGGTCACCACGCCTGACTTCACCGTGGACCTGGCGGCCAAGCAGGTTCTGCGTCGCGACGGCGGCGACGTCCGGCTGACCCCCACCGAGTGGCAGCTGCTCGAGATCCTGGTCCGCAACAGCGGCCGGCTGGTGAGCCAGCGGCAGCTGCTGCGCGAGGTGTGGGGGCCCGCCTACGAGACGGAGAGCAACTACCTGCGGGTTTACCTGGCTCAGCTGCGTCGCAAACTCGAACCAGAACCGTCCCGGCCAAGGTACCTGCTCACCGAGCCCGGGATGGGCTACCGGTTCAAGCCGTTAAGCATGTCCGGGTGACGCTGATAGCTAGCCGCTGACCTGCTGGAAACGAATGATCAGGAAAACTTCTTCTTCCCATCCGCGGCTTGAGGCTACGGGGATGCTTCTGGCGGGTAGGCACTACAGGTGCGGCAATCCCTCCTCGGCGCCCCCCGGCGGGCCCGTAAAACCCGCAAGGCCCCGCTGCTGTCCCGGCCAGCCGCCCTGGCCGAGCGCATCGAGCGGGCTCACGTCCTTGATCCCGCGGTCCACGGGCTGTCCGACACCGTGGTGCGCGCACTGCCCGCAGGCGCGCGGACCGACGCCCTGCACGGCGTCCCGTTCGGCCAGCCGGCCCACCCCGCGCTGGTGCGGCTGCCGCTTGGCTGCTGGACCTCGGCGGTCCTGCTCGAAGCGTTCCCCGGCACCGAACGCGCGTCGGGACTGCTCATCGCGGCCGGGATCGCGGGCACCGCGCCCGCGGCGGCCACCGGGCTGGCCGACTGGTCGGCGCTGCACCGGGACCAGCAGCGGGTCGGCCTGGTGCACGCCCTGTGCCAGACCAGCGCGGCCACGCTGTTCGTCGGCTCGCTGGCGGTCCGGGCCGGCGGCCGGGCCGGCTACGGCCGGCTGCTGTCCGCGTCCGGGCTCGCGGTGGCCACCATCGGGTCCTACCTGGGCGGCCACCTGGCGCTCCGGCTCGGCGCGGGCACCAGCCACGCCGAGCAGGTCAGCCACCTGGCCGGACTCGGCTGGCACGACTTGTGCGATGTCGGCGACATACCCGACCGGCGCCCGGTCAGGCGCCAGCTCGGTTACCTGTCCCTGCTGGTGTACCGGGCCGGTCCCGAGGTGAGCGTGCTGTCAGACCGGTGCTCGCACCTCGGCGGACCCCTGCACCAGGGACGGATCGTCATGGAGCGGGGCCGCGCCTGCGTCGCCTGCCCGTGGCACGGATCCACTTTCGCCGTTGCCGACGGCACCGTCGTGCACGGACCCGCTACCGCCCGTCAGCCATCCTTCGAGACCCGCGTGACCGACAGCGGGCGGGTCGAACTCAGGCCCAGGCCCTGACCCGACCGGGCCGGACCCGGACGCAGGCGGTTCGGCGGACCGGCTGCTCGCGCCGGTGAAGAAACCGCCGAGCCCCTCCAGCGCCTTGCCGATCTCGCTCGGCACGATCCAGACCTTGTTGGCGTCGCCCTGTGCGATCTCCGGCAGCATCTGCATGTACTGGTAAGCCAGCAGGCGCTGGTCCGGATTGCCCTCGTGGATGGCCTTGAACACCGTGCTGATGGCTTCGGCCTGCCCCTTGGCCCGCGCCGCCTGCGCCTTGGCGTCCGCCTCGGCCCGGAGCACGGCCGCCTCGGACTCGCCGCGGGCCCGGAGCACCGCCGCCTGGCGCTCGCCCTCCGCGGTCAAGATGGCCGACTGCTTGGATCCCTCCGCGGACAAGATGGCGGCCCGCTTGTCGCGGTCGGCGCGCATCTGCTTCTCCATCGAGTCCTGGATGGAACCGGGCGGTTCGATGGCCTTGATCTCGACCCGGCCGACCCGTATCCCCCACTTGCCCGTCGCCTCGTCAAGCTCCTTGCGCAGCAGGCTGTTGATCTGGTCCCGCGAGGTGAGCGCGGTCTCCAGGTCCATGCCGCCGACCACGTTCCGCAGCGTGGTCACGGTCAGCTGCTCGACCGCGGTGATGTAGTTGGCGACTTCGTAGGTCGCCGCCCGGGCGTCGGTGACCTGGAAGTAGATGACGGTGTCGATGCCGACGACCAGGTTGTCCCGGGTGATCACCGGCTGCGGGGGGAAACTGACCACCTGCTCGCGCAGGTCAAGCAGCGGGCGCAGCCGGTCGACGAACGGGGTCACCACGTTCAGACCGGCGTGCAGGGTCCGGTGGTACCGGCCGAACCGCTCCACGATGCCGGCCATCGCCTGGGGCACGATGCGGATCGACTGGGTGACCACCGCCACCACCAGGGCGACGAAGACCACGAGCAGGATGATCGCGACGAGAGAGGACATAAGTCATCACTCCTGCGCCCGGTGCGGGTTTCCGGGTGTTCCGGGGTTTCCGGGCTTAGAGGCTACGTTACCGACCGCCAGCGCTTTCAGCCAGCGAACGGCAACTCAGCGTGCGCGCGCTGTCCAGCGTGACTGCCGGTACTCGATTTCCAGCTGGACGCCGAAGCACCGGGACAGGTTCCGCGCGGTGAAGACCTTCTCGATGGGCCCGGCCGCCAGCACCGACCCGCGGCGCAGCAGCATCGCGTGGGTGAAGCCGTCGGGCACCTCTTCCACGTGGTGGGTGACCAGCACCATCATCGGCGCCTTGGGATCGCGGGCGAGCTGGGCCAGCTGGCGGAGTAGATCCTCACGGCCGCCCAGGTCGAGCCCGGCGGCCGGCTCGTCGAGCAGCAGCAGCTCCGGGTCGGGCATCAGGGCCCGGGCGATCTGCACCCGCTTGCGCTCGCCCTCGGACAACGTGGCGAACTTGCGCCTGATCAGGTGGGCGCAGCCGAGCGCGTCAAGCAGCTCGACGGCGCGGGTGACGTCCGCCGAGTCGTACTCCTCTTTCCACCGGCCCAAGATGGCGTAGGAGGCGGTGAGCACCAGGTCGATGACCTTCTCCCCCGGCGGGACCTGCTCGGCAATCGAGGCGCTGGTCAGCCCGATCCGGGGCCGCAGGTCGAAGATGTCGACCTCACCCATCTTCTCGCCCAGGATCTCGACCGTGCCCTGGGAGGGGAACGCCAGCGTGGCGGCGAGCTGGAGCAGCGTGGTCTTGCCCGCCCCGTTCGGGCCGATGAGGATCCAGCGCTCGTCCCCGTGCGCCGTCCAGTCGACGTTGCGCAGCAGGACCGCCGAGTCACGCCTGACCTCGACGCCGCGCAGCCGCAGCACCTCGTCGGACATCAGGCCTCCTTCCTTCGCACGGCACCATGGATCCGCTGGCTCGATTGGCCGCCGAGACCGAACCTATGCCACCGCGCCCCGTCCGGCTCAGCCGGGTGCCGACCCCGCGTTTAGCTTTCTCGCTCCTGGCGGACCGCAAGCAGCGCGGCCTGGGTGCGGTCCTGGACGCCGAGCTTGGCCAGCACCGAACTCACGTGCGTCTTGACCGTCTTCTCCGCGATGCGCAGCGCCCTGGCGATCTCCCGGTTGGACCGGCCGTGGGTGAGTTCGGCCAGGACCTCGCGCTCCCGGCTGGTGAGCGCGTCCAGGCCCGCTCCCGGGGTCGCCGCACGCACCAGCGTCCCGGCCGCCTGGGACGCCAGCAGCAGGTGGCCGTCGTGCACCGAGCGGATCGCGCGCACCAGCGCATCGGGGTCGACGTCCTTGTAGATCACCCCGGCGGCGCCTGAGCGGAGCGCCAGGCTCGCCAGGGCGGGTTCGGTGGCGCTGGTGAGGACCAGCACCCGGGCGGCGCTGCCACGGGCTTTCAGCGCGCCGAGCACGGCGATGCCGTCCACGCCGGGCAGCTTGAGGTCGAGCAGGATCACGTCGGGAGTGTGTTCGGTGGCGAGCGCGAGCGCGGTGTCGCCGTCACCGGCCTCGCCGGCCACCTCGATCCCGCCGGCGACCTCGAGCAGCACCCGCAGCCCCCGCCGGACCACCGGGTGGTCGTCGACGATCAGGACGGAGATGAGCGGCGTCACCGCTCGCCTCCGGCCTTAACGGGCCCAGCTTTAACGGGCCCGGCCTTGATAGGACTGGCCTTGATAGGACTGGCCTTGATGGGCACCGTCATGCGTACCTGGGTGCCCGCCGGGCCGGAGCGGACGGTCAGCGCGCCGCCCGCCGCCGACGCGCGCTCCCGCATCGACGCCAGCCCGAGGCCGCCGGACGGCATCTCCGGCGCGAACCCGTGCCCGTCGTCGGCCACCTCGAGGACCACCCGGCGGCCGGTCCGCGACAGGGCCACCCGGACGCAGGCCGCCCCCGCGTGCCGCAGCGCGTTGTGCAGGGCTTCCTGCCCGACCCGGTACAGCGCCGCCTCCACCGGGGTGCCGAGCGCGGGCAGTTCGGCGGCGGTGAACGCAACCGGGATACCGTACGCGCGCCCGGCCAGAACCACGTAGCTTTGCATCGATCCGGCCAGCCCGGCGGCTTCCAGGTCGGGCGGGGCCAGGCCGTCGATAACCGCGCGCAATTCGGCGTGCGCTTCCGCGCCCAGCACGCCGACCACGTCGATCTCTGACTTGACCCGGGGCAGGTCGACTGGGTCCCGGGCGGCCAGCACCGCCGCGGCCCGGGCGTGCGCCCTGATGCTGAACAGCTTCTGCGTGACCGCGTCGTGCAGTTCCCTGGCCAGCCGGGAGCGCTCCTGCAGCACCGAGAGTTCCCGGCTGCGCTCGTACAGCCGGGCGTTGGTCAGCGCGATCGCCGCGTGCGCGGCGAACAGCGAGAGGATTTCCTCGTCTCGCCCGGTGAAGCCGCGGCTGGCCGCCGCGGCGGGAATCTTGTTGGCGGCGAAGATGATGCCGAGTACCCGGTCACCGTCGCGCACCGGCACCCCGAGGAAATGCGACATGTCCGGATGGGCGGCGGGCCAGCCCTCGAACCTCGGGTCGGTGCGGATATCTGCGAGCCGTTCCGGCTGGCCCTCGTTCAGCAGCACGGCGAGCATCCCGTGCCGGCGCGGCAGCGGGCCGATGGCCTGCCACTGCTCGGCCGACATCCCGTCCACCACGAACTCGGCGAACGAGTCACCCTCGTCGGGCACGCCGAGCGCGGCGTAGCGCGCGCCGACCAGCGACCGCGCGGACCGCACGATCACCTGCA
>Ga0302184_10000514_pt1 | contig 25335 bp, 24 predicted proteins | sample I_Palsa_N3_3_FD_200233 | JGI IMG/M metagenome (GOLD analysis project Ga0302184, IMG submission 200233) | Peat permafrost microbial communities from Stordalen Mire near Abisko, Sweden - I_Palsa_N3_3 | ecosystem: Environmental > Terrestrial > Soil > Palsa > Peat permafrost | place: Sweden...
CAGGGCTGCGAAGGATGTGATGAGGCTGGTCAGGCGGTCATCTCGGGGCAGGCGGCGGTGAGCCCGGCGAGCGTCTCGTGCTGGCCGGCCGTGAGGCGGTCCGGCCTGGTGAGCAGGATCCGGGCGGCCCGGCGGGGTGACAGGTGCGGGCGGTCGCTGTCCAGGCGGCCCTGGTTGATGTAGCGGACCAGGAGGTTGGAGCTGCCCTGGTAGCCGCGCTCGCGGATCTCGCGCAGCAGCTGCTGGACCGGGACGCCGGGCTCTTGTGCCCGGCGCTTGCGGAGGTAGTCACGGTGGGGGTCGACGAGGGTGGGCCGGTACTTCGGGGACGCGCTGCAGCCGCCCGGGCTCGCTGGCCCGGTCGTAGCGCTTGACGGTGTTGAGGGACAGGCCCAGGCGGCGGGCGCAGTCGAGCAGGCCGACGTTCCGGGCCCGCAGGTCGTGGACCTGCTGCCAGCGTTCGGCGGTGGTGGCGGCGCGCTTGCCGTCCTGCAGCGGGATGCCCTTCGCCCAGCAGGCGCAGTGCGCCGCGACTTCCTTCCGGGCGGCCTCGCCGAGGCCGTGCCACAGGTGCCAGCGGTCACTGACCTGGACCGCCGATGGCAGCGCCTGGCGGACGGCCTCGCCGTAAGCACCCGACCCGTCACGGCACACGATCTCGGCCCCGGGATGATCCCGTAGCCACTTTGCGGCGATGTCGGCGGTGCGGCCGGGGACGACGTCGACGTGCCGCCCGGTCTCGGCGTCGATGAGCACGGTCGCATAGACCAGGCCGCGGCGCAGCGCGAAGTCATCGATCCCGGGCACCCGCGGCACCGTCATCCCGGGCAGGGGGATCTTCAGGAGGACCCGCAGCGCGGTATGCCGGGAGAACATGATGCCCAGGGCCGGCAGCAGCCGCGCCGGGGCCCTGCCCGCTAATTCGCGTGCCACCGCGCTGACCTGGGCCGTCAGCTGCGAGATGCGCCGCTGGTAACGCTCCTGGACGCCGGGGACCTGCTCGCGGAAGGTCTGCACCTGGCAGTCCAGCGCCGGGCAGCGCATCCGGCGGATCCGCACCCGGACCAGGACGCGGCGGCCGTCGGCGGGAACAGCCGCCGTCCGCTCGCGGTACTCGTGCACGCGGGCCGTTCCGGCGCCGCACCCCGGGCAGGTCACCGCCCCGTCCCGGGTCCTCGCCCGCACGCAGATCACGTCGCCCGCGTCCTCGACATCCTCGAGGACCAGGGCAGACAACCCGGAAAACACAGTCCTCACAAGCTCTGTCACGTCAATCATGACCGATCGTGACACATCAGCACAACCCGCTACCACCGAAAGTGCGACAGAGCCATTGAAATTACAGTCCCACCGCGGCCGCGAGTGGTGTCAGCGGGCGTTTTCCGGTGCGCATGTCACGCTCTAATCGCTGTTACTTCGGCGCGAGCCAAGCCATCGCGGCAGTGATCAGGGTCTCGGTGCCAGTCCGCAAGGTGGGCTGCAGAGGGGGCAGGAATCTGGGTGAGTGGTTGCTGGGGAGATCCTCTAGGCGCCCTTCCTTCTCGGCGGCTTGGTAGACCTGCCGGTCGGTGCGTCCGATGCCCCAGTAGGTATACGGGACGTGCGCGGCGTCAGGAATTTCGCTGAAGTCTTCGCTTACGGTCTGCCGGTCGAGTTCGAGGGCGTTGTCCCCGAACTGCTTAGCAAAGGCGGCCGCCACCCGGTCGGTCGTGGCGGCGTCGTTGTCGGTGAGCGGAAACTTGGCGAGGGTCTCAAAGTCAGGATCCTTCGGTGAGCAGGTGGCCTGGCATTCGGCGCGCACGATCCGCTGGATCGCGGCGAGCATGAGGTGGCGTGTCGGCTGCGAGAAGGCACGCATGTTGAGCTGCAGGACAGCGCGGTCGGGGATGACGTTGCTCCTGGTGCCGGCCTGGACGCTGCCGACCGTCAGGACCGCGGTGTCGCCGGGCGTCAGCTCGCGGGACACGACGGTCTGCAGCCGGATGATGATCATGGCCGCGAGAACCACCGGGTCGATGCAGTTCTGCGGCAGGGCACCGTGGCCGCCTCGCCCGTACACCGTGACCTTGATGCTGTCTTCGGTCGCCATGAAGAGCCCGGAACGGGTACCGGCCGTCCCGGCGATGCCGGGCAGCAGGTGCTGGGTCAGTGCGACGTCCGGAGCGGGGATGCGCTTGAACAGTCCGTCGTCGACCATGCCCCGGGCGCCATCGCCCGTCTCCTCGGCGGGCTGGAACAGCGCGATCAGGGTTCCGTTCCACCTGCTGGGGTGACCGGCCATGAGCCTGACCGCGCCGAGCAGGCAGGACATGTGCATGTCGTGGCCGCAGGCATGGGCTACCGGCACCTCGCGGCCATCGGCCCCTTTGGTGGTCACGGTGCTCGCGTAGTCCACGCCGGTGTCCTCTTTGATGGGCAGCGCGTCCAGTTCGGCCCGGAGCAGGACAGTAGGCCCGGTGCCGTTGGCCAGGACGCCCACCACTCCCGTGCCGCCGATGCCGGTCTGGACGGTGAAGCCGTACGTGCCCAGTTGCCCGGCGACGCACTGAGCGGTGCGGTGCTCTTGGTGAGACAACTCGGGATGGCGGTGCAAGTCCTTGTAAAACGCTTCCTGGTCGGCCTGCAGGCCCGCGTAGCCAGCCAGGATCTCGTCGATGCCGTTCATTCTTTTTCGCCGCCCGAGGAAATCGTCAGGAAGACGGGCACCGCGACAACCTCGAGTTTCATTTCCACGACTTCGAGCTCCTTCTGCTGATGTCAGTGGCGTCCCGCTACGACGCCGGATTTAGTCCTCACATCTACAGTCGCGGCTGGGACGGCCGGTCGAACCTGTAGAAGTCCCCGGCCGTTGCCCTAGTCCGCGGTCGAGGCCACCTCGGGTGCCGACATCACTGGCCGTCGTAAGTGCTGCGGCGCGAGCGTCCTGCGCAACCCGTCGCGGCCTGCGGTAGTAATGCCGCTGAAGCCCGCCCCGGCGCGCTCCGCCCACTCGGCCTCGGTGACGGCGTCCGGTTCGGCGGGCAGGTAGTGGCTGAGGATGAGCTCGCGGACTCCGGCGCGTTCGGCAACGCCGCCGACCTGGCTGACATCGGTGTGCAGCGCGGCCATCCGGGCCAGTTCGGCGTCGTCCATACCGTGCCGCCGCAGGTAGCTCAGGTCGGCCACCTGGTGGACCAGGATATCGGCGCCCTGGGCCAGAGCGATCAGGTCCTCGTTCACCGAGGTGTCGCCGGAGAACACCACCGAGCCGTCCGCGGTATCGAACCGGTAGGCCAGCGCCGGGACCGCCCGGCCGTGCGTCACCGCGACCGCCGTGACCAGGACAGCCTCATCGTCCACCACGACGACCGGGACCGGGCTGCGGTCCGGCCACCGGGCCGGTACGGCGATGTCGGTGGCCCGGACCAGCGCGCCCGCATCCGGCATGTGGCTGTCCAGCGGCATGACGTTCAGATGGTAGGCGTAACCAGCCAGGATGTGCGCGACCAGATCCGCCGTGCCCGGAGCGGGCTGCTCGGGGCAGATGGTCGTCTGACGATGGAAGACGGCGTCACCGGCGGGCAGCGCCCCGGGCCGTGACGGCCCATAGACGCGGACCGGGGCCAGCGGGCCGTGGCCGTCCGTCCGGACACCCCACGGGTACAACAGCAGGCCCGGAAGGTCACCGATGTGGTCGGCGTGCAGGTGGGTGAGGAATACCGCGTCCAGCCGGTCGAAGTCCAGTCCCGCCGCGGCGAAGGCCGACGGAGACCCGCGGCCGCAGTCGACGACGAAGACCCGTCCGGCCACGATGAGCGCCGACGAAATACCCCCGCGGCCGGGCACCGGCATCGGGGCGCCCGCCGTCCCGAGCAAGACCAGTTCGGTCGCCATGTCCGACAGTCTTTCCTACCTCACCAGCAGCTTGTCCACCGCGGACCGGTAACCGCCCAGGCCTGGTCCCACTTAGCCAGGCGATGCCGGTCCAAAGCCATGCGGCACAGCACGTAGCAGCAGGTCAGCAGCGCAGCTACACCCGCCAGGAGGAAGGTGGCACCGAGCAGCATGTTGGCCACGATGTCGGCACGGCCGGGCGGCGGCGGCACCGGGTCGCCGGATCGGTTCAGCCACACCAGTAGGGTCGTCCCGGCTTGTGCGTTGTAGATGGCCGGGGCGACGGCACTGGTGAGCTCGCCGGAGCGTTCGGCTCCGTCAGCCAGCCGCCAGGTCGCCCGCGTTTCCAGCACATACGCGTTGCCGAGCACCGGGCCGGGCCAGGACACGACCGCTTCGGCCGGCCGCAAACCCCCCGCTGCCCCGCCCTGGGAATGGTAGAAGCGCCCGGCGAGCAACACGGCCGCGACGGTGGCCGTGAGGAAGGCCGCGGACAGCGTAACCAGGATCACGCTCTCGAGGCGGTCGCACGGCCGCCGTAGCTCGTTCCGGCCGAAGAACAGCCGCGTCAAGTGCGCCTGCGGGCCGCCGGTGGTCTTCTTGCTCATCTCAGTGACTCCCGACGTGCAGAACGGGCACGCACGGCGGGCCGTTCGGTCAAAGGATCGTGGTCAGCAGCCAGAACGTGGTCCCAGTGGCCGCGCCGTAGGCTAGGTGCGCGGTCAGGTCCCAGGCCAGGGTCTTCGCGTCGTACTTCCAGATCGGCTGGTACAGCCCGGCTTCCGGGAGCACCGCATAGCCGGTGGCCCAGACCGCGGCGCCGAACGGCAGGCCGTACCCGGGGTGCGGCCGGCGCGCTGAGCCGGCCAGGATGCCGTAGGCGGCCGCGGCTGCCGATCCGTAAGCCCAGTGCGCGGCGGTGCTGACCGGCCAGGCCCAGCGGTCGGGGAGCTTGCGCTGGGTGAAGCCCTCGATCACGCGGCGGGCCACCTGCCCCGGGTCAGGCGCCGTCTCCCACGTCTCGACCGGCGCGAATTCCCAGTTCAGCGGGCTCTCGGTGCCGCCGGTGCGGCGGTACTTCAGGTAGTGGACCGCGTCCAAGCCGACGGTGCCCACGGCACCGGCCAGCAGTCCGGCCGCGACGGCCGCGAGCGGGGTCAGCAGGTGCTTCCGAGCGTGCATGACAGATCTCCCGTTGGGATAGGGCGCGAGCCAGGCCAGCGCGGCGGCGAGCAGGGCCTCGGTGCCGGTGCGCAGGCTGGGCTGCATCGGGGGCAGGAACTTGGGTGAGTGGTTGGTGGGTCAGGTTGTCCAGCTGGCCGTCCTTCTCGGGCGGCCATTTAGGTGTCCCGGTCGGTGTATCCCAGGCCCCAGTAGGTGTACGGGACGCCCGCGGCGTCGGGGATCTTGCTGAAGTCCTCGCTGACCGTCTGCCGCGGGATCTCATCCGCATGGTCGCCGAACGACTGCAGCTAGCACGGCCGGCCTAGCCACGGCAGGACCTCGAGCACCGCGGCTCGCCCGGACCGCAAAACCAGCGCTAGGGCCTCTACTGCATACTCCGGGACAGCGAAATTCGCCGATTAGACGGACTGGCCCACGGCGATTTTCTCGAGTTCGGCTATCCGCTGTGCGATAGGAGGGTGGGTGTCGTAGAGGCGGTGATACCAGCGGTCGTGATGCTGGAGCGGGTCGTCGATGCACATGGCCGCGGTGGCGTGGTTCATGTTCTTGAACGGCTTGTCGTTCTGCTGCAGTTTCTTCAAAGCGCTGATCAGCCCCGCGGGATTGCGGGTCAGGTCCACACCGCTCACATCGGCCAGCGACTCGCGGCGGCGGGAGAGGGCCAGGCGGATGAGCGGCCCGATGATGAACCCGACGACGGCCAGCAGCAAGCCCGCTCCGAAGATCACCACCGCGAGCTGGCCGCCGCCGTCGTCGTCTTGACCGCCTCCGGCGAAGAAGGCGCCCCGCCACAAGATGCTGGCAAGCAGCGCTGCCAGGCCGATGAGGGTGCTGACCACCAGCAGCAGCCGGATGTCGTGGTTCTTGATGTGGCTCATCTCATGGCTGATGACGCCCTCGAGTTCTTCGCGGTTCATGAGAGCGAGCAGGCCGGTGGTGAAGGTGATGGCTGCTTTGCCCGGGCTGGCGCCGGTGGCGAAAGCGTTGGGTGAGGGATCCTCGATCACGTAGACAGCAGGCTTGGGGATTCCCTCGCCGATGGCCAGAGATTCCACCAGGTTGTGTACCTGTGGGTACTTGGCCGGATCGGCGGGAACGGCTCCAGACACCCGGAGAACGAGCGCTGCCCCAGAAGTGAGGGAGTAGCCGATAGCCAGGAGAGCCAAGATGGCACAGATCACGGCGCCTACTATGACCGGGGACCAGCCGTAGCTGGTCCCCGGCGCCGTTGCGTCGCCGTTGTAGGCAGCAGGATGGTACAGGCCTTTGAAGAGCAGCCCACCGACGGCGCCGATGGCCAGCCAGATCACCAGGAACGAGACGATGACGGCGACGGTGCGGCGCTTGTTACTGGCAATCTCCCTATACATGATGGCCTCAGCCCGCTGCGGCAGGTCCGTCAGGCCCCGACAGGGGGCCCGAAGGTGCTGAGTTGACCACGCTGGAGACCGGAGCGGAGAAGGCCACCTGGGGTACGGCGCGGTCCTCCCCGTCGGCGGCGAAGAATGCCACCGCCATGAAGCGGAACGGCTCCGCGATCAGGTTGCGCGGGAACGTCTGCAGGGCGATGTTGTAATCGCGGGCGCTGGTGTTGTAGTACCGGCGGGCGTATTCGATCTTGTCCTCGGTGGCCGTCAGTGTCTCCTGCAGCTGCACGAAGCTCTCGACCGCCCGCAGCTGCGGGTAATTCTCCGCGACCGCGAACAGCGAACGCAGCGATCCCGACAGGGCGTTTTCTGCCGGTGCGATCTTGGTGGGGTCACCGGTCGCTCCGGCACTGACGGCATTGGCCCGGGCCTGGGTGACCGCCTCGAAGGTTCCCTTTTCATGGGCGGCGTAGCCCTGCACTGTCGATACCAGGTTAGGGATGAGGTCGTGGCGGCGCTTGAGCTCGACATCGATCTCGGAGAACGCCTCCTGGGTCCGGTTGCGTTTCTTGACCAGGCCATTGAAGGCGACCCACAAGACCAGAGCCAGCAGTACGACGAGCACGACAACGATAATGATGATGAGCGCAATCATTGCGAAGACCTCCTTACAGCTGCCAAGGCGGCAGCGCTATCGGTTGTGGTCATTCCGGAAACAACGGGTAGGACGGCCATGCTTGTTCTTCTTTCTCGTTAACTATTGCGACGGCGATCTGCGACTAGCGCTCCATGGGCTAGGAACGTTCGGTCGTCACCTGCTATTTCGGCTCTTGGTAAGGGGTTACGCCCTTACCGCCCAGAACCCCCTTGTCCTGCTCGCGAAAGAGGGGCCCATGAGTACACAACCCACTGTCGCATCGCTGTACGCGTTATCGCACCCGTAAGATGCCCTGGTATGATCCCCGGGATGCACACCTGCTGGCGGGCGTAAGCGTCATCGCAATCACGGACGCATTCTTGATGGTGAGCAAGAAACGGAAGTCATCCGGAAAATCCTAAAGAATATCACGCATCAGTGGATTCCGGATTTCCGGATATAGCAGTATGGCCACTCAACAGTTGAAATGCTGCCATGGCATTAATAGGCCGCTTCAGCCTGTAAGGCTGCCGATATTAAGCTCGCCGCGGCAGGGAGGCGGAAAACAATCTGTCAAGGCCACAAAGGATCACCATATGCCCCATGCTCAAGCACAAGCACAGCCGCGCCAGCGCGGGCGAAATATGCGTAGCCAGAATAGATCAGTCTTCGCACCTTGCTGCAGTGCATCTGAGCTTCGAAGTAGACCGCGTACTCCTGAACGGAAAGCTCGCCTACCAGTATAAGATCTGCGCGCCTCCGACCAATTCGTTACGCTGCCTGCGGGTCATTGCGACCCTCTGGACTCGATACTCGATCCCGAATGCCAACGTGGTATGCACCAGCGCGGCAAAGAACGTCGTAAGGTCGTTTGAGGCGGGCATCACCACAACCTCAAGTTTCATTTCCACGACGTTGGCTCCTTACTGATGTGCGTGGCGTCTCTCCACACCACCGGAAGTTGGTCCTACATCCACGGTCACGCTGCGGGGGGCCGATCGCGTCGCCGTATGGCCCTGGCCAGCGTTATGGTGATCAGCGCCCCGGCAGCCGGGTGGTGATCTCCTGCAGCAGCCACCCGTTGCCATCAGGGTCGCTGAACGAGGCGAACGAGCCGTAGCTCTGGTGACCCGGGGCCGGTCCAGAAACCCGTTCTTCGGTACCGGCGTGATGGAACACCCCGCCGACGTCGTGGAACACGTCGCTCACCTCAGCGCCATTGCCGGCCAGTTCGGTGCGGACCGCGTCGATGTCGGTCACGACCAGGTGCAAGCCCTGCGCTGAGCCGGGAACGGCTGAGGTGAGTCCGGTGCCGATGATGACCGAGCAGTGGGAGCCAGGGGGAGTCAGCTGTACCACCCGGAAATCCGCACCGCCGGTGTAGTCGGCATCCAGCCGCCACCCGAGTTTCTGATAAAAGCCTTTGGCCTGATCGACGTCAGAGACGGGGACCACGACAACTTCTAGTTTCATTTCCACGACTTCGGCTCCTTCTGCTGATGTCAGTGGCGTCTCGCTACGACGCCGGATTTAGTCCTCACATCTACAGTCGCGGCTGGAAAGGCCGGCCGAACCTGTAGAAACCCCTGGCCGTTTCCCTAGTCCGCGGCCGAGGCCACCTCGGGTGCCCACATCACCGGCCGTCTTAGACTCGCCCAGGATTGGGAGCTTCGGTCAAATCCGAGCTCCTCTATCAATCCATTCCTTAGAGCATATCCAACGTCTTCACTGCGGTCCGCTTCACGCGGGAAACTAGCGCGGGCGAACCGTCTCGAGGCCGGCGGTTTCTTCACCGGCCAGCCGGGAGGAGGTCACGTCCGCCGCCAGGAAGGACGAGGGATTGATACTCACGGGTACGCCGCCTTGACCTCGGCAGACGCGGCGGCTTCGCGGGCGCGGATGCCCTGAGTGTTTCCCGGCGCCGGCATTACGTGGCTTCGGCGTCGTAGGGAGCTTTCTCGCCGGCCGCCATGGTGGTGACGGGGGTCTTGCTGCTGGTGTCGGGGTGGTCTGGGTGTGGGTCGCTGAGCAGGTGTTTCTGGACGAACCGGCGTGGGTTGAGGTCGTCGAGGTCGAAGTCGGAGAACTCCGGGCCGAGGCCTTCGCGCAGGTCGGTCTTGGCTCCTTCTGCGATCCGCCGTAGGTCGCGCAGGGCGCGGCCGGCTTGGGCGGCGAACTTGGGCAGCTCATTGGGGCCGAACACGATCAGCGCGATCACGGCCAGGATCAGCAGCTTGGGCAGGGATAGATCGAACACCGGGGATCTCCATCACAAAACGTCGAAGCTATGCCCAGCGGCCCTCACCGCTCCCCGGGCCGACTGCCGTATCGCGTTCGCGCCAGGACTTCGGGGAGGGCAAGGGTCAGGCGCTAGTTGAAGATGTTGTCGCGAGTCCCGGCGTCCAGGTCAACCGGGGACAGCTCGTCGTCGGCCAGGCCCGCGTAGGGGTCTGGATGCAGCCGGGCCCGGCGCCGGTCGTTCGACCAGATGACGAATTCAGCTGCCTCCACCAAGGCGGCGCAGGCTCCACCGAGAATGAGCATGGTGAGCGGGTCCGGACTGGGATTGGCCACGCCGGCGACCAGGAAGACCGTGAACAGGATCACCCGCCGCCATTTCTTGAATCGCGCGTGGGGCATGATGCCGGTCAGGTTCAGCAAGATGATGACGAGTGGCAGCTCAAAGGCGATCCCGAAGGCCAGCATCATCGTCATGACGAAGCTCATATATGAATCAACCTGGATCAGGTTCGAGACACCGCCCGGCGTCAGGCCGAGCAGGTAGTGCATCGACCGGCCTAGCGACCAGTAGGCCAGGGCGACGCCGGTGCAGAACAGCGGGACGGCGGTGCCGACGAAGATGTAACTCCAGCGCTTTTCCTTGGCGTACAGGCCGGGCGCGACAAAGGCCCAGACCTGATAGAGCCAGATCGGCGAAGACAGGACAATCCCGACAATGAAGGCGACTTTCACCCGCAGGTAGAAGGAGTCCAGGGGGCCGTTGAGGACCAGCTGGTTGGTTCCGAGCGTGTTGCAGCCAGTGTGGCCACGTATCACGGCCGAGCACAGCGGGTGCTCGATAACTCGCCAGGCCTGGCGGAAGAAAGCAAAGCCGAGGGCCATACCCGCAGCTAGGGCGAGCGCCATCTTGACGATACGATTCCGCAGCTCACGGAGGTGATGCACGAGCGGCATCCCGCCCGTGGGGTTCTGCTGCCGCCGGGAGTGCACAAAGCGCTCGCCGACAATTCGAGCGCCGATGAGGGCACCGGGGAGTTTCGCCATGACCGCTTCCTGCCTGAGCGCTTTGAGAATCCAAGCCTGGAGGAGCTGCTAGGTCTGCTGAGGTTCTGGCACCGGCCGAGCCGGAGTCGCGTCCATGGCGGCCGCACGCTGCAGATCACGGATCTGCTGCTGCAGCACGTCGATCTGGCTCTGCTGGCCAGCTCGAACCGGGCCCGCCGCGAGCCGGGCCGGCTCCTCGATCGGCGCGCTCTGAGCCGTATCCAGGGTCTCCGCGGAAGGCTCGTCCTCGTGCAGGCTTCCGACCTCGGTCTTCAGGATGCGCATGGACTTGCCGAGAGAACGCGCCGCAACCGGCAGCTTCTTCGACCCGAACAGAACAATCAGCACAACCGCGACGATCAGGATTTTCCAGGGGCTGTCGAAAAGGTCACTAAACATGTCCGTCCTCCTTAGCTTGGTTTGCTTCTGTCTTCCACAGTCGCGGCCCGGCCGGCCGGCCGAACCCGTGCAAGGCCCTGGCCGGTGCCCCAGTCTGCAGGCCTGCCGTCCCGAGCGCACGGCCGCAGGACTGCATAGGTGACGAACCGCCGTGCGGCCCGGGGGACCGAGATGGCCCTCATTGACCTGGCGGCAGGCAGGCGGCCTTGCTCACGGGTCCCGGCAACTCGGCCGGTGGCAATGCGCCGACGGCTGCTACCGGAGTCGAACGAGCAGCTGGCCGGACCTGGATCTGCACCCAACTCGCCTGCGCCCGTCTCCGACGGCGCATCGGTGCAGCGCCAGAGCCGTCGCACCGATGCGCGGGAACAGTTACGACGGTCCACAGCACGCTGGAGGCGATGGGCATCGAGGCCTGCGCCGAACCGGGCCGCCGCGAACTGGCGGCCACCGGCAAGACCGGCCGCAAGCGCCCCGTCGAGACCAGGGCGGCCTAGCTCCTCCCAGGTCGCCTGGCTGGCCAGTGGCAGCCTCTCCAGCCTCGAAATCGAAGCCCGGCTATTCATCAGCTCCCGCGGCCAGCTCCACCGCGTCCTACCTGCCACTCCGCACATCGCCCCCGGTCACGCTAACCCGGCGCTATGTCGAGCGCGTCGCCGGGCCCGAGCTGGCCACCGCTCGGGTGCTGCTGCCGGCACTGGCCACTGTGCCGTGCTGGCATGCCGTCACTGGCCACTTGCACTGTGCACTAGCGGACGCGAGCGCAGCCCCGCGGAAATGACAATCACAGGGAGGTGCTTGTCGGATCCCGGCGAGAACCACTCCGAGGAGCCGCGTAATGACGATCTGGCTGAACACATCCTTCGTGATAACGTTCCGGGTCATCGACGGGCTGACGGTCCGGTTCGCCCAAAGCGAGGACCGCGACGATCACGCCCTGCTACTCAGCCCGTGGCCGGAAAGCCTGTTCGCGTTCGAGCAGATGTGGGCGCGTCTCGCCGAGCACACCCATCTGGTGGCGATCGACCTGCCCGGGTTCGGTCATTCCCAGCGCCGGGACGCTCTGCTGGCCCCCCGGGCGATGGGCGACTTCATCATCCATGCGGCCGACGCCTTCGGACTTGAGCACCCGCACGTCATCGCGCCCGACGTGAGCACCGCAGCGGCACTGTTCGCCGCGGCCGCGTATCCAGTCCGGTTTCGCAGCCTGGTGGCGAGCGGCGGGGTAACCGCGGTTCCGCTGCAGCTGGGCGGCTGGCTGAAAGACTGGGTCGAAGCTCCTGACCTCGACACGTTCCGCCGCGCTGACCCGCGCCCGATAATCGCCGGCGCCCTAGCCGATATCAAGCGGTACGCGCTCCCTGACTCCATATGCGACGATTACCTGTCCTCATATCAGGGCAACCGTTTCGCCGAGTCGATGCGTTACGTGCGCAGCTACCCGTCCGAGCTCCCTGCTCTGGCCGACCTGCTGCCGCAGATCCAGACACCCGTGCAGATCATCGCCGGCGCGCATGATCCGGTCGTTCCGCCGGCCAACGCTGCGTTCCTGGCTGAGCGACTGCCTCACAGCAAGCTCGACATCGTTGACGCGGGCCACTTCACCTGGGAAGAAGCTGCCGGCGAGTTTGCGGCTCTCGTAACCACCTGGTGGGACGGAGGCTACGCCGCCACGGGAGCGGCTCAGCCAACTGACCACAGGCCGCAACATGGTCGCGGCCACCCCGATGCCGTCATCCCTGACGGCGTCGACGACAACCGGAGCACCTCCGGGTTTGCTGTACAGCCAGACGGCAGAAAGAACAGTGCGTCATGAGCGAGTCACTTAGCTACCGGGAAACCGGGGCTGCGGCGGGTCACGGCCGGACCTCGGTGCTCGCGCTGGCAGGTGGGGCACCAGAGCACAGGCTGCGTGGCCGGCGGCGCGAGTGCGAGGCGCTGGATCGGCTGCTCGCCGAGGTACAGGCGGGTCACAGCGGGACGCTGGTCTTGCGCGGCGAGGCGGGGATCGGCAAGACCGCGCTGCTGGGGTACCTGCTGGAGCGTGCGCGTGGATGTCACGTCATACGGGCGACGGGCGTTGAGTCCGAGGCGGAGCTCGCCTTCGCAGGGTTGTATCAGCTCTGCGCGCCGTTTCTGGATCGGCTCGAACGCCTTCCCGGTCCGCAGCGCGACGCGCTAAGCACAGCATTTAGCCTGCAGGGTGGAGACCCCCCGGATCGCTTTACGGCCGGCCTTGCCCTCTTGGGCCTGCTGTCGGATCTGGCTAGGGAGCGACCGCTGGTCTGCATCGTGGATGATGCGCAGTGGCTTGACCAGGCATCGGTGCAGGCGCTTGCATTTGTGGCGCACCGGCTGGCGGCCGAGCCGATTGGGGTGGTCTTCGCGGTGCACCAGCCTGGTGACGAACATTATTTGACAGGACTGACGGAGCTCGTGGTCGGCGGGCTGGCTGAGAGCGACGCGCGGGCACTGCTGGACTCGGTCGTCACGGGTCTGCTAGATGAGCGGGTGCGCGATCGGATCGTAGCCGAGACGTTGGGAAACCCGCGGGCGTTGCTCGAACTGGGGCACGGGCTGACGCCCGAGGAACTGGCGGGCGGGTTCGGCTTGCCTGATGCGGCGGTCATGCCGGTCCGGATCGAGGAAGGCTTCCGTCGGCGCCTGGCGCCCCTGCCGCAGGCGACACGGCTATTGCTACTGGTTGCTGCGGCCGAACCGGTGGCCGACCCGGTTGTGGTGTGGAATGCAGCTGGTCAACTAGGCGTCGAGGCCGCGGCTGCGGCACCAGCGGCTGCGGCCGGGCTGATCGAGGCCGGCGGGCAGGTGAGGTTTCGCCATCCACTCGCCCGGTCCGAGGTATACCGGGCGGCCTCACCGGAGGAGCGCCAGCGTGTCCACCGCGCCCTCGCGGACGCCACCGACCCCGACGTTGATCCCGATCGCCGCGCCTGGCACCTTGGGCACGCTACGGCCGGGCTCGACGAGGGCGTCGCCGCTGAGCTCGAGCTATCGGCCGACCGTGCTCGGGTACGCGGTGGCCTGGCCGCGGCCGCCGCTTTCCTCGAACGTGCCGCCCAGCTGACACCCGACCCGGGTCGTCGTGCCCGACGTGCGCTGGTCGCGGCTCAGAGCGAGCATCAAGCCGGAGCGTCGGCCGCAGCGCTGCGGTTGCTGGCCATGGCGAATGCCGGACCGCTCGACGGGGTCGGTCGCGTACGTGCGGAGCTGCTACATGCCCAGATAGCAGCCGGCCCCAGTCGTAGCAGCCACGCACCACCCCTGCTGCTCCAGGCGGCGAACAGGCTCGAACCACGCCATCATGGACTGGCGCGCGAGACGTACGGCCACGCTTTTTCCGCAGCCCGGACCGCTGGCCGCATGGCCCCACGCGGCCGGATGCTGGAGGTAGCCGAGGCCGCGCGCGCGACAGGACCGACATCGCAGCCGCCGCGAGCCTGCGATCTGCTGCTGGACGGACTGGCCGTCGTAACCAGCGAGGGATACGCCACGGGCGCCCCGATCCTGGCGAAGGCACTGAGCGCACTGCGCCATGAAGAGGTCTCCGTCGAGGAGGGACTCCGGTGGATGCCGCTCGCGTGCCGGTTGGCCAATGACGTCTGGGACGACGATAGCTGGCACGCGCTCTCGGCTCGGTTGATCGAGCTGGCCCGTGGAGCAGGTGCGCTGACCGTGCTCCCGGTCGCCCTGCTCCAGGGCATGATGATTCAGCTGCTGGCTGGCGAGTTCGCGACGGCCACCTCGATGGCGCAAGAGGCCGCGGCAGTCGCCCGGTCGACGCGCAATCCGGAGGGCCCGTACGGTCCGCTGCTGCTGGCGGCCTGGCGGGGCTGGGATGCCGAAACCGGTCAGCTGGTGGCGGCCGCCGGCACCGACATGGTGGCGCGCGGCGAAGGACAGTGGCTGACCGCCGCGCACTGGGCGACGGCGATGCTAAATAACGGCTTGAGCCGTTACGACGAGGCACTGGCCGCAGCCGAACAAGGCAGCGAATACCCAGACGAGCTGGGGTTGGCCACCTGGTCGATGGTCGAGCTGATCGAAGCAGCTGCCCGGACCGGACAGGCTGACCGGGCGAGCGGTGCACTGCAGCGCTTGACGGAGACCACCAGCGCCGCCGGCACCGACTGGGCGCTGGGGGTCCTGGCGCGCTCACGGGCGCTACTGAGCGAGGACGAGTCCGCCGAGCTGCTGTACGGCGAGGCGATCGAACGGCTCAGCCGAACCCGCGTCCGAGTGGACCTGGCCCGCACGCACCTGCTCTACGGCGAGTGGCTGCGGCGCCAGAAACGCCGCGCGGACGCGCGCGAACAGCTACGCAGCGCCTTCGAAATGATGACCGCGATGGGTACGGAGGGGTTCGCCGAACGCGCCAGGCACGAGCTGCTGGCCACCGGCGAGACTATGCCGAAGCGCACACCCGGAACGGCCGACGGACTCACTCCTCAGGAGGCGGAGATCGCCAGGCTCGCTGGTAGCGGGCGTACGAACCCAGAGATCAGCACCCAGTTGTTCATCAGCTCGCGCACCGTCGAGTGGCACCTGGCAAAGGTTTTCTCAAAACTCGGCATCAATTCCCGCAAAGAACTCCGCAGGGCACTCCCCGATCTCGGCCCGGTGGCACGCCCGCCTTATTAGACCGTTGCCCACGGACCAGGGAACCTGCCAGCCCAGCCCGGACGCGGCCTCCAGACACCCTGATCGCCGGCATGGTGGTCGAAGCAATCAACTCGTGCAGCGGCCACGCGGATGCGCTGGGTGCGTCGGCTCGCCAGCCGGGCTCGCGTCTTGGCTCCAGCCAGCCTGGACGGTGAGCTACGCAGGCTGGAGCCCGAGCGTGTTAGCGCGCACGTCGGCGGTGAACCCGCGACTCGATGACCAGGAAAGCAACCAATCATCAGGAGGCACTAATGAACGAGACATGTGACCGCTGCGGACCCACGGTTAGCGCGGTTTACCGCGTGGACCGTGAGGGCGAGCTTTACCTATGCCGGCACTGCACGAACCAGCTACGGCCGGCGCTGTCGAGTCAAGGCTGGAACATCGGGCTCATCGCCGAGTACGAGCTCGCAGGCAGGCGCGGAAGGCGCTAATCCGGTGCGCGATGCGGACGCTGGCAGTACCCGGTTCCCGGCTGCGAAACGACGGCCCGCCGCTCATCCCGCTGTCGCCGCCACATTGCCCACTGTCACCAGACTCAGGAGAAACGATGTCGTGCCGTCACCGGAATAACCGAACCGGACAGGACGGGGTCCGGGTGGCCATGGTGGACTGCAGCGTCTTGGCCGTAGCCTCACTGGTTACCTATGCGCTTGTTACGCATGTCCTTTCTCGCATCTACTTCCTGTCTCCCGCCGATGATCTCATCGGTGGCTTGTGGGCCGTGCTCGCCACGATCTTCCTTCCCTTCGAAGAATGGGCCCTGGCCGTCCTCATTGGAGCCAGCGCGCTGGCTGTCACTCTGCTCGGCCGCCCCGGCGATGTGATCACGGCCGCCATCACCACTGCGGTCGTAATGGTCGCCTCGGCCGTGAGCCCGCAACACGCCTGGCAGCAGCCAGTCCTGCGCTTCGCCGATACCATCATCGGAATCGCGGTCGGCGTAGCCGCCGCCTGGATCGGACTGCGGATAAACCGGCCCCCGTGCGACAAAGGCAAACGACTGAAGGGCGCCAGACTGACCGCCTGAGGACAGCCCCTCCCGAGCCGAACTGCCCGGACGAGAACAGGCCTGGCCGTCCAGGTGGTCCTGGCGCCGTCTTACCCACGCCCGGCTCGTCGGGCATGACCAGCACCCGGCTCCGAACCGCTTCTACCGCAACTTCCGGGTGGCACGTGCCGCCGCAGTCCAGTCGAGACGAAACTCGTTTGCCGGTTGTAACGGCTCGCACCGTCCAGTACCACCGGTCAAAGGTCTTAAGCAGGCTCGACCAGGTTCCCGCTAGCTCCGCGAGGCTCTGCTGAGAAACCCCAGGACCCATCCGGCGATGCTGGCGGGTCGGTCGGCGTTAGCCAGGTCACTGCTCACGTATGCGTAGCTGCCTGAGCGGGTGAGCCGCCGGTGGGTCAGGCTGCCAACCGGGGCAGCCGCGATCCCCAGCACTCCCCCGACCTCGCTCCGTTCGGGAATTGCGCAGTGCGGTATCGCGGGTGGCGTCATTCGACCTCGAGTTCCCGCAGGTTGGTCTTGGCCAGGTCGACGAGTTCCTCTCCCCCGCCGGACAGCACGGTCCGGGTTGCGTACAGGGTGAAGCCCTTGATCTGGCCGTAGGTGAGCTTGGGCGGCAGAGACAGCTCGTGCCGGGCGGTGGCCACCTCGACCAGCGCCGGACCGTCGTGGGCGAACGCCTCGCGCAGCGCGTCCTCCAGGTCACCGGCCTTGTCGACCCGGACGCCGAACAGCCCGATAGCCCGGGCAATCCCGGCGAAGTCGGGGTTGTCCAGGTCGGTGCCGTAGGTGACGATGCCGGCCGCCTTCATCTCCAGCTCCACAAACGACAGCGCGCCGTTGTTGAAGACCACGATCTTGACGGGCAGGTGCTGCTGGCGCAGGGTGATGAGCTCGCCGAGCAGCATGGCGATCCCGCCGTCCCCGGACAGCGCGATGACCGGCCGGCCGGGGTGGCTGGCCTGAGCCCCGATGGCGTGCGGCAGGGCGTTGGCCATGGAGCCGTGGTTGAACGAGCCGATCAGCCGGCGGGTGCCGTTCATGTGCAGGTAGCGGGCAGCCCAGATGCACGGCGTGCCCACATCCAGGGTGAAAATCGCGTCCGCGGGCGCCAGCTTGTCGATGGTGGCCGCGACGTACTGCGGGTGCAGCGGCGAGTCGTGGCTCCGGTCCCGGGCCAGCTTGTCCAGCCGGGCCCGGGCCCGCCGGTAATGCGCGGTCATCCGGTCCAGATGCGCCGAGTCGGTCTTGGGAGCCAGCAGCGGCAGCAGCACGTCCACGGTGTCCTTGACCGTCCCGGTCAGCGGGACCTGCACCGGGACGCGGCGGCCGATCCGCTCGCCGCGCACGTCGACCTGGACCACCGGGACACCCTCAGGGTAGAACGGCCGGTACGGGAAGTCGGTGCCGAGCATCAGCAGGGCGTCGCAGTGCTCCATGGCCCGGTACCCGGAGGTGAACCCGATCAGCCCGGTCATCCCCACGTCATGCGGGTTGTCATACTCGACGAACTCCTTGCCGCGGAACGCGTGCACCACCGGCGCCTGCAGCGCCCCGGCTAGGGCGATGAGCTGGCCGTGCGCCCCGGCGCAGCCCGCCCCGGCCAGGATCGTCACCCGCCCGGCAGCGTTCAGCACCTCCGCCGCGGCGGCCAGCGACGCCTGGTCCGGCCGGACGACCGGCGAAGTGGCCCGGATCGGCACCGGCGCCCCCGCGTCCCGGGCCTCGGCCAGGAAGATCTCCCCGGGCACCACGACCACCGCCACCCCGCCCCGGGACAGCGCCGACCGCATCGCGATCTGCAAGATCCGCGGCAGCTGCTCACGGGTGCTGACCAGCTCGCAGTACACGCTGCACTCGCGGAACAGCTCAGCCGGATGGGTCTCCTGGAAGTACTCCCCGCCGATCTCCTCGGCCGGGATCTGCGCGGCAATGGCCAGCACCGGGACCCCGCTGCGGTTCGCGTCGAACAGGCCGTTGATCAGGTGCAGGTTGCCCGGCCCGCAGCTGCCCGCGCACACCGCCAGCTCCCCGGTCAGCGCCGCCTCCGCCGCCGCCGCGAACCCCGCGGCCTCCTCATGCCGGACATGCTCCCAGGCGATCGAACCGTCCCGGCGCAGCGCATCGGTGAACCCGTTCAGGGAATCCCCCGGGATCCCGTACACCCGCTGCACCCCGGACGCCTTCAGCGTCGCCACCATCACATCAGCCACCGTGGCAGCCATCGCCTTCTCCTTTATGCCAATTCGTAAACCAGCGAATGATTGTGGTCAGTCAGGACCAGCCTCGCTGATTAACTGCGCGAGTGCTCTGCTCTGCAGACCAATGCCGAGGACCGGCCGTAAATCGCACTGCCCTGCGGACGCCGGGAGCTGGTCCGCAGGGCAGGGGCGACTCGGGCTAGTTAGAGATGGTCGACGTCGATGACGGCCTTAGCGAAAGCATAAGGGGCTTCCTGCGGCACGTTGTGGCCGACGCCGAAGACCCGGTGCTCGTACTTGCCGGTGAAAAAGGCGCGGTAAGCCGCGCCGTCCCCGGCCGGGGTGAAGGGATCGTACTTACCGTCGATGGTGATCGTGGGCACGGCGATGACGGGAGATTTCTGTAGCTGGGTCTCCAGGCTCGCGTACTCGGGTTCGCTCGGATAAAGGCTCTGCCGCCAGCGGTAGTTACCGATGACGATCGCGACGTAATCGGGGTTGGTGAATGCCGCTGCGGTCTGGGCGTAGGTTGCCTCATCGAAGTGCCAGGTCGGGGAGTTGAACTTCCAGATCAGCTCGCCGATACCGTACCGGTACTCGGTCAGGCCCAGCACGCCCCTCTCGGTGTCGAAGTAGTACTGGTACCAGAACGCCCACTCAGCCGCCGGCGGCGACGGCAGCTTGAGCTTGGCCAGGTTGGTGATCAGGTAGCCGGCGGTCGAGACCAGGGCCTTGACCCGCTTGGGCCACAGCGCCGCGATGATGTCAGCCGTCCGCGACCCCCAGTCATAGCCGACCAAGGTCGCTGTCTCGATGTGCAGGGCGTCCATCAACGCCAGGATGTCTAGGGCGAACGCCACCTGATCCACGTTGCGGGGAGTCGCGGCCGACAGGAAGGTCGTCGTGCCGTAGCCGCGGAAATACGGAACGATGACCCGGTAGCCCTGATCGGCCAGCAGTGGCGCGACCTCGACATAGGAATGGATGTCATAGGGGAAGCCGTGCATCAAGATGACTGGCGGGCCATCCGCGGGGCCAGCTTCGACGTATCCGACATTCAGGACCCCGGCATTGATCTGCTTCACCGGTCCGAAGGACGTGGCCGTCCCGGCCTTGGCCGCTCCCAGACCCGCCGTGCTCACCGCGGTGGTCTGTGCTTTCGCCGAACCGATCAGCCCGAACTGGGTAGCACCGACAGCCAGGGCGGCGGCACCCGCGGTCCCCAAAAAGCGACGGCGATTATGGTTGACCTCTCCGGGCGTTTCGCTTGTGTCCATTGCGTGAATCTCCTTTTGGTCCGACAGACGGAAACTGACCTGGCACTGGGCCGTTGGTCCTGGGCGGCTCGAAATCAGTCCGAGTCCTAGTCCCGCCTATCGATCCGATGTTCAGGCCTAGGGCGGCACCATCAATGCCATTAACACCACGATGGCGTTCCAGGACGGCCCGCCGAACCCGTGGAAGGCCCTAGGGCGTGCCCCGGCCACCACCGGCCCGCAGACCTAGTCCTGCAACGGCACTCGCCTGATCCGGGTGTCATGATGGGAGATCTAGTCGCGGGCCGGTCATGCGCCGAGCCACGGGCGTTGGTCCGGAAGCCTTTATCCGGGCCGGTTGCGGGCCTGAAACGGAAGAACCGGTGAGCGCCGGCCGATTGGGCGGACGAAGTGAGCCAATGGCACGCAGCGGCTGCTGCGCGGCGCGGACTGGGACGTCGACGCGGTCCGCGATGACATTCGGAACGACGTGGTCGAGGAGTTAGGTGACCTGGGCAGCGTGCTGATCGCTGATGAGGCCGCGTTCACCAATGAGGACACCGCTCGGCGAGGTGTGAAGCGGCAGTATTTCACGGCGGCTGCGCGGAATACCTCCAGGCCGGGGGTCGTTCTGGCAGGCGAAATTGCAGAAAGTCTAAATCCGTAGGCCGGTGCCGTTGCGGGCGATGATCATCTTTCTGATCTACAAGTGAATGCCTTAGTACACCGACATCAGGGCGGTCACAGTTAACAACGACTCGGCGCGGACCAACACTCATTTTTTCATGTTCCATCACCACCGCGAGCTGCTTTTCATCGCCCAGGTCCACGGCCAGAACCGTCCGGTCCCCAACGCCACCTGCCGCACGCCGCGCGCTTCCGGTTCCGGTCCCGATGATCTCGCGTCAGCCCGATACCCTGAGCCACGTCCTCCTGCTGCGTTGGATCTTGAGCCCGTCATCACACCAGGAGGCGTTCTTCATCAACCCGAACAACCCAGCATGGGGGTTTCAGGCGCTCCGATGCAGCGATATGGCAGCTAGACATGAGTCAGCGTGTCTCGTCGCGCTGGTGGCGATCATCTGCGGCGATGATGCACGCCACGCTCAGCGCCCTACGCAGCCACCGGTGCTCGCTGAGCCGCCGAGGCTACGGTCAGTTACTCGATGCTCGCCCTATCCCCGAGAGCTGTTGAGGGTGAGCCGCTAGCGGGCTAACGCCAGCCGGGCTAGCGCGTCCGGGTCGTCGCGCTGCACGCGGTTGAGCTCACCGCGTGAGCTGATGTCGAGCTTGGTGAACACCTTGCCCAGGTGGTACTGGACGGTGCGGGAGCTGATGAACAGCCGGGCGCCGATCTCCGGGTTGGAGAGGCCGTCACGGGCCAGTTGCGCGACCTGGGCCTCCTGGGCAGTCAGCGCCTTGCTGGCCTCGGCGGTGGCCTGGGCGGGGCGTTTGCGGACGGTTTCCCCGGTGGCCAGCAGCTCCCGCCGGGCCCGTTCGGCAAATGCTTCCATCCCTATCGTGTCCAGCATGGCGTGGGCGGTGCGCAGCTGCTCCCGGGCCTGCGAGCGGCGGCCCTGACGACGCAGCCATTCACCGTAAAGCAGATGGGCGCGGGCAAGCTCCAGGCGGAGCTGGGTGCGGCCCAGTCGGTCAATCGCCTCCTGGTACAAGCCCTCGGCGGCGCCGTCCTCGGCCACCAGCGCACGTGAACGCGCCTCAATCCCCAGCCCGTAGTCGGTGCCGCTGGCCTGGGTCGTTTCCGCCAGCCGCTCGAGGGCATCGCCGACCGTGTGCGCATTCCCGCTGCGTACAGAGGCCTCAATCAGCTCGGGCACAGCCCACATGGCGAGGTAGAACCCGGATGGGTCGTCGACGGCCTGCCGGGCCGCCTCCCGCGCCTCGTTGTAGCGGCCCAGGCCGTTGTAGAGGATGGCGTCCATCCAGCGCGCGACGGTCACCGTAATTCCCTGGCCCCCGGCTTCGGCCGAATTAATCATTGCGTCGATCATCGGAACGGCCTCGGCCTGGCTGCCCCGCAGACAGTGGAGCAGAGGGGCGACGTAAGACGGGATGCGGGACCCGGTCGCCTCGCAGACTGCGTCAGCCTCCGCAATCAGGGACGCAGCTACCCTGAAGTCGCCCCTCCAGGCGGCGATCATGCCCGCCGAGTCCAGCTGGACCGGCAGGCGGTCCAGGGCACCCGCGTTACGGGCGAGCTGGATCTGCCGGGTGGTGATCGCGTGAAAGCCGTCGTCGTCCCATAGGGAGTTGGCCGTCGACGCGCTCAGCCAGCCCCACCGGAGTCCCTCGCCGGCGGAGATGCCGTCGCCGGCGAAGACGCTCACTGCCTGCCGCAACGTCGGCACCGCGGCGGGCAGTCCGTCGGTGATCATCAGCGCCAGGCCGTCGAGCAGCAGTTCCACCGGACCCGGGTGCGGCGACCGAGGCAGTGCCCGGGCAGCGCGGCAGATCTCCGTCATATCGCCGGCCGCGTGGCGCCCGGCGAAAAAAGCCGCACCCCACGCGTCGAGATAGGTCTCACGGGCGAGTTCGAGGTTGAGCGGCTCGAGCCGCCGAGCCGCGTTGAGCAGCAGCGGCGGGGCGTCACTGCCCATGCCCGTCACGAACGCCACCTGCCCGCGCAGCAGGTCTACCCGGGCGCTGGCGAAGTCATCCAGCGTCCAGGCCTCCGTCATTACCAGCAGTCCGAGAGCCTTGTCGAACGCACCGGCTTGCACACTGGCCTGTGCCGCGGCTAGCGTGCGTTCCGCCAGGTGCGCCGGCTCGGCGGTCAGCCGCACTGAGCGCTCCAGGAACGCCGCGGCCGCGGCCAGCCCGCCGCGGGCCTGCGCCCGGTCTGCGGAGCGTTCCAGCTCGGCTGCGACCTCTTCATCCGGGCCGTCTGCGGCCTGCGCCCGGTGCCAGGCCCGGCGATCCGGATCAGCCGCCGGATCGGTCGCCTCTGCCAGCGCCCCGTGTGCCTCTTGCCGTTCGGTGAACGACGCCGACCGGTAGGCCGCCGAGCGCACTAGCGGATGCCGGAACCGGACCCGCGCGCCGAACTCTGCCAGGCCTGCCTCGGCCGCCAGTGCCGCCGCCTGCTGAACTGGGAGCCCGAGTTGCCCCGCCGCCCGCCACACCAGCGACAGGTCACCCGACGGTTCGGCCGCCGCCAGCAGCAGGAGCAGCCGGGTCTGAGCCGGCAGGGCGTCCAGCCGCCGCCGGAAACTATCCTCGATCCGGCCCGTCAGCAACCCAGCGGCGGGCAGCCCGAACCCGCCCGCCAGCTCGGCGGACGTCATACCGAGCGGCAGCTCCAGCAGCGCCAGCGGGTTGCCCCGCGCCTCGGCGACGACCTGATCCCGGACCCGCGGGTCCAACGGCCCGGTCAGCGCTGAGTCCAGCAGCGCCCGGGCATCGCCCTCCGCTAGGCCCTGCACCGTCAGCAACGGCAATCCGGCCAGCTCCTCACCCGGTACCCGGGCCGCGAACACCAGCCCGACCGGGTCGGCGGCCAGCCGACGCGCCGCAAACCCCAGCGCCTGCGCCGACGCCTGGTCCAGCCACTGCTGGTCGTCAATCACGCAGATGAGCGGCCGATCCCCGGCTGCCTCCGACAGCAGGCTCAGTACCGCCAGCGCCACCAGGAATTGATCCGGCGGCGGGCCGGTGCTGAGGCCGAACGCAGTTCGCAGCGCATCCCGCTGCGGCACCGGCAGCTGCTCCAGCCGGTCCAGCATCGGCGCCAGCAGCTGATGCAACCCGGCGAACGCCAGCTCGATCTCCGACTGCACGCCCGCCGTGCGCACCACCCGGCAGCCCTGAGCTCGCCCGGCCAGCTCGTCCAGCAGCGCCGTCTTGCCCACGCCCGGCTCGCCGCGTACCACCAGTACCCGGCTGTCACCTGCCCGCACGGCCGCGACAAGCTGGATCAGTACGCTCACCTCGCCGCTTCGGCCCCTCAGCCGTACGGCATGGCCGCGCGAGCGAGGCTCTGCGGCCATCTACCCGATACCGTAACTAAACCGCCCCGTGTCGCAAACATCGCCCATAGCAGCAACATAACACCGCCGTGCCAGAAATGACACGGCCTGTAGTGCAGGAGTGTGACGCTCGAACATCGCATGCGCCAAGGGTGGCAAAACGGGCGATCAAGATCAGGAACGAAGCACCTGATCGACAGCAGCAAGAGCTTATTGACGTCGAGTGAAACGGATAGGGTCTGTCAAGTTAACGTGTAACTTCTATCTCTGTTAGTTACTTACGTCCCGCGCTGAAGCGGCCGTCGAAGGCGTCCAGCGCTGCTTTCCACCGGTTGGACCACCGCTTCCGGCCCTTGCCGCCGGGGTCCAGGCTCATGATCGCCAGGCACAGGAACTTCATGGCGGGGCGGTTGAATCCGCCCGGCCTGCTCGGTCGGGAAGTGGCCACAGGCGTTCACCGGCCGCTGGAGTCCGCGTTGATCGACTCGATGGCCTTGGTGGTGCAGATGATTTTCCTTATTTCACGGTCTAACTGCAGGAACGGCGCGAATTCTGCCCAGGTGTTCTCCCAGCGGCAGGTAATATCCGGATAGCGTTTCCCATTTGGGGGAGAACTCGGCGAGCGCGTTGATCGTGACGGCCTCGGAGATGGCCGTGCAAACCGGCTTGAGGTCCTTGGCGATCTGCGGCCAGTCGCGCTTGACGCGTACTAAAATGATTTCCGCAGTACACGACACGACCTGCCGAGCCTGCCGCGCCCAGCTCGGCATTGACGACAGCACGGACGCTAGCCCGCGGCTCGAAGCCCTGTTCGTGCTGTCCATCACGCTCGGCCTGCGACCTGGCGAGCTGCGTGCGCTGACCTGGGACCACGTGGACCTCGACCACGGAGTGATTCACGTCTGGCATTCCACGAGGCGAGACGGCGACACCAAGACGCCGAAGTCGCGGCGCTCGCTCGTGCTACCCAGGGGCGCTATCGATGCCCTCCAGGTGAATAGGGCGCGCCAGGGCGCCGAGCGGCTCACAGCCGGCGTAGGCATGGCACGACGACAACCTTGTCTTCTGCCACGAAGACGGGCGCCAGTACAGCAGCGACGCGCTCAACTGGCGGTTCGGCAAGATGACCAGGCGAGCTGGCATCGGCCACTGGCACGCACATGAAGGACGGCACACAGCCGTCTCGATCATGAGCAGCAATGGCGTCCCGATTCAGGACATCAGCGACACGGTCGGGCACAAGTCCACCCACGTCACCGAGACCGTATACCGGCACGTGATCGTTCCCGCCATCCGGGGAGGCGCGAGCGTCATGGACAGCGTGTTCCGCAGTCACGATGCAGATGACGACGCAAGTGGGCACGGCGATAAGGCCGGGAACCCGTAGTCACTTGGTTAGTCACTTTGGCGCTAGACAAGCGTTCGAAAAATGCCGTGGAGCTAAGGGGATTCGAACC
>Ga0302184_10000517_pt1 | contig 25198 bp, 19 predicted proteins | sample I_Palsa_N3_3_FD_200233 | JGI IMG/M metagenome (GOLD analysis project Ga0302184, IMG submission 200233) | Peat permafrost microbial communities from Stordalen Mire near Abisko, Sweden - I_Palsa_N3_3 | ecosystem: Environmental > Terrestrial > Soil > Palsa > Peat permafrost | place: Sweden...
GCTCAAAATCATCGAACACATCTCGCTGGACGGTGTGATCCAGCATTCCGCCGACGACGGCGATTTCCCTTACAGCGACTGGACCGCGCCCTATCGGACCCCCGCGGGCCTGAATGAAACGCTCGCCGCGCATGGCGAGAGCTTCGATCTGCTACTTGGCCGTCGCACCTACGATCTCTGGTCCGGCTTCTGGCCAAAGGCGCCGAGCAGCCCGATGGCGGATCGCCTCAATGCGGCAACAAAATTTATCGCGACCCACTATCCGGAAAGTCTTGAATGGGGCCCGTTCGAGGGCCTTGGACAGAACATCGTCGAGGGCGTTCGCCGCATCAAATCGGAGGACGGCCGGACCTTGTCCTCTCGGGTAGCTCCACGCTGACATCGACGCTGCTCGAACATGGGCTTGCGGATGAAATCCTGCTGATCGTCTATCCGGTCCTGCTGGGCACGGGGAAGCGCTTCTTTGCGGACGGAACCCCGGCACGGTCATTCGAGTTCGCCGGCACGAAAGCAATGCCGTCCGGCGTCATCCTCAGCACTTACAAGGTCGCCGGGCCTTTGAAAACCGGATAGCTCGACGACGTCACACGCCCGCCACACCCTCAACTGCGAAGAACCGCTTTCCCGGCTCCACCGTCCGGTACGTATTCGCTGACTTACTCAATTACCCGCAGGCCTGGCCGCGCGCCTACGACCTGGTCATCGAGATCATTACCGTCCAGGCACTGCCCGACCCGCCCCGCCGCCAGGCCATCGCCAACGCCAGCCGCTTGGTCGGACCTGGTGGAACGCTGCTTGCCATTGCCGCCGTTCACGATGACGACACGCCCTCCACAACGCTCCCGCCCTGGCCACTGCGGCGCGCCGCGATCGAAGCGTTCGGCGCTGACGGACTGAGCCCGACCCGGATCGAGATTACGGTCACTTCCGGGGAGCCAGACGAGCACCACTGGCTCGCAGAGTTCCGCCGCCCCGCCCCTGGCCAGCCCATCACCTAATGCGATCATTCGTGGGGCGGGTGGGGCTCGAACCCACGACCGGCGGATTATGAGGGGCCCGGCCTGACGCTCCGGGCGCGCTAGCTGCAGCGATGACCTGGGCTATTGCACCGACGGCACTCGACGCGCTGGGATTATCCAGTGACCCGGTCCACGCGGAGCGGCGGTTACCACCATGCATCCGTAACGCTGCGTAGAACTATCCCCTGACTGAATCACCTTCTGGCTGAGGAACTTCAGGGAAGCGTTGCTGCCTTCGGATCGTAAGGAATCTCCGCATGGTCTGCACACCGTCTCCATATCGTCTCCACACGCTATTCATCCGATTGGAGTTCATCAGGGCGTTCCTACTGCGTGGGTAGGCCTCGCTGACAGAATGCACGCTGGGGAGGGAACCAGTTTCGTGGCGCTAGTCAGCATCAGCCGGAACAGGGACGGGACGGAGCTCAATTAGCCTCGCCCATCGGAAGCCGAAAGCGCTGTTGCTCTTCCTGCGCCTCCACCACTCACTGCAATGGACAGAGCAAGGCCGTCGTGGTCAGCTGGCTGAAAGGGGCTTGCGATGCTCAAGTCACGAATTGAGACGGCACTGGCGGTGCTTTTCGCCGGGATGGCCCTCCTTACCGCGTTCTGGCCGGACTGGATAGAGACCGTGTTCCGGGTCGATCCCGATGGCGGGAACGGTTCTGCTGAATGGCTGGTCGTTATCGTGCTAGGTGTCGCGGCGATCGTCGCGTTCATTCTTGCCCGTCGCGATTACCGCACAGCCAGGGCCACCGCCAGCCCGTCGCCCCACTCGACCTGTGAGCCAGGAACCAGGCGGGCAGCCGCCTGCCGGGATGGCCGGGCTTGGCAGGTGCAGTTGCGTACGAGCAGAGCGCCCTGCGCATGTCAGCGAATCAGCGAGACCTCTGTTCAGGAGATGAAGATGTATGACATGCCAGAGCACCTCCGCGGTCCGGCTTCGGACTTGATTCACGGATGGCACCTGCCGGCGCCTCTGCTGGACATTTCCCAGGTCAACGGCAGTCCATGGACGAACCCGGCCTCCGACACCAGCGCCCCTGACTGGTCGAGCAACGTCGTTCAGGGCCAGCTCTTCGACGGATCGGCTGCCCACAAGTTTCAATGGGTGTCAGTCCTCAGCCCCGCCATCGAGCAGGACGACGAGGTAGGCGTCGCCGGCACGGCGGTCAACCCGGAAATGTCGCGAGCAGATCTGCCGTTCAGCCATCCGTTCGGGTTCAAGGCAGGTGACTGGGAGTTCACAACTGCGCCCGATGCCGCCTACACAAACCTCCTGGGCGCCGCCAACAAGGACCAGACCGACCTTAAGACGTACAGGCAGGACTGGGCAGCGGCCGTAGCCGCTGGCATCCCCGTCCCTTCGGGCCTACTAGGAGTCGAGATCGACGGGGCCCTGATCCCGCCTGCCTACCGCGTCGAGCAAGGCGACCGGGTTGCCGTCTATGGCCGCGCCTCTCTTCGCCAAGCCCTTCCAGGGTATTCACCTGGTCAGCTTCACCGTCCGCCCTCCTGTCGACATCCCGCCCCCCAAGAACCTGGGCCTGGAAACGGCAACGACGCCCCGGCTGGAGTGCAGCTACCACTTCACCGTCAACGGTTCCTGTTCGGTGGAGGTCATTCAATCGCCTGCGGAGCCGGGCAGCGTACTGGTGATCCTGGCGCTCAACTCCGTCGGGTATCCGGACCTGCCCGCTCCTTCGCGGAACGAAGTAACCCAGAGCATCGAACAGCTGCTCGCCAATGCGCCAGGCGATGTCAATCTCAGCTGGATCGAAGAGATCTGGGCGAAATTGAAGGGAAGCATCGTGTTCAACATCTGCGAGGCGCCGCAGATTTCACAGACCCAGGACCAGGTGAACGTCGTCCCGTTTACCCCGCTAGGCGCGCTCCCCAGCAATTCGCAGGCCACCGACACGAGCCAGCCTTTCCCTGTCACCGGAGAGCTGTCCTACAGCTCCGGCACGATCGAAGGCAACGCCGCTGGGATAAACCGACCAAAAGGAAACTGTACGGCTGTGCCAGCTCCGCCCTACTGCGCAAACACGCCGTCGTCCCCCAGATAACACCGATCATGAATTCCGCGCCAGAAGCCGGGAACTGCGCCAAAGCCAATTTCCGGGTGCCGTTGATATAAACCACGTGAGCTGTTACGGTTGGCCTATTCCACACCTGAGGAAGCGACATGACACATCCGACGTCAAAACAAGACCCTGAGTGGCCGACGATCGAAGAACAGCTCAGAGTGGCTCGCGTTCAACCGGGCAGCAAGCTCGAAGAGTTCATTAGAGATAACCAGGACTTCAGCTTGCTCCAGCCCGAAGAGCTTCACGACAGGCTTCGCATACCCATTTGGCTGCGCGTCCAGTTCCGAAAGCAACACCCAGACTCGACACCCACTCCGGGCGATCCGACTGGCGGTTATCCGCTTGCTCTCCGAGACCTCTATGAGTGGATGATCGAGCACCAAGACCTGCCGCCGCAGACGGGCTGATGGGGCGAGGGCGGTGATTAACCTCCGATTGACCGGTGCCCAGACGACGACCCGCGAAGAGTCGGACATCCGGGTCAACACCAACAATCTCCAGCAGATCATCTGTGCATCGACCCAACTCGGCGGCACGCAGCCGATGAGCTACTCCACCGATGGCGGCGATACCTGGAGCCAAGCCAGCCTTCCCGAGTTCTCGGGTGATGCACGGCAGGGCGACCCGACGATCGACTGGACCTCCGACGGCACCGCTTGGACTGTCACGATCGGCATTAGCGCGGCCACCGACCTGGTGATGCGGACCTTCAGCTCTACCGACCAGGGGGGCACCTGGACGTTTGACTCAACCGTCACCAGCACCCAATCGAGTATGGATAAGCAGGCGCTGTGGATCGACCACAGCGCGACGTCACCCCATACCGACAACATGTACTTGATCTGGCACAACAGCAATCCATGTTTTGTGTCGACGAGAAAGGGGCCGGGAGGCACGTGGTCAGCTCCCTTGCAGGTCAGCGGATTGGAGACCACAGGGACGGCCGTCGGGAGCGATATCAAGACCAATGCGAAGGGCCACATATTCGCCTTCTGGCCCGACACGGTCAGCCAGAACCTGTGGACCGCGAAGTCCACTGACGGCGGGACGAGTTTCTCGACGCCTGTCAGCATCGCCAAGACCAGCGGTGCGTTCCAGAACTTCATTCCAGCCCAGAACGGCCGGGGATGCCTCATCTACATCTCTGGCGGTGCGTTCACCGCGGCAGGAACAGATTACGTGTACGCGGTATGGAGTGATCTCGCGGGAGGTACAGGTTGCAACTCGTCGGCTAACGCTCCGGGCTCCGACGTTAGTTCGAGCTGCAAAACTCGCGCGTTCTTCTCACGATCAACCGATGGTGGCTCGACCTGGTCCACTTCGATAAAGCTCAACGACCAGAACGCGAAGAACGATCAGTTCTTCACCCGCCTGTCAGTGGACCAGATCTCTGGCGCCTTGGTCGTGATCTATTACGACACCATCAATGACTCGGACCGCCTGAAGACCGATCTTTGGATGCAGATCTCGCTGGACCACGGTGAAACCTGGTCGTCCGCCGTGCAGGTGACCACCTCTGAAACCGACGAAACTGCTGCAGGGGCACAGGCCAACTTCCAGTACGGCGACTACATCGGCCTCACTGGGCATGACGGAAACTTCTTTGCATGCTGGACCGATCGCCGGAATGCCGGCCTAGAAGAGATCTGGGGCGCGCCGATCCAGACGTCGGGCATCTCGTTCTTGTTCGGCCAGAGTACGTACGCCAAGGACGAAGTCGCGGCTAAGGTGACTTACAGCCCAGCCGGCTGGCTTCAGGTGTCCGGGTTCAGTAATGAGCAGCTCGGCCTTCATAGCGTGAGCGATCTCAGCAATAACCCCTCGCCCATCCCGACGGTGTCCATTTCGCTCGACGACTCACTGAACACTGGGCTGACCGCGGCGCAGCTCTCCGCGATCTCAGCGAACCTAGCCTCGGTCAGCGCCTCATTCGGCCCGCTGCCGATCGTTGAAACAGACACGACGTTTCAGCAAGACCCCCAGACATTCCTTTACCCGTTCACGGTCTCCTTTGACAACGGGAACATCTTCAGCCCGCTTGGCGCTGATCAGACGGTTACGCTCACGATGAGCGCCAGCTTCACGGTCGGACCGATCACGAGGGCGGCGTTCGCGACGATCTTGCTCACCTCCGGTGAGGATCCGCGCTTCGAGAACGTCGACCTGAACCATCCAGGCGACTTCCCATCGTGGCTCAGTTTCGACCTTCGATTCCTCAAGATGACAGTGCCGTCATCCGGGGCTGTTTCGACCGCTTCGCGATTCGGCGCCACGATGACGCGTGATCGCAACGACGCCCCGGCGTTCATCGCCAGCGTGATCTCGAACCTTACGGCAGGGAAAGGCACCGCAGGCAACGACACGTTTGATCCCGGTCTGAGCCAGGACGAAGAAGCATCCTCGCTGGAGTTCCTGCAACAGGACAACGCCGGCAACCTCGTCTTCAACTTCGCGATCGCTCGAGTACGACTGCTCGGCAACACACCAGGCGCTCAGGCAAAGAAGGTCCGCGTTTTCTTCCGCCTATTCCAGGCGCAAACGACGGCAAGCAACTTCAACCCCGATACGACCTACCGCTTTCACTCGGACGGGGTGCTGAACGGGGTGACGGTGCCGCTCTTGGGCATTCAGAACGACCAGAACGGGAACCCGGAGTACGTGACAGTGCCGTGCTTCGCCTCACAGCGTGTCAACATCAGCGGACCCGCCGACATGACAACACAGCCAGAGGACACACCTAACGCCTACACGATCGGCGTCAACCCCGGAGTCGAGGTTGACTCGTTCTTCGGCTGCTACCTCGACCTGAACCAACCCGACCAGACACTCTTCCCCCAGACCCCGCCCGCCGGCAATCCCGACGGCCCCTTCAGCGGAACCCTCCTCTCGCTCAGCGAGGTGATCGCGCGCGCACCGCACCAATGCCTGATCGCGGAGATCCGCTACGACGACACGCCGATCCCACTCGGGGCAGACTCGACGACCGACAAGCTCGCGCAGCGCAACATCGCCTGGATCGACGGCCCGAACCCCGGGCAAGCCGAATCGCGGCAGATGCCTCATCCGATCGAAATCAAAGCCTCCAACCCAGAGAGCGGCATCCCGGACGAGCTCCTCATCTTCTGGGGCAATACGCCACGAAACAGTACCGCGACGCTGTACTTGCCGGCGGTACAGGCCTCCGAGATCATCGGCCTGGCGAATGGGGCGTTCCAGACTCATCAACTCACGCAGATCGACGCTCACACCATTCAGTGCCCGGTCGGCGGCGTAACCATCGTGCCAATCCCGAAGGGAACGGCACGGAATGCGGGGCTGCTCTCAGTCGAGTTGCCGCTGGGTATCCGCAAAGGAGAGCAATTCGACATCGTCGTGCGCCAGGTGACGGCAGCCCAAGCCACTTCGCACCCGGCGCCTCCACCACCCCCGCCGATCACGATAACGGCGCAGGCGCTCACTGAACGACCGCCGACCACGTTTGGCTGGCGCAGGCAAGTCGGCGCGTTCCAGATCGCGGTCGTAATAAGCACCAAAGAGCAGATCCTCCTCTCGGAGGAGCGACTGCTCTCCTGGCTGCTCTGGATCCAGAGGTCGATCCACATTAACAACCGCTGGTATCCCGTGCTCGCGCGCTACATCGAGATCATCGAGGGACGTATCCGAGGATTCGGTGGCGATCCAGGAACAATTATGCCCTCCCCGACCGGCGAGGTACCTGGCTGGCCGACGCGCGGCAAGGGCGGCGGCCAGCATGGCGGCGAGCCAGGTCACGGCAGCCATAGCGACGAGGGCCACGGATTCGGGTTGCTGGAAGGCTATTACTCCACGGGCAAGGTCACAGGCGTGATCTACAACCGGTTCGGCGACTTCGACGGGTTCATCCTTCTGACCGAATCTGGTCATGAAGTCACGTTCCGTGGCCGCGAGCAGGAGATCGAGGACCTCGTCCACCGGGCTTGGCTCGAGCGGACCGTGATTACCGTCTACGCCGACGAACATGATCTGCGGTGGCCCAAGTACATAGTTCTACGTCGGCCTCCTGGCATCTAAGGCCGCAACGCTGACGGCCTGTGCTGACCGGAAGGTGACGTACACCCGGTAAATACGAAGGAGCGGGCATGACACCAAAGCAGGGACAGCTATCGATCCTGACCAAGGTCGAAGGGGTTCTCACCGCGATCGTCGGCGTACTCGCCTTCGTCACCATCTTCTGGCACGACTGGATCGAGGCGCTGACCGGCTGGGACCCGGATCACCACAACGGCACATTCGAGATCTACATCATCATCGGCTTGGCCTTGGTCGCTGTTGCCCTCGGCCTTGTCACCCGGGTCTCCTGGAGGCGCGACCGGGCTCGCGGGCCTGTGCCCGCGTAGGACCACGATAGCGTCGAAGGGAAGCACCGCGAAGAAGGCGCATTTCCCTGGAGAGACTGATCGTAAGTAGCTGCTATCTGACCCGTTAAGAATAAGGGGCAATTGTTTGATAGCTCACAGAAATTACTGAACCAAACGTCGCTTTGACGGTGTTACCCGAGGAAGTGGCGGCGCGGGTCGTGCCACAGTCGTACCAGAATCAGCGGGGAACTACGGTCATAGTGGCCACATAGGGGCAGCGAAAACGACCTCCCACCTGGGTGTGCGCAGATTGATCCCAGAGGGAAACGATCTTCTCCGCAGCTGATCATGCACCGAGTTGCGCAAACAGATTCGCTGATCAAGGCTGGTGTCATGCCCCTCTTCCGCAAAGCGGCAGTTCCCGCGCCACCGAGCCAGTTGTGCGTGATGGGGTTGATTCGACCACCATCTTCACAGCCTGTTCCTTGAATTCCGGAGTGTAATACTTTCCTTTCGCCATTTCCCCCGTCCCCCTTCAGGGAAGATCTTATTGATCTCCCTGTCCGGGAACTCGGGGGCACCTCAGACCCACGGGCCGACCTCGGCCAGGATCAGCTGGTGCTATGCGGTCCATTCCCCGGACAGCGGTGACGGCTTCCGGCCGCCACCCGCCATCCTCGTGCGGGACGAGCAGTGGAGTGCTCATGGCCGACCGGACCACGGTCGGCCAGCGGCTGTCGATCCGGCCGAGGACCGCCCGCCACGCCTGCGTCTGGGTCATGGCCACGCCGATCGCGGTCGGCGGCCGCCCAGCCTGAACCAGCAGCCGGAGCACGGCCGACAACGACGTTCCCGTGCTCAGCACGTCGTCGACCAGCAGGATGCGGCGGTCGGCGAGCAGGGCGAGCGACCTGGGATCGAGGTAAACCCGCTTGCTCTGCTGCGGGCTGGTTATCGAGGACAACGGCTCGGAAAGGCCCTCGCCGTACCAGAACTTGCGCGACGTGCTGAGCGCGACCATGCGGCGATGCCCCAGCCGGCGCGCCACGCCCTCAGCGAGAGGGAGGCCGAGGGTCGGGACTCCGATCACGACTTCGGCGCCGAGCTGCGCCACCTGAGCGGTAAGCACGTCGGCGATCGCGTCGAGTACGCGGAAGCTGGCCTGATTGGTGATCAGCGACGCGACCGCCCGCGTGCCGTCTCCCGGCAGCACCCCGTATGAGCAGGAGCAGATGGCGGCCGTCGGCCAGCCACGCCGGGTAGCCGGCCTGGTAGCTGGGCGCGGTGAGGACCGGGTCGTCGGCCCGCAGGAAGTCCTGCCAGAAATCATGCGAGGACGCGGCAGCGGCATCAGGAATGGGCACCACCATTCGACGGCATAAGCTGGCGGAACTGGCACCGGGAGCGCCGGGACGTGCCGGCGGCAGCGCGGTCTTAACGGCATCCGGGGGGCAAGCGCCTGGAGCGGCGGTTCAGCCAGGATAACCTGCGCGCGCCGGCACGGTACGGGGCTCAGGCGATGTCCTGGGATGAGATCACCCCCTCCGTGCGGCAGGGAGATCATGTCCTGCGTTGATGAGCTCGGGCCGCTCACCCTGCGACCGCGCCCGGAAGTGCAGGCCAGCATGATCCGCCGGTACGAGCCGAGGAGCTCATCGTCCGCGTAACGTGTTATCGAAGGAACCGTTATCTCATTGCGCATCGCATTAGTTTGGTTACGGCTACTTTGACTGGCCTTCTTTTCCTCGATCTCCTCGTAGCGGCGATTATCAACATCATTCGCTAATGCAGGTGATTAACCGCAGTTTGAGCATCTTGTATTTCCCGCGCATCACGCCGCCTGCTAATACGGTCAACGAGCCCGACACGGCGAGCGGGCGCGTAGCGCCCGCTCGGGAACCCGCCGCACCAGGCGGCGGCCCGCGCCGGACGATCACCACAGCTGGTCGTGGGTACTGCGGCTGCCGGAGTACCTGCAGGCGATCCGGGGAAGATGAGAATTACCCGAATCTGGATGGGTTAGAGTCGGAGATTCCTCGAACATGACACGGGGTTAGCCGTAGGCATGGCCTCCGGGCGGGCAATGGCGAGGTTCGGTGAGCAATGATGGCTGACGAGGTGTTTGTTCCCCGCCAGTACTTGGGCGTGATGGTCTCCAGCACTTTCCGGGACCTGGAGCGGCACCGGGCCGCGCTGATGAGGATCATTGAGGGGCAGGGACTGCATGTCCTGGCGATGGAGCAGGACGCGGCCCGGCCGGACGGCACCGTCATCGACTCCTCGCTGAAGAAGGTCCGTGATGCCGCTGCCTACATCGGCGTCATAAGCCATACATACGGCCAGATCCCGGATTCCGCCGAGAGCAATCCGGAGCGCCTGTCACTGACCGAGCTGGAATTCCGAGAAGCACGGCGGCTCGGGCGCCCGGCGCTCATCTTCATCATGGGCGAGAACCATCAGGTCAGGCTAGGCGAGGTAGAGCGCGATCCGGAGAAAATCGGCAAGCTCGAGGCGTTCCGGGAAGACGTGAAACGCGTGACCGCCGACTCACGCGTGCACAGGGTGTACAAGGAGTTCAATAGCCTCACCGAGTTCGAGGTGGCCGCGGCGCAGTCGGTCGCCGAGCTACGCAGGCTCCTCGACGAGCGGCACCGGCCCGCCCCTGCTGACCTGCCACCTGCCTTTCCCGCGGCCAGTCCCGGCAACGCCGATGGCATTCCCAGGCCGCCGGCGCTCTACGCGGAGCCTAGGTACATCGGATCCCACGCCTTCGTGGGGCGGGCCGCGGAGCTGAAGGCGCTGCGCTCCTGGGCCGCCTCCGGCGAGCCGGATCCGGTCCTGCTGTACGAGGCGATCGGCGGGACCGGCAAGAGCATGCTGACCTGGGAATGGACGGTTCATCACGCGGGCAATGCCGACTTCGGCTGGGCCGGGCGGTTCTGGTATTCCTTCTACGAAAATGGCGCAGTCATGGCCGACTTCGGCCGACGCGCGCTTGCCTACATGACCGGCCAGCCGCTCGACGCCTTCCGCAAGAAAAGACAGCCCGAGCTGAGCAGGCTCCTGCTGCATCAGCTGCAGGCTCGGCCCTGGCTGCTGGTCCTGGACGGACTGGAACGCGTCCTGGTCGCCTACCACAGGTACGACGCGGCGCAGGTGGCCGACGAGGAGGCCGGCCACACGGACGAGATCGGCCACCGCGATCCCTCGGCCGCCATCCGCCCCGAAGACGACGACCTGCTGCGCAGCCTCGCCAGCGCGGCCCCGTCCAAGATCCTGATCACGTCGCGGCTCGTGCCCCGCACCCTGGTCAACCAGGCCGGCCAGCCCATCCCCGGCGTCCGGCACCAGCGCCTGCCCGGGCTGCGCCCGGCCGACGCCGAGGCCCTGCTGCGCGCCGGCGGGGTCCGCGGGGACTCCGAGCTGATCCACGCCTACCTGCGGCGGCACTGCGACTGCCACCCGCTGGTCACCGGCATCGTGGCCGGCCTGGTCAACGGCTACCTGCCCGACCGCGGCCACTTCGACGCCTGGGCGGCCGACCCCGACCATGGCGGAGGGCTCAACCTGGCCGAACTCGACCTCGTCCAGAAGCGCAACCACATCCTCAAGACATCCCTGGACGCCCTGCCTGACAAGGCCCGCCAGCTCCTGGCCACCCTCGCCCTGCTCTCCGAAGCCGTCGACTACGACACTCTGGCCGCGCTGAACCCCCATCTGCCCCCGCAGCCCGAGCCGCCGCCTGAGCCGGAACGGCCGCAGGACAGATGGGACTGGGAATTTCTGTCCGCAGCCAAGCGGCGGACGGCCAGGAAGCAATACGCGGCCGACCGGAAACGATACGCCGGATACGAGCAGGACCTGCAGTCCTGGCGGGATTCCCTAGAGTTCCGGGCCGCAGCAAGGAACCTGGCCCGCACCGTCCAGGACCTGGAGCGCCGCGGCTTGCTGCAGTATGACCCGACACGTGAATCGCTATGATCTGCACCCCGTCGTCCGGGGCGTGGCCTCAGGCACCCTGCCGACCGAAGATCGCGACCGCTTCGGCCAGCGTGCCGTCGATTACTTCTCCCAGCGCCCCGACAACCCCTACGAGCAGGCCGAAACCCTCGACGATGTCCGGAACGGCCTGCAACTCGTCCAGGCCCTGCTCCAAATGTGGCGGACGGAGGACGCCTTCAACGTGTGCCAAGGCGGACTGCTAATGACCTTGCTTTTCAATTTGGAGGCGCCCGCCGAGGTCCTGTCGCTGGTGCGCCCGTTCTTCACAAGAGATTGGACCGCACCAGCAGCCGACCTTAGCGATTATAGTTTCGCCTGGCTCGCAAACGAAGCGGCCCTCGCCTTTCATAAGCTCGGCCAGTATGAGCAGTCCCTCGTCCTGGACGAGGTAGCCCTGAGGATGTGCCTTGACCAGCGAAACTGGAGCAATATGCGAGCCAGCCTGGCCCATACAGCGGTGAATTTCGCCGAGCAGAACCGGCTCGCCAGATATAGCAAATTCATAGTGCTGGGGCTGGAACTCGCTGAATTGATAGATGGTGACGTCCACTTGTTCCGCGCCCGCCTCAGCCGCTTCAAACAGCTTGCTGAGATCGGCCGGTGGGGGGATGCCGAGGTCATATGGCACGAACTCGACGCGATGGGGCGCGACTGGCAACGTGACATTTATCGTCCCGGCGATGCGGAGGAGGAATATGTGCGATCCCAGCTCCGACAGGGGCGGCTGACCGAGGACGTCCTGGCCCAGGCCGAGCGCGTTGCCCGGTCCGGGCGGAACCGAGTCTCGGTGCGCTTCCTGCATGCGCTGCGCGGTGAATGGCATCTCGGGCGGCAGGAGTGGGCGCTCGCTGTGGAAAGCCTGCACGAGGCGGTCCGGATGACCCGCGAGACGGGCGCAAGCGACGCGTGGCCGGAGGCCTGGCTCGCCCTGGCCCGATTCCACCTTGGGCTGCTCCCAGATGCCCGTCAGGAGGCCAACCGCCTGTCCAGCCGCGCCGATCCTTCGCATCTGCCGCTAGCCGAGCTCTGGCACGCGATGGGAGACACCGCGCAGGCGGCCTACCATGCCCTGGCCGCCTACCAGTGGGCCTGGTCCGATGGCGAGCCTTTTGTCCACCGCTATGAGCTGACCCGTGCAACGGGCTTGCTGAAGCTGCTCGGCACCGAGATTCCCCAGCTCCCCGCCTACGATCCCCCCAACGAGCCACAGCTCGCCTTCGAGGACCAGGTCCGGGCCGTCATCCAGGAACTGCGCGCCAAAAGAGCAAGCCGCGACGAACCACGGCAGGACTGACCGCGTTTCGCGGGTGCGTGGCGCACAAGCCCTATTAGGCGGGGCCGGGATGGGTACACCCCCATACCGGCAGCGATAGGCACAATTCGGGCCGCCACGGAAGACTGCTCGACCGAGACTACTAGTAAAACCGCAGGTGGGGCGGGTGGGGCTCGAACCCACGACCGGCGGATTATGAGAAGCCCGGCCCGGCGCTCCGGGCGCACTACCTGCACGGATACCACGGAGCCGTGCCGCCGATGATGCTAATTGCACCGTTTGCACAGATGGCTCGGTCCACGAACCGGTCCACGACCACTGCAGCGAGCGCCTCGCGCCAACGACGGAGCGTTAGCACGCACCGCGCCAGATCCGCCAATCTGGCCGATCAGGCGTGACGAAAAACAGGTTCGATGTGACGGCCATAGAATTGAGCTGGCTAGCGTAATCAGTCGGCTCCAGCACAGGGCTGACCGCCATTGGCGCTGGCCGAGAGCGCGATAGAGTGTTTTCATGGCTGATGACGTGCGCGCTGCTGACGCATCCCGGGATGAGGGACAGTATGGGCTGCCGCGGCACCTAGCTGCACTGGTGGGTGCGCTGAAGGGCCCAGCCGATCTGGGGCGCAATCATGACAAGTACCTGGCTTACCCTGACCGGGACGCGGACAGCGGAGCTGCGTCCGCGTGATCTTGTGCGACACCGGACCGCTGGTCGCAGCTTTCAACGAGGCGGACAGCGATCACGCCCGGTGCGTATCTTTCCTCGCCGCGAACTGGTCCCGCCTGGTAATCCCGTCATTGGCGGTCACCGAGATCTGCCATCTGCTTTCCGATCCGGAGCGGCGCGGGCGTCCCGGACTGGCTGCGGAATTCTGCGCCGCCATAGCTGACGACGAGCTGCGGGTCATCGAGGCGACGCCGCATGATTACCGGCGGATGGCTGAGTTGCTCACCACCTATGCCTCGCTGCGGCTCCAAGCGGTCGATGCCTGCGTCGTCGCCCTTGCCGAACGGCTCGATCTGCATGAAGTCGCCACGCTCGACCGCCGCGACTTCCAGGTAGTCTCACCACGCCACCTGCCCAAGGGGCAACGGCTCACGCTGCTGCCTGATTGAACCTCGGGTTCTTCTGCTGCGTAATGCTCGCGTACGGAAGCCATGTACGCGATGGCCGTCTCCCACCAGCCGAAATCCTGTCATCGTAATCGACAAGGCCGCTTGCCTTACCAAGAGGGCGGACGCGCACGGTGACATCCGCTGATCGCGCCCTCGCACGAGATCCGTCTAATATGGACGGCTGCTTCCTTGCTGTCGCCGGTGAGCAGCCGGGCACCGTAATGGCCGATCTGCGCCGGCCCGCGTCAGCGTTCGGGCGGCAGGGACCGGCCGTAGTTGACGGCCCGGCTGACCCACTGGGTGAGATGCTCATCGGTTTCCAGGTCATCGGAGCTGACACGCAGCCATCCCGGCATTTCCCGGCCGCCCATGATGGCGGGGGTAGCGGTTGTCGTCTCGGTCAGGGTGCCGCAGTCCGCGGGGTCGACACGGATTAGGGCTCCGCCCTTGCCGCTGGCGCTGATGGCCATGTTGCCACCGATCAGGAACGCCAAGCCGCCAAACATCTTCTTCTCGGCCAGCCCCGGCCCGGTGCCGATCAGGAACCGGATCCGGTCAGCGAGTTCGGTGTCGTACGCCATGACGGCCAGCTTAGCCAGCAGGTGCCGGCGTAGCCGGCCGGCCGGGCACCGCAGCGGGGCTGGACTTCTGGCGTTCAGGCAGTCCCGGCGACCCCGATCAGGTTGCCCTCGGGGTCGTGAAGTGGCCGACCACCAGGCCTGCCGGTGCCCGTTCGGGTCCCATCTGGCGCTTGCCGCCCAGGCGCGCGGCTTCGGCCAGGGCCGGCCTCGACATCGGGCACGCCGACGTAGAAGATGACGTGCCCGGGGTAGGGCACCTCCGCCGATGCCGCCCGGGATGCCGGTCCCGTCAGGGGACGTGATGCGGTCAACGAAGCCGTAGTTCGTCGGCTCTGACACCGCTTCCGCGACTGGGGAACCGGTGGCGAACTGCCAGCCGAACAGCTCGCCGAAGTAGTCCCGGAGCTTCTCGGGGTTCTTGTGGCATGTCCCGTTCAGATGCGCCGCCACGACCGCTAGGACAAAGTGACCGGGCGACCGGCATCAGCCTCAGAAAACCAGCCCCGCCATAACCGGATTTTCTGAACGATCTGGCCACGCGTCCGGAAGTCCTCCCACCGCACGGATCACCCGTGTATTAAGCGATCTGGTATTGGTCAGCTATTGCGCGAAGCCGCCGTTGCTAGGCCAGCCTGGGGTAGCCTGCGGATTTTGCGGCGCAGTTGTCCTGGTCTGGGCTACCGTCGTGTGATTCGCCTGGCGTGCCGGCGCGGCGGTCCAGGGCCGGGTTAGCCAGCGGACTGGCCGCGACGATGGCAAAGGACAACATGATGACGCAGGAGCCGGGCGGCCCGGTTTTCATCTGTTACCGCCGTGAGGATGCCGGGTACCCGCCGGGTTGGCTGTTCGATCAGCTGGCCGCCCGTCTCGGCGCTGACCGGGTGTTCAAGGACGTGGACTCGATCGAGCCCGGTGATGACTTCGAGGAAGTGATCACCGGGGCGGTCCAGTCGTGCGCGGTGCTGCTGGCGGTGATCGGCAGCCGGTGGCTCGCGGCCGCCGGGCCGGACGGCTGCCGCATGGATGACCCCGGCGACTTCGTGCGGCTGGAGATCGAGGCGGCGCTGACCCGGGGCGTGCGGGTGATCCCCGTGCTGGTGGACGGCGCGCGGATGCCCCGCCCGGACCAACTTCCGGCCGGCCTGGCCCCGCTTGCCCGCCGCCAGGCTATCGAGCTGAGCCATGCCCGCTTCAGCGCCGATCTCGCGGGCCTGCTGAACGTCATCGACAAAGAGCTCCGCCTGATACAGGCCCTGGAGACGCCATCCGGCGCGCTGCCCACCCCGGGCCGCCCCGCCCGGAAGGGCCCGGCCGTACTGCGGGACGCCGATGCCATGCTCCCGGCGTCGGTCACCTGCTTCCGGGATGATGACGCTGGATTCCGCCGCTGGCGCGAGGACAACCCCGATGGCTTTTTCCTCAACACCGAGCGGAACCCTGGGCCCGGCTACTTGATGCTCCACCGGTCCGGCTGTCCGCACTTCACACGCAGCCCGCTTCACTGGACAAAGGACTACATCAAGTTCTGCGCACCCGACCGGGCAAGCCTGGAAGACTGGGCCAGCACCCTCGGAGACGTCAGGCACTGCCGCACCTGCTTCCGCAGACCCGCCACCGGCAGCAAGCGATGCCACCCGCGGCTAGCGGGCACAGAACTACCGGCACAGCCCGTCCGCCGAGCACAGCCGCAATCCGCCGATCTGAGCGGTTGTTGCTACTCCCTCGGCCGCGTGCGCTGGCGGTGCAGATCAGGGAGATCTGCGCTGGCTCCTTACTCAGCCAGCGGCAGGTGCTTCACGAATAGGCGTTCCGCCAGCATTTCAACGACGCTCGAAATTCGAGCGTCGTTGACATCTAGTCCTTCTCTCGCCGTACGGCTGGGCACGCCTGGACCCGCTCGACAACTGCTATATGTGACCGGACGGATTGGTGGCACGATAAATCGCTCCGCCGATATCGGTCCACAGCCGTTCCCGGCCGATCCTTGAGGTCACAGGTGGGGCGGGTGGGGCTCGAACCCACGACCGGCGGATTATGAGAACTACGGCCCGGTGCATCATACGCACCACCTGCACGGATACCACGGAGCCGTGCCGCCGATGGCCCTGATTGCACCATTTGCACGGGCGACTCGGTCCACGAACCGGTCCACAGCAAAGCGCCGGCATCCTCCCGTCCTGCTACTGTGCGTAACGTCGCCAGGAGCGCCCAGGGCCCACGGCCGTGCGTGCGAATTGCCAGACTCCGCCTCGAGGCGTGGCACGGTTTATTCTGTTGCTGGACGTGAGAGGATTCGGGCTAGATGACTGCTGAGTACCCACAGGGTGACGAGCCGATGATTCCCATGCCCGCGCTGTCGCTGCCCGCTCTGCGCCAGGCGGTCGCCACGGTCGCGCCGTCCCGGCTGCCAGAGTTCTTCCAGGAAATCCAGGACGTCTTCACCCAGGCTGGCGACGAGGACAGCGTCTTCCCCATCCGCCACTTCTACCAGCGCTGGGGCGCCGCCATCGCCATCGAGCGGCGGCCCTCGGTCGCCGCCCGACTCCACGCCGCCGAACGAGCCCTCGCCGATCCCGACCCGGCTGTCCGGGACCAGGCAGTCCGGGAAGCTGCCGCGATCGTCCAGGCGGCCTACCGCGAGGTCGCGGGTGGCTGACTGGCGCTGGGAACCCGTCACCGATGACCTGCTCGACAGGCTGCCACCTGCCGCCCTGGCAGCGGTCCGTCAGGTAGCGCTCGACGAAATCCGCAGCGCTGCGACCTGACCTATCGTCAGCTGTAGACGCCCGGGGCGATGAGTGACCAGCTCTGCCGCCAGTCGGTGTGGCGGTTGAGCAATGTCATCGCCCCGGTCGGGGTGCTCCGCTGGTATTCGCCGACGCCCGCGGAGGCATCGTAGAACAAGAACTCCGTGAATGCCGTAGCGTAAATTTGCGACCAGTTGCTGCCCACCATCTGCGTGCTCAGCGACAGCAAGCTGCCTTCGCCGTCGGTGGTGAAGAACTGAACCTCGCCCGCGCTGGGCCGGTAAAACATGAGGTCCATGAACTGACCGCCGGTGATATTGCAGGTCAGCCCGAAGGTCCAGTCCTGTGGGAGATTCGCGGTGCTCCCCGCCAGCGAGATGCCGCCGTCGACATCGGTCGTATAGATCTCGACAAGGCCCGCCGAGGCGTCGTAGAAGAGCAGGTCCGGGGACCCGTTGCGGGTAAAGCACCCAGCGAGGATCACCGTCCAGCTACGGCGCCAGTCGGTGTGGGTCGCCAGCAACGCGGCGAGCCGCCCGTGGCCGTCGGTAGTGTAGAACTCGCCGGTGCCTCCCGCCCGGTCATAGAACAGCAGGCCATCGAACCTGCTCGCACCGAACCTGGCTGGGATTATCATGTCCCAGCTGGTACGCCAGCCGGTGTCCGTGTTGAGCAGACTGATGCCCCCGTGGCCGTCCGTCGAGTAGAACTCACCCGTACCACCCGCCGCATCGTAGAAAAGCAAATCGTTGAAGGATCGTCCCGAGAAATTACCTGGCAGAATCAGCGACCAGGAGCCCCGCCAGCCTGTGTCACTATTGAGTAGCGAAATTTCTCCCGCGATATCGGTGGAGTAGAACTCACCCGTTCCCGCGCCCGGATCGTAAAACAGCAAATCCCGGTGGATGGGGAAGGGATTGTCGGTGCTCAGCGGCGTAGCCGTCCCGGCCGCGAACCTCCGGTCGATCAGGGCCTTGAACGGCGCGAACGCGTCGGCCCGGAGGGTCAAGCCTTGATACGTCTGGGCTAGGGTTGACCCGCCGACCAGCGTGACCTGTTCGAAGCTGTAGCCGAGCTGGAACTTCAGGTAGTGGATGAACAGCGTGGCACAGCCGATCGAGACGAAGTGCTGGTCGGTGCCTTCGGTGTTCGAAACCCAGTCTGGACGGTTGCTGGTCAGCCACGAGGGCCCGGACGCGAATCCGTTGAGCTCATGCGGATACCGGTGCGTTGCCAGGACCCGTGACAGGCCCTCCCCGTTGCTGGCCCCGCAGTCCCATCCCGCGCCCTGGTTGTCCATGAAGACCTCGTCCGCTTCGGAGACCACAAGCATCCGGAGGAGATCTGGGTCGTCGCCCGAGAACGCGTCGCAATTCAGCACGGTACCGCTGCAGCCGCTGTGGCTAGCTCCGCTGTTTCCCGACTGCACATCGATATCGAAAGGCAGCCCGGACGGCGTGAGCCCGCCGAAGTAACTCCGTAGCGCTTCGTAGTCGGCCTCGCAGGTGGCGAGCACCGCGGTTGAGAGCGTGTTGCCTCGCGTGGTGTAGATCTCGCCGGTTCCACCAGCGCGGTCGTAGAAGAGCAGGTCCTGGCCTTTTCCTTGGGTGAAATTCGCGGGCGCGATGATCGCCCAGCTTGACCGCCAGTTGTCGGCGCTGTGCAACAGCGAGATGTTGCCCCCACTATCGGTGGAATAGAATTCCCCGACGCCTGCGCTGGGGTCGTAGAATATCAGGTCGGACGACTTCCCGCCGCTGATATTGCACGGCTTGACGATCGACCAGCTAGTCCGCCAGTCGGTGTGGCTCGCCACCAGCGCGGCGAGGTGCCCGTGGCCGTCGGTGGTGTAGATCTCACCAGTCCCTCCGGCCGCGTCGTAGAACAGCAGGTCGTCGTATCTCCCGCCGGTGATATTGCAGGCGGCGATCACCGACCAGCTAGTGCGCCAGCCCGCGTTGGTCGCGACCAGGTTCATGCCGCCATGTCCGTCGGTGCTGTAGATCTCGCCGACGCCAGCGCTGGGGTCGTAGAACAGCAGGTCGTTGTATGTCCCGCCGGTCAGGTTGCACGGGATGATGATCGACCAGCTGGTGCGCCAGCCCGAATTCGACATGACCAGCGCTGCGAGGTGCCCGTGCCCGTCGGTGCTGTAGAACTCGCCGGTCCCCCCGCCCGCGTCGTAGAACAGCAGGTCGTTGTATGTCCCGCCGGTCAGGTTGCACGGGATGATGATCGACCAGCTGGTGCGCCAGCCCGTGTCGCTCGCCAGCAGGCTCAGGTTGCCGCCTTCGGTGGTGTAGAACTCGCCGAGTCCGGCGGACGGATCGTAGAACAGAAGATCAGTGAACTGTCGCCCAGAGAAGTTGCCTGGCGCAATGATCGACCAACTAGTGCGCCAGCCCGGGTCGCTCGTCAGGAGGCAGATGTCACCCGGGCTGTGGATGAGCAGGCCACTGGAGTAGAGCGTGGTGAAGTGGGTGGTGCGCCCCTGATAGACGAAGATGTCGGCAGCGGGCCGAGTGAAGCCAGAAAGGGCTGCCTCGGAGTGCGCGAGTACCCGCAAGCCGGGAGCTGTAGATGCTTCCTCAGTCATGGTGACACCATGTCCTCTCTCGACTGCGACCGCTTCGCTGACCAGGATGCGGACAGCGGCCGAGTGACCCATCACAGTGGCCCTTCATCTTCGCTCCGATCTCGACCCCGGGTATCGTGCTTGCTGCGCGCACGGCACGCCTGGTCCGTCCCCAGTCCCGGCCCTTAAGGTTCTACTGGAACCAGTACGGCACCAGCACCCGGCGCGGCGAGCGGGGCGCGGCCAGCAGCCACTGACGTCATGCACATGCCTCGGCATACAGCCGATCGGCCTCCTTGAACGCTATGCCGGCCTGGAGATACGCGTAGTTAGCCGCCTCGTAGTCATCGGCGTCTATAAAGACGTCTTCCGAAGCCACCCAGTTATCGCCTTCATTCTCAGCCGCCTGGGCCTGCGCGAGCAGCATTGTGTTGGTGGTGCAGTTCTGGATGGCGTGCGCCGGGGTGGCCGTAAACGCGAGAGCGCCGACCACCAAGGCGAACGGGACCGCAACCGCGGCCAGCTTACGCATGCCGGGAACCCTCATGACCAACCTCCAGCTCGCGACGGGGTGTCCTTTATAAGGCTGGGCAGCCGAACCGCTAAGTAGCCTAATTCAGCCTGAACATAAACGCAAGTAATGGAACGGAAATTGCGTTCATGGAACGCCATGGAACGGACTGGAACGCCTTATTGCGCGCTATTAAAATCGACCGTTTCCTGCCTGCTGCTGCTGCTGATGCTGGTGGCGCTATGACCATTCAGCCAGTCATCCCCGGTAAGAGTCATGGTTGCGCCGCACCGGGCGCTCAGCCCGCCCGTTATCACCCGGCGGCACGGAGCAGTTAGTGGTGGCGATGGCCGTACTGTGCGTAACATCGCAAAGAGCGTCGGGCTTACGTCCGCGGCGAACGGCGACACAGTCTGCCGCGCCTCGATACGCGTATCGAGTGTGACGCAGCTGATGCGCCTAACATGAGAGGTAGGCAGCGCTTAGGAGAGTGGTACCAGTGAGCACATCAAGCGCAGACAGTGATGCGGACAAGGCGGCGGCCCATCCAGGCCTGTCGGTCACGCAGTTGCTTGCCGCAAAGGGTACTCGGCCGATCCGTTCTCTCGATGAGCTTGCCGCAGATACCTTCGAGTCCGATGAGGAGTTGGAGGAGTTCCTGGCCTTCACCTACGCCGAGCGTCACCGCGACTTGGCCTGATCCTCAGCCGTGGACCCAGCCGTCTTGGACACCGATGTCGCCTCTCTGCTGCATAGGGGCACGCTCGCCGGGCCGCTTGCTACACGCCTGATCGGCCGCGAGCCGCTGATCACTTTCGTTACCTTCGGAGAGCTGGCCAAGTGGGCGGAGATCCGCAACTGGGGCCAGCGTCGCCGCGAGGAACTCACCAGCTGGCTGTCCCACATTGCGGTACTGCCCGGCGACGAGGCAGTAGCCGCCACCTGGGGCCGACTGTCCGCAGCAGCCGTCCAGCGTGGACGACCACGGCCGGTCAACGACATGTGGGTCGCGGCCTGCTGCCTCACCCATGGCATTCCGCTCGCCACCTTGAACCTCAAGGACTACGAGGACTACGAGGACTACGAGGACTACGAGGACTACGAGGACTACGACCGGTACCACGGCTTGCGCATCCTTGGCCGGGAGTAGCCGGAACTCGGCGTAGCCGGGAGAGTTCCGGGACTGAGCATCAGGCGGCCGGCGGGCAACAGTTGCGGATCTGGAGGAACGAGGATGCGCATCGCTGACAGGTGGCGGATCACGGAGGCAGAGCTGTGGGACTGCGACGCCCTGAACCTCGTGGCACCCGCGTTCATCGAGTTCGCCCAGGACGGGTCGGGCAGCTTCGGCTTCATCGCCGTCCAGGGAGAGATGGACTGCCATGAGATGGAGCGGGACGGGCGGGCGGGTGTGGAGTTCTCCTGGGAGGGCAACGATGAGTGCGATCCGGCCAGCGGACGCGGTTGGGCTGTGCTCGAGAAGGACGGCTCGCTGTGCGGGCGCATCTTCTTCCACCTTGGCGACGACTCAGGCTTCACGGCGGTCCGCGAGGCGACCGAAGGCCGCTTCTGAGCGTCCTTCATCTGGCGGGCTGGTGGTACGGGTGAGCCAGCTGCAGGCCGCTGATCTGCGTGACCTGCGGCTTGCTAGCCGGCCGACATGTGGTGGAGGCAAGGGTGGCTCGTACTCACCTGGCGATCACGGTGGAGCTGGTGCACGGCGTACACACCGGGGATTTGTGGCCCAGGCCAGGCCGGGTGCCGATCGCCGCCCGCACCGCGACGTTCGAACAGCTCGGCAAGGCGACCGACGACGCGTTCGCCCGCTGGGACCACAACCACCTGCACGAGTTCACCCTGGCTGACGGAACCGTGATCATCCCGGTCCGCTGGTGGGACGGCGAGGAACCCGACGGATCGCTGGACGGCACCAAGGCCAGGCCGGGCAGGCTGCGGCCGGGCGAGCAGTTCGCCTATACCTTCGACCTGGGCGACAACTGGCAGCACCTGCGCACCGTCGCCTTGCATCGAGCCGACCCGCTGGAAACGCTCGGGATCATCCGGTCGGGCCGCTGCCGTGCTGGGGCTGGGGCGACATCCCCCGACCAGTATGGCCGCCGCTGGGACGGCGACGACGGCAGCAGCCCCATGCCCAAGGCCCCTAACGGGCTGGCTGACCTCCCGCCAATCCTGCCCGGGTGGGGACCCCGGCGGACGCGGCCGGCCGCGTCACCTGCTGACGGCAGCACGATCCGCTACCGCGACCTGATTACCCTAGACAGCAGGCCCGGCGAGCCTGAGGCATGACCCGGTCCACTAGGTCAGGAGGGAGGGAGGCCCTTGCGGACGTAGTAACCGGCGCCGGCCAGCCAGGCCCGGGCCCGGCCACGCTGACGCTCCGCGGAAAATGCATACCACCGATCCAGTTCTCCGGGCCAGCGCCCTAGGACGTCCTTGAACCGCCGGAATGCTCCTCGCCCGGAAATGGCGATCTCCAGCCGGTCGGCGCGCCCTGGGTCACGCACGGTCCCGATGAACCGCTCCATGTCCCGGCAGCCGTCGCGCGAACCCTCGCAGTGCACCCACAGCCACTTATCAGGATCGTCCGATTCGTCCTCATCCTCTTGCCCGATCTCCCACGCGTAATCGACGGCTGGTGCCGGCCAGACCTCACCAGTCGTCAGGTCGACGCGTCCGCCGCCGTACATCGGATCGCCTTCAAGGATGCCGGCCAGCTCATCCAGATCCACTCGTAGAGGGCGCAGATCCGGCATCGCGGTGCTTCCCAGCAACGCGTCAAACTGATCGGCCAGGACGTCGTCGCCCTCCCAGCCCCGTTCCTGGAGCGCAGCGATCATGAGGCGTGCCGCCTCAACAGCACCATCCGCGTGCTGCTCGAGCGCGGCCAGCACCCAGTCACCGAAGAATTGCAGGCCATTCTCCGGCGCAGCCGGACCCGTCATCTCTATGACGGCCGTGCCGTCCTCCGCCGGGACCTTGACCCGCAGCGAGATGCGCGTTTCGTCGGTACTCAACTCTTCTTCCAGATTCGCAGCACGCGTTACCGCTGGTACCCACGGAGCCTGCCGCGCAGCGCCGAGTCCGGGTCTTCACGACCACCTCGCGGCTGCGGCTGGCTCATGGCCGCTGAATTGCTCGCTGTCAGCATCTTGGGGTCACAAATGAACGCATTACAGTCTGCGGCATGCCACGATCGTAATGGCTGAGCGCCACTGGAGCACCCGGCGAGATCGCCGCTCGCGGGGAACAGCGCGCATGCTGTGAGATGTCTGCACGCACTGCATAGACGGGCGGGAAGACTTTATCGGGCAGCAGATCCAAAGCGCGCTCGACTCCGGATCTCAGACCCGATTCCGCGAATAGAGCGGTGAGCTGATCGCTGCTGCTGTAATGATCTTGGTGTGCAGGATTCCTGGTATCGGGCATGCTGACAGCCCGGGAGCCGACGCCGGGTTCGCGATTTGCGTGCCTTTCTGCAGGTCGGGGCTGGCAGGCCGTGGCCAAGGACGGGAGCCGAGGCTCAGGAGGCCAGGTCAGGCAGGGGCGGGCAGTTCCCGCAGCCGGGCCAGGATCTCGGGGAGCAGGCTGTGGCCGGGCGGGAGCCGCAGGGTCAGGTGCCGGGCGTGGAGGATGAGCCGGCCGGGGACGGCGATGAGCCGCCGGCGCAGGGTGGCGATCATGGCCTTGCCGCCGCGGACGCCGTGGCCGTGAACGATGTCCTGGCCGGCGGTGAGGGCGGTGAGCTGGTGCAGCCAGGCGGCGATGCTGGCGGCGAGCAGCGCCCCCCACATCCAGGCGGTGTTGACCTGGGCATATCCGCTGGGCAGGTGCCGCAGCGCGGCGCCGAGCTTGCTGTCGCGGAAGATGTTCTCGATCGTGGTGCGGTGCCGGTACCAGTGCTCGGCGGCGGCGGCCTTGTCCGGCGCAGTCACGTCCAGGTTGGTCAGGATGAAGGAGTAGGCGTAGATCGCGCCGGCCTCGGCGAGCTCCGGGATGGGCAGGGCGCGCTGGTCCGGGTGCAGGGTGCGGCGGCGCCGGGACCGCGGGTCGGCGGAGACCTGGCCGGGGTCCAGCAGGACCCGGCGGACCAGCAGCCGGGTGTCCGCGGGCCACCAGTCCGGGCAGTACTCAGCGACCGCGACCTGGGCATTTTCCATCTCGATCGCGTCGTGCCAGTCCTCCTCGGCGATGCCGGCCAGCAGCCGCCATAGCGGCGCGATCCGCTTGGCGCCGATCGCGAAGGCGATGCGCTCGTCGTGGGCGGCGCGGGCCAGCTGCCCGGCGAAGTAGCCGGCATCGGCGCGCATCGCCACCCGCCCGGCCCGGACCGCCGCGGGCAGGCAGCCCAGCGCCCGGCGCAGCAGCCCCGGCGCGGTCGCGCGCGGATCATCGCTGCCATCGCCCAGGTCAGCGGCCAGCACGATCTCGGTCTCCGCCCAGGCCGCCACGTGCGGCCGCCCGACCCGCTGCCCCTGATGGTTATAAGCCACACCGCGCTTCTTGCGGCCGTAGACCTCCACATCGGTGGTATCCAGGTCGATCGTGACCGGCCCGGCGGCCAGCGCCGCCGCCCGCTCCGCGGGCACCAAGTCCAGCATCCGCCCGGTCACCGCTGCCAGGCCATGCTCGACCGCCTCCCACTGAGCGGGAGTGATCCGCCGGGCCAGCCCGGCCGCAGTCGTGGACGCCAGGCCCGGCACCGGCGTGAGCAGCTGGCCCGCCACGTCGGCGCGCTGGCGGTCCAGCCCGGTCAGGAAATCCTCCCCGGCCAGCTGCGCCGCCGCGATCCCGGCCAGCAGCTCCCCAGCGCTAAACCCGCGATCCCGCTGCTTGATGGGGCCGACCGCGGCATCCACCGCTTCGATCACGCCGAGCCGGCCGCACAACTCGCTGATCGCGGCCAGCCCGCGTTCGCGGTCAGCGC
>Ga0302184_10000525_pt1 | contig 25084 bp, 22 predicted proteins | sample I_Palsa_N3_3_FD_200233 | JGI IMG/M metagenome (GOLD analysis project Ga0302184, IMG submission 200233) | Peat permafrost microbial communities from Stordalen Mire near Abisko, Sweden - I_Palsa_N3_3 | ecosystem: Environmental > Terrestrial > Soil > Palsa > Peat permafrost | place: Sweden...
GGGGGCCGACGACGCCGGCGGGGACCGGTCCGCGGTGGCTGATCAAGGCCGACGCGACCGCTAATCTCGACGACGGAACCGGCGGCTACATCGTCCGGCACCCGACGGGTCTCTGAGAAACCCACCGTCCACCCCCAACCGCCAGTCGGACTCAAGCCGCTCCTGCCCGGAGTGACGTAGGATCCACGGTGGCATGTCGGCACTCTCGGACCTCTACACGCTCCCGCAGGAGTACATCGACTTTCGGGATACGATCCGGGAGATCGCGCAGGACCGGATCGCGCCGCGGGCGGCGGCGATCGATGAGCAGGCGGAGTATCCGCACGACCTCCGCAAGCTCCTGGCCGAGCAGGACATCCTCGGCCTGCCGTTCGAGCTCGAGCACGGCGGCACCGGCACCGGCACGCTGATGCTCAACATGGCGATCGAGGAGATCGCCAAGGCGTGCGCGTCGACCGCGCTGATCCTGATGATCCAGGAGCTCGGGACGCTGCCGATCAAACTGTTCGGCTCGCGTGAGCTCCAGGACCGGTTCCTGCCGCGCTGCGCGACCGGCGAGTGGTCCCCGGCGTTCGCGCTGTCAGAGCCCGAGGCGGGCTCGGATCCTGGCGGCATGATCACGGGCGCCGTCCGTGACGGCGACGAGTGGGTGATCGACGGCACCAAGAACTGGATCACGAACCTCGGCGTCGCCGACTTCTACTCGGTGTTCGCCGTCACCGACCGGGATGTCGGTCATTCCCGCGGGATCACCGCGTTCGTGGTCGAGGCCGACCGCCCGGGGTTCAGCGTCGGCAAGCTTGAGCACAAGATGGGGATCCGAGGCTCACCCACCGGTCAGCCGATCTTCGACTCGGTCCGGATCCCGGACGCCAACCGGATCGGCGAGGTCGGTGAGGGCTTCAAGGTGGCGATGGGCACGCTCGACATCTCCCGTCTGGGGGCGGCCGCGCAGGCGCTCGGAATCGCCCAGGGCGCGACCGACTACGCCGCCGCCTACGCCCGTGAGCGCCGCCAATTCGGCAAGCCGATCAACTCGTTTCAGGCGATCCAGTTCAAGCTCGCCGACATGGAGACGCAGTGTGCGGCCGCGCGTGAGCTGCTGTACCAGGCGTGCGCGAAGGTCGACCGCCGCGACCGTGAGATCGGCAAATACACGGCGATGGCGAAGCTGTTCTGCTCCGACACGGCGATGAACGTCACGGTCGAGGCGGTGCAGGTGCTTGGTGGTTATGGCTACGTCAAGGAGTATCCGGTCGAGCGGATGATGCGAGACGCCAAGATCACCCAGATCTACGAGGGCACCAACGAGATCCAGCGTCTCGTGATCGCCCGGACGTTGCGTTAGGCGATGATGCAGGGTTCTGAGCCGACACTGCGTCGTGTGCTGCTGTCGGCCGCCGCCGCGCTCGTGGTCGTGCTCGGCGCGATCACGCTCGTCGTCGGGTTCAGCGACTCGGTCCCCCTGCGGATGCTGCAGGGCCTGGCCGTGTTCGCGGCCGGCGCCGTGATCGTCGGCGGCGCCGTGATCCTGACGCTGCTGCACTTCGCCGGTTGGCGCGAACCTGAATCGGAGGAGGAGTTCGAGCTGATCGTGCAGCGCGCCGAGCGGCTCGCCGCGGCCGGATCATGGGGCGACGCCGACGACGAACGGATCGCTGGACCCGACGCGTACGACGACGAGGACGAGTACGCGCTGTCGTCCGACGAGGACTTCCGTGCGCTCGTGCGCTCGGCGATCGACGACCTGCCGCTGGAGTTTCACCGCGCGCTCGAGCACGTCGCGATCGTCGTCACCGACGGCGGTCGTGAGCATGGCGCCTACGGGCTCTACGAGGGGGACACGATTGCGCGGGACTACTTCCATGACCGGATCCTGATCTTCGAGGACACCCTGACCCGGGACTTTGGCCACGACCCGGACCTGCTGCGCGCACAAGTCAGCCGGACCGTGCGTCACGAGCTTGCCCACCATCTCGGCTGGGGCGAGCGCGGCGTCCGAGGCCTCGGCCTCTAACGACCACTGGCCGACCCGGAGGCTGTGATGCCCGAAGCTGTGATCGTCGACGCGATCCGCACGCCGATCGGGCGCGCGGGAAAGGGCTCGCTGCGCGGGATGCGGGCCGACGAGCTGGCCGCGATCCCGATCCGGGCCCTGATCGAGCGCAACCCCGGCGTCGACTTCGGGCAGACCACGGACGTGCTGATGGGTGCGGCGTACGGCGTCGGCGAGCAGGGCTCCAACGTCGGCCGCGTCGCGGCGCTGCTGGCGGGGCTTGACCATCACGTTCCGGCCTGCACGGTCAATCGCTTCTGCGCGTCGTCGCTGATGACGATCCGGATGGCGTCGCACGCGATCCGCGCCGGCGAGGGAGAGCAGTACATCGCCGCCGGCGTCGAGGCCGTGTCGCGGGCGGGGCTCGCGGGGGCGATGAAGGACACCAGGAACCCGCGGCTCAACGGCTCCGAGGGCTCGCTGTACGACGTCTACATCCCGATGGGGATGACCGCCGAGAACGTCGCCGAGCGCTGCGGGGTCACCCGTGAGCAGCAGGACGAGTGGGGGGTGATCTCCCAGAACCGGGCGGTGGCCGCGCGTGACGACGGCCACTTCGACGCCGAGATCGTGCCGGTGACCGTGCCCGCGTGGACCGAGCCCGGCGCCGACGGCGCCTCGGTCGAGGTGGCCGAGACCGTCGTCTCCCGCGACGACGGCCCGCGGCCGGGGACGACGATGGAGGGCCTGGCCAAGCTCAAGCCCGCGTTCAAGCCCGATGGCACCGTGACCGCCGGCAACGCGTGCCCGCTGAACGACGGCGCCGCCGCGGTGCTGGTGATGTCAGACGTTCGGGCATCGCAGCTGGGGCTCGAGCCACTGGCGCGGATCATCGGCTCGACCGTCGCCGCGATCCGGCCGGAGATCATGGGCCTGGGGCCGATCCCGGCGATCCGGGCGCTGCTCGAGCAGACGGGCTTCAAGATCGAGGACGCCGACATCGTCGAGATCAACGAGGCGTTCGCCGCCCAGATCGTGCCGTGCCGTGACGAGCTCGGGATCTCCACCGAGCAGCTGAATCCGTTCGGCGGCGCGATCGCGCTCGGCCATCCGTTCGGGATGACCGGCGCGCGGATCATGACGACGTTGATCAACGGCCTGCGGGCGCGTGGCGGCCGGTACGGGATCGAGTCGATGTGCGTCGCCGGCGGGATGGGCCAGGCGATGCTGATCGAGCTGCTCTGAGCGGCTCACGAGCCCAGGAACGCGGTCAGCGCAGCGCCGAAGCGCCGGTCTGAGAGCGCGGTGATGTGGCCGCGGCGGTTGAGCACGATCAGCTCGGCGCCGGGGATCAGGCGGACGGTCTCTTCGAGCAGCGCCGGCGGGTAGAACCGGTCCGCGGCGCCGGCGACGATCAGCGTGCGAGCGGCGATCTGCCGTGCGCAGCGGGCGAGGTCGAACGTGTCCTCGGCCTCGATCGTCGTCGCCAGATCGTCGAGGTCGTGGTCGGCCTGCAACAACCGTGGCGCAGCGAGCAGCGCGGCGATCCCGGCGACCGTGCGCCCCCGCCACGGCGGCACGAGGTCGGCTGTCATGACCGCCATTGCACGGCGCGGCGCGCCCGCCCGGATCCGTGCCGCGACGCGGCGCTGCATCAGCTTGGTCGGCCCCTCGAGCCGGCAGCCGGTGCTGGCGAGCACGAGGCGGCCGACGACGTCAGGATGGTCGGCGGCCAGCTGCTGAGCGATCGAGCCGCCGGTCGAGATCCCGATCACGTCCGCGCGGCCGCCGAGGCCGCCACGGATCGCGTCGGCATGCTCGCGCGCGATCTGCGCGAAGCTGATCCCGCGGGGGAGGTTCGGCCGTCGGTTGACGACCGTCACCCGGTGCTCGGGCGCGAGCACCTCGAACGGCGCGATCGTTCCCCGCAGGAGCACGTCGCCGTGCACGCCGGTGGTCGGCGACAGCCCGGCGATCACGAGCACCGGCGGGCCGTCGCCGATCGACGCACACGGCAGCAGGCCGATCTGCGATCGCTCGAAGGTCACCTCGTTCCGTCGCCCCCTCACGCGAGTACGCGAGCGACCACTTAGCGCGGCGGCATCCGCAGCGCGCCGTCGAGCCGGATGACCGCGCCGTTGAGCATCTCGTTGGAGACGATCTGCAGCGCGAGGTCCGCGTACTCGTGGGGCCGGCCGAGCCGGGGCGGGAACGGGACGGCCTGGCCGAGCGCCTCGCGCGCAGCCTCGGGCAGCAGCCCCAGCAGCGGCGTGTCGAACGTCCCGGGCGCGATCGTGCAGACGCGGATCCCGGAGGCCGCCAGATCACGCGCCGCCGGCAGCGTCATCCCGACGATCCCGCCCTTGGACGCCGAGTAGGCGATCTGGCCGATCTGACCGTCGTAGGCGGCGATCGAGGCCGTGTTGACGATCACGCCGCGCTCGCCCGAGGGCAGCGCCTCGACGGCCATCATCGCGCTCGCGGCGAGCCGGATCACGTTGAAGGTGCCGACCAGGTTGACCGCGACCACCTTCTCGAAGGCCGCCTGATCGTGCGGGCCGTTACGCCCGGCGACCCGCTGGGCCCAGCCGATCCCCGCGCAGCAGACGGCGATCCGCAGGCCGCCCGGTTGCGCGGCGGCGACGTCGACCGCAGCCCGCACCGAGTCGCCGTCGGTGACGTCGGTCCGGCAGAAGCCGGAACGGTCGCCGAGCTCGGCCGTGAGCGCCGCGCCACGCTCGGAGTCGAGATCGGCGATCGTGGTCGACGCGCCTGCCGCGTGCAGGGCGCGGACGGTGGCTTCGCCGAGGCCGGACGCGCCGCCGGCGACGAGTGCGCTGGTGCCGTCGATCCGCATCGCGCGAACCCTACAGACGGGCTGCGCTACGCGTCTGCGGCGATCCGCACCCCCGCGAAGATCTGGCGTCGCTGGGGATAGTCCCAGTTGCGGAAGGTGGGGGTGGCGACGCGCGCTCGGGTCGCCCACGAGCCGCCTCGGAGCACGCGGTAGTCGCCGCCGAAGAACACCTCGGAGTATTCGCGGTAGGGGTCGGCGACGAAGCCCGGATAGCCGTCGAAGCGGCTGCTGGTCCACTCCCAGACGTCGCCGAGCATCCCGAGGCATCCGCTCGGCGCGGCGCCGACGACGAATTGCCCGGCCGCCGCCGTTCCACCCGAGAGCTGGTCGAGGTTGGCATGGACGCCAGGCACCGGCGCCTCGTCGCCCCACGGATAGCGCAGCGCGACACCGCGCCGCTGGTCCCATGTCGCCGCCCGCTCCCACTCGGCCTCGGTTGGCAGCCGGACCCCGTGAGCGCGCGCGAACGCATCGGCCTCGAACCACGAGACGTGGACGACCGGAAGGTCTGAGGCGAGCGGCGCCAGCCTCCCCAGACGCCACTGCGACCGCAGGTCGGCCGTCCAGCCCTGAGGGCGCGTGATGTCGTGCGCCTGCTTGAACGCCCAGCCCTCATCTGACCACCACTCGCGTCGCGCGTAGCCGCCACCCTCGACGAACGCCAACCACATCGCATTCGTGATCGGCGTGCGTCCGATCCGGTAGTCACGAACGGTGGTGCGGTGGCGTGGTCGCTCGTTGTCATACGCGAAACGGTCGTTGCCGGCGCCGATCGCGAACTCTCCACCCTCGACCTCGACGAGCTCCAGCCCCGTGTGCGGACCCGGGTCCGAGGCGGGCGGGGGGCCGGGCTCGAAGCCCTGCAGCCGGGCGAGCTCAAGCGTCTGCAGCATCGTCTCGGTGTGCTGATGCTCGTGGCGGATGATCAGCTCGGGGATCCGCCCATCGCCCACCCCGTCGCGCTCCAGCACCGCGACAGCGCGCTCGCGGACGGCGTTGAGGTAGGCGCGCGCCTCGGCAGGTCCCAGGAACGGCAGCTCGCCGCGCCCCGCTCGCGGCGTCTCGAACGCGTCGTAGACATCGGCCAGGTCGCCTCGGAGCATCGGTTCGCCGCCGATGCGATGCACGAGCCACAGGTCCTCGAACGCGGCAATGTGCCCGAGGTCCCAGACGAGCGGGCTCATCAGCGTCGAGTGGACGTGCTCGAGGTCCTCGTCGCCGACGCCGGCGACGAGCGTCAATGTCCGCTCACGCGCCTCGGTTAGAGCCTCGATCGCGTCGATGGGGGTCAGAGTTCGGGGCATGTATATAAGTAATTCAATCGAATTAGTGTAGGAACCGCGTGACGTGATCCTGCTCTGCTTACCGTTCGCTCAGCCGCCAAACCCGTAGCGTAGGAACAGCGACCCGTCCTGCTCGAGCAGCCACCGCAATGAGACCGCGAGCGGGTCCTGCAGGGTCAGGCCGGAGACGATCGTCGGGCCGGCGCCACCCGCCAGCTTGCCCGCGAATGTCAGGAACAACTCGTCGATCGCACTATCTCCGATCAACTGGGCCAGCACCGTTGGGCCTCCCTCGCAGAGGACCAGGCCCGCCTGCAGACGGACGCGGAGATCGTGCAGCGCCGCGGCGATCGAGAGTCGGGCGGGGTCGACGGTGATGACCTCCACCGCCGCGGCGACCTCGCCAAGCTCGACCTCAGCACCGGAGTAGATGACCATACGCGCATCGGGATCGGCCAACAGCGGGATCTCAGGAGGGATGTGGCCGCTGCGGGTGACCGTGCACAGCAACGGCTGGGGCGCCAGTCCGCTGCGCTCACGCGCCGCCTGCACGTCGGCGTCGCGGACCAACCGACCGTAGTGCTCGGCCGCCAGCGTGCCGGTGCCCGCCAACACCACGTCGCAGACCGAACGCAGCGCTCGGAAGACCTGCTTGTCACCGTCGTCGCCGAGCGCCGACGAGCGGCCGTCGAAGCTGGCGCGGCCATCGACGGACTCGATCAGGTTCGCGACGGTGTAGGGGCGATCAGCGGTGGCCTGGTCGCCCAGCCTGAGGCCGGCGATCAGCTCCGAGACGTCGAGCGGTCCGGGGTCGGGTTCTGGCAGGAGTCGTCGCACGCTGTCTGAAGGGTAGGCTGGCCTGCCCTGGATCTGAGACTGGAGGCCCATGAGCACCGGCAGCACGCGCCCCGAACGAAACCTGGCACTGGAGCTGGTCCGCGTGACCGAGTCGGCGGCCCTGTCGTGCGCGCGCATGATCGGCCGCGGCGACAAGGAGGGCGCCGACCAGGCCGCCGTCGACGGGATGCGCGGGATGCTCGACTCGGTTGCGATGGAGGGGATCGTCGTGATCGGGGAAGGGGAGAAGGACGAAGCGCCGATGCTCTACAACGGCGAGCAGATCGGCGACGGTACGGCGCCGCAGGTCGACATCGCGGTTGACCCGCTGGAGGGGACGCGGCTCTGTGCCCTGGGAATGCCGAATGCGATCGCCGTGATCGCGCTGTCGGAGCGCGGCACGATGTTCGACCCCGGGCCCTGCGTCTACATGGAGAAGATCGCCGGCGGCCGCGAGATCGCCGACCTGCTCGATCTCGACCGTCCGCTGGCCGACACGCTGCACCTGGTCGCCGAGCGCAAGGGCACCGACATCCGCGACGTGATGGTCGTGATGCTCGACCGCGACCGTCATGCGGACGCCATGCGCCAGGTGCGTGAGGCGGGTGCGCGTGTGCGGCTGATCACCGACGGCGACGTCGCCGGCTCGCTGCTGGCGGTCACCGACGACACCCCCGTCGACCTGCTGTGGGGGATCGGGGGGACGCCGGAGGGCGTGATCTCGGCGGCAGCGATCAAGTGCATCGGCGGTCAGCTGCTCGGCCGCCTGTACCCCCGTGACGAGGACGAGCGCGCCGCCGCGCTGGCCGCCGGCTATGACCTGGGCCGGGTGCTCACCTGCGACGACCTCGTGCGGGGAGACAACTGCTTCTTCTCGGCCACGGGCGTGACCGACGGCGATGTGCTGCAGGGGGTCCGCTATCACGGTTCGCTGGGTGCTTCGACCGAGTCGCTGGTGATGCGCTCGCGCTCGGGTACGGTACGGCGGATCTCGGCCCGCCACGACCGCGCGAAGATGCGCGCGATGGGCGTCACGACCGTCTGAGCGGCGGCGTGTGGGTCTCCCGGGAGGCCCACTACGGCCCCAAGCGGCCGATCTTCGACTGAGCGAGGTCGAGGTTGGCCAGCGAGCGCAGGAACGCGTGCGTGACCAGCACGTGCAGCAGCGACTGCGTCATCTCGTAGACCGGAACCGAGAAGCCAGCCGCGATCGAGGGGTAGAAGTTGGCGACCTCGACTTCGATCTGGACCGCCGCCCGCCCCGGCGTCACCTCGTCCGCTCCCGGCAGCCGCTGCACATCGATCCGCAGAAAGCCCGAGCGCCGGCCCGCCCGCGCCACCAGCAGCCCGTCGCGGATCCGCCAGGTGACGCGGCCGCGCTCGGGCTGCACGTGGTATTCGGGGGGATCGAAGCGCAACAGCGTCAACGGCCGCGCCAGCAGCACGACCGAGCGGGAGTCGTGGTCGTAGACGACCCGGATCAGGCCGAGCGTGACCCGGGTGAGAAACCGCCAGTAGGTTCGGGCCAGGTTCTCGAGGTTGGGCTTGATCCAGAGCCGTTCGAGGTCACCGGCGTCCATCGTCAGCCGCGCCAGCTGGGCGGAGCGCACGCCGCCATCCTTCGCGATCACGGTCGAGCGCCGCGGGGACACGATCACGGCGTGCGCGCGACGCGCCACGCGCCGTCCCGCGAACCGGTCACGGATCCGAGCGATCGCTGACACGAGCACCGCGTTCAGCGCGCCAGCGCCCGCAGCGTGATCTCGTCCCCGGCGGCGACGACGCCCTCGCCCATCGGGATCATCCCGAGCGCGTCAGCGGCCAGCAGCGAGCTGAGGATGTGCGATCCCTGCGCGCCGGTCGGCAGCGCGGTCACGCCTCCCGGGCCGTCGCCCAGCGAGACGCGGACGGCCTGCTCACGGCGGGGGTTGCGCGGCACTTCCGTGCCCAGCCGGGCGGTCGGGTGAGGCGGCGCCGGAGCCGGGGCGCCCTGCATCGCCGCCAGCGCCGGCGCGACGAACAGCGAGAACGTCACGACCGCCGAGACCGGGTTGCCGGGCAGGCCGAAGACGAGCGTGCCGTCGCCGGCGACCCCGAACCAGGTCGGCTTGCCAGGCTGCAGCGCGACGCTCCAGAACAGCTCACGCACGTGCAGCGCTGACAGCGCCGGCTTGACGTGGTCGTGCGGGCCGACCGAGACGCCGCCGGTGATGATCACCACGTCGGAGGCATCGATCGCTGCGCCGATCCCGTCGATCGTCGCCTGGCGGTCGTCGGGTAGACGGCCGGCCGGCCCGGTCTCGGCGCCCGCGTCGCGCGACAGGCCGGTCAGCATCGGTGCGTTGGAGTTGTGGATCTCGCCCGGGCCGAGTGGTTCGCCGGGGGCGCGCAGCTCGTCGCCGGTGCACAGCACCGCAACCCGGGGGCGAGCCGCGGCCTGAACGGTGCCGGCGCCCGCCGCGACCGCGGCGCCGAGCTGCAGCGGCCCCAACCGTCGGCCGGCGCGGAGCACGATCGTGCCGGCCCGCATGTCCTCGCCGGCTCCGCGGACGTGGGCTCCGGCGGGGCTGTCCTGCGCGGTCACGATCACGTCCCCGGCTCCGTCGTCGAGGTCGACGTCCTCCTGCGGGATCACCGCGTCGGCGCCCGGGGGGATCGCGGCGCCGGTCGAGACGCGGATCGCCTCGCCGTCGCCCAGCGCGTGTCCGGAGGGGACGCCGGCACGTGACTCGCCGGTGATCCGCAGCCGGCGGCCCGACGGGCCCGCCAGCAGTGCGTAGCCGTCCATCGCCGAGCACGGGAACGGTGGCACGTCGCCGGTCGCGCGGATGTCGGCGGCGAGCATGCGGTGCAGCGCCTCGTCGATCGTGACCGTCTGCGCCGGCAGCGCTCGCGTCTCGGCCAGCACGTGCTCAAGCGCCTGGTCGATGGCGATCAGCGGGATCGAAGCTCGGGCTGGATCCGAGGAGGGGGGCGCCAACGGGCTGCTAACGGTTCGCGACTGAGTAGATGATGGAATCCGGCGAGTGCCCGGGCCTGATCTGAGGTCGTCCGGTCGGCCCGATCGTACTGGTGGTCCCTGAGGCCGGCCGGACGATCTCAGGCGCGTCCAGATGCCGTCGGAGCCGTCAGCTGCGAGGTCGGGGATCTCAGGGAGCGGTCGGGAGCGAAACCGCCCCGATCGTGGCGACGCCCGCGGTGACGGTTCCGAGCGCCTTCGCGGTCGCGTAGGTCAGGTCGTACCGGCGGCCCTTGACGTACGGGCCGCGGTCGATCACCGGCACGGTCAGCGTACGGCCGTGGTAGTAGAGCGCGACCTGCTCACCGCATGGCAGCGTCTTGTTGGCGACGCCGAGGAGCTGCTTGGTGAGCGTCTGCCCGCAGGCGGTGCCGTGGCCGTAGAGCTTCTTCGTCCCGTACCAGCTGGCGACCGATGGCAGGTACACGGTCACGATCATCGACTGGGTCACGGCCGCCGGCTGCGCCTCCAAGCTGTCGAGCACCGCCCGGATCGAGAACTGGCCGATGTGATCGGTGGTCCAGGTCGCGGTGAAGGCACCGCCGGGCTGCACCGTCGCGGTCACCGTCGGCGCCCATTCCCAGTCGGTCTGATGGCCGGAGCGCTCGATCTCGATCGTCTTGCCGGCGTCGCCGGGCGCTGAGCCGGTGAACGTCAGCGTGCGGCGCAGCATCGCCGAGGCGATGGCCTGCACGGTGATCCCGTTGCCGGTGGCGCTGACCAGGGTGTTGCCGGGCTCGGTCGTGATCGGCTGGGTCAGCGGCGAGCCGGTCGTCGGGTCCGACGCCTTCGGCTTGTGCGTCGGTGCCTTGTGCGTCGGCGCGGGCGGAGAGGTCAGCCCCGCGCCGCCGCCGCCGGTGCTGGCGGCGGCCGTCGCCGGCACGGCCAGCAAACTGCCGGCGAACGCAATCACGGCATAGCGAAAAATGCGGCGGGTCCGGATCTCTCAGTCCATCCAATGTCTTGGTTTCCTGCCTACGAGGTGAGCTGACGGACTCGCGCTTTCGCGCTACGGCCTCAAATCGGGCCGATTCGCCCCAGTGAGCCGGGCGGCTCACAATGGTTCCCCCGTCGGCCGCCCCTGGGGCACGGCCGTTCGGCTGGTGGCGCGGGAGTATATGACAAGGCTGAGGAGGAATGGCAAGCCGCGTGTCGAATGGGCGGCGCCGTCCAGCGGCGCGGTGGCGTGCAGCGGCGCGGCGCCGTGCAGCGCGCCCGGGCGCCGTCGGCTCAGGGCTTGGGCAGGCGCGACAGTGCGACGCGCAGCGCCCGTGCGCCCGCGCGCAGGCCGATCTCGGTCAGCTCGGCCGCGGCCTCCACCGCCGTCTGCAGTGCCCCGTACGAGGCGGGCGCCGGGGTGGGCGAGGCTGGTGCGGGATCGCGAGCCGGTGACGGCGGCCGTCCCGCGGGCACCCGCTCGCCGGCCGCCGGTGACGGCGGCCGTACCGCGCGCACGCGCTCGCCGGCCAGTGTCCGCGCGGCCGCCGGCTTGGCGCGTTCGGGCCTGGGGGCGGCCTTGGTCGAGGCGCTCGGCTTGGGCTTGGCGGCGGTCTTGCCCGTGGCGGTCGGGGTGCGCTTGGCGGCGGCGGTCTTGGCCGTCGGCTTGGGCTTGGCGGCGGACCCGGCGGACCCGGCGGGCGCGGCAGATGCTGGCGCTGGGGCGTCGCCGGGGCCGCCGGATGTCGCTCGTTTGCCGCTGCGACGATGCGGCCGCGTGCTCGGCAGCGACCCGATCACGCCGGGCTGACGTTTCTCGCTCATTGCCCCAATCATCGCAAGCGACGGCGGCCGGTGACCGTCGCGCGCGTGCAGCCCGTCATCGAGATGCTGAGAATCCACCGAGCTTGCTGAAACGACCTCGCGAACTCGTCCTATATATAGATCTCAACAACGGGGCGCTCGGTGCCCTGTCGACGGCCCTCGGAACGGCCGCAATCGCCCGTTCCGGCGGTGTGTGAGGAGATTGACTTCAAAAAATGAAGCCATATAATGCAGCCTTGTTTGAGTAGCGGTACTACGCTCTCGTGCAGCGCGACACGCGGGTCGCGTCCGAGCGAAAGCGCCGCTCAAACCGCCACCTACGACGGGAACGGAAATAGATGTCAGTAGCGGATCTTCAGGAACTCGAAGAGATCAAGGGCCTCGTCAGCCGGGGCCAGCAGCTCGGAGTCCTCACCTTCTCCGAGATCTCGTCCGCCGTATCCGAGCTTGACCTCGACGAGGCCGACGTCGAAGAGCTGCACGGCTTTCTGGAGCGAGCCGAGATCGAGCTCGTCGAGGAGGTCGACCCGGCGCTGGCGGCAACCGAAGTCGAGCGCGCGCCCGACAAGCGTGGCGGCCGCCGCAAGGCCAAGACTGCGCTTGACCTGAAGCCGGACATGACGACCGACTCGCTGCAGCTGTTCCTGAAGGACATCGGCAAGGTGCGGCTGCTGACCGCCCAGGAGGAGGTCGATCTCGCGAAGCGGATCGAGCGCGGCGACCTCGATGCCAAGCAGAAGATGGTCGAGTCCAACCTGCGCCTGGTCGTCTCGATCGCCAAGAACTACCGCAACCAGGGCCTGCCGTTCCTGGACCTGATCCAGGAGGGGACGCTCGGCCTGGTCCGCGCCGCCGAGAAGTTCGACTACCGCAAGGGCTTCAAGTTCTCCACCTACGCGACCTGGTGGATTCGCCAGGCGATCGCCCGCGCGCTGGCCGACAAGGCCCGCACGATCCGGATCCCGGTTCACGTCGTCGAGAAGCTCAACAAGATCGGCCGCGCCGAGCGCAAGCTCGTGACCGAGCTGGGTCGTGAGCCGACCGCCGAGGAGATCGCCGAGGTCACGGGGATCGAGCCCGAAGAGGTGGAATCGATCAAACGCTCCGCCCAGGCGCCGGTTTCGCTGGAGAAGCCGGTCGGCGACGAGGAGGAGTCCGAGTTCGGTCAGTTCATCGCCGACGAGCGGGCCGAGTCGCCGTACGAGCGCGCCGCCGAGATCCTCACCAAGGAGGCGCTGCGCGAGGCGCTGGAGAACCTCAGCTATCGCGAGCGTCGTGTGCTCGAGCTACGTTACGGACTCGGCGGCGAGCACCCGCGCACGCTCGACGAGGTCGGGCGGACGTTCAACGTGACGCGGGAACGGATCCGCCAGATCGAGAACCAGTCGCTGAAGAAGCTGCAGTCGCTGGCGGAAGCGCAGAAGCTCCGCGACGTCGCCTAGCGTCCGGATCGACTGCCAGTATCTCCCGCTGCGGATGCCCGTACGCATGCCGCGGCACTTGACGCCGAACTTACTTTATTGCCGCTAGGTTAGCCGCCGATGCCAGCTCGAGACGCCGACAAGCCACACGCCCAGCCCAGCGTGCGCCGCCGCCTGACCGTTCGTCTGGCGCTGCTCGCAGCGCTGATCGCGGCGGTCGCGCTGATCGCCGGTTGCGGCGGCTCCTCGTCGAATTCGTCGTCCAGTGGCGGCGGCAGCTCGTCCAGCGGCTCCGCGACCGTCAAGGTGGCGAAGATCAGCGGCTACGGCTCGGCGCTGGTGACCGCTGCCGGCAAGAGCGTGTACCTGCTGTCCACCGATCCCGCCGGCTCGAGCAAGTGCTCAGGCGCGTGCGCCAAGACCTGGATTCCGCTGACGGTCAGCGGGAGCCCGTCGGCCGGACCTGGCGTCGACTCGTCGAAGCTGTCGTCGTTCAAGCGCAGCGATGGGACGACCCAGGTGCTGTATGACAAGCACGCGCTCTACAGCTACTCAGGTGAGGGGTCGACGTCCGGCGAAGGCCAGGCCGCGGATGGCGGCGTCTGGTACCTGGTGTCGCCCAGCGGCGCGGCGATCAAGAAGAGCAGCCAAGGCGGCTATTGACCCCGCTGGGCAGTAGCGCGTCGCTCTGGTCGGCGGCGTTCTCGCGCCGGGCGTACCCCTGCGTCCCGAAGTCTGCGATCACCACGTCTCCGCGCATGAACCAGACCCCGACGGCGAGCGGGCCGCCCGCCCCCTCACAATGACCACCAGCGCCACCCGCGAAGAGCGCCCGACGCCGCCGACCGCGCCCAGGGCAGCCCGGATCCAGTCCAAGGCGGTCCTGCTCGGTGTCTGCTGCATCGCGCAGTTCATGGTGATCCTCGACCTGGGGATCGTCAACGTCGCGCTGCCGTCGATCCAGGTCGGACTGAACTTCTCCTCCGCGGACCTCAACTGGGTCGTCAACGCGTACGCGATCGTGTTCGGCGGCCTGCTGATGCTCGCCGGCCGGGTCGGAGACGTGTACGGGCACCGGCGCACGTTCGTCGTGGCGCTGCTCGTGTTCTCGCTGGCATCGCTGCTCGGCGGCCTGGCACCGACCAGCCTGGTGCTGATCATCGCCCGCGGGATTCAGGGTCTCGGCGGCGCGTTGATGGCCGCGACCTCGCTGGGGATCATCACCGCCAACTTCGCCGAGGGCCACGAACGCCACCGGGCGATCGCGCTGTGGTCGGCGATGAACGGGCTCGGCGGCGCGGTCGGTGTGCTGCTGTCCGGCGTCATCACCCAATACGCCTCGTGGCGGTGGGTGCTGCTGATCAACGTGCCCGTCGGGATCGTGTCGATCTCGATCGCATGGGCGGTCGTGGTCGACCGCCGGGCGACCAAGCGGCTGCGCTTCGACATCGCCGGCGCGGCGCTACTCACGATCGGGCTGCTGGTGGAGGCATACGGCGCCGTCCAGGCCGGCAATTACGGCTGGGGCTCGGCGACCGCGCTGGTGCCGCTGATCGTCGGTTTTTTCATGCTGAACTTCTTCCCGCTGGTCGAGAAGCGTGCCGCGGCGCCGCTCGTGCCGCTGAAGGCGTTCACGAAGCCACTGCGGATCGTCAACGGGATCATCTTCCTGTTCAGCGCCGCGATCCTGCCGATGTGGTACATCGGCTCGCTGTATCTGCAGCAGGTGCTGTCCTTGTCGCCGATCGACACCGGACTGGTGTTCCTACCGATCGCCGCCGTGATCGGCATCTGCGCCTCACAGGCCGGCAAGCTCGTGTCCCGCGCGGGGGTGCGGCCGGTGCTCGGTTGCGGCCTGTTGCTGATGACCGCCGGGATGTACTTCTACTCACGGATCGGCTCCGGAGGCTCCTCGATCCAGTACATCATGTTGCCTGGCATCCTGACCGCCGCCGGGATCGGGTTCTCGATCGTCCCATCGACGATCGCCGCCACCCAGGCCGCCGATCCCGAGCGCGCCGGCTTGGCGGCCGGCCTGGCCAACTCGTCGCGACAGATCGGGTTCGGGCTCGGGCTCGCGGTGATCATCTCGATTGCGACCCAGATCACGTCCGACCAGGTCGGCGGCGGCACCGGCGTCCCGCAGGCGCTGACCCACGGCTTCAGCGTCGGCTACCTGATCGGCGCCGGCCTGTGCGCTGTCGCGGCGCTGTTGACGTTCCTGTTCGTCGCGCGCATGCCCGGGGCCGAGCGGGCGCACGGCCACCAGGTCGTCGCGGGCGCGCTGGGCCTGATCATCGTGTTTGCCGCGATCGAGTTCATCGTCCCGCGCACGCACGCCGCGCCGATTGGACGCTACGTCGTCAACGCCGAGACGTGGACGTTCAAGTCCGCGCCCAACCTGCATCCGCCGAAGTTGCAGATCGGCGACGCGACGCCCGGACATCCGATCCCGGGTGACGTGATGATCGCCAACTTCTACGACGTGACCAAGCCGCCGATCGTCGGCCAGGGCGGTCCGCTGGTGCTCGACGGGAACATGCAGCCGCTCTGGTTCAGACCGGTGTCCGAGCAGGACGTGGCGTCCAACCTGCAGAAGCAGACTTATGAGGGCAAGCCGGTGCTGAGCTGGTGGCAGGGCAACGTGACCGCAACCGGCGAGATCAACTCGGGCGAGGACGTCGTCGTCGACCAGCACTACCGGACGGTCGCCACGCTGACCGGCAAGGACGGATGGGTGCTGACCCTGCACGAGATGAAGATCAGCGGCCACGACGCGTGGGTTACCGCCAACAAGAACGTCCCGACCAACCTGTCCAACGAGGGCGGCGTCAACAACGGGGTGCTGGTCCAGTCCGCGATCCAGGAGTACGACCTGCGGACCGGCAAGCTGCTGTACACGTGGAACGCGTCCGATCACATCCCGCTCAGCCAATCCAAGACCCAGCCACCGACCAACGGCTTCGGCTACGACGCCTACCACGTCAACGCCGTGCAGTTGTTGTCACGCGGCAGGATGCTCGTCTCGATGCGCAACACGTCCGCGATCTACATGGTCGACATCAAGTCCGGCAAGATCCTGTGGACGCTCGGCGGCAAGGACTCGAGCTTCACCATTCCGAGCGACGCCCACTTCGAGTGGCAGCACGATCCCCAGATAGTCAACGGTGACACGGTCACGATGTTCGACGACCACTGCTGCTACATCACCGGCGCCGGCGTCTATCTAGCGGCGACCGGACCGTCCCGGGGGCTGGAGCTGCGGCTGAACTTCCACAACCACACCGTCACGCGGGTCGCCCAGTACTACCTGTTCGGCACGACCATCCACTCTGAGTACATGGGCAGCATGCAGACCCTGCCCAGCCGTGAGCGGTTCGTCGGCTGGGGCCAGGCGCCGTTCTTCTCGCTGTACTCCAAGACCGGCAAGCTGCTGTTCGACGCGGCGCTCCCGTCCCCGGACATGTCCTACCGTGCCTACGTCCAGACCTGGGTCGGCAAGCCGTTGTATCCGCCCAGCGGAGCCGCGTCCAGCAGCCACGGTCATACGACCGTGTACGCGAGCTGGAACGGCGCGACCCAGGTGAAGTCGTGGAAGGTCCTGGCGGTCGGCTCGGGCAGCCAGAAGTCGGTCGTCGCGACCGGCAAGCGACAGGGGTTCGAGACCGCGATCTCGGTCAACTCGTCCGCCCAGCAGTTCGAGGTCCAGGCGCTCAACGGCGCCGGACAGGTGCTGGGGACGTCCAAATCGTTCAGCGCGGGGAGCTGAGATGGCGACGACGCACGATTCTGGCGACGGACCGCCACCCGAAACCCCGTCACAGCAGAGTGACGGCGACAACGCGCCGCGCGAACCGGGCTCGGGCTTGACCCGGCGGCAGCTCCTGCCGCTGGCGGGCGGCGGGCTGATCGCGCTGGCGGCGGCCGGCGCCGTCGGCTACGAGCTGCATCCGGATGCCAAGCAGGCCGCGCCCGCGCCGAAGCCGACGCCCACGCCCACGCCGACGCCGAAGCCGGCCACGCTCCCGACGACCACGCTCGAGAAGCCGTTTGTGTCGCGTCCCGATCTGAGCCCCCCGACGGTCAGGATCACGCAACTCGCCTCCGGCACCAGCGAGGAGACGACTCCGCGGTTCATCGCGCTCGCCCCCGACAACGTGATCCAGGGCAGCACCCCCTGGCAGCAGGGGCTGATGCTCGTCGACCGTCTCGGCCGTCTGGTGTGGTTCAAGCCGGCCACGCAGGGCAGACCGTTCGACCTCAAGCTGGAGACCTACCAGGGCAAGCCGGCATTGACCTGGTGGGAGGGCGGCCTGGTCGAGGACTTCGGCTCAGGCAAAGCTCAGATCGCCGACGCGACCTTCAACACGATCAAGACGGTGTCGGCGGCCAATGGGCTGACGATGGACCTGCACGAGTTCGCGATCACATCGTCGGGCGCCGGACTCGCGACCGCGTATCACGTGACGACGGGCGATCTGACGCCGGTTCACGGCGCGGCGCACGGTCGCCTGTTGACCTGCCATGCACAGGTGCTCGACCTGGCGACCGGCAAGGCCACATTCGACTGGAACGCGCTTGAGCACGTCGCGGTGCAGGAGAGCTATCAGCAAGTGCCCGGCGTGGGCACGGACCTGTACGACTACTTCCACATGAACTCGCTGCAGATGCTGTCCGACGGGAGCCTGCTCGTGTCGGCGCGCAACACCTGGACCGTCTACCGGGTCAACGGCTCGACCGGCGAGATCATCTGGCGGATGGGCGGCAAGAAGTCCGACTTCCAGATCGAGCCCGCGGCGCAATGGGCCTGGCAGCATCACGCGACGATGTGGAACGCGACCACGATGACCGTGTTCGACAATTCGAGCACGCGAAACGCGCCGTCGCGCGGGCTGCTGTTGTCGGTCGACGAGAGCGCGATGACGGTATCGCTGACCCAGGAGTTCAAGAGCCCCACCGGCTTCTATGTCGGCACGCTCGGCAGCGTGCAGCTGATGCCCAACGGCAACGTGTTCGTCGGGTGGGGGACGCAGCCGTACTTCACCGAGTTCGCCGCCGACGGCACGCAGCTGATGTTCGGCCAGCTGCCGCCCGGGGTGCGCTCCTACCGGGCGTTCCTGGTCGACCTGGTCGGAGCGCCGGCCGACAAGCCGGCGATCGTCGCGAAGGTCTACGCGGCCGGCGGCTATCAGATCTACGTGAGCTGGAACGGGGCGACCGAGATCGACGGTTGGCGGATCGACGCGGGCCCCAATGCACACGCGCTCACGCCTGTGGGAACATCTCCCTGGACCGGGTTTGAGACGGTGATCATCGTCGACGCAGTCGGGCCGAGCTTTCAAGCCATCGCGCTTGACGCAAACGGCAACGAGCTGGGCAGTTCCGAGGTCGTCTGAGCGGATGACCGCGGCGCCCAGCGCGTGCCGCATCGACCACTGAACGCAAAGGAGATCAATGAAAGTCATCGGCGCCGGACTCCCACGCACCGCGACGCTGTCGCAGCACGCGGCGATGGAGATCCTGGGCTTCAAGCCCGTGTACCACATGGCGACCTTGTTCGAGCTCAACCAGGGCGCGGACTGGCGCACCGTGCTCGATGGCCAGCGGGCCGCGGCAGAACTGCTGGAGGGCTACGAGGCGACTGTCGACTGGCCCGGCGCGTATTACGCAAAGGATCTCGCCGAGGCGTTCCCGGAGGCGAAAATCGTCCTCTCGGAGCGCAATCCGAACTCTTGGGCCGCGAGCATGGTCGAGACGATCTGGGGATTGTTCTACGCCGACAACCTGATGCGCCACCTGTCCGACGCGCGCGGCACGATCGACCCGGGCTGGCGTGCATACATCGAGATGATGAAGGAGATGTGGCACAAAGCCGGACTGTTCGAGGACGGTGAGAACACAACGCCGGAGTTCATGGCGAAGGCGTTCGTGCGCCGTAACGACGAGCTCAAGGCGGCGCTGCCTGCCGATCGCCTGCTGGTCTGGGCGGGCAAAGACGGCTGGGGACCCCTGTGCGAGTTCCTGGAGGTGCCGGTCCCCGACCAGCCGTTCCCGCAGATCAACGACTCCGGCCACTTCACCGAATGGATGATCGCGCCGGCACTACGGAAGATCCTCGAGTACCGCGAGACGGAGTCACGTGAGCTCGAAGGCGCGGCTCAGTCGACGGTATCCGTAGATTGAGGCTCCGGGGCGGCCTGCGCAGTCGCCCGGGGCGGAGGGCAGACCCGCTTCAGTTCGTGAAGCATTGCGCTAGAATCGGCGAAAGATGGCCTACGACGAGACATGTCCCGTCTGCCGGACGGCGGAGATCGTCTGCGGCAAGTGGACGCTTTTGGTGATCCGCGACCTCGCGGACGGTCGCTCGCGGTTCTGCGAGCTGGAGCGTTCGCTGCGGGGGATCAGCCCCCGCACGCTCTCGCTGCGGCTGCGCGCGCTCGAGGAGGAGGGCGTCGTCGAGCGTCAGACGTTCCCCGAGGTACCGCCCCGGGTCGAATACGTGTTGACCGCCAAGGGGCGGGCCCTGGTGCCGCTGATCGAGGACATGCGGACCTATGGGACCGAGTGGCTCGGCGCTGACTGTGCCGTCGACAGCGGCGATCGCGACGAGCCGTTCGAGGGCGAGGCGTTGCCGGGCATCGTCGAGCCTGTCGCCGCCTGACGCGCTGGGCGACGCCGTTCGCCGCGGCCCGGAACCGCGTTTCGTGAAGGAATCCGCCGCGTCGACGGAGAAACGACTCGCGTGCGCAATGTGGTTCTGCATCGCCTGCTCGAGACCTACACCGTCGACTCGAGCTCGCGGCTCGTAGCGGCGATGGCGGCCGGCGCCGAGCTCCCCTACGAGCTCGACTCCGAGCCGACGATCGGCGACGCCGGCGGACCGGTGTTCTACTGCTACAGGCCGCTGACCGGGGAGTTCATCGACTCCAGCTGCGAGCTGCTGGCGCAGCTGTCCAGCTACGAGCCGGCCGTCCGCGCGCTGTCGGAGTGCGAGGCGCTCGACGTCTACCTGGCGCAGCGTGGCGAGGTGCGGATGCCGGCCGGCCGTCGGGCGCTGGCGGAGGCCGCGCTGACGGCATTCCTGCGGGCCGTGTTCGCCGAACGGACCGAGTTCGGGTTCGAGCCCGCGCACTTCGAGACCGCCTATGCCGAGCTCGAGCGTGCGGTGTACGACGTCGACGGCGCCGCGACCGTGATCGTGGCCGTGCAGGGCGTCGCGCTCGATCCCGGTACGACCGAGCTGTCGCTGGCCGACGGGGTTTCGTTGATCCGCGGCGACGCGCTCGCCGATGCGCCGCCGGAGGCGATCTGGTCGGCCTCCGGCGAGCCCAACGTGCTGGCGCTGACCGCCGTCGACCCGCGGCGGATCGACCAAGCACCGGTGTCGGTCGCGCGCACCCGCTTCCGCCGGGTGCTGACCGCATTGCGGCTGTTCAAACGCGGCGGCTACTCGCTGGGACCGGTCGCGTGGATCCGCTCGGAGTCCGGCGCCTGGCGGACCGCGACGATCTCGACCAACGGCCGGCCGCGACGGCTGACGCTCGTCCCGGCCGCACAGGAGGACGAGCTGCGCGCGTTCTGCCGGCTCGTGTCGCGCCGGCCGAAGCGCGGCGGCGAGCTGGTATGGGCGCTGGCACGCTTCGAGATGGGCTGCGAGCGCGCCACCCCGCTCGAGGCGCTGACCGACTACCTGCTGGCGCTGCGGGCCCTGCTGGAGCCCGAGGGCCCGTCCAGCGGCCGCCTGCCGCAGCGCCTGGCCGTGATCTGTGCCGCCCCCGAGGACCGCGCGCTGCTGGCCGAGCGGACCCGTGATGCCGTCTCGTTGGAGCAGGCGCTGATCGGCGGGATCGCGCCGCGCAACGACCACCACGCGCTGGCGGTCGTCGAGGAGCTCTCCGAGCACCTGCGCGCGATCCTGCGCGACGCGCTGTGTGGTCATCTGGACACCGATCTCTGCGCCCTGGCCGACGACCTGCTGGCCGAGGCCGAGGCGGGGGACGCAGCCGCCTCGCGCTAGCCTGCCGGGGTCGGGGTCGGGCGCCTGGTCGGGATCGCGCCTTCGCCGGGGTCGGGGTCGGCCCGCGTCGGGACGGCTGCCGCAGCAGGCGGAGCTCCCCCGTTGCGGTGACGCACGATTGGTCACTTTTCACGGCCCCATAGGCACAATCGACCACTTCCGGCGACGGCGGTTGGTCGGGGCGGCCGGACCGGCCGTTGGCGGCGGCGGCGAGGGCACATGCGGGAGGGCTGCGGAGCGCGACCGGCGCGCGCGACTCGATACCCTGTCTGGCGGACCGCTCCCCACTCGGTCCGCCGGAAACGGTGAGCCGGGAGTGTTATGCCCACCAGGCACGACACCGTAAGTCCTGGGGCTCGTAAGTAGTCAGGGGGAGCGCGATCTGACGGCAGCGAGCGGGCCATGGCCCGCTCGTTTCTGTCGTCTCTCCGGCTGATGTGTCGCTCGGCGTCGCCGGCCGCGGTACCGGTAGCCTGGGCCCGATCGTGTACCACTTGGAGCTGCGGGCTTTCCCGCATACCGCGCGGGCATTCAATCTCGACCGCGCGACGCTCGACACGCGTTTTCTGAAGCCGTTCGTGGCGGGCGACCCGATCGACTACGAGGACCGGACCTGGCCGCCTGAGAAGACGCGGCTGACCGTGCTCGAGGGCCCGGCGGTCGGCCAGTCCGACCGCGGGCTCGGCCGCGGCTGGGGGTTGGCGACCAAGCAGGGCGAGGACGTCACCAAGCAGGTCCTGGCCGAGATCAACCGCGGCGCCGACGCGCGGCCCGAGGTCGAATTTCTCAAGGACGCGATCGCCGAGGTGGCGCGGACGCCGATCACGTTCCCCGATGCGGTCGCGCTGGCCGCTGCCCGACGGCCGCTGTGGCGCGCGTCCGAACAGCTGTCGCTGGCCGAGCAGGCGGTTTGGGAGCTGCTGCACCAGGGTCGCGTGCAGATGCTGGAGGACGACGAGCCCGTGGACCGCGAACGCTGGCAGCCGATCGTGCTGCTCTGGTCGACCTGGGCGGGCACCACCGGCGGCGAACTGCGGCTCGGTGCGCTTCCGTAGCGGGCGCCCCGAGCCCGCGTTCGCTGGCGATTGCATCCGACCGGTCCCGACCGACCGCGATCGGGTGCAACGTTTGCGGCAGGCCCACTAGGCGACGACGCGCCGGATCAGCTGCTCGCGCTGTTCGTCGGACGCGAACAGGAACCGGCGGATCCGCTCCAGGCCGGCAATGTCGTGGACGTCGCCGTCGAGGTGCGGGACGAGGATCGGGTCAGGCAGCTCAGACCCACCGAGCTCGGCCGTCAGCCGCGCCAGGTTGCGGCGGTCGCGGCGCGCAAGCAGGTGGTAGTCGTCGAAGTTGGCGGCGACCCGTTCGGCCAGTCCGGCGGGGAGCCGGTCCGCCAGCCGGCCGGCGATGTCGCCGGCGTCCGCGTCGCCGAGCATGTCGTGGTGGAAGCGGTTGATGATCACGCCGCCGAACGGCATGCCGGCGGACTGCAGCGTGCGCCGGAACCAGATCGCCTCGTCGATCGACGGAGCCTGGGCGGCGGTCACCAGCAGGAACGTGGTCGTCGGCGCGCGCAGCATCCGTTCCACCTGGCCGGCGCGGGCGCTGAAATCCTCTGTCATGTCGCCGAGCAGCCCGAAGAACGTCGAGAGGTCCGACAGCAGGTCGACGCCGGTCACGCGGCGCAGCGCTGCCAGCAGCGGCGAGGCGCCGCGGCCGAGCACCCGCATCCCCAGGCCGGTCGGGCGCACCAGCGTGCGCAGCGCGCGGCCCTCCAGGAACGACGTCAGCCGTCCGGGCGCCTCGAGGAAGTCCAGCGCATTGCGTGATGGGGGGGTGTCGAGCACGAGCAGGTCGAAGTCGCCCTCACGCTCGAGCTCGTAGAGCTTGGCGACGGCCGTGAACTCCTGCGAGCCCGAGACCGCCGTCGACAGCTCCTGGTAGACGCGGTTGCGTTTGATCTCGGCCGCCCGGGCGGGGTCGGCGGCGACCCGATCGATCAGCTCGTCGAACGTGCGCTTGGGGTCGAGCATCATCGCCCACAGCTCGCCGGCAAACGGCTCGCGGCCGGAGCGCAGGCGTGAGGGGTCGACGCGCCGCGGCTCGTTCTCGAGCTCCTGCAACCCGAGTGCGTTGGCCAGCCGCCGGGCCGGGTCGATCGTCACGACCGCCACGCGGGCGCCGCGGGCCGCCATCCCGAGCGCCACTGCGGCCGACGTCGTCGTCTTACCGACCCCACCGGCGCCGCCGCAGACGCATACCCGCTTGCCCTGCAGAAGCTCGGGGATGCTCACGGCGCGAGTCTAGATCCAAGGCGCGTCAGCCGGCCGCGGCGCCCGGCGCGTGGCTATGCGCTCGTCCGCACTCAGCTCGGGGTCGTGCTGGTCACGTCGAGTACCTGGTCGCCGGTCGTCTTCTCGTGAATCTCCGCCACGCTGACGCCGGGATCGGGCAGCACGCGCAGCGAGTCGGCCGGCAGACCGACGCTGACGGGCGTTCCCTGGCTGTAGGGAAGCGCCGCGCCGTCGTTGCGCACGAGCGTCTGCAGCGCCGAGCCGCTGGCGAGGCGAACGTAGACGTGCGTGGTCGAGCCAAGAAACACGAGGCGCTCGACCATCCCCGGAACGAGGTTGTCTCCGCTCGTCTCATACGGGTGCAGGTGGATGCGCTCCGGGCGGATCGCGAGCTTGACCGCGCCGGCGGCGTCGAGCTGGCCCGTCTGCGCCTCGAGGCAGAAGTCGCCCAGGCGCAAACGGCAGGGCCGCTGCCCGTTGCCGCCCGACTCGACACGGGCATCCATCAGGTTCGAGACGCCCAGGAAATCGGCCACGTAGGCATCGACCGGCTCGTTGTAGACCTCTTCCGGGGTGCCGAGCTGGATGATCCGACCGTGGTTCATGACCGCCAGGCGATCGGACATCGTGAGCGCCTCTTCCTGGTCGTGGGTGACGTACAGGAAGGTGATCCCCACCTGCTTCTGCAGCGCCCCCAGCTCGACTTGGAGCGCGCGGCGCAGCTTGGCGTCGAGCGCCCCGAGCGGCTCGTCGAGCAGCAGGACCGACGGGCGCAGCACCAGCGCCCGCGCCAGCGCAACGCGTTGCTGTTGACCACCTGAGAGCTGGTTCGGCCGTCGGTGCTCGTAACCGGTCAGCTGGACCAGTCCCAGCGCCTCTGCGACCCGATCGTCGCGCTCGGACTTGGGCACCGACTTGTACTTCATCCCGAACGCGACGTTCTCGGCGACGGTCAAGAACGGGAACAGCGCGTAGCTCTGAAAGACCGTATTGACGTTTCGGCGGTGAGGTGGCCAGTTGCCGACGTCGACGCCGTCGAGCAGGATCTCGCCACTGGTCGGCGGCTCGAAGCCGGCGACCATCCGCAGCGTGGTCGTCTTTCCGCAGCCGCTCGGCCCGAGCAGCGAGAAGAACTCGCCCGCGCGGATCTCGACCGAGATGTCATCGACCGCGGTGAAATCGTCAAACCGCTTGATCAGCGACTCGAGCTTGATATTGCCTCCACCCATTTCAGCCCTCTCAGATTCCGGTGATGCCGGTCAGCGCTTCGGTGCCGCGCTTCGAGGTTCCTTCGCCTCGGGTCATCCATCGGTAGCCGGCGTAGCCGATCAGCGCGGCGGCGACCGATATGACGAGCATGATCGTGGCGAGAGCGTTGAGCGCGGGCCCGCTGAGCCCGCCGTGCACGTTTGCGTAGATCAGCACCGACATCGGCTGCGTGGCCGCGGTCGAGGACAGCTGCTCGACGATCACGAAATCGTCGACGGTGCTGGCGAAGACGAGTACGGCGCTGGCGAAGATCGCCGGCATCAGCAGCGGCAGCAGAACGCGGCGGATCGCCCCGATCCGCGACGCCCCAAGGTCGGCGGCCGCCTC
>Ga0302184_10000526_pt1 | contig 25081 bp, 25 predicted proteins | sample I_Palsa_N3_3_FD_200233 | JGI IMG/M metagenome (GOLD analysis project Ga0302184, IMG submission 200233) | Peat permafrost microbial communities from Stordalen Mire near Abisko, Sweden - I_Palsa_N3_3 | ecosystem: Environmental > Terrestrial > Soil > Palsa > Peat permafrost | place: Sweden...
TCGGCCCTGGTATCCGGCGTCGGGCTTACCACCGACCTGACCAATGGCGTTGTGGCCAGGTTCCGCGCCATGCCCATCTGGATGGGATCGGTCCTGACCGCACGGAGCGTCACCGACCTGATCCGCGGCCTGGTCCAGCTCGGCGTCATCATCGTCCTGGCCGTGGCGGTGTTCGGTTTTGCCCCGGCGGGCGGCGTGCCGGGCGTGCTCGGGGCGCTGGTGCTGGCCATGGCCGTCAGCTGGGGCCTGGGCTGGGTCTTCCTCGCCGCAGCTACCTGGCTCCGCAACGCTGAACTGATGCAGAGCATCGGCTTCCTGGTCATGTTCCCGCTGATGTTCGCCTCCAGCGCCTTCGTCCCGATCGCCGGGCTGCCCGGCTGGCTGCAGGCCGTCGCGCACGTCAATCCGCTCACCCACGCGATTGATGCGGCCCGCGACCTGACCCTCGGGCACGCGGCCGGCAACACGCCGCTCGTCACCGCGGGCCTCACCGTGACCCTCGCCGCCGCCGGCTTTACCGCTGCCCTCCCCGGCATCCGCCGGCCTTGATTCAAAATCCACGGAAAGACCGTTTGGGCCGAAAAGCCCGGAAGCGCAAGGAGCGACCATGGCAAAGGGTTACTGGATCGTCCAGAGTGACATCACCGACATGAAGCGGCACAGCGAATACACGAAGGCGAACCGAGGCGTGCTCCGGCGGTACGGGGCGAGATTCCTCGTCCGCTGGGGCCAGCAGGATGTGGCCGAGGGAACGGCACGCGAGCGCCAGGTCGTCATCGAATTCCCTGATTACGAATCCGCGTACAACTGCTATCACGATCCGGAGTACGAGGCAGCCCACCGGCTGCGGATCGGCGCGGCCAACGGCGACTTGGTCATCGTCGAAGGGTACGACGGCCCCCAGCCGTAATCTTGCCGCCGGGTACGACAGCCGCGGCTCAGCTCTTCCGGGCGCGGAGCAGCTCGGCGAGATGATCTTGCGACCAGGTTTCCAGAGCCTGGAAGACCGGCCCGAGTGAGCGAGCGAGGGGGGTGGCCTCGTATTCCACGCGCGGCGGCATCTCGGCGTAGTACTGCCGCGTGACGAGGCCGTCTGTTTCCAGCTGCCGGAGGCGCTGGGTGAGGACCTTGGGCGTGACGCCTGGCAGTGCCTGCTGGATCTCTCCGAAGCGCTGGCGTCCGTGCTGGTTCAGCAGCCACAGAATGGGGACCGTCCAGCGGCCCAAGATGACCTCGATGACGGGAGTTACGGGGCACGCATCGAATGTGCGCTGGATCACACCCATAATCCCTTACTTTCCTATAGGTAACTAGTATCAGGTAGATACTAACGTAGCAGGCATGAGACAGCAAACACCTGCACCAACCGGGGCCGGCGGCCAGCTACTGAGTCTTCCGCCCAGGCCAGGCCCGTCCCCCGCGACCACCCGGATGACTCCGCATCAGCAGCTAGACCAGACCTCTCCTCCCCCTATCCAGGAGACGCTGTGGCGAGCGATGGCGCGGCTGCCCGGTGTCCGGACCGGGCGCAGCGCGATCTCGCTGCCCGATTCCAGGTCGTTGCATCTGGATGCCGGCCGCGGGCCCGCCACGGCCTTCGCGCCCGACGGGACCGAATTCGCGCACCTGCACGGTCGGCGCGACAGCAGCCTGCACCTGTTCCTGCGCGAACCGGACGCCGCTCACGCCGTCCAGCAGGGCTGGGGTGTGTACCACCCGGTCGTCACCATGGGCCTGTACCCGCCCACCCTTATCATGATCTACGGTCCGCGAGATCTGCCGGAACTCGACATCGTGTTTGGCATCGTGCAGGCCAGTTACACCTACGCGCACGGCGATCGGCTGCAGGGCTAATGGACACTGGGACCGGTCGCGGGGCGCAGCCGCTCCCAGCCGAGCTCGGCATTGTTGCGGCAGCGCACCGGCAGACCCTTGAAGAGCAGGGAAACGCACTCGTTCGAGCGGTCGCACCGGGTGATGTCCGCGGTGCGCCCCAGCCGGGTCTTATCCGCCCAGTGCGGGTCGGCGAGCAGGGCCCGGGTGAGCGAGACCATGTCCGCCTGGCCGGCCGCGATCATCCGCGCGGCGTTGTGCGGGTCGTGCACGCCCGGGCACAGCACCGGCACGTCGAGCTCGCGGGTGAACGCCTGCGGGGTGCCGTTGTCGAGCATCTGCCCGTCGCGGGTCGAACTCGTCAGCTCCATCACCTCATACCCGCCCTCGAAGACGTTGACGTAGTTCACGCCCTCGCCCACCAGCCAGCGCGCGACCTGCAAGGACTCCTCGAGCCGGATCCCGCCTTCGACGTGGTCATCGGCCGTGAGCCGGACGCCGACCGGGAAGTCAGCGCCGGTACGCCTGCGGACCTGCCGGACGTTATTGATGATGAACCGGGCGCGGTTCTCCAGGCTGCCGCCGTACTGGTCGGTGCGCCGGTTGAGGCGCGGTGACAGGAAGCCGGCGGCCAGGTAGCCGATGAAGCAAGGCAATTCGACCCCGTCGAAGCCGGCGCGCTGGGCCCGCGACGCTGCCACACCCACGTCGTCCTCGATCGCTTCGATCTCTTCCAGCCCGAGCTCGCGGGGCATCTCCCCTACGTAGTCGTCCATGAACCCCGGAATGCCCATGCCGCCCTTAAGGACCAGCTGGCCGGGGGACGCCGCGGCTGACTGCACCCCCCGGATGCGGGACGACCCGCCACGGCCGTAGCCCTGCATCAGCTGCGCGAAGATACGGCAGTCGAAACGGTGGACGGTCTCCGGGATCTCCGCGAGGCTCGCGAGCGTCTCCTCGGTATCGAAGCGCAGCACGTTGGCGAACGGTGCGCTCTGCCACGCCTGCCGGGTGCCGACCGTGCCGCCCATGATGATCATGCCGACCCCGCCCGCCGCCCGCTCGGCGTAGACAGCACGGGTCTGCGCGCTGGCGTAGCCGGGCGGGAACGAGTCGGCGAGGGCCATCGGCCCCATCACGATCCGGTTCTTGACCGGCACCGAACCGATGTGTACCGGCTCGAATAGCACGTCAGTGTCCATCTGGCGATTCCTCCCGGGGCAGCTGGTTACGCGGTGAGGGCGGAGGACGGCTGGAGGATCTCCCGGACGCGTGGCATGACTTCGGTGCCGTACAGCTCGATGCTGTGCATCAGCAGGCGGTGCGGCACCGCGCCGTTGCTGTACTTAAGGTCGAAGCGCTGCACGCCCAGAGTCGTTACGGTGCCGGCGATCTTCTCCGCGACCGTGGCGGGGCTGCCCACATACAGTGAGCCGTGGTCAATGTCGTGCTCGTACTGCGGCCGGGTCACGGGCGGCCAGCCTCGTTCGCGCCCGATCCGGTCGCGGCCGGCCTTGTAGTACGGATACAGCGTGTCGCGTGCCTGTTCGTCGGTCTCGGCGATGAAACCGCCGGAGTGCACGCCGACCGGTAGCGGACCTTGGCCGAATTTGTCCGTGGCCCTGCGGTAGAGGTCTATGTAGGGGGAAAACCGCGCGGGATTCCCGCCGATGATGGCGAGCATCATCGGCAGCCCGTGCCGGGCGGCGCGGACCACGGACTCCTGGCTACCACCGACGCCCACCCAGATCGGGAGCTGGCCGGATTCGGTGGTGGGATAGACCCGCTGGCCGGTCAGGGCGTTCCGGGTGGTGCCCGACCAGGTGACGGGACCTTCGGTGCGCAGCCTGGCCAGGAGGTCGAGCTTCTCCTCGAAGAGGAGTTCGTAATCGGCGAGGTCGTAGCCGAAGAGCGGGAAGGATTCGGTGAACGAGCCGCGTCCGACGGTGATCTCGGCGCGGCCGCCGGAGATCGCGTCGAGGGTGGCAAATCGCTGATATACCCGTACCGGGTCATCCGAGCTCAGCACGGTTACCGATGAGCCAAGGCGGATGGCCGAGCTTCGCGCGGCGATCGCGGCCAGCAGCATGTCCGGAACGGAGACGGCGAAGTCATCGCGGTGGTGCTCGCCGATGCCGAAGTGCTGGACACCGACCTGGCCGGCGAGCACGCCTTCCGCGACGATGTCACGGATGACCTGCGCCTGGGTGACCGGGTGCCCGTCGTCACCGACGGACACGTCACCGAAGGTGTCGAGTCCCATTTCCAGGTGTGCGTCCATGATGTTCGCTCCGTCCGCTGCTAATGCGTTCCGGTCGGGCTGAATCCGGCCGGGAGCGCAAACGGGTCCCGGATCTGGTGACTACGCGCGGAATCGCGCATCAGCCCGGCGAGTTCGGATGCGGCACGACCGATTCGCTGGGACAGGCCGGAATCCGGGCCGTCGCCCGAGCTGCCCCAGTCGCCGGTGGCCGCGTACACGCCGGTGGGTGTGACGACGGCCCGGTGATAGGTAAAGAGGGGCCGGATGGCGTAGTCGAGGGCGAGGGAGTGCCGTTCGGTTCCGCCGGTGGCGCCGATGACGAGGGGCAGGCCGGCCAGCGCGCCCGGCTCGATCACGTCAAGGAACGATTTGAAAAGCCCGCTGTAACTGGTGGTGAAGATCGGCGTGCAGAAGATAGCCCCGTCCGCGCCGGTGAGCGATTCGATGGTCGCTTCGAGTTCTTCGCTGGCGAATCCGCTGATCAGGTTGCTGGTGATCGCCATCGCATGATCACGCAGCTCGATCACGGTCGTCTTGGTGTCGATGCCCTCGGCGCTCAGGCGGGCCGCCGTGGCATCGGCCAGCCGGTCGGCCAGCAGCCGCGTGGAAGAGGGAGTGCTGAGCCCGGCCGAGATCACGGCGAGCTGCCGCGTGACGGCGTCGAGCGGGTAGGTGCTCATCTATTCATCACCCTTTCCTGGGCGTTCGCGTCAGATGCTCTTTCAAGACGTGCCGCCACGCGCGATGCGTGGGTGGGAGCGTCGGGGATGTCGGCCGGCCGGCCGCGGTCCAGTTCCTTGCGGAGTACGGGGACGATCTCCCCGAGCGCGTCGAGCTGCTCCATCGAGGTCTTCAGGGACATGGTCGGGAGGTTGAGCAGGAACAGCTGCCGCTGGTAGTCCCCGTACAGGTCGCGCATGCCCGCGTACCGGTCAATGATCTCCTGCGGGCTGCCGACGGCCAGTGGCGTCTGCTCCATGTAGCTGTCCAGTGTGCTGCCCTGCCCGAACGGCGTGGCCCGGAAGTGCGGGAGGAACTCGGCCTTGGCGTCCTGGGAGCTGGGCCGGATGAAGACGTGGCCGCCCAGCCCGACGATCGCCTGTGCCGCCGTGCCGTGGCCGTAGTGCTCGAAGCGCTGCCGGTAGAACCCGATCAGCTTCTGGTAATGCCGGGCCGGAAAGAAGATGTTGTTGGCGAAGTAGCCGTCCCCGTAGTAGGCGGCCTGCTCGGCTATCTCCGGGCTGCGGATGCTGCCGTGCCAGACGAACGGGGGCACGTCGTCCAGCGGCCGCGGGATCGAGGTGAAGCCCTGCAGCGGGGTGCGGAACCGGCCCTCCCAGTCGACGACCTCCTCGTCCCAGAGCCGCCGCAGGAGGGCATAGTTTTCTACCGCCAGGGGAATGCCGTCGCGGATGTCCTGGCCAAACCACGGGTAGACCGGGCCGGTGTTCCCCCGGCCGAGGATCAGATCCACCCGGCCCCCGGCCAGGTGCTGCAGGAGGGCGTATTCCTCCGCCAGCCGCACGGGGTCGTTCGTGGTGATCAAGGCGGAAGACGTCGACAGCTGCAGCGTCGAGGTCTTCGCGGCCAGGTGAGCGAGCAGCACCGGCGGCGACGAGGAGAAGAACGGCTGATTGTGATGCTCCCCTATCGCGAAGACATCCAGGCCGACTTCCTCGGCGTGTCGGGCCAGCGTGATGATTTCCTGGATGGTCTCGTTGGTCCGCACGGCGTGGCCTGTCATCGGCGGATCCTGCGGCAGGTATCCCGTGCTGAACACCCCGAACTGCATGGCAGCCATGTGCGGCTCTCTCTTCCTGCGGCCCGCGAATATGCTTGCTTTAGCAATTAATCTACCAGCAGAAGATTGCTATGGCAAGTACCAGGTCGGGGTGGCGGCACCGCGATCGACCGGGTCGGGCAGGACATGCAGGGCCTCCTCGGCCAGCTGCGGCAATCCTGCCTTGCGCAACACGTCGACTACCCACTGCCTGGTGAGTTGCACCGCGGCCACCGAACTCTCGTCTGCGTGCGCATCGGAAGCTCATATCTCCGCGACGGCTAGGCCGTGCCGGGGCGGCCCATGGGACGAGGGGTAAAGCGCACCGGCAAGGACTCCAGGTAGGTCGCGCCCGCCCCGCCGAAGTACCTGACGGGTTTATCCCCGGTCAGCTCGAGGTCCGGAATCCGGGCCAGCAGCTGTTCCAGGCTGACTCGCATCTCGAGCCGGGCCAGCGGCGCGCCGACGCAGGTGTGGATACCGTAGCCGAAGGCGACATGCTTGTTCCTGGCCCGGTCGAGGCGGAACTCGTCGGGGTTCTCGAACTGAGCGGGATCGCGGTTAGCGCTCATCCAGTTGGCCAGGACCGTGGCGTTCTCCGGGATCTGGGTGCTGGAGATTTCCACCGGCTTGGTCACGCGCCGGAAGAACCCGTAGAAGGGTGGGTTCAGGCGCAGGGATTCCTCGATGGCCGCGGTGAGAAGCTTCGGCTGTTCGGCGAGTTCGGCGCGCACCGCGGGCCGCGAGAGCACGTCGTAGAACAGTGTCGACATCGCCGACGTCGTGCTGTGATGACCCGCCCCGAAGAGTCCGAAGAGGGTGCCGACCGTTTCCGGCTCGGTCAGCCGTCGGCCCTGGATCTCCGCGGTGGCGACCCTAGTGAGGAAGTCTTCCTTCGGAGTCTCGCGCCGCTCGTAGATCAGCGGCATGACGAGCTCGCCGAACTCAAGCACGAACCGGGGAAAGTTCTCGGGATCCTTCCCGCTGGCGTCGATGCCGGCCATGGCAGCGATCCTGATCCGGTCGGCGAGTTCCAGGTCGTCGATACCGGCGGCCCGGCAGATCGTCTGGGCCGGGATGTAGAGGGCCACATCAGCGATGAGATCCGCTTCGCCGTGGCCGATGAAACGGTCGATGCGCGCGTCGACGTCCGCGCGAACCTGGGGTTCCAGGACCTTGGCCGTGCGCGGATTGACCAGTTCGCGGAAAAGGATGCGCCATTCCTTGTGATGCGGCGGATCGTATTCGAGCGCGGGAAATGGTGGCTGCTCCTCGGCAATCGGCCGGAAAACGCTCGGCGCGGAACTGAATGTCCCGGGGTCATCCATGACGGTGATGACGTCGTCGTAGCGAGTAGGAACGTAGAAGCCGCCGTCGGCCTGGCTGTGCGGCAGGCCGGGCAGGTTGCGGGCTGCGCGGCACAGCTCTATGGCCTGCTCGGGAGTGAGCGAGCCGTTCCAGGAAAAGTTCTCGAGTTTCTCGGTGATCTCTGGGTCGGTGGGCATGGGTGAACTCCGATCGGATAAAGGCGGTCGTGGGCGATTAGCGTGCCGGGCGCTTTAGCCCGCGGCGGCCAGAGCTGCCGAGACGGGGGCGGCGGCCGCGCCTTCCAGGTACTCGTCGAGCCTGGTGACGAGGCCGTTCTCGACGGTCACGACCATCACGGCCGGGATCCGGACTTCTGTCCCGTTGCGCAGCGTCAGGCAGGCGTAATGCTGATCGACATAACCTCTCTCGGTCCCGGTGATGCGGACGTCCTCGTACCAGAGCTTCTCGGTGACGCCGAGCACGGCCTGCAGGAACTGCAGGCTGGCGGCCACGCTCATCTCCGCGTCGGCGAGAGCGTGGTAGACCACGGCGCCCTCGGCGTACACCGCTCGGAAGATCTCGACATCGGCAGCGACCACGCTGCGCTCGATCTGCCTGGCGATCTGCTCGTTGGTCATGACGGTGGCGTTGGACACGGCTTTCTCTCCTTATGGGTGTGGGGGCTGCGACGGCAGCCTGTCAGCTGACCGGCACTGGCTGAGATGTGCTGGCCGGGCCGGATGCAGCGGCCGGGGCGAGGCCCAGCACTGAGCTGAGCACCGCCTGGAGCGCCTCGGCGGGCTGGCCGGGCATGGCGTCCACGTGCCAGGCCACGACGTGGTCCGGGCGGACCAGGATGGCGCCGGTCTCATCCGGCAGGCAGAGCCGGGCGAAGTCACCGTACGGATCCTCGTACCGCTGCCGGGGCCCCACGACATGGACGGTGATCGGCAGGCCGAGCCGCTGGGAGACCTGCCGCGCCGCGGCCTGCCACGCCTGCCCGGCCAGCCCGGTCAGCAGCGTGAACGCTCCCCCGCCGCACAGGTCGAGGGAGGACACCCGGTGCTGGCGTTCGGTCAGCCACACGTGCGGCAGCCGCCGCCCGCTCTGCAGCCCGAGGATCACCTGCAGTTCCGGGTCCTCGACGGTGAGGTCCACGTCGTCCGGGATGACCGCGCCGGAGACGTAGCGCAGGTTGAACTCGCCGCCCACCGCGCTGAACCCGTAGACGAGACCGGCCATCGCCTCGCGGAACTCCCGCCGCCGGAGCATACCCGCGGTGGTGGGTGCCTCGAAGGCGGCCACTAGGGCGTCCATCTCGGCCTGGTCCTGCGCGTGCCTGGTCAATCCCAGCGCCGTGGCGATCTGGCCGAAGAGCGCCATGTTGCGCATGGTCTTTCCCACCAGGCCCTCGGCCACCGGCTGCCGTTCCGCGTCGTAGCTGTCGAGCAGCGCCTCGCCGGCCTGGCCGGCCAGCACCAGGGCCAGCTTCCAGGCCAGGTTGTAGGCGTCCTGGAGGGCGGTGTTGGAGCCCAGGCCGTTCATCGGGGGGTGGCGGTGCACGGCATCGCCCATGGCGAACACCCGGCCGGACCGCAGCAGCGTGGCGTGGATCTCGTTGATCATCCAGGTCGTCGTGGCCTCAAGCTTGACCGGGATGGTGTCGTCGCCGAGCAGGCGGTGCACGACGGCGATGGCCTCGGCGTCGCTGAGCTCCGGCGGTGGCTCTGCCGGGTCATAGCCCCAGCTCGCGATCCACCGGTCCCAGGCCCGGACCAGCCGCAGCCCGCCGATGCCGTAGCCCATGATCCCGTGCCCCGGCTGGATCATCCAGTACATGTCGCCGGGACGGTGCTCGATGAAGCGGCGCAAGTCGGCGCGGAACCCGATCCCGATGGAGGCGCCCAGCTTCGACTTGCCTTGCAGCCGCAGCCCGAGCTGCTGCACTACGAGCGAGTTGCCGCCGTCCGCGCCGATCATGTACCGGGCCCGGATCCGGTACTGGGCGCCGGTCACGCGGTCCAGCACGGTGGCGGTGACGCCGTCCTCGTCCTGGGTGAAGCTGGCCAGCTCGGTGTCGAAACGGACCCGCGCCCCGCGCCGGGTCGCCTCGGTGACGAGGATCGGTTCCATCATCTCCTGGGTCAGGTCGACCATCATGCACGGGCTGGCCAGGTCGTGCTGGGCCTGCAGCAGCGGATGGGTGCTCCACGCCTCGAACCGGCCCAGCTCCTGGCCTGCCAGCGAGGTGCAGTAGACGTTGTCCCGCATGAGCTGGTGCGGGGTAGCCACCGCCATCGCCTGCCGCTCCAGGCCGAACTCGCGCAGGATCTCCATCGCCCGCTGGTTCGTGATGTGCGCGCGAGGCGTTGGCGAGGTGGAACGGTACTTGTTCAGGCAGATGACCTGTACCCCGTAGCTGGCCAGGGCCAGGGCGGCCGTAGCTCCGGCCGGCCCGGCGCCGACGACGAGGACGTCGGTCTCGATGTCAGTCATGTCATCTCCTCCAGGGAGCGGACGAGGTAGTCCCATACGGCTGAGATGGCCTGGTCGCTGACCATGTGCCGACGTTTCCGCCGGGCTTCCTCGTCGTCGGTCCAGCTCGCCCAGCCGCCGAACGACGCCGTCACCAACTGCTGCCGGCAGGCCCGCTCCAGCAGCACCGCGGCGACCGTGGCCGCCTCCAGGGTCGGGCCCACCGTGACGATGCCGTGATTCACCAGGAAGGCCGCGCGAGCGCCACCGAGAACCCCGGCGACTTCCTTGCCGAGTTCGGCGGTAAGGATCAGGTCGCTGGTCGAGGTGAAGACCGGGACGTCGGGCGGAACGAACATCGTGGCCGCGTGGGACAGCGGCCGCAGGCGCTGCCCGCTGGCGGCCAGGCCGATCGGGTACGGCGGGTGCGTGTGCACGACCCCGCCGACGTCGCTGCGGGCGGCGTAGATCTCCGTGTGGATCGGGTACTCGCTGTGCCGCGGGCCGGCCCCCTCCAGGACATCACCGGCGCCGGATACCAGGTGCACCCGCTCGGCGGTGACCTCGGCCAGCCCCCAGGTGGCGGACTTCAGCCAGGCGCCGCGCCCGTCGGGGTCGCGGCAGGAGGCGTGGCCCCAGATGAGGTCATCGTGACCGTGCGCCGCCAGGATGCGCGAGGCGAGCGCGACCTTCTCGCGCAGGCTAGGCATCGAAGTTCACGTGCACGTTCTTGGTCTCGGTGTAGGAGTAGAGCTCCTCCAGGTCTTCCTCCCGTCCCAGGCCGCTGTTCTTGACGCCGCCGAAGGGCACGCCCAGGACGTGCCGGGACACCTCGTTGACCCAGACGTAGCCGGCCTCGACATCGGCGGCGAACCGGTGCGCGATGCCGAGGGCACCGGTGAACACGCTGGCGGTAAGCCCGTACGGCACGCCGTTGGCGATCTTCAGTGCTTCCTCGTAGCTGCCGAACGGCATCGCCGCCAGCACCGGGCCGAAGATTTCCTCCTGCTCCAGCCGGGACCCGGGGGTAACGTCGCTGAACAGCGTCGGCGGAACGAACAGGCCTGAGCCGAAAGCGCCCTCGGTCAGCCGGCGGCCGCCGGTGACGAGCCGGGCGCCTTCGTCGAGGCCGATCTTGATGTACTGCTCTACCTTGGCCAGCTGCGCGGCGTTGACGATCGACCCCGTCTGGGTGTCCTCGGCCAGCGGAGGCCCGGCCCGCATCGACTCGATCGCGGCGCCCAGCCGGTCGATGACGGCCGGGTACAGGTCGCGGTGCACCAGCAGGCGTGACGTCGAGCCGCAGGACTGGCCCTGCCAGGTGAAGTTCATCCCGCGGACCGCGGCTTCGACCGCGACGTCGATATCGGCGTCGGGGAAGATGACCAGCGGGTTCTTCCCGCCCAGTTCCAGGGTCACGGTGGCGAGGCGGTCGGCGTTGGCGGCCAGCAGGATCCGGCGCCCGGTGACGTCGGAGCCGGTGAAGTGGATCCGGCGGATCACCGGGTGCCGCACGATGGCGTCACCGGCCACGGCCCCGTCCCCGGTGATGACGTTCAGCACGCCCGGCGGGAACAGGTCCGCGGCGAGTTCGGCCAGCCGCAGCGCCGACAGGCTGGTGTGCTCGCTGGGCTTGAGCACCAGGGTGTTCCCGGTGACCAGCGGGGCGGCGATGCCGCGGGCGGCGAACAGCAGCGGGTGGTTGAACGGCACGATCTTGCCGACCACGCCGAACGGCTGGTGCAGCGAGTAATTGAGCCGGCCGGTCATGGTCGGCACGGTGTGGCCTCGCACCAGCATCGCGGCCCCGGCGATGTAGCGCATCAGGGCGGCCGCGAGCCGGGCGTCGTTGCGCATCTCGGCGATCGGGCTGCCGTTATCCACCACGTCGAGGACCGCGAGTTCCTCGGCGTGCTCCATGATCCGGTCGGCCAGGGCCGAGATCGCGGCCGCCCGCTCGTTGGCGGGCACCCGCCGCCAGCCCGGGAAGGCCTCCTGGGCGGCCTGGACGGCACGGTCGACGTCGTCCCGGCCGGCCTCCGGCACCAGGGCCAGGACCTCACCGGTGGCGGGGTTGACCGCCTCCCGGCTGGCACCGCTGGCCGCCGGCGCCGGGCGGCCCCCGATGAACATCGGCCGCAGCTCGGCCGTGGCCGCGGTCACCGGTTCCCCCCGGTCATGGCTGCGCCCGGAGCGGACAGGCGCACGACGGCGAAGGCGTTGCCCTGCGGGTCGCGCAGGTAGGCCATATAGCCGAGCGGGGTGTCGAAGGGCGCGAACCAGACTGAGCCGCCGAGGCCGACCGCCAGGTCCAGGCTCGCCTGCGTATCGGCGACCTGAAAGTACAGCAGCCAGTGCGGCTTGGTGTCGGGCGCCCAGCGGTCGTCGAACTCCATGACCCCGCCGAAGGCAGGCCCCTCGGTCTGGGCTACCCGTACCTTGCCGGGCCCCGTCCGTCCGGCGAACTCATACCCGAACAGGCCCGACAGGAAGCTGGTGGCGGCCTCCTGCTGGTAGGTTTTCTGCTCGACCCAGATGACCGCCCCGTCCTCGGCCATCACCTCCATGGCGGGCTGTTCGCCGGGCTCGGAGAGGCCCAGCGGTGTCCCGGTCGGGTCCACGATCACCGCACTGAGGCTGGACGGATCGTCCGCCGATCCGACTGGGCTCGCCCCGGCCGCGCGGGCTTGCCTGATCGCGGCCGGCAGGTCAGGCACCGTCAGGTAGGGCAGCCAACCGCCCTGGCCCTCTCTCATCTGGGCCACCGTCCGCCCGCCCAGGGTGAAAACCCCGCCCGTCCAGGCCCGCCACCGGAACAGCTGGGTGTAGAAGACGGCTAGTTCCGCGGGTTGGGGGGAACTCAGGACGAACCGCGCTGGCCGTCCGGGCACGCTCTTGTCGATGAACATCTTTGCTGGTCAGCCTCTCCTGGTCAGTTTGCGGCCGGCTCGCCGCGGCCGGGAGCCGGGGCCGGCCGGATCCCGTTGCGCAGCAGAGCCATCCACTTGGCGTATTCCTGAGCGCCGCGCTCGTTCCAGGCGGCGCGGACGTCCGGCGGCAGGTGCGAGAGCATGAACTCGGCGTCCGCCGCGGAGCACTGCTCGATCATCGCGCCGAAGGCCATCATGAGGGTCCGCGGCGCATAACGGCCGTTGCCGCTGGTGGCCATGCGACCGTACTCCTCGGCGGTCAGGTAGTCACCGATGAGCGGCACGATGGTCCGTTCCTCGTCGTCGAGGTGCGGGATGAGGACGGCCAGCAGGGACTCGTACGATCCGGCCAGGGCCTCCGCCGAGCCTGCTGTTCTGCGCTCCCACTCCACCAGCCGGGCCCGCACCGTGGCGACCGCCTGCTCCACCATGCGGTGCTGCCGTTCCATGTGATCGAGCAGTTCCCGCGGCGCCCGGCCGTCCAAAAGCGGGTAGAGGAGCGCGTCCTCAGCGACGTGGTGGTGACGCATGGACAGCAGCATCATGCCGAACCACTCGGCCGCCGCGGCGCGGCGCTCGTGCTCCTCTGGGAGAAGTTCGCGGAGGATCCGCGGGGCGAGGGCGAACTCCCGGCGGTAGGCCTGGTGCACGATCGCCATGTCGCGGACGTCGGCCCGCCGGGTCCCCGCGGGCACCAGGTGCGGCTCAGCCTGCATGGATCCCTCCTCCGCCTTCTCAATCTTCTAGGCAAGTGTATGCAGACAGGACCGCCACGCCACAAGACTTGTGGTTAAGTATTCCGCTTGGCGGAATTCGGCCACGTCCGCGAAAGCCTCGGTACCCCGATGTCTAGGAACCGCATTTCCCCAGTTCAGATGCTCTATATGCCGAACGGGACGGACTTAAGCGCCCAGCTAATCGCACCATCGCGTCGGATGGGCGTTGCTTTTCATCCTGCATACATTTAGGCTGACCTTGCTCTGCGAATGGAGGAACCACGATGGTTGCTGCCCGGGATGTCGCGTACGTGCGGTTCTCCGCGCCAGACGTCGAGGAAGCGCTGCAGTTCCTGGGTGACTTCGGCCTGGCCGTCTCGGCTCGGGAGAACGGCCAGACGTACCTGCGAGTGGCCGGCGAGGCGCATCACACGTACGTGCTGTCGCAGGGCCCCCCGCAGTTCCTCGGTTTCGGCCTGAAGGTAGCCGACCGGGCGGACCTGGAGGAACTCAGCCGTTCGCCGCGGGGCGGTGAGATCGAGAAGATGGACGAGCCCGGTGGCGGCGAGCGGGTCGTCCTGAGGGACCCCGACGGTTACCGCGTCGAGATCGTCCACGGGATCGAAACCGTGCCCCCGCTGCCGATGCGCGAGCCGGTGCCGGTCAACACGACACATGAACGACGCCGGTTCAGTACGACGGTGCGCCCCCCGCTGGGGCCGACGGAGATGAAGCGCGTCGGCCACGTCGGGCTGGTGGTGACCAGCATCGAGCGCACCACCGAGTGGTACGGGGAGTTGCTGGCGATGATCCCCACCGACTCGGTGCTCGTGGGGGAGCCCAAGCATAAGGCGGTCAGTTTCGTCCGCTGCGGCTATCCCGGCGTGTACTCCGACCATCATGCTCTCGCGCTGTTCCGCGGGCAACGCGCCAATTTCGGTCATGTCGCGTTCGAGACGCAGGACTTCGATGCCGTGTTCGGCGGCCACGATTACCTCGCCGACCGGGGCTGGCGGCCGGCCTGGGGGCCCGGCCGGCACGAGCTTGGCAGCCAGTTGTTCGACTACTGGATGGATCCGTGGGGCCGCCTGGTCGAGCACTTCGCTGACAGCGACCTTTTCCTGCCCGAGGACCCGCCCAGCGAATACGGCCCGGACCAGACCAGGTCGGCCTGGTGGGGCCCGCAGGCGACGATGAGCCCGGACGGCAGCGGACCGCCCCCCGCCCACTGACCCAGAAAGAAGGATGGCATGAGCACCGACTGGAGTCTTGTGACGTGCCGCGTGCCCGGCTCTGACACGGACATCGCCGCCGTGCGCCGCGCCGACGGCAGCCTCGTCGTCCCCGATCAGCTCCGCCGCTACCACGGGCTCATCGAGGTCCTGGGCGACTGGGAACAACTCGCAGGCAGCCTGCGGGCCACCGACGTCAGCGGGCTGGCCCCCGTCACGGGGGCGACGACCGTCGCCTCCGTGCACTATCCGCGCAAGCTGCTGTGCGTGGGAGCCAACTACCGCGATCACATCGCCGAGATGGGCGGTGAGGTCGATCTGGGCTCCTGGCGGCCGTTCTTCTTCGTCGTGCCGCCTACGACTACTCTCATCGGAGACGGTGAAAGCATCGTGATCCCAGACGACCCGGCCATGATGGTCGACTGGGAAGCCGAGCTGGCCGTGGTGATCGGCCGCGGCGGGCGGGATATCGCACCCGCCGAGGCGGGCGGGCACATCGCCGGGTATGCCTGCTTCAGCGACATCACGGCGCGCGGGTTGCTGCGCCGGCCCGCCGCCGTGGCCGAGGCCTTCCGGTGGGACTGGGCCGGCTCGAAAAGCCTGGACACCTTCTGCCCGATCGGCGCGGTCACGCCGGCGTGGATGGTGCCTGATCCCGCCCGCCTGAGCGTCCGCTGCCTGGTCAACGGGGTAGTCAAGCAGGACGGTTCAACGTCCGATTTCATCTGCGACGTCTCCGATATCGTCGCCGCCGCCAGCCAGACCTGGACGCTCGAGCCGGGAGACGTCATCGCGACCGGTACCCCGGCCGGCGTCGGCTCCCCGCGCGGTGAGCGGCTGGCCGACGGCGACGAGGTCCGGGTGGAGATCTCCGGGCTCGTGCCGCTGGTCAACCCCGTGGCCGCGCGGGTGCTGGCCAGTTCGCAATAACCCATGTTCGTTCGGTAAATAAAAGGTGGATGTCATGACGGAAACGGTGCACGCCGCCGAGACAGTGGAGCAGTTCGACGCCCGGATCGGGCAGGACAACATGATCGGGCAGTGGACGTTCGAACCGCTGCTGAATTCGGTGATCGGCGGCCCCAGGCCGCTGGGCGTCGGGTACGTGTGGCCCTGGCAGCTCGCGCGCCAGCGGCTGGAAGAAGCCTCGCAGGCGCTGGGGCCGGCCGGCGTCGGCCGGTGCAACCTGACCTTTCAGAACCCGGGCATCGAGCGGATGCCGAAGGGCACCACCCACACGATCTCGGCGGGCGTGCAGATCATGCGGGCTCATGAGGTGTGCTGGTCGCACCGGCACAGCATGTCGGCGCTGCGGTTCGTGATCGAAGGCCACCCGGAGGCGTACACGGCCGTGGACGGCGAAGAACTGAACATGGAGCAGTTCGACCTGATCCTGACCCCGCGGTTCTCCTGGCACGACCATCACAACCCGACCGGCCAGGAGATCGTCTGGCTGGATGTGCTGGACATCGGACTGACCATGGCGGTCAACGCGCCGTTCTACGAGACCTACGGCCAGGACTCCCAGCCGCTGCGGCCCGGCGCGGCCGAGTCCCAGCCGCTGCGAGCCGGCCACTGGCTGCGGCCGGCCTGGGAACGGCCGCGGCACAGCCGGCTCCCGCTCCGCTACAAGTGGTCCGACGTGGTGCAGGTCCTGGACGCCTACGGTGACTCACCCGGCGATCAGTACGAAGGGCTCGCCCTGCAGTACGTCAACCCGGTCACCGGCGGCCCGACGATGTCCACGATGGACTGCTGGGTCCAGCAGCTGGCGCCGGGCTTCGCCGGCCGCGCGCACCGCCGCACCTCCAGCAGCATCGGGTTCGTCATCTCGGGGCACGGGAGCATCGAGGTCGAGGGCAAGGTGCTGCCGTTCGGCCCGGGAGACACCTACGCCGTGCCGAACTATGCCTGGTATTCGCTGCGCAACGACTCCGAGGAGCCGGTACGCATCTTCTCCGTCCACGACATTCCCGCGATCCAGGCCCTGGGGCTGTTCTACGAGGAACCGGAACCCACCCTGCATGCCACCCCGGCTCCCCAGGTGCCGGCCCAGCCGCTGCACCCGGTCTACCGGCCGGCCGCGATGCTGGACGGAGACGAGACCCGGTGACGCGGTACACCAGCGACGACATCCGCGGGGTCGTCGCCATCCTGCCCACGCCCGCGCTGCCCGGAGCCGACCGCTGGGACTCAGCGGACACGGTGGACCTGGCCGAGACCGAGCGGATGACCGAGGCGATGGTCTCCGCCGGTGTTGACGTCATCATGACCAACGGCACCTTCGGCGAGGGCGCCAGCCTCACCCTGGCCGAGGTCCTGGCGTTCAACGACGCGGTGGTGCAGACAGTGTCCGGGCGGGTGCCGGTGTTCGCCGGCGCCACCACGCTGAACACTAGGGACACCATCGAGCGGGGCCGGCGCCTGGCCGATCTCGGCGCGGACGGCCTGTTCCTGGGACGACCGATGTGGGTGGCTCTGGACGGGGCGCAGATCGTGGCGTTCCACGCCGCGATCGCCGAGGCGCTGCCCGGCCAGTCGCAGGTCGTCTACGACAATCCCAGCGCGTTCAAAGGGAAGATCGCCAGTGAGGTGTATGCGCAGCTGGCCCGGATTCCCCAGATCGTGGCGGCGAAGCACATGGGGCTCAGCCTGATGGGTGACCGCTTCGTGGCTGACCTGGCTGCGGTGGCCGGCCGGATCCGGCTGCTCGCGCTGGCCGATGACTGGCTGGCTTCCGCCCGCCGGTTCCCGGACGAGGTGCTGGCCTGCTGGAGCGGGGATGCGGCCTGCGGCCCGGCTCCGCTGCTGGCGCTGCGCGACGCCATCGCGGCCCGGCGCTGGGAGGACGCCCAGGGCGTGAGCGACGACATCGCCGGCGCGCTGGAGACACTTTTCCCCGGCGGGAGCTTCGAGGAGTTCTCTCGCTACAACATCCAGATCGACCGGGCCGAGTTCGAGGCGGCCGGGTGGATCAGGCCCGGTCCCACCCGCCCGCCGTACACCACCGCACCCGAGGAGTACCTCGATGGCGGCCGTAAGGCGGGGCGGCGCTGGGCAGCCCTCCAGCAGCGCTACTCTTCCATCGACGTCAGTTCCTAGTCCCGGGCGCGGCGCCGACGGGAATCTGCTGGTGACGGTGAGGTGTAGGCCCAGATGACTGAACCGGCGAGTGTCGTCACCCCGCTGGATCTTTCTGGCCAGCGGCTGGCGGCGTCGGCGGCTCATGCCCGGATCCGTCAGCTCATCCTCTCCGGCCGCCTCCCGGCCGGCACCGTGATCAACCAGGTGGAGCTGGCGGCAGAGCTGGGGATCAGCCGCACCCCGCTGCGCGAGGCCCTGCGGATGCTCGAGGAAGAGGGACTCGTCGAGGCCGAGCCGAACCGCCGCTCGCGGGTGGCGAGCTTCAACGGCGCGGAGATGGACGCGATCTACGGCACCCGGCTCCTGCTCGAAGCCCTGGCCATGCGCCTCACGCTGCCGGCCCTGCCGCCGGAATCCGTCGAGCAGGCGGGACGGCTGCTCGACACCCTCGAGGAACTGGGCGGCCCGGCTGCTGGCGAGGCGTGGCACCGGGCGCATCACGAGTTCCATCAGACGTTCATGACAGGCGCGCCGGGCCCGCTCTTCGACCAGATCGTTTCCTACGCCCAGCGCAGCGAGAGATATATGTACCAGGAAGCGCACACCCCGGCCCTGGTGCACGCGCGCCGCGCGGCCGAGCACCGGCAGATCCATCAGCATGTCCGAGACCGGGCCTTCGACGAGGCGGTGCTAGCGAACGCCAGGCACCTGGCCCGCACCCCAATGCTCATCCTGGCCGAGATGGCCGCCGACACCGAGCCGGCCAGCATCAGAGGGGCGCTGAACATGATCTCTTCCATGGGGGCGACCGCGCTTCCCGCCGACGATAAAGCGGAGCGGAAACGGCGCCGGACGACGGCGTAAGTCTCCGCTGCGTCGGCGCGGCGGCTCTGGCGCATCCTCTCCGGCGGCGGCATGGCGGATTCCAATCGCGTTGCTCTACGCCCACGATTCCGTCAGCCCGAACTGACCGCGGCCCCGGCTGCGCGCCGGGGTCAGGCCAGGCAGGTGAGCGGCTTACCGCCGTTGTAGGTGACCATGTCAGCGAGCGCGGCCATGATGTCGATGGGACCGCCGCGCGGGGTTCCGTCGAGTTCGGCGTAGGCGCGATGCAGGTTGCCGACGATGCGTTCCGCGTCCGGCCAGTCAGCGAACCGGCCGAGGTCGGTGTCGCGGGCCGCGTCCAGCGGGGACACGCCGGCGGCTAGGCCGCGGCCGGCCTGGTCGAGGACGAACCGCAGGTAGTCGAGGGTGGCCTGGACCGGGGCGGTGCCCTCGAATACCGGCCCGTGGCCGGGCACGGTGGTGCGGGCGCCGAGCGGCAGGACGACCTGCTCGAGCGCCTCGATAGCGCCGGTTACCGATCCCATCAGCAGGAACGGCGTGCCTCCGTTGAACACCAGGTCGCCGCAGAACAGCACGGACAGCCCGGGGAACCAGGCCAGCACGTCGTTGGTGGTGTGCGCGGCGGTACCGACGTGCCGCACGGTGATGCGCGTGTCCCCGGCATGCAGGGCGATCTCGTCGGTGAAGGTGAGGAACGGCGGCTCGAGGGGTAGCTGCCCCCAGTCCGGGTTCTCCCAGAACGGCAGCTCCCGGGCCGGGCCGAACGCGATCGCCTCGGTCCGGGCGCGCTCGTGCGCGACGATCGTCGCGGTGGGGAACAGTGCGTTGCCGAAGGTGTGGTCACCGTGGTGGTGCGTGTTGACCAGCGTGCGCACCGGGGCGGGAGTCACCGCGGCGATGGCCGCCTGGAAAGCCCGCGTGCGCCGCTCGGTGGAGCACGCGTCAATGCCGAAGACGCCCTGCGGCCCGACCACGAACCCGGTGTTGTTGATCCACCAGGTCCCATCCGGCTGGACGTAGGCGTAGACGCCGTCCGCGACCTCGACGGTCTGCGGGCGTCCGGGCACGGTGATCTCGTGCGCGTGCTCCGGGCCGCTGCTCATCGCCGCTCCTCATGCTGTCGTTCCTGGTCCGGTACCTGCTCCGCCGCCGGGCGGAGCGGGACCCCCGGCCAGCCGGGGGTGATGCGCGCTTCGATGGCGCCGAGCGGGCCGCCGTCTAGCCTTACCCGGTCGCCGGGGCGCAGATAGGGGTAGGTTCCGGCGCCGTGCACCCGGGACAGCTCGAGGATGCACCCGGTGCCGACGGTGCCGCTGCCGATGACGTCGCCGGGCAGTACCCGGGTGCCCCGCGAGGCGTAGGCGATCATATCGCCGAACGACCAGTACAGGTCGGCGAGGTTGCCGTTGCTGTAGGTCACGCCGTTGACCGACGCGGTCAGCGGCACGTCGTAGCCGTGGCCCGACATCAGCGGCGTGAACTCGTCGGCGGTGACCAGCCAGGGCCCGAAGCTGTTGGCCGAGTCCTTGCCCTTGGCCGGGCCGAGATGAAGCCGCATCTCGGCGCCCTGCAGGTCGCGGGCGCTCCAGTCGCAGAACAGCATGAAACCGGCGATGTGATCCGGCGCCTCGGCGGGCGACAAGTCGGCGCCTTCCCGTCCGATGACGGCCGCCACTTCGAGTTCGAAGTCGAGCGCCGCGCTGCCGGGCGGAATCGCGACATCCGCCTGCGGGCCGCGCACGGCGGCCGGATTGGTGAAGTAGAACACCGGCTGCTGATACCAGAGCGGGTCGACGGTCAGGCCGATCGCGGCGCTCGCCGTCACGACGTGCTCCTCAAACGCCATGAAGTCCCGGACCGACGGCGGCGCCGGCACCGGCGCGAGCAGCTCGACGTCCACCCGGCGCAGACCTGGCTTCGACAGGGCGGCCTGGCCGGCCGCGCGCAGCCGGGACCCGTCATCGCCGAGCAGGTCGGTCAGCCGGGTCACGCCCGGTACCGGGTGCAGGCGCTCGCCGTGCCAGACTCCGATTCCCTCCGCGCCCGCCGCGTCGTCGCCGGATACCCGGTAGGTACTGAACCGCACTGGTGTCCTCCCTCAGCCGATCTCGGCGCGCAGTTAGCCGGCCAGCGACTGCGGATCCAGCTGCGTCTCGCGCGTCCTGCCGCCCACGCCCACTATCGCGAGCAGCGCGGCTGCCAGCGCGGCACCTGCGCAGATCAGGTAGCCGGTGGAGTAGGCGTTGCTGAGGGCGTGGAAGGCGACGTCCTTGAGCGGGTTGAACGGCATGACGTGGCCGCCCGCGACGGTGACCGTCGCCGGTACCGAGTTGGCGCCGAGTGGTCCGGAGGCGACGGCGTGTGCCGCGGCTTCCAGTGCGGGGCGCTGCGCGGTTGGTGCGTGCGCCGCCGCGGCGTTGAACGCGGCCAGCGCGCCGCGCAGGCTGGCGTTCCCGGCCAAGGTGCTGGAGACCTGCCCGGCCGCCTTGCTCAGCGCGACCGCGCCGATGATCGCGGGCCCCAGGCCGAACCCGATGTCGCGCAGCATGTTGGTGGTGCCGCTGGCCATGCCGGCCAGGTGGTTGGGCATGGTGTTGACCGCCACGGCGGTGACCGAGGCGACCGCCAGGGCGAACCCGATCCCGGCGATCACCAGCGGGGCCGCGATCGCCGCCAGCGACAAGTTCGTCGCGGGCACCGCGGCCAGCCACAGGTCGCCGCCGCCGATGAGGGCGAACCCGAAGCCGAGCACCCACTTGGGGTTGTACCGCTCGAGCAGCCTGTAGGTGACGGGCATCTGGACCAGGGCGAGGCCGCTGAGGAAGACGAAGGCCAGGGAGGCCTTCAGCGGGGTGAATCCCTGGATCGCCGTCAGCCGGATGCTGGTCGCGTACGCGGTGCCGATGAAGGCGAACATGCCGACGACGGTGACGATGGCGTTCACGGCGAACGCGCGGTGCGAGAAGAAGTCGAGCCGCAGCAGCGGCGCCGCCGACCTGCGCTCGGCCAGGATGAACAGCGCCAGGAAGACGGCGGCGACGGTGAAGCCGGCGACCACCTGCCGGCTGCCCCAGCCGCTGGTGGGAGCCTGGATCACCGCGAACAGCAGCGCGAACAGCGCGATCGCGACCGTGACCTGTCCGGGCCAGTCCAGCGACCGTCCGGCCGGCGCGGCGGAGTTCTGGGCCATGGTCAGTGATACCGCCGCGCTGGCGAGGGCGAGGACGATCACGGCGATAAACGCCCAGCGCCAGCTGGCGTAGGGATCGGCGCCGAAGCTGATCTTGGTCATCAGGCCGCCGAGCAGCGAGGAGAACAGGCCGCCCGCGGCCAGTGCCCCCGCCCAGATCGTGATGGCACGGGCGCGGGTGCCCGGTGTGTGCGTGCCCGCGGCCACGACGGCGAGGCTGGTCGGGAACAGCGCGGCCGCGCCGATCCCGGCGATGATCTGCCCGGTCCACAGCACCAGCACCCGGGTCTCGGTCGATGATCCGGCCCCTGGGGTCAGGACGGCGACAGCCTCGCCGATGGCAAGGAGGAGGGCGCCCCCGACCAGCAGCCGCTTGCGGCCGAACAGGTCGCCGAGCACGCCGAAGGTCAGCTCGAGCAGGGCGACCGGCACGATGAAGGCGTCGGAAATCCAGGTGAGCTGTGATGAGGTCGGTCCCAGGTCCTGCTGGAACAGGCCGTTGAGTACCGATGGGATGGCGAACGCCACCTGCGCCGCGAGCACCGCGAGCACCGCGGCCGCCAGCGTGCCGGCGCTCAGGACGTACTTCCCGGCCGGGGCGGCAATTGTACGGGGGATCTTGATTTCAGTCATGGCATGCCTCCGTGCATGCGAGAAAACAACCAAAGGTGAGGCCGGACCTGCACCGGCATCAGATTTAAGGGTTTCTCGGTGTGCGTCTGATGAGCGGCTGCCCGGGCGGCGGTGCGTGCGTTCCAGGCTGGCTGCTAGGCCGATCAATGATGGCGATCAGCTATGTACGTGCCGTCGATGGTGGGTGGAGGCCAGCGTCCCGGCCTCCTCCCGGCGGTCGCCGGAATATATGTGAGCTAAGGTTCACATATAAGTGAAGTCCCGTCAACAGTCATTCGCAGAAGCCAGAGGTTGAAGATGAGCGGCGGCGCCTACCCTAAGACGGTGAGCCAAGCACTGCCTGACCTTCCCCGCGCCCGGCAGGCGCGCAGCCGGGTTACCCGGGAGCTGATCTTCCAGGCGGGCGCTTCCCTGCTTGAGGAGGGCGGGGCTGAGGCGCTGACGGTGGCCGCCGTCGCCGCCCGGGCGGGGGTATCGGTCGGCAGCGTGTACCGGCGCTTCGGCGACAAGGACCGCCTGATGGCGAGCCTGCAGGCCGACTTCACCCGGAACTTCCGCGCCGAGATCATCCGCCGGTTCACCAGCTCGGCGCGGGCCCGGGACGACCCCGCGGCGGTGATCACCGCCGCGGTGCGCGGAGTGGCCGAGACCTTTCAGTCCCATCAGCGTCTGATGCGGGTGTTCATGGTGCTGGGTGCGACGGATGAGGCCGTGCTGCGCGAGGGGTCCGAGGCGGCCATGGACGGCGGCCAGGCGTTCCGCCGCTTTCTGGACCCGGTGGTTCCCGCTGTGCGCCATCCGGACGCTGAAGCGGCCCTGGATTTCGCCTTCCGGTTCGTCCACGCGATGTGCGCGTACCGCGTTGTGAACGGTGAGCACTTCGAGTCGGCCCGCCCGCTGGCCTGGCGGCAGCTGATCGAGGAACTGGCCGCGACGGTCCGGCTGTACCTGCTGGGGGAACTCCCGGCGAGCGCCGCCTGGTAGCCATATTGCGAACTACCCTTCACATTTATTCCTGCCGGAGCCATACTGTCGGGAGCTGACCGTCTCCGGGCCGCCCGGTTCGCCGCGGCGGCCGCGCGAGGGAGCGCTCTGTGGAAGATACCTATGACGTCGCGATCGTCGGCTACGGCCCGACCGGGCTGGTGGCCGCGTCGATGCTCGGCCAGGCCGGGTACCGGGTGGTGGTCCTTGAGCGGTGGTCCGCCCTGTACGGGCTGCCGCGGCTGACGCACATCGACGACGAGACGGCACGGGCCATCCAGGCCGTCGGCGATATCGACGAAGCGCTACGCGACTCCCGCTCTACCGAGTACGTGTGGGTCAACGGTTCGGACGAGACCCTGCTGAACATCCCCGCGGCTCCGGCCGGGACGCAGGGCTTCCCCACGCACCTATCGATCTATCAGCCAGACATCGAGGACTCCGTCGACCGCCGGGTGCGGACGCTGCGCAACGTCACGGTCCGGCAGGGGCACAGCGTCGTGGACCTTGACCAGGACGAAGATGCGGTCACCTTGACAACTGTGCCCTGGCGGCGCGAGGGTGAGCCTGCCAGCACGGTGCGCGCCCGGTACGTGATAGCCGCGGACGGCAGCAAGAGCACCGTCCGCACCCTGCTGGGCATCGGCCAGCAGGACCTGGGCTTCGACGAACCCTGGCTCAACATCGACACCGAATGGAAGCACCCGGCTCCGCCGCGGTTCCGCACCGCCAAGCAGTACTGCGACCCGCGCCGCGGCCACATGTTCATGCTCATCGGGGAACGCCGGCAGCGCTTCGAGCTGGCGCTGCTCGACGGTGAGACCGCGCAGCAGTGGCTGCGGCCCGAGGCCGCCTGGGAGTGGCTGGCGGCCGCCTATGGCCTGGGCCCCAGCGACGTCGTGATCATCCGGCAGCTCGTGTACACCTTCGAGGCCCGCATCGCGACCCGCTGGCGGGCCGGACGGGTGTTCCTGGCCGGCGACGCCGCGCACACGATGCCGCCCTACCTGGGGCAGGGTGCGTGCAGCGGCATCCGTGACGCCATGAACCTGGCGTGGAAGCTCGACCTGGTGCTCCGCGGCTCGGCTGGAGACACCCTGCTCGACACCTACGAGCTGGAGCGGCGCCCGCACGTCACCGCCGTCACGCAGATGGCGATCGGCCTCGGCCAGGTCGCGAACATGCACGACGAAACGGCCGCGGCTCACCGTGACGCCGCGTTCAAAGCCGGCCAGGTCCCGCCGCCCCCGCCCCTGCCGCACCTGACGGCCGGCATTCTGCACCACGCGGCCGGCGGTACGGTGCCGTCCCCCGCCGGAGAGCTGTCCCCGCAGGGTCAGGTCACCGCGGGTTCGGTCAGCGGCCGGTTCGACGATGTGGCCGGACACGGCTGGCGCCTGGTATCCGCGGTCAGCCTGGACGAGGTGCTGACCAGCGCCCACCGGGCCACGCTGGCCGCCCTGGGCGGCCGGGTCATCGTGCTGGGCCGGGACGTCACCGACGACGCCGGTGCGCACTCGGCGTTCCTTGCCCGCCACAACGCGGTGGCCTACCTGGCCCGGCCCGACTTCATCGTCTACGGCACGGCCGCCAGCGCCAGCGGCGTGCCCGCGCTGATCGCCGGGCTAGGCGCGCAGCTCGCCGCGCCAGTGGCGGCATGACCGTGCCCGCGGACGCACCAGTGCTGGATCCCGCGGTCGCCGCCAGGCACCGGGCCATGCCGCTGACCCGGCTCGTCGACTGCGGGATGGACGCCGCCGACGCGCGCGCACTGCACGCGCGCAGCGCGGCGGGCGAGGGCTGGGCC
>Ga0302184_10000532_pt1 | contig 24997 bp, 30 predicted proteins | sample I_Palsa_N3_3_FD_200233 | JGI IMG/M metagenome (GOLD analysis project Ga0302184, IMG submission 200233) | Peat permafrost microbial communities from Stordalen Mire near Abisko, Sweden - I_Palsa_N3_3 | ecosystem: Environmental > Terrestrial > Soil > Palsa > Peat permafrost | place: Sweden...
GCCGGTGTCTCCTGTCTCTGCCGGCATCGGGTCACCTCCTGCGCTGAGCACCTGATCCGGGCACCCGCCCGGAACAATCTGTCTTCGACCAGGTTAACGAACAGCGCCGACAGTATCGGCCATATAACGAACACAAATTCGACTATTTTAACGTTCCGGCCGGCAGTCTTCGCGGGCGTGTCAGCGGTTCGTCAGCGATCCGTCAGCGCCGTCAGCGCTCTGCGGTCCGGGTGTCAGACCCGCCGGGCACGGTGGGGGCATGACTTACTCCATCGTCACTGAAGGCCTGGTCAAGCGTTTCGGGGATACCGTCGCGCTGGCCGGGGTCGACCTCGCTGTCCGCACTGGCTCGGTCTTCGGGCTGCGCCGCATGAGATGTGGGACATCATCCGGAGCCTGACGGCAAGCGGGTCACCGTGCTGTTCACGACGCAGTACCTGGGAGGAGGCCGACCATCTCGCCACCGAGATTGCGGTAGTCGACCACGGCACGCTGATAGCGACCGGCTCCGCGCAGGAGCTCAAGGCCCGTACCGGCGCGCAGCCTTGACACCAGGGCCTGCAGCGCATTCACCGCCCCGGCCGGCATCTGCTCAGCCCAGAGGGCGTCCACGAGCCGGCTGGTCGTCACCACCTGGCCCGGCTCGAGCGCGAGCAGGATAAGCAGCGCGCAGCCGGGCACCGCCGACCTCCAGCACGCAGCCGGAGTCGGCGCGGACCTCCAGCGGCCCCAGCAGCGCGACTTGCACAACCATGATTCTGCCCGGTGCGGCGGGAAGTGCTGCAAAAGGCCAGCTCAAAGGCTATGGGACATCGTTCGGGAACTTCCGGCAGGTGCGGCCAGCGGGTGGTCCCAGCAGCGGACGCCGACGCATGCCGCCTCGCGAACGCGGGGGGGTGCCTCGCGAACGTTAGGGTGCCTGGCATGCGCCAAGTTCCCGCGGAACTGGCCGACCATCCGGACCGGCTGAAGTGGAATGCCAGGTACGAAGAGGGCTCCGGCAGGTCGTTCGCACCGCATCCGCTGGCGGTGCGGGCGCTGGCCATGGAACTGCCAACCGGGCCGGTGCTCGAGCTGGCCAGCGGGCCGTCGGGCAGCGCGCTGCTGGCGGCGGAGGCAGGCCGCCGGGTAACGGCCGTGGATGTCTCCGAGGTCGCACTCGGGCTGCTCGCCGAGGAGGCGCGGCGGCGCGGGATCGGTGATCTGATCACGCTCGTGCATGCAGACCTGGGAACATGGCGCCCGCAGCCGGGCGGTTACTCGCTTGTGATGGGCACCGGTTACTGGGACAGCGCCGCCTTCGCGGCCGCCGCGGACGCAGTAGCAGCGGGCGGCCTGATCGGCTGGGAGGCGTTCACGGTCAACGCGCGCCGCGGGCGGCCGGGGCTGCGCGCGGGCTGGTGCCTGGATCCCGGCGAGCCAGCCTCGCTGCTGCCAGCCGGCTTCACGGTCCTCGGTCAGCAAAACCTGCCGGACGAACAGCAAGCCACCAGGCGAAGACTGCTGGCCCGGCGCCGGACCGCCGCTACAGGGCAAGCGGTCACAGGGCAGGCGGTCACAGGGCAAGCGGCTACAGGGCAAGCGGCTACAGGGCAAGCGGCTACAGGGCGATAAGCCCGGCATTCGTCGGCGTGAACCCGCAGGCGCCGAAGTAGAACGGGCTAAGGCCGTCCTCGAAGTCGACGTGCAGCCACTCGCACCCGGCCGCGCGCGCCTGCTCCGCGGCGAGGGCGACGAGCCCTTTCCCGACCCCCCGCCGCTGAACTCGCGCGGTGACGATGGTGTCGAGGATGAAGGCGTGCACGGCGCCGTCCCCGACGACGTTCACGAAGCCGACGAGGTCGCGGCCTTCCCAGGCGCAGACCCAGCCCAGGCTGTGCCGGTTCACCTGGCCCCACCAGTCGTCCTGCAGAACCCGGTGGCTGAAGCCCTCGGCGTGCAGCGCGTTTACCGCCGCGTTGCCGAAACGCCCGCGCCACTGGTAGGTGATCATCCGGCAACCGTACGGAAGAACACCGACCCGTCGCGATCGGTTTTCGCTATGACGGCCGCTCTTCGCCGGTGCGGGACGCTGTCGGCAGCCGGCCCGGTTATCGTGAGGCAATGGCTCAGCTACTGGAGACCGAGCGTCTTGTCCTGCGGCCGTGGCATGTCGATGACGCGGCCGCAGCCCTGGGCGCGTACGGGGATACCTCCGTCGCGCGCTGGCTGGCTCCGGCGATGGACAGGGTCCGCGATCACGAGGCCATGCGCCTGGTCCTGCAGCAGTGGGTCGCCGAGGATGCGCGCATGCTGGTGCCGGCCGGCCGCTGGGCGGTCGAGCTTCGCCAGGACAGGCGCCTGATCGGCGGGGCTACCCTGCTGCCGCTGCAGCCCGACGAGGAATTCGAGATCGGCTGGCAACTTCACCCGGATGCGTGGGGCCATGGTTACGCCACCGAGACCGGGCTAGCGCTGGCGCGCTGGGCATTCGAGCAGGGCATCGAACAGGTCATCGCGGTCGTGCGGCCTGCCAACACGCGCGCCGCGGCGACAGTGCGCCGCATCGGCATGGAGAGCGTCGGCGAGACCGAGAAATACCACAGCCTGCGACTGCAGGAATTCCGTCTTCGTCCAGCCGATCTCGCCGCGCCGTGATCGATGTCCCGCAGGTCACCGACAACCAGCCCGAATCCCGCTTCGAACTGAGGGCCGGCGGCCGCCTCGCCGAGCTCAGGTATCGCCGCAACGGGCGCCGGCTCGTGCTCATCCATACCGAGGTGCCCCCGGAACTCGAGGGCGGCGGCATCGGCGGCAGGCTGGTGACCGCGGCGATCGATCGCGCCGCGCAGGACAGCATGACCATCGTGCCGTTGTGCTCGTTTGCCCGCGGCTGGCTGCAACGCCACGCCGATGTGGCGAGCCGGGTCACCATCGACTGGGGCGACGGCTCCGCCGCGTAAGGCCCGCCGCGCTCACCGGGGCTCCCGCCAGTACCGGACCGGAACCGTCCATATCCATCTCGCGAATATGAGCAATAGCAAGAGCGCCAGAACCGCCTCCGGCCAGATCGAGATCCACAATATGTCGCGTAGCGCCGCATGCCTGGGAAAAACTATATTCCGGAACAATGCAGAGTTAATATCCTTAACACCGATCACGGTGCCAGCCTTCATGCCCGGCGCATTACCTGCATACTGGACATCCCGCACCGCCAGCCTGCGGTCAGAACTCATGAAATCGCCGAACCAGTGACAGCCGTGGTGGCAATCCACGTCCCGGGCAACGAAGATGCCGGGGGTTCCGCCGCCCAGCGCCCAGCCGATCACCGGGCTGAAGAATACGGCAAATACGGCAGCGAAGACCAGTATGACCACGGGGGTGAGGAACCAGGCCGTCATTGACGGCCGCCGCCGCCCCGGCCGGCCACCGGGCTGGGTCGCGCCCCCGTCGGGGATGGTCATGCGCTCTCCTCAAGACTCGGCTGACGGGATGACTAGCTCACCGGACCCATCCAGCCTGACAGCCCAGCAGCCCGGCGGCATCAGGGCTAGCCCGCACGGGACTGCTGGCCGTCCGCTAGGGCACGGCCGGCCGGATGCCCTAAAGTGACTGAACGTGGCAGGGCGTGATACTGACGGCCGCCAAGCGCGTGACGCGCTTGGCGTCGCGGCAACGTCGTAGCAGGTATAGGCGGCCTATGTCCGGCTGGTTCGCGACGCAGATCGTGCACACGGGGCGGCTGCCGCTGTTCTGCTTCTTCGTCGCCTTCGTCGCCAGTTTCAGCTTCACCCGGCTGTCGGTCCGGCTCATCCGCGCCGAGGTCCGCTGGTGGCCCGGCAATTTCACGCCCGGCGACCTGCACGTGCACCACATGGTCTTCGGCGTCGTCTTCATGGTCTTCGGCGGAGTGGCCGAGCTTGCCGTCCCGATCGACCCGGTGGGCTGGCGCGGTGCGGCGGCCGCGATCTTCGGCCTCGGCACCGCGCTGGTCCTTGATGAGTTCGCGGTCATGCTGCACCTGCGCGACGTTTACTGGACGAGCGCGGGGCGGCTGTCGATCGACGCTGTCTTCGTCGCCGCCGGGATCACCGCGCTGCTGCTGCTCGGGGTCAGCCCGGTCGGGGTGGACGACGTCGCGGACTCCCTGCGGCTGCCCAGCGCTGCGGATGCGGCGGCAGGGCTCGTTATTGCGATCGTGGTGTTTTTTCTGCTGGCGGCGGTCACCTTGCTCAAGGGAAAGATCTGGACCGGCCTGTTCGGCCTGTTCTTGCCGATCCTGTTCTTTGCCGGCGCGGTCCGGATCGCCCGGCCCGGCTCACCCTGGGCACGCTGGCGTTACCGGGCGCGGCCAAGGAAACTCGCCAAAGCCGAATACCGCGAGCAGCGCCTTCGCCGGCCCGTGGAGCTGGTGAAAATCCGCCTGCAGGATCTGCTTGCCGGGCATCCCGACCCGCCGGTGCGCATTCCGGGCGAAGGTAACGACCGGGGCGGGTAAGCTGCACGCTCCCGCGTTTATTCCGAGCGCGACCGCGCCCTCTTCGGGCACGATAGGCCACTTGAACGAAGGAGGTGCGGACGACATGGTGTCCCAGGCCAGCAGGCTGCAGAACGTCCGGTACGACATCAGGGGACCGGTGCTGCGCCGCGCCAGGCAGCTGGAGGCCGCCGGGCACCACATACTCAAGCTCAATCTCGGCAACCCGGCCGCCTTCGGGATCGACGCTCCCGACGCGGTGCTGCGCGATGTCGTGCAGAACATCGGCGAGGCACAGGGTTACAGCGACGCCCGGGGCATCCACCCGGCCAGGCTGGCGGTCGCCCAGTCGTACGAGAGCCGCGGGGTGGCCGGGGTCGGGCCCGATGACGTGTTCCTCGGCAATGGCGTGTCAGAGCTCATCGTGATGGCGCTGCAGGCACTGCTGGACACTGGCGACGAGGTGCTCGTTCCCAGCCCTGATTATCCGCTGTGGACCGGGGCGGTCAGCCTCTGCGGCGGGCACGCCGTGCACTACCGCTGCCAGGAGGAAGCCGGCTGGGCACCCGACCTCGAGCACGTCGCGGCGCAGATCACCCCGCGGACCAAGGCGCTGGTGATCATCAACCCGAACAACCCGACCGGTGCCGTCTACTCCAGGGACACCCTGCTCGGGCTGCTGGAACTGGCCCGCCGGCATGGGCTGCTCGTGCTCTCCGACGAGATCTACGACCAGATCCTCTACGAGGACGCCGTGCACGAGTGCGCCGCCGCGCTGGCCCCCGACCTGCTGGTGCTGACGATGTGCGGGCTGTCGAAGACCTACCGGCTGGCGGGTTTCCGGTCTGGCTGGCTGGTGGTCTCCGGGCCCAAGCAGGACGCCGCCGAATACCTCGAAGGGCTGGAGCTGCTGGCCAACATGCGGATGTGCCCGAACGTGCCTGCCCAGTACGCCATCCAGACCGCTCTCGGCGGCGGCGGGCAGAGCATCGCGCACCTGCTGCAGCCGGGTGGGCGGCTGCGCGAGCAGCGCGACCACGCCTGGCAGAAGATGAACGAGATTCCCGGGGTGGACTGCGTCCGGCCACTCGGCGCCCTCTACCTGTTCCCGCGCCTTGACCCCGAGGTGCACAAGATCGCCGACGACGAGCAGATGGTCATCGACCTGCTCGAACAGCAGCACCTGCTGCTCACCCACGGCACGGGATTCAACCTGCCCACGGCCGATCACCTGCGGCTGGTGTTCCTGGCCGCGGTGGATGTGCTGGACGACGCCATCGACCGCCTCGCCGCGTTCCTGGAGACCTATCGGCAGTAGGCGGCGAGCCGGGGGCCCGCGTTCAGTGGCCGACCGGTGCCCCGGCTAGCGCGGCGATGACGCCGAGTCCGGCGGAGCACAGCAGCGCGGTGACTGTGCCCCTGCGCAAGGCCAGTAGCCAGGCGGCGGCCAGCAGCAGGAGGACTGCCTGCCAAGGGTGGCCGAGCTCAAGGCCGAGCGGGATGGCCGCCCCGGCGATCGCCCCGATGGCGGCCGACCCGGCCCCGGACAGGAACGCCTGCGCGCGGTCGCTGGACCGAAGGCGGCCAAGGTGATTGCCTCCGGCGATGACAAACACGAACGACGGCAAGAACGCGATCAGCGCCGCGAGCAGGCCGCCGCCGATTCCCGCGGCGGCGTAGCCGACCACGGCCACGGTCAGCACCACCGGACCCGGGGTGGCCTGGCCCAGGGCCACCGCGTTGAGGAACTGCGCACCGCTCATCCAGTGGTAGGTGACGACCGCGTCGTGCTGCATCAGCGGGATGATCACGAAGCCGCCCCCGAAGGACAGGGCGCCCACCTTGATCGCTATCCAGGCCAGGGCGCCGATGCCGGCAGCGGCAATCGCCGGACCAGCAATCGCCGGACCGGCGAGGAACGGCAGCCCGCCGAGCACTCCCCCGGCCGACGATCCCGGCCCGGCCGACGATCCCGGCCCGGCCGACGATCCCGGCCCGGCCGACGATCCCGGCCCGGCCGGTGGCCCCGGCACGGCCGGTGGCCCGGGCCCGGCCCGCAGGTGAATCGCCACCTCGGCGAGACCGCAGGCCAGCAGGACTGCGACGACGAACGGGCCCGCGGTGGCCACGGCAACCGCGCCGGCGGCGAGATAGGCCAGCCATCTCACCCGGGTCGCGCGCGCTGCGGCCATCCGCTTCCGGCTCGCAGGCAGCAGGCTGACCGCAGCCTGGACTGCGACGGCGGGCACGGCGGCACCGGCCCCGGCGGCGGCGCCCTGCACCCACAGCGGCGGGCTGCCCGCCAGGAATGCCGCGGACAGCGCGAGGATGATGATAAGGCCGGGGACGATGAAGCAGACACCGCCGAGCACCGCGCCCGCCGCTCCCCGGAGCTTCCAGGCGCAGAAGATCGCCAGCTGGGTGGAGGCCGGGCCCGGCATGAGGTTGGCGGCGGCCAGGCCGTCCTCGAACTCGCGCGCGGACAGCCACGGCCGGCTGTCCACGCACAGCGTGCGGAGCAGCACGATGTGCGCCGGCGGGCCGCCGAAGCCGATAACGCCCATGCGCGCCCACTGGCCGGCGATCGTGGCGAGCGGCACTCGCTCCGCCGGCCGTTCCGCAGCCGGAATTTCCGCGCCTGGTCCGCGATCAGCCACCGCTGGTGCCGGGTTCCCCTGCCTGCGCGTTGCCGATCGGCACGGCCCAGGCAGGCCGCGGTATCAGGCAGAACGGGTGACCGGCCGGGTCGGCGTAGACCCGGGTGCTGCCCTCGACCGCCAGCCGCCGCGCTCCCAGCGCGACAACTCTGGGATCGGCCGCATCGACGTCGTCCACCATGACGTCCAGGTGAAACTGCTGCGGCCAGCCGGGATCCGGCCACCGCGGCGGCTGGTGGCCGGGCACGAGCTGGAACGCTATGCCGGACGACGTGTCGTTCACCGCGATCACGGCGAAGTCGTCTTCCTGCCAGGTGACGGGCAGGCCGATCAGCTCCGAGTAGAAGGCGGCGAGCGCTGCCGGGTCGGGGCAGTCGATGACCACATGATGCAGGCGCCCAATCATGGCCGCGATCCTGCCACGCACCCGCACTGCGATGAAAGCAGCGCAGCCAGAAGCTCCTGCGCCCAGCAGCTCCTGCTCCTAGAAGCTCCTGCGCCCAGAAACCCGGCGGGCATAAGCCCGGCCGCCGGACGCCGGGTACGCGGGCGCCGGGTACGTTGAGGCTCGTGCAGCCAGGCCCGTGCAGCCAGGCCCGTGCAGCCAGGCCCGTGCAGCGCACCCGAGACACACCGACCTGAGGAACCTGACATGGCCAAGACGCCAGAGGTAGGAATGCCCGCTCCCGACTTCACCCTGCCGGGGGTGCTGGTGGCCGACGGCGAGGCGGTGCGCGCGGATTACGCCCTGTCGGCGCAGCGCGGCAGGCCGGCAGTACTGGCCTTCTACCCCGGCGACAACACGTCGGTCTGCACCAAGCAGCTGTGCTCCTATACCTCGGGGCTGGACAGCTTCACCGGCCTCGGCGCGACCGTGTGGGGCATCAGCCCGCAGGATGTGGACAGCCACGAGGGTTTCGCCCGCAAGTACGATCTCGCTTTCCCGCTGCTCGCCGATGTCGAGCTGGCGGTCACCCGGCAGTACGGCATCGGCCTGGCCGGGGCCGGGCTGCGCCGGTCGGTCTTCGTGATCGACGGCGAGGGCATCCTCCGCTGGAAGCACGTGACGCTCGTCGGCCTGACATTCCCCAAGGCCGAGACCATCGCCGCCCAGCTCGCAGCCCTGGCCAGCCGGTAGCCGGGCCGGCTCTGGCAGGATCGCGGCATGAGAATCCTGATCATGGGCGGCACGGCGTTCGTCGGCCGGCACATCGCGCAGGCTGCCATCGGGGCCGGGCACGACGTCACGCTTTTCCATCGCGGCCGGACCGGCCCGGACCTGTTCCCCCAGGCCACCCATCTGCTGGGCGACCGCAACAGTTCGCGCGACCTGGCCGCGCTCGGCAGCGGCCAGTGGGACGCGACCGTCGACGTCAGCGGCTACCTGCCCCGGCAGGTCCGGGCGCTGGCCGGGGTGCTGGACGGCCGGGGCGGGCACCAGCTGTTCATCTCCACGGTATCGGTCTACCGCACGCCGGTCGCGCCGGGCTTCGGTGAGGACGCCCCGCTGATCGAGCTTGCCGAGCCCATCACCGAGGAACTCACGCTGGAGACTTACGGCGGCCTCAAGGTGGCCTGCGAGCGCGCCGTCATGGAACTCCACGGTGCCAGCAGCACGGTGATCCGGCCGACCTACGTGATCGGCCCGCACGACCACAGCGGCCGGTTCACCTGGTGGGTGAACCGGATTGCCCGCGGCGGCGAGGTGCTGGCGCCCGGCGACTCAGGCGATCCCATCCAGGTCATCGACGCGCGCGACATGGCCAGCTGGGCGGTGTCGCTGCTGGAGAACTCGGTGGCCGGCATCTTCCACGCGGTCAGCCCGCCGCCGCCATTCGGCTTCGGCCAGCTCCTTGAGGCGATCGCCGCGCGGGTCGCGCCGCCCGGCACCACGCTGACCTGGGTGGGCAAGGATTACCTGCTGGCCAGTGGCCTGGACGACGCGGCCCTGCCGTTGTGGCCGGGCGGGGACAGCGAGAGCGAGATTAACGCAGCCGACCCGGCGGCTGCCATCGCCGCCGGGCTCGCACCGCGGCCGCTCAGCCAGAGCATCGACGAGATCCGCGAAGCCGAGCTGCACTCCCCCGCGGCCCGCCCGGACGGCGTGGGGCTGGCGCCAGATCGCGAGGCTGAGCTGCTCGCCGGCTGGGCCAGCCGCGAGTCTTGAGGTGGTGAATCCGGGGATCGATCACCATCTATGGTGATCGATCCCCGGATTCACCACCTGGGCCAGCTAGCGGCAACGAAAAACCCCGGCCGCCTGCGGCATGTTTGCGCAGGCGGCCGGGGCTCCGCTGAGTTATGAGGCTGCGAGCACTGCCTCGATCTCGAGGTACAGGCCGATCTTGTCGGCCACCACCACGCCGCCGTTCTCCATCGGGGAGTTGAAGTTGACGCCGAAGTCACGCCGGTTGATCTCGCCGGTCGCGGTGAACCCGGCGCGGGTGCCGCCGAAGGGGTCCGGGCCGAAACCGTTCAGCTCCAGGGTCAGCGGCACGCTCTTGGTGACGCCCTTGAGCGTCAGCTCGCCGTCGAGTACGTAGTCGCCGCCATCCTGGCGGACGCCGGTGGAGCGGTAGGTCATCGTCGGGTAGGTCTCGACCTCGAAGAAGTCGGCCGACCGGATGTGCCCGTCACGCTGCTCGCTGCCGGTGTTGATCGAGGCCAGGTCGATCTCGGCGGTCACCGAGGAGTCCAGCGGGTTCTCGCCCGTGACCAGCTGGCCGGAGAAGGTCGTGAACCTGCCGCGGACCTTGCTCACCATCATGTGCCGGACCGAGAAGCCGACCTCGGAGTGCAGCTGGTCGATGTCCCAGGTACCGGCGACATAGCCGGGGATGCCGGTCTGCGTGGTCTGTGCGGTCATGGAGTACTCCCGTTTGCTAGTAGCTAAGTCGTTGAATGCTCAATCAATATCACGCCGACCGTACCTTGTCAAACGCTCAACTATCTCGGGTATCCTGGGATCGTGAGCACCTCAGAGACCCGATGGCTGACTGCCGGCGAGCAGCAGGCCTGGCGGGAGTTCATCACCGCCTGCCAGACGATGTTCAGCGCAGTCGACGCGCAGCTGCAGCAAGGCGCCGGGATCTCGCACGGCTACTACGAGATCCTAGTGCGGCTGTCCGAGGCGCCCGGCCGGGCGCTGCGGATGAGCCAGCTTGCCGAGGCATCGACATCCAGCAAGAGCCGCGTGTCGCACGCCGTCGCGCGGCTGGAGGAACGCGGCTGGATCCGCCGCACGGACTGCCCCACCGACCGCCGCGGCCAGGTGGCGCAGCTCACCGACGAGGGATTCGCCGCGCTTGCCGCCGCGGCACCCGGGCATGTCGCCCAGGTCCGGCGATCGCTGATCGACTTGCTCACCCCCGAGCAGCTCGGGCAGTTGCGGGAGATAAGCCTGACGATCATCGCCGCCGCGGACCAGCCCCGCGGCCCCGCAGCCGGTATCCTGGGCTGTAACGCGCTGACGGAGACGAGTAGCCAGGGATCACGCGAGCCGGAGAGAGCCGCCACCAGCTGAAAAGGCGGCCTCGCGGGCCCAGGGCGAAGACCCTCCCGAGTGCGGGGAGGAACGGGCCGCCGTGCGCGGCCGCCAATGCCCCGCCGGCCTGCCCCCGTCACCGGGCATGAACGAGGCCGTGGCCCGCCTGCACAGGGCGGACGGCGGTGAAAGTGCGGTGGCACCGCGAGTTCCCTTCTCGCCCGCACTCCCAAGGGGTCGCCAGCTCCTGAGGAGTGTGGATGATCTCCCGAACTCTCGCCGCTGACCTGCCCGCCCGGGCAGGCCAGCACGTCATGATCGCCGGCTGGCTGCACCGCAAGCGCCGGCTCAAGTCGATGACCTTCCTGATCGTCCGGGACCGGTCCGGTCTCGCGCAGGCCGTACTGACCGGCCAGGCCGCGATCGAGGCCGCTGCGGCGCTGCCGGAGGAGACCGTGATCCAGGTCGAGGGCATGGTCACCACCAGCCCGCAGGCGCCCGGCGGGGCCGAGATCACCGAGCCGGTGATCACGCTGCTGTCTGGCCCTGCCGCCCCGCCGCCGTTCGACCTGTACCGGCCGTCGGTGACCGCGGCACTGCCCGCGATACTCGACGGCGCGCCGGCCACGCTGCGGCATCCCCGGCTGCGGGCGCCATTCGAGATCTCGGCTGCCAGCGCGGCCGGTTTCCGGTCGGCCCTTGGCGACCTCGGATTCACCGAGATCTACACGCCCAAGATCGTCGAGTCGGCGACCGAGTCCGGCGCCAGCGTATTCGGCATCGACTACTTCGGGACGCCCGCCTATCTGGCGCAATCGCCGCAGTTCTACAAGCAGGCGCTGGTCGGCGTGTTCGAGCGGGTCTTCGAGGTCGGACCGGTCTTCCGGGCCGAGCCGCACGACACCGCCCGGCACCTGGCGCAGTACACCAGCCTGGACGCTGAGCTTGGCTTTATCACTGACTACCACGACGTCATGGCGGTGCTGCGGGAGGCGATCGCCGGCATGGTCTCGGCAGCTGGCCGCAATGCCCGTTCGGCCGTGGATCTTCTTGGCCTGACATTGCCTTCGGTGCCAGGGCAGATTCCGGAGATTCAGTTCACGGACGCACAGGAAATGCTCGCGCGGTACACCGCGGAGGACCCGCGCGGCGAGCCCGACCTGGCCCCGGCGCACGAGCGGTGGCTCTGCGAGTGGGCGCTACGCGAGCACGGCTGCGAGTTCCTGTTCGTGACCGGTTACCCGATGGCGAAGCGGCCTTTCTACACGCACCCCGACCCGGCCAGGCCGGGTTACTCCAGCGGCTTCGACCTGCTGTTCCGCGGCCTTGAGCTGGTCACCGGCGGGCAGCGGCTGCACCGCTGCGAGGACTACCTGGCGGCGCTGGCCGACCGGGGCGAGGACCCCGGGCCGTACGCCTCCTACCTGCAGGTCTTCGCGCACGGGATGCCGCCGCACGGCGGGTTCGCGATCGGGCTTGAGCGGTGGACTGCGCGGCTGACCGGCGCCGCCAACATCCGGTCGGTCACCTTGTTTCCCCGTGACCTGCACCGCCTCATTCCCTGATGGCCTATCACCTCCTGCGCGCTTGGTGTGCTGGTGGTCAGTGCGCGACGGTGATGCGGCGGCGGACCGCGCCGCCGCTGTCCAGCAGGTCGGCGATCGCGATCGCGTAGTCGGGGATGGAGATCCTGCTGTCCCCTGCCTCGTCGGTCAGCAGCTGGTCGCCGCCGGTACGGTAACTGCCGGTGCGCTCGCCCGGCTCGATCACCGCCGCCGGGCTGACGTAAGTCCAGTCCAGGTCATCGGCTGCCCGGTAGATCTCGTCCAGCGCCCTGGCGTGCGCCAGCGCGGCCGGCTTCCACGCCGGGTGGAAATCCGGCGTGTCCACCAGCCGCTGGCCGGGAGCGACCTCGAGGCTGCCCGCCCCGCCGACTACGATGAGGCGGCGCGTGCCCGCCAGCCGCAATCCCTCGACCAGGCCGCGGGCCGCGCCGACCAGGCTCTCCTCGTCGTTCTCGCTTCCCCGCCGCGGGCCGACGGCGGAGACGACCGCGTCGACGCCCTGGGCGAGCACGGCCACCGATGCCGCGTCGGCCGCATCGCCCTGGACGAACTGCACGTCCAGCCCCTCGACCGGCGCGGCGGTCCGCGTGACGCCGACGACGGAATGCCCGCGCCGCAGCAGTTCCGCGGTGATCTCCTGCCCGATAGCGCCGCTGGCGCCGAAAACGAGAATCTTCATGTCCTACACCTCACCACGACCGGTGCTGCCGCGGCGCGGCACCCCCCGCCGCCGGCGTAAGGTTCGTCGCATGACGGAGCCGGACGACCTGGACGCGCTGTCCTCCCATGAGCTGCACGACCGCGCGGTGCGCCGCGCCCTGCACCACCTGGACGTCGGGTTCCTCTGGAAGCTGCTCCGGGCCATCCCGGCAGGCGAGGCGGCCGCCGGGCATCCGGACAACGCCGCCGCCGACGCGGTGAAGATATCGTCACTGATCTCCGACACGCTGGACTCCGGGGATGACGACATCGCCGACTCGCTGCGGCCGCTTTACCTCGGCTACCTGCAGGAGCACGCCGACTGACGAGCCGGAATGCCGGGCGGCGGCGGCCCGCAGCCGCGGTCATCGTGATCTGCCGGCATAAGACCGGGATCGTGACGTGCCGGCAGGTCAGGTTCTCCCCTGGCGGGCCGAATCCGTCGATGGGCGTGACCGTCGTCCCGTACTGCGTGTCCAGGGCCGAGAGCATGTAGAGGGTGTCCAGGGCGACGCCGATGTGCGTCTTCCAGACGAGAAGATCCCCGGCCGTCACGGCGCTGCGCTCGATGTTCTCGGCCGATCGCCAGTACCTGTACTGCCCGGATGAGGGACCATGGTCGGTCCCGGTGTAGGGGGTGGCGCCCATGTCCGGCAGCAGCAGCCCGAAGCGGCGGCCCAGGATATTGTTCACGCAACCCGAGCAGTCCCAGCCCGTGGACACCTTGTATCCGCCGTACAGGTACGGAGTGCCGATGAGAGTAACTGCGTAGTCCGAGACGAGACTGTTGATGGTCATGCGGGACCTCCCTGAGCTGCGCTGCCCCGGCGGAAATCGGTGCTCGATCCCCGAAGCAGCCCACTGGCCGCATTGCTCTAAGTGTATGTAATATTACTGAAAGTAACAAGGCGGGATGGTTCGACCAGGACAGGCCGAGCCGAGGCAAACCCGCCGCGGGCCGGTGGCGCCGGGGCGCGCTCGGGCGGGCGGCGCGGTGGCGCTGGGGCGGCGCGGTGGCGCTGGGGTGGCGCTGGGGCGCTGGGGCGTCCTCGCTTACGCCAGCTCGATGAGTACCTTGCCGAGCGCCCCGGCCTCGACGGCCTCCTGCGCCGCGGCGATGTCGTCAAGCCCGAACCGGGTGACCGGCAGCTCGGTGAGCCTGCCGTCGGTCAGCGCCGTGGTGATGTCGCGCGCGGCCTGGTCCAGAGCTGCGGGCGGGACCCCGTACAGCAACACGAACCTGAGCGTCACGTTGGCCGTCATGCAGGCCCGGACGGGCAGCACGGGATCGGCTGGCTCGGCAGCGTAAGTGACGATGTGCGCGTGCGGGCTGGCGACGGCCAGGTCGAGCTCGAGATTCGCGCCGAGCGCGAGCTCGATGACCCGGTCGATAGCAGGCGCGAGCGAGCGGATCTGGACCGCGGCGTCGGCGTCCCGGTAGTTAACGACATAATCGGCGCCGGCCCTGGCGGCGAGCTCGGCCTTCTGCGGGCCGCTGACTGTCGTGATCACCTTGGCGCCCGCCTGCTTGGCCAGCTCGATGGCAAAATGGCCGACCGCGCCGGCGCCTCCTGCGACCAGGACCGTCTTGCCGTCCAGCGGGCCGTCGGCGAACAGGCAGCGGTGCGCCGTGATGGCCGGCACGCCCAGGCTCGCGCCGAGTTCGGGCGAGATGCCGTCGGGCAGCCTGACGGCCTGCCGCTGCGGCACTACGGACCACTGCGCGGCAGTCCCCCATCGCCGGCCGGCCGCAGCCATCCAGAGCCAGACGCGCTCGCCGTTACGGCCCGGGTCCACGCCCTGGCCTACCTTGTCGATCACGCCTGCGCCGTCGTGATGCGGGATCTGGAATCCGTCGATCGGACGGGGCGTCGCGCCGGCCCGGGACTTCCAGTCGGTCGGGTTGATGCCGGAGACCTCGACCTTGACCCGGACCTCGCCCGGGCCCGGCTCCGGCCGCTCGATCTCCTGCACCCTCAGCACATCGCCGGCCGGACCGTAGCGATCGTAGAGCGCGGCTCTCATGTCTCGCCTCCCGTGGAATGCGACGGTCAGTCCGCCCTGACGATCATCTCACCGGCCCCGCGCGCCGTCAGGTACCACGGACCCTGAGCGGCCCAGGGGAACCCTCAACTCGGAGCAATAGGCCCTTAAGCCGTTGAATACAACGATCGTGTATATAAAAGGTAACGTGTGCCCTATCATCCGAAGACGGCCGTTACAGGGGATACGGACGCGCAAAAGGGGCACGGACGCAAGGGACACGGGTGGGCAAAGGGACACGGGTCGGCAAAGGGGAACAGGCGCGCAAAGGGGAACAGGCGCGCAAGGGGCACGGGCAGGCAAAGGGGCGCGGACGGGCAGCGCGGGGCAGATGCGCAGAGGGAGCCGGATGCAGCGTATGGCGCGGATACAACGCGGAGCCGGGAAGACGATCCGCGAGCGACTGCGCGGAGCGATAGCGCGGGCCGGAACCGCCGCGCCCGTGCTGACGGTCGCCGTTCTCGGCACCGCCGCGATGACGCCGGCCGAGCATAGCGCCGACCGGCTGGCCTTCCGGCTGGCCGCCGCCATCAGGATCGCGCCGCGGCACGCACTCGATGCCGCCCGCGGCAGGCCATTTAACGGAACGCCGGCCGTCGGCGCGCTGTTCACCGTCTCCGGCGGCCGCCTGGCCGATCACTTCTGCACCGCGAGTGTGGTGCACAGCCGCCGCGGGGACCTGCTCATCACTGCCGCGCACTGCCTGACCGGAGAGCCGGTCGGCAAGCCGGGCGGCATCGTCTTCGTGCCCGCCTACCACAATGGCAAGTCGCCGTACGGTGCCTGGCGGATCACGGCGGCCTTCGTTGACCGCGCGTGGTCGTCCCGGCACGATCCCGCCGACGACGTGGCATTCCTGCAAGCCGGGCGACCGGGCAGCCAGATCGAGAAGGTCACGGGCGGCGAGCGGCTCGGCATCGGCCGGCCGCCGCAGCCGGTCCGGGTGATCGGCTACCCGGACGGTGCCGGCCGGCCGATCACGTGCCAGGCGCCCTCCCGCGGTTTCGGCGCCAGTCAGATGGTGTTCGACTGCGACGGCTACGCCGACGGAACGAGCGGCGGCCCGTTCCTTACCCACGTCAGCAAGGCCACCGGCCGGGGAACCGTGATCGGCCTGATCGGCGGCTATCAGCAGGGCGGTGACACGCCCGACATCTCCTATTCGATCCGGTTCCTGGCCGCAGTGGCCGCCTTGTACAAGACGGCGTCAGGCGGCTGACCCGCTGGCGCGGCGACCCGTCAGCCGGATCCGGCCGGTCGCGGCACGATTGCGTCGATATCGCCGAGGTCACCAGCGGACGGGACCCAGTCAGCGGCCGCCGCGTTCGCCTTCACCTGACCGGGCGAGGTCGCGCCGGCGATGACCGAAGCGCATCCGGGCTGCGCGGCAAGCGCCCCGATCGCCACGTCCAGCACAGTGACGCCGTGCTCCCGAGCCCATGCCGCCAGCGCCTCAACCCGGCTGAGCTTCTGCTCGGTCACGTACTCCGGCCGTCCGGCCAGCCTGGTGCCTTCGGGTGCCGCCTGGCCGGGGCGGATCTTGCCGGTGAGCAGCCCGTTGGCGAGCGGGAAGTACGGCAGCACGCCGAGGCCGAAGTGCAGAGCGGCGGGCACGACCTCCGCCTCGGCACCGCGCTCGAGCAGCGACCAGTGGTTCTGTGCCGAGATGAACGGGCTTGTCCCCAGCTCGCGTGCCAGGCCGGCCGCCTCGGCTAGCTGCCAGCCGGAGAAGTTTGAATGCCCGATGTAGCGGACCTTGCCCTCGGTGACCAGCTCGCCTAGCGCCGTCAGGGTCTCGCCTACGGGGGTCGCCGGGTCGGGCGTGTGGATCTGGTAAAGATCGATGTAGTCAGTCCGCAGCCGGCGCAGGGAGTGCTCGATCGCGCGCCGGATGTAGGCACGGCCGCCCTTGGCGCCGGCCGCGGGTCCATAGCCGAGGTCGCCGCCCTGGCTGCCGAACTTGGTAGCCAGCACGACCTGGTCACGCCGGCCGGCCAGTGCCTCGCCGAGGATCTCCTCAGAGCGCCCGCCGCTGCCGTAGGTTTCTGCCGTGTCGAGCAGCGTGATCCCCGCGTCGACCGCGGCATCGATGACGCCGCGGGCTGCCTCCAGGTCCAGCCGGCGGCCGAAGTTGTTGCAGCCGAGTCCCGCCACGGATACGAGCAGCCCTGACTTACCCAGTGACCTGTAGCGCATAGCCCCCTGCTCTCGCCGATCCCGCCCGGGACCCTGATCGTACCGAGGCCGGCGACTGCGCGGGAGAACGGCCGGACGAAGATCACAAGAGGGTCTTACACTAGGGACTAGCCCGAAATCGCATATGCGATATCATGAAGTAGACAACATGTTCTAACAAGTCCATTACGCAATTGCGTCAGATATCGGCACGAAAGGCGCAGGGTTCGGAAGTGTGACAGGCGGTGGCCTGGCATGCTGGTCGGTCGTGGGGGGCTGAGGAGGTAACGCAAACCATGGCAGATGGGGCAGGCGGTCCGACCGTACTCCGTATCCTTCTCGGCACCCAGTTGCGGCGGCTGCGGGAGGCACGCGGAATCAGCGCGCAGGAGGCAGCCCGCGAGATCAGGGGCTCTGAATCTAAGATCAGCCGCATTGAGCTCGGCCGGAACGCGGTCCGCGAGGTCGACATCGCCGACCTGCTCAGCCTGTACGGGATCACCGACCAGGCCGAGCGGGAGCAGTTGCTGGCCCTGGCCAGCCAGGCCAACCAGCCGGGCTGGTGGCACCGCTATCAGGATGTGCTGCCCAGCTGGTTCCAGGCGTATATCGGGCTGGAAGAATCCGCTGAGTCCATCCGCAGCTATGACATGCAGTTCGTGCCCGGCCTGCTGCAGACCGAGGAGTACGCAGTCGCCGTCATGGCGCTCGGCGAGTTCTCGATAGAGGAAACAGAGCGCCTCGTATACCTGCGCAAGGAGCGGCAGCGCCGGTTCAGCAGCGGCGGCCTTCGGCTCACAGCGATCATCGATGAGGTCGCACTGCGGCGTCCGCTTGGCGGTGCCGGGCTCATGCGAGATCAGCTGCAGTACCTCCTGGACATCTGCGACCGGCCCGCATTCACCCTGCAGGTGACGCCGTACCCGGCCGGTGCCCATGCCGCGCCTGCCAGCTTCAGCATCCTGCAGTTCGCCACGGCCGAACTGCCCGACGTCGTCTACGTAGAGCACCTGACCAGCGCCATGTACCTGGACAAGACCGCCGACGTGGCCCGTTACACAGTCGCCATGGACAGGCTCGGCACGATCAGCGCGTCGCCAAACCAGTCCAAGGAGATCATCCGCGCAATGCTCGAGGATATGGAGGGATCCCCATGAGCAGCATCCGTAATGGCATGCCCGCAACCGAACTGACCAGCGTGGCCGGCGTCACCTGGCTTAAGAGCCGCCGCAGCGGCCCGACCGGGGGGAACTGCGTCGAGGTCGCGTTCCTCGCCGGCGGCGACGTTGCCCTGCGCAATTCGCGGCACCCGGACGGCCCTGCACTCGTCTTTACGCATTCGGAGTGGGAGGCGTTTCTCGGCGGCGCAGGGGACGGCGAGTTCGGGCGGCCGGACAGCGCCTAGGCACAATGGAACGGCCTCCCTGATCCGCTCGTCGACAGATCAGGGAGGCCGCGCACTACTCCGGCGGTTAGCTTGACGGCAAGTCGAACTCGCCGTTCCTGACCCCGGACAGAAAAGCACTCCACTCGCTGCGGTCGAAAACGTGCGCCGCCTTGCCCACGTCCTTGGAGTCACGGAGCGCTACGTCGCCGCCAGGCAGGTGCGCGACTTCTACGCAGCCCGCGGAACTGCAGGCGAGGCTCTTAATCCAGCGTGCATCGGTGAGGTCGGGTGTCATATCGGATTGTCCTCTCTGTTGATCACCTGACTTGACTGGCCAGTGTGCTGACCAGGTCCTTCGAGTCGGCGGGCGACAGCGCCGCGGCACGCAGCAGGTCAAAGCCCTCCGCGCAGAAGCGCACCTCCCTGTCCCGCTCCAGGTACGCCTGCCCGGAGACGCCCTCGGTGTACACCACGTCGGGGTCATAGCGCTCGGGGAACTCGATGATGCAGAACGGCCCGTTCAGGAAGGGGTGCGGCCCGCTGCTGAAGGGCAGCACCTGGAGCGTCACGTTGGGCCACAGGCTGGCGTCGGCCAGGTGGGTGAGTTGATGGTGCATCAGCTCCGGCCCGCCGATCGTCCTGCGCAGTACCGCCTCGTCCAGGATGAGCCACAGTTCCACCGGATCCGCGCGCAGCAGCGCTTCCTGCCGCTGAATGCGCAGGCGTACCAGCCGCTCGATCTCGTCCGTCGCCAGCTTCCTGTGGACCGTGGTCGTCACCGCGCGAGCGTATTCCTCGGTCTGCAGCAGGCCATGGATTACCAGGGACTCGTAGGCACGTAACGATGCGGCCTCGGCCTCGAGCCCGACGTAAATCCCGAATCCAGTGGGCAGCACATCCTCATACGCCGCCCACCAGCCCTTGCGGTGCCCTTCGCGGGCCATGTCAACGAGGACCTGCCGCTGGCCCGGATCCTCGACGCCATACATCTTCAGCATGGCTGTCAGGTATGCCGATCTGGTGGGTGCCTTGCCCGTCTCGATCCGCGACAGCGTGGAGGCGGCGACACCCAGCTGCTCGGCGACTTCTTCCAGCTTGATGGAATGCGCCTCGCGCAATCGCCGTAACTCGGTGCCCAGCCGACGCCGACGGACTGTCGGGCCGATCGACACGGTCATGTCGCCTCCCCTGTAGGGGCTGGACGGGCAAGCACGGCGGGGATGGCTCCTGAGCGGGTACCCGGAACCGCCGTGCGGTTGCTGGACTTGGGGATCACCATACAGGAGAACGGCATGCATATGAGATCGCAGTTGAGATTTCATATGCAATATTTGTTCTACGCACTTGCGTCGCGTGCACTCCCGGACCATCATGAAGGCAAGCACCGCGCTTGCGTTTGTACGGAGTCGTATCAGACAAAAGGGGCGGTACTCGCCATTTTCCGGACGTATATCTGGGGAGGGAGCGGACCAGAGGTGGCACTCACGACGACTAACGCCGGCGACGCAACTGCGGACCTGGCCACGACGACGGGCGCCAGTGTCTTAGCAAGCCTGACGATCCCGGGCCGTCCCGAGCGCGTATCGGAGGCAAGGTCATTCGTCGGCAAGGCCGTGGGAACAGACAATCCGGCTGCCGATACGGCCGTCCTGCTCACTTCGGAGATCGTTACCAACGCGGTCGTGCACAGCAACTCCCGCGGCACCGGCGGGACCGTCACGGTGCTGGTCACCGAAGTCGGCGGCGGCCTGCGGGTCGAGGTTTCCGACAACGGATCTGACCTCAGCACCCCGGTGGTAAAGGGCGACATCTACGCCTCGGACGGGCACGGGCTGTACCTGGTGCAGACCCTGGCTGACCAGTGGGGCTACGTCCGCGACGAAACCGGGACTACCGTGTGGTTCTGGCTGAGCGCGGCGGCCTCCCGCTGAGCGCGGCAGCCGCAGGATGCTGAGGCAGCCGCAGGATACTTAGGATCGCCCGGCAGAACCTGACCGGCGCCCCTGGCTGGCCGCAGCCCGTTTCTCCCTTAGCCGCATCGTCACGTGCACCGGGCTGCCCTCGAAGCCGAACTCCTCCCGGAGCCTGCGCTCGACGAACCTCCGGTAACCGGCCTGCAGGAAGCCCGAAGTGAACAGGACGAAGTGCGGCGGGCGCACGCCCGCCTGGGTCGCGAACAAGATCTTCGGTTGCTTGCCGCCGCGCACTGGTGGCGGCGTCGCCGCCACCAGTCCCGCCAGCCAGGCATTGAGCCGTCCCGTCTGGACCCGGGTCTCCCAGCCGTCCAGGGCGCGCTGCAGCGCGGGCACGAGCCGGTCCGTATGCCAGCCGGTCGCCGCCGAGATATTCACCCGGGGCGCCCACCGTGCGGTGTGCAGCTGCCGGTCGATCTCCTTGTCCAGGAAGTTCCGGCGGTCCTCATCGACGAGATCCCACTTGTTGTAGGCGATCACGAGCGCCCGGCCCGCCTCGATCACCATCGATACGATCCGCAGGTCCTGCTCCGCCAGCGGCTCGCTGGCATCTACCAGCACCACCGCAACCTCCGCGCGCTCCAGCGCCCGCTCGGTGCGGAGGGCCGAGAAGTAGTCGGCGCCCTGGGTCTCGCGCACCCGCCGCCGGATCCCTGCCGTGTCAACGAACCGCCAGACGGACCCGCCAAGCTCGATGAGCTCGTCCACCGGATCTCTGGTAGTGCCCGCTACCGGGTCGACCAGGACACGCTCCTGCCCGGCCAGCGTGTTCAGGAGGCTGGACTTGCCCACGTTCGGGCGGCCGATGAGCGCCACCCGGCGCGGGCCGCCGGTCTCGCCGAACGGCTCCATCGGGGTTTCCGGAAGCGCGTTCAGTATCAGGTCGAGCAGGTCCCCACTGCCGCGCCCGTGCAGCGCGCTGACCGGGCAGGGCTCGCCGAGCCCGAGCGACCAGAGGGACGTGGCGGCGGCCTCGCCCGGCGAGTCGTCGACCTTGTTGGCGGCCAGTACGACCGGCTTGCGGGACCGGCGCAGCACTGCGGCGACGGCGGCGTCGGCGTCGGTCACGCCGATAACCGCGTCGACGACGAACAGGACGGCATCCGCCGCGTCCACCGCGACGCGCGCCTGGGCGGCCACCCGGGCCGCGAGCACTCCAGAGCCCTCCACTGCGGGATCCCAGCCGCCCGTGTCCACCAGCGTGAACGCGCGACCCCGCCAGGTGGCGTCATAAGCGACCCGGTCACGGGTCACGCCCGGAGTGTCCTCGACGACCGCCTGGCGGCTGCCCAGAATGCGGTTCACCAGGGTGGACTTGCCGACATTCGGCCTGCCGACCACTGCCACGACCGGCGCGGGCACGTCCGGCTGGCCGGGCTCGCCGTCGCCGGAGTACTCACCCTCCAGCCCGTCCAGGCCGCGCATCCCGTGCAGGCCACTCAGCTCGTCCATACGGCACCCGCTGTCCTGCTCATGACCAGGGAGACAATCTCCCTGATGACCTCGTCCAGGCCGATATCGGTCGAATCGATCTCGACGGCATCGGCCGCCCTGGCCATCTGCGGGGCGTCGCGGCGGTCACGCCGCGCCTGCTCCGTCTGGGTCAGGGCAACCGTAACCGTAACCCCCGGCTGGCCGGCCAGATCGGCGCTGCGCCGTCTCGCGCGCACTGCCTCGCTGGCCGTCAGGAAGACCTTGACCGGAGCCTCCGGCGCGATCACAGAGCCGACGTCGCGGCCCTCGGCCACGATTCCCTCCCCCGCCGCGACGGCCCGGGCGATGATCTCCCGCTGCATCGCGATCAAGTGTGCCCGGACCTGCGGCACGGCCGCGACCGCGCTGACCGCGTTGGTTACCTCGCGGGTGCGGATCAGGCCGGCGACGTCGGCCCCGCCTACCCGGATCGCCGGAGCGTGCGGATCGGTGCCGATCTCGATCTTCGCGCGCCGCAGGTGCTGCGCCACTGCCGCCGTACTGGCGATATCCACGTGGTTAGCCAGCAGCCACCAGGTGAGCGCGCGGTACATCGCGCCGGTATCCAGATAGCGCAGGCTGAGCGAGCGCGCTACCTCGCGCGCGGCGCTGGATTTGCCCGACCCCGCCGGGCCATCGACCGCGATGACGAGTCCAGGGTGCTGCACAGGTTCAGCCGAATTGGTCACGCAGGCGATGTTACCGGCGAACCGGCCAGCCGCCGGCCGCGAGCGCAGCCGTCAGCCCCGCAGCGGCCTGCGGACCGACCGATAGCTCGAGCACCCCCGCCGGGAGTCCGGGCGAATGCTCTATCCGCACGTCCTCGATGTTGATCCCCGCCTCGCCGGCTGCCTGGAAGACCCTGGCCAGCTCACCTGGCTGGTCGCCGATGACCACCTGGACCACGGTATAGGCGGCTGGCGGGCCACCCTGCTTGCCCGGGATCCTCGCTACCCCCGCTCCCCCGCGTTCCAGCAGGCCGGTCAGGCGCTTGAGGGATTCCTCATCGCCCTCGGCGATCCCGGCGAGCGCGACGGCCATGGCGCTGAGATCCTCGGCGATCGCAGGCAGCAGGCTGGCGGCATGCGCAGCATTCGCGGCCAGGATCTGCGTCCACAGCCCGGTGTCCCCGGCCGCGATCCTGGTCACGTCGCGCAGTCCCTGCCCGGCCAGCGCCAGCGCGTCAGCTTGCGCCAGCTCAAGCCGCGCCCCCATCGCCGCGGCGACCAGATGCGGGATATGCGAGACCAGTGCTACCCAGCGATCGTGATCGGCGGCCAGCATGCGGACCGGCTGCGCACCACAGGCGCTGGCCAGCGCGGCCACGGTGCTGGTCGCCTCGTCCGAGGTCTCCGGCAGCGGGCAGATCGCCCAGGGACGGCCGAGGAACAGGTCAGCGCGGGCCGCTGCGGGGCCGGAGCGCTCCCGCCCGGCCAGCGGGTGCCCGGCAACGAAGGTGGCCAGGTCACAGCCAAGCTCGCGGGCACGGGCGAGCGGCAGTTCCTTCACGCTAGCGACGTCGGTATAGCAGCGCGCCAGGCCCCGCTCCTGTGCGGCCGCGAGCGCCGGGGCTACCGCTTCCGGTGGCATGGCCAGCACGGCGAGGTCCGCCGGACCGCCAGGCGGGCCGGCCGCCGGGAGCTCATCGCCCGCACCAAGGCCTGCCGCGAAGCGCGCAGCGGCCGGATCGCGGTCGGCCAGCCAGACTGCCGCGCCCAGCCTGCCGGCGGCGAGCGCGACCGAAGTGCCGATCAGTCCGGTGCCGATCACCACCAGCCGCCGGGGGAATGGCGGCGGTGCCGCCGTCGCGGACGTCACTGGGCGATATCCAGCCGCAGCGCGATCGCGCCGCGCAGGTAGACGTGCTGCACTGCCGCCCGAAGCTGCTCGGTCTCGACGTGCATCATGAGCCGCACGACCATGGGCATCGATCCGGGTACGTTCATCTCGACCGCGCACAGCAGCGGCACATCCTGGAAGCCGAGCTTGCGTGCCGCAAGTGCCGGGAACTCGGCATTCAGGTCGTGGGTGGCGGTGAACACGACGCTGATCACGTCGGCCGGAGTCAGCCGGTTTCGGCTCATCACCTCTGTCACCAGCTCGGAGGTGCCTTCGAGGACCGCAGCGCGCTCGTTCGCATCCACCTGGATCGCCCCGCGGATCGCCCTGACCGCCACCAGATTCCCCTCCCTAGTCAGTCATCTCAGCCGGCCCGCCGCGGCCAGCACCCAGGCTATAGACCTACGGCCGCGTACAGCTCGCCTATCTCCCTGATGGTGAGCCGCCTGGTGGTGCCCGGCCGCAGCGGCCCGAGTGACACCGGGCCGACCTGGGTGCGGACGAGGCGGCTGACCGGGTGCCCGGCCTCGGCCAGCATCCGCCGCACGATGTGCTTGCGCCCCTCGTGCAAGGTGATCTCCACCAGCGCCCGGGACCCGGCTCGCTCCACGACACGGAACCGGTCCGCGGTGGCCACCCCGTCGGCAAGCTCGATGCCGGTGACCAGCTGGCGGCCCAGATCCCGCGGCAGCGGGCCGGCCACATCCGCCAGGTACGTCTTGAGCACGCCATAGCTGGGATGGGCAAGCCGGTGAGCGAGCTCGCCGTCATTCATCAGCAGCATCAGGCCCTCGGTGTCGTAGTCGAGCCTGCCCACGTGGAACAGCCGCTCGGCGCTGTCGCCGAGGAAATCGGCGATCGTCGGCCTGCCCCGGCTGTCCGACATCGTGGTGAGCACGCCGACGGGCTTATTCAGCCCGAGATACACCAGGTCCTCGCGGCCGGGGATACGGCGGCCGTCCACCCTGATGATCTGGAGCTGCGGATCGACCCTCGCCCCGTACCTGCGGACGATCTCGCCGTCTACCTCGACCCTGCCTTCGCCGATCATCTCCTCGCAGTGCCTGCGGCTGCCGACGCCGGCCGCGGCGAGCACCTTCTGCAGCCGTACCCCGCCGGGGACGTCGATCAGCGTGTCGTGGCCCTCATCAGGCACGTCAATACGGCCAGCGCCAGCGTCGGTGCGGGCCGGCCGCTGCGCGCGACCGGCAGCCTGGTCCCGACCGCCGGCCCGGCTGGGACTGCC
>Ga0302184_10000533_pt1 | contig 24893 bp, 21 predicted proteins | sample I_Palsa_N3_3_FD_200233 | JGI IMG/M metagenome (GOLD analysis project Ga0302184, IMG submission 200233) | Peat permafrost microbial communities from Stordalen Mire near Abisko, Sweden - I_Palsa_N3_3 | ecosystem: Environmental > Terrestrial > Soil > Palsa > Peat permafrost | place: Sweden...
GTGGCACGGCTTTTCCACAGATCGTCACACGTGACTTATCGGCATCTGAGGCGCTGCGGTTTAGCGTCTGGCTCGCGCCCGGTTCGGCGTGCCAGCCATTCCATCCCGATAGGGGGTCAGGTTGCCGCGTTGCCGCCGTCGGCGCGAGCGATCGCAGCGTCGATCCGGGCGAGCGTCTGCTCCCGTCCCAGCAGCGCGACCGACTCGAAGATCCCCGGCGAAACCGTCTGCCCGGCGATCGCCACGCGCACCGGCTGAAACACCTTGCCGGGTTTGACCCCGCGCCGCTCGACGAGGGCGCGCAGCGCCTCCTGAACCGTGTCGGCGTCGAACGGCTGCGCCGCCGCCAGCGCCGCGCGGGCGTCACGCAGGGTGTCGGCACCGCCGTCGGATCCGATCACGCGATCGAACGCCGCCGGGTCGTCGACCGGCCCGTCGAACAGAAACGACACGAGCGGCCAGAAGTCCGCGAGCGTCTGGATCTTCTCCTGAGAGATCTCGACCGCGCCCCGCAGGCCGGCGCGGCCGGTGAAGGTCTCCAGACGCCGGGTCAGCTCGTCGACTCCCAGCGCCCGCAGATGGTCGCCGTTGAGGCTGCGCAGCTTTTTCTCGTCGAACACCGCCGGGCTCTTGGACACCCGCTCCAATCGGAACCGATCGGCCAGCTGCTGCAGCGTGAAGAACTCCTCGTCGGCGGCGAAGCCGGCGCCCAGCAGCGCGATGTAGTTGTCGACGGCCTCCGGTAGGTAGCCGGCGACGCGCAGCTCCTGGACCGACGCGGCACCGTGGCGCTTGGAGAGCTTGCGGCCGTCGGGGCCGTGCAGCAGCGGCAGGTGCGCGTAGACCGGCGACGGGGCCCCGAGCGCCTCGAGCACGAGCAGTTGCTTGGGCGTGTTGGAGAGGTGGTCGGCGCCGCGCACGACGTGCGAGATCTCGGCATCGAGGTCATCGATCGCGACCGCGAAGTTGTAGAGCACCGACCCGTCGGCGCGGGCGATCACCGGATCGTCGAGGCTGGCGTTGGGAAACGCGGTGTCGCCGTGGATCACGTCGCGGACGACCGTCTGTCCGTCGTCGGGGACGTGCAGGCGGACGGCGCCGTCGGGCTCGGGCTCCCCGCGGAAGCCGCGGTCGGCGCCGTTGGCGACCTTGAACGCCTTGACGTCGTCGCCGGTCGCGCTGGAGCGATACGCGTGGCCGGCATCCAGCAGTTGGGCCAGCGCCTGCTGGTGGCGGTCGGAGCGCTCGGTCTGAAACACCGGCCCCTCGTCCCAATCGAGGTTCAGCCAGCGCAGCGCATCGAAGATCTGCTCCACGTTCTCCGGCGTCGAGCGCGCGCGGTCGGTATCTTCGATGCGCAGCACCAGCGTGCCGGCACGACCGTGGGGACCATCTCCCGGACCGTGCGCAAGCAGCCAGTTGTACAGCGCAGTGCGCGCGCCGCCGACGTGCAGCGCGCCGGTCGGTGAAGGAGCGAAACGAACTCTCATGGATCTCCGATGCTAATCGGCGCACACGTCTCCCAGGCGGGAGGGCTGCCCAACGCGATCGAACGCGGGTCAGCGCTCGGCGCCCACGCGATTCAGATCTTCAACCAGTCGCCGCGGATGTGGCGCCCGACCGCGTACGGCGACGACGACTATTCGGCATTCCGCGAGGCGATGTCGCCCAGCGCGATCGAGGCGGTGCTGATCCACGCCGTCTACCTGATCAACTGCGCCAGCGAGGACGGAGAGATCCGTGACAAGTCCCACACGTCGCTGGTCCAATCGCTGACTGTCGGCGCCGGGATCGGTGCGAGCGGCGTCGTGCTGCACCCGGGCTCGGCCAAGCAGGGCGATGTCGGCCAGGCGATCCAGCGGGCCGGGGAGGTGATCAGCACGGCACTGTCGGAGACCGACGGGTGCGAGCTGCACCTGGAGAACACGGCCGGTGCCGGCGGCACGCTCGGGCGCTCGTTCGACGAGCTGTCGGCGCTGCTGGAGGCGTCCGGCGGCGACGAGCGGCTCGGGATCTGCCTGGACTCGTGCCATCTGTTCGCCTCCGGTTACGACATCCGGACGATCGACGGCGTCGCCCAGGTGCTCGACGAATTCGACGCCGCCGTCGGCCTGGACCGGTTGCGATCGCTGCATCTGAACGACTCGCAGGCGCCGCTGGGCTCCAATCGCGACCGCCACGCCGACATCGGCGAGGGCGAAATCGGCGACGCGGGCTGCGCGGCGTTCCTCTCGGAGCCGCGATTCGACACACTCCCGTGCGTGCTCGAGACGCCCGGACCCCACCGCGAGGGACCCACCAGCGAGGAGCTCGCGCTGTGCGCCAGGCTGCGCAAGCGCGGGCAGACGGCGCGGCGGCGGTCCAAGGCAGCGTCCGCATGAGCGCGACGACCCGCGAGGGCGACGCGCTGGTCGTGTTCGGGATCACCGGCGATCTCGCCAAGCAGATGACGCTGAAGTCGCTGTACCGGCTCGACGCGCGAGGATTACTCGACTGCCCGGTGGTCGGTGTCGCCGTTGACGACTGGACGGTTGAGAAGCTGCGGGAGCACGCCCGTGAGGTGATTGCCGCCGCCGGGCAGCCGATCGACGAGCAGGTGTTCGCGCGGTTCGCGGGACGCCTCAGCTACGTCGCCGGCGACTTCGCCGACGATCAGACCTACGCACGGGTGAAGCAGGCGCTCGGCGACGCCAGCAATCCGGTGTTCTATCTGGAGATCCCGCCGTCGCTGTTCGCGACTGTCGTCGCGGGGTTGTCGAAGGCCGGGCTGACCGAGCCCGACCGGCGCGTCGTGATCGAGAAGCCGTTCGGCCACGACCTCGCCTCGGCGAAGGCGCTCGCCGCCGACCTGCACAAGTACCTCGACGAATCCCAGATCTACCGGATCGACCACTTCCTGGGCAAGATGGGCCTCGACGAGATCCTCTACCTGCGCTTTGCCAACGCGATGCTCGAGCCGGTCTGGAACCGCTCCTACGTGTCCGCGATCGAGATCACGATGGCCGAGAGCCTCGGCGTCTCCGACCGCGGCCACTTCTACGACCCGGTCGGGGCGCTGTGCGACGTGGTCGTCAACCACCTGATGCAGATCATCGCCGCGATCGCCATGGAGGCGCCGTCCGGCGCCGATCCCGAACGCCAGAAGGATGCCAAGCAGGCGCTGTTCGAGGCGATCTGCGACGCCGAGACCAAGCACTGCGTCCGCGGCCAGTACGACGGCTACCTGTCGGTCGACGGGGTCGCCAAGGGCTCCGACACCGAGACCTACGTGGCGTTGCGCCTGGCGATCGACAACTGGCGCTGGTCGGGCGTGCCGGTCTTCATGCGCACCGGCAAGCGCCTTCCGGTCCGGGTGACCGAGGTTCGGTTGGTGCTGCGCCACCCGCCCCATCTGCCGTTCATCCGCCAGTCGTCGCGGCGCCGCCCGGCGCCCAACCAGATCGTGATCCGGATCGACCCCGGCACCGGCGTGCGGGTGGCGCTCGATGCCCAGCGCGCCGACCAGCCGGGTGCGTCGGAGATCGACCTCGACATGGAGTTCGCGCAGGAGGGGGGCGAGGCGGCCACCCCCTACGAGGTGCTGCTGTCCGCCGCGATGGCCGGTGACTCCAGCCATTTCACCCGCCAGGACGGCGTCGAGGAGTGCTGGCGCGTGGTCGCGCCGCTGCTGAAGGATCCGCCGAAGGCGATCGTCTACCCGCAGGGCTCGTGGGGCCCGTCTGAGTCCGATGAGCTGCTCCACGGGTTCGGCGGATGGCACGGGCCCTGGATGCCGAACTGACGCCCACGGCTGGGCGAGGTCGGTCCGCGGTCTGCTAGGCGGCGACGCCGGTCTGCGGCGAGGCGATCAGCGCCGCCCCCAGCAGCTGGTCGAGCTGTGCCCGCAGCCCTGCGGTCCGCGTGACCCGGTAATCCGGGCCGAGCTTCAGCCGCCGGCGCCCGCTCGACGTGGCCAGCTCGATCACGACCTCGACCTCGCCCGGCGAGCCGGCCAGCAGCTGCTTGAGATCACCCAGCGCCGTCGCCGGCAGCGCCGTCGCATCCACGCATAGGCGCAGCGCCGCCGGCGGTGGCGGCTTGGCATCCTGGACCCGGGCCTTGGCGATCTCCTCCGGCCGCGGCTCGAAGCGCTCCACCTGCTGGGCCAGCACGACCGACTTGTTCGCGTCCTTGTGATCGACCTTGCCGCGTACGAGCACGATCGTGTCGACCGCGAGCGCCTGCTCGGCGGTCTCCAGCACGCTGCCGAACACGACGAGCTCGACCGAATCCTCCAGATCGGAGATGGTCGCGAACGCCATCATGTCGCCCTTCTTGGTCTTGATCTTCTTGAACTGCTGGACGATGCCGCCGATCGTCACCCACTCCTGATCCTTGCGGTTGGCGATCTCGGTGACCGCGCAGTCGACCTTCCTGCTGAGCGCCGGGCCGACCTCCTTGAGCGGGTGCGCGGAGATGAACAGCCCGAGCGACTCCTTCTCAGCGATCAGCAGCGCGGATTGATCGAACTCCTCGGCGGGGACCGGCGCGTGGCTGGCGCTGAACGTCGGCTCCGCACCATTGCCGCCCGCAGATTCGCCGAGCAACGCCAGGTCGAAGATCGATCCCTGCCCGATCAGCGCATCCTGCTGTGCCTTGGCGCCGGCCGCCTGGGCCTGCTCGAGCACCGACAGCATCCCCTTGCGGCTGTCGCCGGTGGACCCGAACGCGCCGCACTTGATCAGCGCCTCGATCGCCTTCTTGTTGACCGCGCGGTTGTCGACGCGCTCGCAGAACTCGAACAGGCTCGTGAACGGCTGCGGTGGCGTGCCGCCGACCGCGATCCCGTCGGTGGCGTCGCCGCGCGCCGCCTTGATCGCCTCCACGGCCTGATAGCCGACCCCCTTGACCGCGTCGAGACCGAAGCGGATGTTGCCACCGACGACGATGAACTCGTGGTCGGACAGGTTCACATCGGGCGGCAGGATCTTGATCCCCATCTGCTCGGCCTGGGAGACGAAGAACGGAACCCGGTCCTTGGTGTCCATCACCGAGGAGATCAGCGCCGCCATGTACTCGGCCGGATAGTTGGCCTTCAGCCACGCGGTCCGGTAGGAGATCAGCGCGTAGCACGCGGCGTGGGACTTGTTGAACGAATAGTCGGCGGACCGCTCGTTCGTGATCCACAGCATCTCGGTCACCGAGTCGCTCGTCCCCGACGCCCGGCAGCCCGCGAAGAACTCGGGCTTGAGCGCCGCCATCGCCTCGCGGTTCTTCTTGCCGATCGCCTTGCGCAGGTCGTCGGCCTTGGCGCCGGAGAAGCCCGCCAGGTCCTTGGCGATCTGCATCGCCTGCTCCTGGTAGAGGATCACGCCCTTGGTCGACTCCAGGATCGGCCGCAACCGCTCGTCGGCGTAGGAGATCGACTCCGGCATGTGCTTGCCGCGCGCGTAGGTGGGGATCGAGTCCATCGCGCCGGGCCGGTACAGCGCGCCGAGCGCGACGAGGTCGTTGAACTCGGTCGGACGGACCTTCTTGAGCGCCTCACGCATGCCCTCTGACTCGAACTGGAAGACGCCGACCGAGTCGCCGGCGGCCAGCATCTCGTAGGTCTTCGGATCGTCGAGCGTGAGCGTCTCCATGTCCGGCCGCTCGCTGCTGGAGCGCTGCACGATGTCCAGCGCGTCCTCGATCACGTCGAGGTTGCGCAGCCCGAGGAAGTCCATCTTCAGCAGTCCGAGCGCCTCGACCGGCTTCATCGAGAACTGGGTCACGGTCCGGTAGACCTTGTCGCCCTGCTCGTCGGTGCCGGCCTCGGCGATCTGCAGCGGCAGGATCTCGGTCAGGTCGCGGTCCGAGATCACGACCGCGGCGGCGTGGATCGAGGAGTTGCGGACGATCCCCTCCAACCCCTGGGCGACGTCGACGATCTGCTTGGCGACGCCGTCTCGGTCGACCTCGGCGCGCAGCGGCTGTCCCGCCTGCAGGCAGGTCGAGAACTTCGGGGCGCGGCCCTGGTCCGGTTCGGGGATCAGCTTCGCCAGCCGGTCGCCGGTGCCGTAGTCGTGGCCGAGCACGCGCGCCGCATCACGCGTGGCCGCTCTGGGGAACATCTTGCCGAAGGTGACGATCTGCGCGACCGCGCCCTTGCCGTACTTGTCGGTCACGTAGCGGATCACCCGCTCGCGGCCGCGCACCGAGAAGTCCATGTCGATGTCGGGCATCGACACGCGCTCGGGATTCAGGAACCGCTCGAACATCAGGTCGTAGCGCAGCGGGTCGAGATCGGTGATCCGCAGGCAGTAGGCGACGATCGAGCCGGCCGCCGAGCCGCGGCCGGGACCGACCGCGATCCCCGCGTCCTTGGCGAACTTGACGAAGTCCCAGACGATCAGGAAGTAGGCGTTGAACCCCATCCCGTCGATCACGCTGAGCTCGTAATCGGCGCGCGCACGCGCGGCCGCGGGCACCGGGTCGCGATAACGGGCGCGCAGCCCCGCGTCGACCAGCGAGCGCAGGTAGGCGCGCTCGTCGGAGCCGTCAGGCGTCGCAAAGCGCGGGATCAGTTGACGGCCGAGCTCGATCTCGACGTTGCAGCGCTCGGCGATCTCGACGGTCGAGGCGATCGCCTCCGGCCAGGCGGCGAAGTCACGCGCCATCTCGTCGGTCGACTTCAGATAGAACTCGTTGGTCTCGAACCGCAGCTTCGGCTCGGCCAGCGTCGACTTGGTCTGCACGCACAGCAGCGCCGCGTGGTGGTCGAAGTCCTCACGCCGCAGGTAGTGGACGTCGCCGGTCCCGACCAGCGGGCGGCCGAGCTCGGAGGCGATCCGGACGATCTCCTCGTTGCAGTGGTCCTGGACGGCGAGCCCGTTCTTCTGCACCTCGAAGTAGACGTTGTCGCGGCCGACGGCCTCCATCAGCTCCTGTGCGTGGGTTCGCGCCTCGCCCGGGCGCTCGGCGATCAGGTGCTGGCAGAACCGTGAGGACAGGCAGCCCGTGAGCGCGATCAGACCCTCGCCATGCGTCGCCAGCTGCGCCATGTCGACCGACGGCTTGCCCCGCTGATACCCCTCCAGGAATCCGGCCGAGGAGAGCTTGACGAGGTTTCGATACCCGGCCGCGTCAGCTGCCAGCAGCGTCAGGTGAAACCGCTCGAGCTTGCCGGGCACCCGCGCCAGATGGTCGTCGACGACGTAGACCTCGCAGCCGACGATCGGTTTGATCCCGTGCCCCTTACAGGCCTTGTACAGCTCGACCGCCCCGTTCATCACGCCGTGGTCGGTCAGCCCCAGCGCGGGCTGTCCGAACTCCGCCGCGCGAGCCGCCAGCGCATCGATCTTGCACGCCCCGTCGAGCAGCGAATACTCGGAGTGGACGTGAAGGTGGGCGCAGTCGCGGCTCATCGGCAGGGTTGACTAGGTTAGGCCCCGGCTCGGACGCCACGGGGTGCTCAACCGGCGTCGCCGGCGAGCATTATTCGCTCTGTGCGCGTTTGATCCAGGCGCGCAGCCGTGTCAGCGGCACCGGGTCGCCCACGACCTGCACCGCGGCCGGGTGGAGCGCCGGCGAGCCGGTCAGCACGGACGCCAGGTCGGACTGCGCACACGAGATCACGGTCGCGATCGGATCCGTCGGCGCGATCGTCGTGACCGCCGGCCGTTGGCCGTCGGCGATCAGCAGATACGTGGGCGGCGCGTCGCCGTCCCGGTGGCTGATCGAGAACCGCTCCCCCCGGGTCCAGTCCGGCGTGACGATCGCCGCCACCAGCGACAGCAGGATCGACGGATCCGTCGACATCCCGCACTCCACGAGCGCCGGCAGATCGAGCGGCAGCGCCAGCAGTGCGTCGAGCGCCGCGAGCCCGCCCCGATGGCCGCGCACGCGTGCGACCCCGAACCCGAGCCGCCGACGGATCCTGCCCGCCGCCAGCAGCTTCGCGAACCGCTCCGGGGCGCCGACGAGGTGGAAGTCGACCTGCTGCAGCGGACGTGCGGTCGCCTGCCGGGCGACCTCGGTGCCACCATCGCCCGACGTCACCTGGACGCAGCCCTGGCCGGGGTCGAGCAGGATGTCGTATGAGACCGGCCGCGGATGGGCGATCCGCTGCATCGGCAACAAGGACAGCGCGAGCTGGCCGGCCAGCGCCGGATCGCGGCGACAGAGCGTCCGGAACGGACCGCCGAGCGTGGCCCGCCGCCCGGCCGCGGCGACGCCGGCGGTAGCGGGTCTGAGCGCGGCCGCGGCCGCTGCGACACCGGCGGTCACCCGTGCGGGCGCGGCCGCTGCGACACCGGCGGTCGCCGGTGTGAGCGCGGCCGCTGCGACGCCGGCGGTCGCCGGTGTGAGCGCGGCCGGCGCCACCGTGCCTGCGGGCACGGGCACGGGCACGGGCACGGGCACAGGCGCGGGATCGATCGGCTCGGTGCCGGCACGCAACCGCGTCAGCGCATCGCTCAGGCGGTCGGCCCTGACCTCGGCGGCGGCGTCGGGCGGCGCGTCGCCTCGTGATTCGCGATCCTCGGCCGGGGTACGCAGCGCCAGCAGCGACTCGCGCAGCGCGGCGATCTCAGCTGCGGCGTCGCCGGCGCGGCCGCGGCCGGCGGCCAGCTGCTGCTCGAGCTCGGCGACGCGCTGCTCGGCTGCCTGGCGTCGCACGCGCTCCTCGGTCAGCAGCCCGGCCAGCTGCTCGAGCTCCTCGCGGACCTGGCCGAGCGCTTCGGTCGTCCGCTGCGACAGCAGCACGCGGGCCGCGAGCCGCGTCTCGGCGTCGACGGCTCGGGCACGGAGCCCGGCCTCGGCGTGCGCGCGCATCGCCAGCTCCACGCGCAGCGCCTGCACCAGCTCCGGGGTGGCCGTGATCGCCGGGGTGTCCGTGACCGCGATCGTGTCGGCGATCCCGTGCGGCTGCGGTGCCCAGGGCGCGGCCGACGGCGCGGGCGTGCGCGCGGCGGGGTCGTGCGCGGGCGCGGGCGACGACGCGCCGGTGATCCGCGGCCCCGACATCGGCGGACCGCTGAGCGATCGCTCCAGCGCGAGCCGGTCGGCGTCCGCGCTCACGGCGGCGGCCGCCGCGGCGGCGCGCGCGGGTTCGGGCTCGGCGGCCGGCTCGGGCTCGGGCAGGGCCACGAGCTTCGGCCGGTCCTGCTGCTCGGCTCCGGCGTCGGCCACGACCACGCGCGCGCTCGACTCCGAATCTTCCGGCAGATCCCCCATTTCACCGGATGCTACGTGCCGGGACGGACGCCCGGGATCAAAGCCCCCGCTCGTTCCGGCGTGTCGGTCCTCAGACACGGCTCACGGCCCGCTCTTTCGCCGCAGCTGCGCGGTCAGCGCGCGCGCGTCCTCGAGCAGCTGCTGCGCCACGCCGAGCTCACCGCCGTCGCTGCCGGACTGCTCACGCGTGACGGCCAGCTCGGAGCCGAGTCGCGATAGCTCGGCGCGCAGGCCGCCCGCCTCGGCGACCGCTGCGTCGCGGGAGACGCTCGTCGCCGCCAGCTGCTCGCGCAGCGACGCGGCCTCCTGAGCGCGCATCTGGTCAGACGCCAGGGCCGCGGCGAGCCGTTCGTTGACGGCCGCCAGCTGCTGTCGGGTCTCGACGACGCCGGCCTCATGCTCCCGGGCGACGGCCAGCTCGGCCCGCGCACGGTCGGCCTCCGCGCGCGCTTGCGCCAGCTCCGCTCGAGCACGCTCGGCGTCACCGCGCACCTGCGCCAGCTCGGCTCGAGCACGGTCGGCGTCACCGCGCACCTGGGCCAGCTCCGCTCGAGCGCGCTCGGCGTCACCGCGTACCTGCGCCAACTCCGCTCGAGCACGGTCGGCGTCACCGCGCACCTGCGCCAACTCCGACCGGGCGTGGTCGACCTCGCCGCGCGCCTGCGCCAGCTCTGCCTCGGACCGCTGACGCGTCTCGTCGAGCCGGCGCTCGAACTCGGCCTGGTGCTCGGCGACGGCCTCGACGAGCCGCGCGAGCTCCGTCCGCAACTCGTCCTGGGTGGCCTCGAGCTCGGCCTGCGACGCCGTCCGGGCCGCGAGCTCTGCCCGCGCGCGCTCGAGCGCCGTGTTCAGCATCGCCTCTCGGCCCGAGCGCTGCTCGAGCTCTGCGTGTAGCGCCCCCACGGTCTCACGGAGCAGCACGTCGGCGAGCGGCCCGGCCCGTCCGGCCTCAGCCGTGACGGCGCCGCGCGCGGACGCATCGACGTGCGCCGCCCCGGCCGGCTCCTGGCCGGCCGACGGCGGCGCGGGCTCGAGCATCCGAATCCTCGTCCCCACCGGCGGCACCGGCACCGACGCCTCCCCGACCCACAGCGACGCCTGGCCGTGCTCGACCGGCACCGCCCAGTCGGGCACCGTGAAGCTCGCCTCCCACGATCCTGGCGACGGGTCGGGATCGCCGGTCGTCGACGCGGCGAACCGATGCCGGCGCCCATGCAGCCGCACGATCAACAACGCATCGAGCTCGGACGCGCCGGCGGTCGCCGGCCGGCGACCCCCGAGCCGGAGCCGGACGGCGTCGCCGTCCCCGCGCGACCGCTCGACGCGGTCGATCACGATCGGGCGGTTTGCGGTGGGTAAGTCGCTCATCGATGCAAACTCCGAGCGGCCGGCCGATCGGGCTCCGGTCGCCGCATCCGGTGGCTTCGCCGGATCCTCTGCCAATCCCTGCCGATCCGCCCGCCGCGCAAGCGCGCTGGCAGACCGTCGCTACTGCTGTTGGTTGGTTGCCTGCCGGCCGGCGAGGACTACGACCGCGATCACCGCTGCGCCGATGCCGGCCAGCGCCGCCTTCGCGGCGGTGCCGCTGTAGCGCTTGCGGACATACCACTTGCCGCCCTGCCAGACGACAAAACCGAGAGCCTTGTATCCCATCCGTCGATCGTAGCGTCGGGCGCGACGGGGCGGCTCACCCGAGGCTGTCGTTGACCGCCGCGCGCCGGTCGGCCGCGGCGAGCTCGGAAAACGAATCGGCGAACGCGCGGCGGGCCGCAAGCTCGTCGTCGCGCAGCCGCGCCACCAGCGTGCCCATCGCCAGGCATGCGGCACCGCCGCCCGGTCGCAGTGCGACCTCGCCGGTCAGCGAGCGCACCATCATGACCTGGACCTCGCGGTCCTGGTGGCGTCCGAGCAGCTCCTGCAGCTGCTTGAGCGAGTCGACCAGCGGCCCCACGACGTCCGCGTCGAACAGCTGCAGGCCGAACAGCTCAAGCAGGTAGCGCAGCTCCTTGCCCTTCTTGCGCAGCTCGTGGAAGTCCTCGGCCGGGCTCGAGTCCGAGATCGCCTCGCCCATCGCGACGATCCTGCGGTAGACCTTCGCGATCCGCTCGCCGCAGACATCGGCGATCGTCCGGGCAGCATCGGGGCGGTCCTCAAGCGGCAGCTCCACCAGCGACTCGAGCAGTCGCTCCCAGTCGTCGATCAGCTCCGCGGTCCGGCGCGAGCGCAGCGTCAGCTCGAGGCCCTCGCGCGCCGCCAGCCGGTGCTCGTGCAGCACTTGGCGCATCGGCTCAAGGTCGTCGCGCTGAGCTTCGGGCAGCAGCTTCGCGAGCGAGCCGAACTCGTCGACGTAGACGTCGAGGTCGCGAGCGTCGCCGGTCGCCCGCTGCAGCCAGCGGAAGTCCGACCGGAACCCGGGCAGCTCGACCGCCGGGAACACGCCGCTCAGCTGGCGCTGGACCGTGCGCGAGCGGCGGACCGCGATCCGCAGCTGATGCAGGTACTCGATGTCCTCGCCGCCGACCGCGCCGTCGATGTTGTCGGCGACGACCGCCAGCAACCCCCGCAGCACCGACGACGCGGCCGCGTCGGCGCGCTGGTCGGGATCGATCGAGACGTCGACCTTGGCCTTCTGGACGCCGGTCATCCGTCCAGTCACTCCATCAGCTGTGCCAGACGGCTGACCGCGTCGTCGATCTCGGCCTCGGTCACGATCAGGGGCGGCTCCAAGCGCAGCGTGGCCGGTCCGGTCGCGTTGACGATCAGCCGCTGCTCGGCCAGCGCCCGCTGCGCCAACAGCGGCGCCGAAACCCCGTCGACGAGGTCGAGACCGACCATCAACCCACGCCCGCGAACGGTCGCGACCGCCGGCAGCTCGGCGACCGCCGCTCGCAGCCGCTCGCCCAACGTCTGGACCGACTGCAGCAGCTCGGGCTCGGAGCAGATCTCGAGCGCCACCAGCGCCGCGGCGCAGACCAGCGGCCCGCCGGCGAACGTCGAGCCGTGGTCTCCGGGCTGCAAGACATCGGCGAGCCGTTCGCCGGTGACCAGCGCGCCGATCGGCAGTCCGCCGCCGAGCCCCTTGGCGCTGGTCAGCGCGTCCGGCACCACCGGCGTCTGCTGGTAGGCCCAGACGGTGCCGGTGCGGCCCATCCCGGTCTGGATCTCGTCGAAGATCAGCGCGGCTCCGGTCCGGTCGCAGGCCTCGCGCGCGGCGACGAGCAGCTCGTCGGACAGCACGTGGATCCCGGTCTCCCCCTGGATCGGCTCCAGCAGCACGGCGGCGGTGTGCTCGTCGACCGCGTCGTGCAGCGCCGCCGGGTCCTTGGCGACCGTCTCAAAGCCGGGCACCAACGGCGCGAACGGCGCCTGCTTGGACTCCTGCGGGGTGGCCGACAGCGAGCCGTAGGTGCGGCCGTGGAACGCCTCCTCGAGCACGATCAGATTGCCGCCGGGACGGGCGCGGCGGGCGAGCTTGATCGCGGCTTCGTTGGCCTCGGTACCTGAGTTGGCGAGGAATACCTTGCCGCCCAGCGAGCTCTCCGCCAAGGCTGCCGACAGCTGGATCGCGCCGGCCGTGTAGTAGAGGTTGGCCGTGTGGGTCAGCGTCGCCGCCTGCTGCTGGACCGCCTGCACCACGCGGGGATGGCAGTGGCCGACGTTCAGCACCGAGATCCCCGCCAGGAAATCGAGGTACTCGGCACCGTGCTCGTCCCACAGCCGCGTGCCCTGGCCGCGGACGAACTGGACCGGGTTACGCGCGTAGGTGCCGATCACGTGGTCGCGCTCGAGCGCCTGCAACTCCTGCAGCCTCATCGGTGATCCCCTCTGATCAGCGTTCCCTGACCGCTGTCGGTGAACAGCTCCACGAGCAGCGAATGGGCGACTCGCCCGTCGACGATCACGGCCGTCTCGACGCCGCCCTCGACGCCCTCCAGGCACGCCTGTAGCTTCGGTCGCATACCGCCGCCGACCGCGCCGAGCCCGGCCCGCAGTTGCGATGCCGACGCCTCGGAGATCAGGCTGCCCTGATCGGCGGGATCCCGCAGCCAGCCGGAGACATCGGTCAGGAACATCACCTTGTAGGCGCCGAGCGCCACCGCCACCGCCGCGGCGGCCGCATCGGCGTTGATGTTGTACGAGTTGCCGACGCCGTCGACGCCGACGCTGGCGACGACCGGTATGTAGTCCTGGGCGACGTGGGTCAGCACGCCGGTGTCGACCTCGTCGATCCTGCCGACGAAGCCGATGTCGCGGCCTGACGGGGACGCCTGGCGTGAGCAGCGGAACAGCAGGCCGTCGTCGCCCGATAGCCCGACCGCTCGCTGGCCGTGGCGGTTGATCAGCCCGACGATGTCCTTGTTGACCTTGCCGACGAGCACCATCTTGGCCACCTCGACGGTCGCCGCGTCCGACACCCGGAGGCCGTCGACGAACTCGACCGGCAGATTGAGCCGCTTCATGTAGGCGGTGATCTCAGGCCCGCCGCCGTGGACGATCACCGGGTTGATCCCGACGTACTTGATCAACGCCACGTCACGCGCGAACTCCTCCTTGAGCGCCGGGTCGTTCATCGCCGCGCCGCCGTACTTGATCACGATCGTCTTGCCGTAGAACTCACGGATGTAGGGCAGCGCCTCGAGCAGCGTGCCGACATCGCGCCGTGACCCGTCGTCGTTGACCGGGGCGGTCACGTCGTGTACTCGGCGTTGATCGTGACGTACTCGTGGCCGAGGTCGGAGAAGTAGACCTCGGCCTCGGCGCCCTCTCCCGGAAGCCCGATCTCGTACTCGACCTCGTCGCCGACGACGGCCGCCGCGAGCGCATACGGGTCGTGCGGCACGAACGAGCCGGCCGAGCAGACCTGTACGCCCTCGATCGAGATATCGAGCGCCAGCGGCGCCACGTGCGGCATTGCCGCGCCGACCGCCTGGGCAATCCGACCCCAGTTCGGGTCGCCGCCGTACAGCGCGGCCTTGACCAGCGGCGAGTTCGCGACCGACCGGGCGACCCGCTGGACGGTGCGCTCGTCGCCGCCGCGGACCAGCACCCGACCGGTCCGGCGAGCGCCCTCCCCGTCCTTGACGACGAGCAGCGCCAGCTGGCGCATGATCGCGTCGATCGCCTCGCCGAGCCTGAGCTCGTCCTCAGATTCGGGGGCGACGGTCACGCCCGACCCGCCGGACGCCTGCAGGATCACGGTGTCCGAGGGCGACAGCTGGCCGTCCACGGAGATCCGGTCGAACGAGCGCTTGACACAGACGCTCAACAGCAACTCGCACGTCTGCGCCGACATCGCCGCGTCGGTCTGCACGAAGCACAGCAACGTCGCGAACCCGGGCGAGATCATCCCCGCGCCCTTCGCCTGGGCGGTCACGGTGACCGCGCCGGACGGCAGCGCCACTCGCACGCGAGCGCGCTTCTCGAACGCGTCGGTCGTCTGGATCGCCTCGGAGAAGTGGCGATCGCCGTCGGTGGCGAGCGCCTTGCCGGCCGCCTGGATCCCGCTCGTGACGCGGTCCATCGGCAGCGGCACGCCGATCACGCCGGTCGAGGCCACCGCGACGCGGCTCGGGTGCACGCCGGTCGCCGTCGCCGCCAGCTCCTGCATCTTCTGCGCGTCGTCGTAGCCGGGACCGCCGGTCGCGGCGTTGGCGTTGCCGGAGTTGACGACGACCGCGGCGATCGAGCCCAGCTGGCAGCGTTCGCGGCAGAGCAGCACCGGCGCCGACTGGGTGCCGGAGCGGGTGAACATCGCGTGGCTCGTGACGGCCAGCGAGTCACAGGCGATCAGCGCCACGTCGGGGGCGCCGCTCGGCTTGAGCTGGGCGGTGACGCCGGCGGCGCGGAACCCGACCGGCAGCCCGGCGTCGCCGTCGCCGCCGAGCTCGGTGATGTGGTCAAGCGGCGCCGCCCAGCGGCTGGCGAAGAACGGGCTCATGAGATCCCCTCCCCTTCTGGCAGTCCGAGCATCAGATTCAGGTTCTGGATCGCCTGCGACGCGGCGCCCTTCCAGAGGTTGTCGATCACTCCGAACACGATCACGCGGCCGGTTCGGTCGTCGCGGTGGACCGAGATCCGGCAGATGTTGGTCTCACGCACGTCGCGGACCCCCGGCAGCGCATCGGTCAGCTCCACGAACGGCTCGTCCGCATACGCCTCTTGATAGATCGATCTAGTGTCAATTAAGGTCCCCCCACTGGGGGTAAGAGTCACGTAACAAGAGACAAGCTCCCCCTGGTCGAGCGGGATCAGGTGCGGGGTGAACGTCAGGTTGCGGTCGAGGTGGGCGGGGTCGAGTGCTCTCAACTCCTGCTCGATCTCCGGCGTGTGGCGGTGGCGCGGGACTCCGTACGGACTCAGGTTCTCGTCGACGGTTACAAAATGGGTCTTGTCGGTCGCGGCGCGGCCCGCGCCCGAGACGCCCGACTTCGCGTCGATCACGACGTCGGCGATCAGTCCGGCGCGCGCCAGCGGCGCCAGCGACAGGATCGCCGCGGTCGGATAGCAGCCGGGGTTGGCGACCAGCCGGGCGCCCCGCAGCGACTGCCGATAGAGCTCGGGCAGCCCGTACACGGCCTCGTCGATCAGCTCCGGACTGGGATGCTCGCGGTACCACTCCGCGTACACGGCCGGGTCTCGCAGCCGGAAGTCGGCGCTCAGGTCGACGACCCGCACCCCGCGCGCGAGCAGTTCGGAGACGACCTCGGCGGCGGCGCCGTGCGGATACGCCACGATCGCAGCCTCGACCTCCGCATGACGGTCAAGGTCGAGCTCCTCGAGCTCGAGATCAACTCGATGGTGCGGATATAGATCCGACAGCCGCTGGCCGATGTCGGCACCGCGGGCGGTGATCGCGCGCAGCTCCAGGTCCGGATGGCGATCGACCAGTCGAGCGCTGAGCGCGCCCGTATACCCGGCAGCGCCGAACACCGAAACGCTATGCGTCACGGACCCTCCCCGACAGCTCTTTGGTCAACGCCTCAGCGATCCGGCGCCGGCGGCCGGCGACCTCCTCGTCAGTCAGCGTCCGGTCGGCTGCTCGGAAGCGCAGCCGCAGCGCCAGCGACACGTTGCCGGCACCGATCCGCTCGGGGTCGCGGTACACGTCGAACACCTCGATACCGGTCAACAGCGCTCCGCCGGCGCGGCGTGCGACCATCAGCACCTCGTCGGCGGGCACGACCTCGGAGACGATCACCGCCAAGTCCTCACGGACCTCGGGGAAGCTCGTGACGTCGGCGTAGAGCGGGGTCGTGACGGTCTCGTTGGCGACGTCCAGGTCGAGCTCGAACGCGGCCACCGCGGACTCGAAGCCCCATTCAGCCGCGACCTCGGGATGCAGCTCGCCGATCCAGCCCGCCGGCGCGCCGCCGACGACGATCTGCCCGCAGCGGCCGGGATGCAGAAACGTCTCGGGATCGCCGGCCTCGGCGACGGTCCACGGCGCCCGGAGCGAATCGAGCATCCCGCCCAGCGCGCCCTTACCGGCAAAGAAGTCGGCCGCGCGCGGCTCGGGCTCACGCCAGGTGGCGGGCCGCACCGGACCGTTGAGCAGCGCGGCGACGTGATAGGGCTCGGCCGGCGGATGGCCAGCGGCCGCGTCAGGCGCCAGATACACCGCGCCCGCCTCGAACAACCGGATCGCCTGGGCGCCGCGCGAGCGGTTGGACCGCGCGACATCGAGCAGCGATCCGAGCAGGGTCGTGCGCAGCCGGGACTGCTCGGCCGACATCGGGTTCTGCAGCTCGACCGCCGGCCGCTCGGCGATCCGCAGCTGCCGGGCGCGTTCGGGTCCCTCGAAGCTCCAGCCGACGATCTCGTGCAGGCCCTGTGCGGTGAGCGCATCGCTGGCGGCGCGCCGGAGTCGCTGGCGGTCGGTCAGCCGCCCGGAGGCGCCGTGGCGCGACGGCAGCGTCGCCGGCAGCATCGCCAGCGCCCCCAGCCGGGCGACCTCCTCGATCAGGTCGGCCTCGCGGGTCACGTCGGTACGCCGGAACGCCGGCACGGTCACGTCGAGCCCGTCGGGCGCATCGGCGACGCCGAACTCGAGCGCGGTCAGGATCTCGGCACAGCGCTCGCGCGGGACCTCGACGCCGAGCAGCCCGCTCACCTTGGCGTCCCGGAGGCGGATCGTCCTCGGCGCCGGCCCCGGGCCGCCGACGTCGATCGTACCGGGCGCCAGACGCGCGCCGCAGACCTCGATCATCAGCTGCGTTGCCAGCACGAGCGCGTCAAGCGCCTGCTCGGGCGCCAGCTGCTTCTCATACCGGGTCGACGCCTCCGAGCGCAGTCCGAGCTTGAGCGAGGTGCGGTGGATGTTGGCCCCGAACCAGTTGGCGGCCTCCATCAGCACGCGTGTCGTGTCGTCCGACACCTCTGACCGGGCGCCGCCCATCACGCCGCCGATCGAGGTCGGGCCGTCGGCGTCGGCGATCAGGACCATCTCCGCGTCCAGCGTGCGGGTCTGGCCGTCGAGCGTCGTCAGCTGTTCGCCATCGGTCGCCCGGCGGACCGTCAGCGCGCCGCCCGCGACGCGGTCGAGGTCGAACGCGTGCAACGGGTTGCCGGACTCAAGCATCACGTAGTTGGTGATGTCGACGACGTTCGAGATCGGCCGCTGGCCGGCAGCCATCAGGCGGGCCTTCAGCCACGCGGGCGACTCGCCGATGCTGACGTCCTCGAACACGCGGGCGGTGAACCGCGGGCACAGGTCCGGGCACTCGACGGTCACGGCGGCCCCCGCGAGATCTCCCGTGGAGCCGGGATCCTCGCGCCAGGGCGGCGGCGCCAGCGGCGCGCTGGTCGCCGCGTGCGCCTCCCGCGCCACCCCGTAGACGCCGAGGCAGTCGGGACGGTTGGGCGTGATCTCCAGCGTCAGCACATCGGTGGCGATCGGCAGCACGTCCGTCAGCGGCGTGCCGGCGAGCAGCCCATCGTCGAGCACCATGATCCCGTCGTGGTCGGTGCCGATCGCGAGCTCGTCCTCGGCCAGGATCATCCCGTGCGAAGGCTCACCGCGGAGCTTTGCGACCTTGAGCCGGGTGCCGTCGGGCATCACCGCGCCGGGCTTGGCGACCGCGACCGTCTGACCGGCCGCGACGTTCGGAGCGCCGCAGACGATCTGCGACGGCGCGGCGCCGTCGCCGGTATCGACGAGGCAGACTCGCAGGCGGTCCGCGTCGGGATGCTGGTGGGCCTCGAGCACCTTGCCGACGACGAAATGCTCCACGGCGCCGACGCCGTGGTGCTCGATCCGCTCGACCTCGGTGCCGGTCATCGCCAACCGCTGCGCCAGCTCCGCGGTGCTCAGCTCAGGCGCGCAGTATTCATGCAGCCACTCGATCGGAACCCGCATCAGAACTGCTCCAGGAAGCGGATGTCGTTGTCGTAGAACAGACGCAGGTCCGGGACGCCGTGCTTGAGCATCGCGATCCGCTCGATCCCCATCCCGAACGCAAACCCCTGCACGGTGTCGGGGTCGTAGCCGTGCTCGGCGACGTGCGCGAACACGTTGGGATCGACCATCCCCGACCCGAGGATCTCGATCCAACCGCTGCCCCGGCACAGCGGGCAGCGCGAGCCGTCGGGCATCACGCCGGCACCGTTGCAGTGAAAGCAGGAGACGTCGACCTCGACCGACGGCTCGGTGAACGGGAAAAAGTGCGGACGCAGCCGGACCTCGCGGTCGGGTCCGAAGATCGCCCGCGCGAACGCCAGCAGCGTCCCCTGCAGATCGGCGAGCGTTACGTCGGTATCGACCGCCAGCCCTTCGATCTGATGGAACTGGGGCGTGTGGGTGGCGTCCGAATCGGGCCGGTAGACCCGGCCCGGAACGATGATGTAGACCGGCGGCGGCTGGGTCTCCATCACGCGGATCTGCATCGGCGAGGTGTGGACCCGCAGCAGCTGCGTATCGGGTGCAAACAGATCGTCGGCGGGCTTCAGGTAGAAGGTGTCGGACTCCAGCCGGGACGGGTGCGTCGGCGTGAAGTTGAGCGCGTCGAAGTTGTAGTAGACGGTCTCGATCTCGGGGCCCTCGGCGATGTTGAAGCCGAGCCCGATGAACACGTCCTCGATCTCACGCTGCGTCCGCGTCATCAGGTGCAGCCGGCCGACCGCGGGCAGTGGGTCGCCGGGCAGCGTCACGTCGATCCGATCCTGCGCGAGGCGGTCATGCAGTTCCGCGCTCGCGAGCTCGCCCCCGCGCGCCGCGATCGCCGCCTCGAGCGCCTGGCGGGCCTGGTTGGCGGCCTTGCCGGTCGCGGCGCGCTGCTCTGGCGCCAGCTGGGCGACGCCGCGCAGCAGGTTCGGCAGCTCGGCCTTGCGGCCGAGGTAGCGGATCCGCACCTGTTCGAGCGCGACGGACGATCCGGCGGCGGCGATCGCATCCGACGCCTCGCGACTGAGCTGCTCGATGCGATCGGTCGTCTCGGTCATCAGCGCGCCATCCTAGATAGTTCATAGAGCGCGACGGTGGCGGCCATCGCGGCGTTCAGCGAGTGGCTCGTGATCGGGATCCGCGCGACGGTGTCGGCGCCGCTCACGATCCCGGCCGGAAGCCCGTCGCGCTCGGATCCCACCAACAGCGTCACCGAACCGGCGAGCTCGGCTTCGGCCAGCGGAACGCCTTGGTCGGCGACGAGCGCGACGGTCGTTCCCGGAAGCTGCTCAAGGTCGGCCGGATCGTCGATTCGCGTGAGCGGGACCTCGAACACCGCGCCCATCGAGGCCCGGACCGCCTTCGGCGAGTACGGGTCGGCGGTGTCCGGTCCGAACGCGACTGAGCCGGCGCCGAACGCGCTGGCGCCGCGCAGGATCGTGCCGACGTTGCCCGGGTCCCCGACGCCGTGTAGGTACACGCACACGGGACCGAGCGGCGCCTCGATGAAGCGTTCGGCATAGATCGCGACCGCCCGGGTGCCCGACGCGATCCCCGATGCCTGTGAGAGCAGCTTCGGCTCGACCTCGATCCCCGCCAGCCCGCTGCCGGCGGCGCAGAACCGCTGGACCGGCTCCCAGCCGGCCGCGTCGGCGGCCGCCAGCAGGTCCTCGCCCTCGGCGACGAACCGACCCGCGCGCTCGCGCTGACGCCGCCGCTGGGTCAGCTTGCGGATCTCCTTGAGCTGCGGGTTGTCGGGGCTGGTGATCGTGGTCATGCAACGAAAAAGGGCGCCGTCCCCGTGGGGAGCGGCGCCCGAGTGGCGGTGCTGGTTGTCGGCTGGTCTGTCGCTCAGCCGGCGGCCAGCGCCTCACGGGCGCGCTCGGCAAAGCGTCGGAACGTATCGGCGTCGTGGACGGCCATGTCGGCCAGGATCTTGCGATCGAGCTCGACCCCGGCCTCCGACAGGCCGTGCATGAACTGCGAGTAGGACATCCCGTGCTGGCGGGCCGCGGCGTTGATCCGCGTGATCCACAACCGGCGGAAGTCACGCTTGCGGTTACGGCGATCCCGGTAGCGGTACTGGTCGGCCTTGAGCAGGGCCTCCTTGGCCGCACGGTAATGCCGGCTGGAGTCCCCGCGGAACCCCTTCGTCATCTTCAGTGTCGCGCGGCGCTTCTTGCGCGCGTTCACCGAACGCTTGACTCTGGTCATGAGCGCTTGGCCCCCAGCAGCGTCTTGATCCGCGGCGCGTCGTGATCGGAGATCTGCGCCGGCTGGCCATGATGGCGCTTCCGTTTGGGCGACTTCTTCTCCAGAATGTGGCTCGTATATGCGTGACGGCCACGGACTTTGCCCGTGGCGGTCAACTTGAAGCGCTTCTTGGCGCCCGAGTGGGTCTTCATCTTCGGCATCGCGGCGAAGGAGTAAAGCAGACGGGTGGTTGGGAGCGGTTGGGTGGGACTCATCATGGCCGCTGGGCGTCCTGCACGAGCAGCGCGATCTGGACGCGGTTGTCGAGCCCGAGTTTTGCGAGAACCGCCGACACGTGGCTCTTGATGGTGGCGACGCTCAGGTGCAGCTCGGCCGCGATCGCCGCGTTGGCCTTGCCCTCGGCGACCGCCAGCGCGATCTCCCGGTCGCGCTCGGTCAGCTCGCACAACTGTTCGCGCGCGCGCCGCTGCCGTGCGCCGGCGCCGTCGTCGTCGGACGCCAGCCGGTCGATCAGCCGGCGCGTGACGGTCGGCGACAGCATGCTCTCGCCCCCCGCCACCAGCTCGATCGCGCGGACGATGTCGGCCGGCGGCGTGTCCTTGACCAGGAACCCGGCGGCCCCGTTGCGCAACGCCTCCAGCAGGTGATCGTCGGTGTCGAACGTCGTCAACACCACGACCGCGGGGGGCTTGGGCTGGCTGCGCAGCAGGCCCAGGGCGGCGATCCCGTCGACCTTCGGCATCCGCAGATCGAGCAGCAGCACCTCCGGGCGGTGGCGGTCGATCGCCGCCAGCACCTCGGAACCGTCGGATGCCTCGCCGACGACCTCGATCCCCGCGGCGCCGCCGAGCAGCATCGTCAGCCCGCCGCGGACGAGCGCGTCGTCATCGACGATCAGCACGCGGATCGGCCGACTCGCCCCCGGATCGCCGCTGGACACGACCTCGGTCACGTCCACGGCAGCTGCGCGCCCAGCTCGAAGCCACCGTCGGGCAGAGACCCGTAGCGCAGCGTCCCGTGCGCCAGCGCGACCCGCTCGGCGAGCCCGATCAGTCCGGTGCCGGAACCAACCTGATCGTGGTCGGGTCCGTCCGGTCGCCCATCGTGCGTGGCGCCGACCCGTGGCCGATTGGTCACGTTCACGGACACGCCGGCGCTGCGGTCGCCGGTCAACTCGATCGCCACCAGCTGGCCCGGCGCGTGCTTGCGGGCGTTGGTCAGGGCTTCCTGGACGAGCCGGTAGACGGTCCGCCCCAGCGTGTCGGGCAGCGTCTGGGCCTCGACGCGCGTGTGCAGCGAGACCTCCATCCCGGCGCGCTGTGACTCCTGGACGAGCATCGTCAGATCGGCGAGCGTCGGCTGCGGCGGCTCGAGCAGCTCCTCCTGGGCGTCGGCGCGCAGCACCCCGATCACCTCGCGCAGCTCCTCCTGGGCGGCGCGCGCCGAGACACGGATCACCTCGGCAGCCTTGGCGATCTCCTCGGGCGGCGCATCAGGGTGGAACTCCAGCGCGCCGGCGTGCAAACTCAGCAGCGAGATCCGGTGCGCGAGCACGTCGTGCATCTCCCGCGCGATCCGGTTGCGTTCGGCCCGACGGGCCTGCTGCACCCGCCACGACTGCTCGTCCTGAAGCTGGCGGTTGCGCTCGTGCAGCGACAGCACCAGCTCCCGTCGGGCCCGCACGAACAGCCCGACTGCGACGCACGCGATCGTCGCGATCAGACCGACCAACAGGTTGCTGGTGCGGTAGCGGCCGTGATCGAGATACAACCCCGAGTAGACCGCGGTCGCCACGAACCACAGCACCGCGACCTGGATCGTCCGGCGCGGCACGCAGTAGACCGCGACCGTGATCATCGCGACGACTGCCGCGCCGCCCGCTCCACCGCTGACCGACGAGGCGGCCACCACTCCGACGCCGACCGCGAGCGGGTGGTCACGACGGACCCAGAGTGCCAGGCAACAGGCGACCCCGACGAGCGTCAAGATCACGATCAGCAGCGTCCCGATGTGGCGGCTGTCGCGCCAGGCGCCGGCAGCGCCGAGCACCAGCGCGAAGCCGAACAGCATCACGTCGACGACCCAATCGCGCAGCGAACGTGGCAGGTGAACGCCGCCGGGCTGTCCGCGGTCGGCGTGATCGGCCCCGAGCACCGCCGGCAGCAGCGAGCGCTGCCAGCGGGGCATCGTGCGCTCGTTTGCGGGTGCGATCGTCATGGTGCTGGCCTCAACGGTAGGACCGGCGGGCCTCCGGCGCCACCTACTTAAGTCGCTGGGCGCCGTCGACCAAGGTCGGTGTCGATCGATACGGTCGGCCGTAGAGCGAACCCCGGTCACCGCGCGATGCTGCGGACATGATCGAATCGCATTCACTCACCAAGCGCTACGGCGGGCGGACCGCCGTGCAGGACGTGTCGTTCACCTGTGAGACCGGAACCGTCACCGGCTTCCTCGGACCCAACGGCGCCGGCAAGTCGACGACCCTGAAAATGCTGTGCGGGCTGACCCCGGCGAGCTCGGGGTCAGCGACCGTGCTCGGATCGCCGTTTGCCAACCTCACCAACCCGGGGCGCCGCGTCGGCGTGCTGATCGACGCCTCGGCGCAACACGCGGGCCGCACCGGCCGCGAGACGCTGGCGGTGTCGGCCTCGCTGCTGGGCGTCCGACCCGCGCGCGTCGACGAGATGCTCGAGCTCGTCGGCCTTGACGGCTCGGCGGGCGACAAGCGCGTCGGCCATTACTCGCTGGGCATGCGCCAGCGGCTCGGGATCGCCCACGCGCTGCTCGGCGACCCGGAGGCGCTGATCCTCGACGAGCCCGCCAACGGCCTGGACCCCGAGGGGATGCGCTGGATGCGCGGGCTGCTCGGCGACTTCGCCGCGCGCGGCGGGACGGTGCTCCTGTCCTCGCATCTGCTACACGAGGTCGAGGCGATCGCCGACCGGCTGGTGATCATCGCGGACGGCCGGATCGTCGGCGAGGGCACGGCCGACGAGCTGCTCGGTGGCGGCGCGAAGACGCTCGTGCGCGCCCGTGACGTCCACGGCCTGCGGCTGGCGCTGCGCGAAGCCGATGTTGACTTCATCGACGGCCAGGACGGCGGGTTGCTGGTCAACGCGTCGGCCGACGACGTCGGCGACGTCGCGCTGTGCAGCCAGGTGGCGCTGTCGGAGCTGCGCAACGCGCACGACGGCAGCCTGGAGCAGCTGTTCTTCTCTCTCACTTCAACCGGCTCAGACGATCTGAGCCAGGAGGTCGCACGATGAGTGCCGTGGCAACAATTGAGCGCGAGGCGACCCCTCGAGCAAGGGTCCGTGATGACCGACGGCCGGGGATGGCCCGGCTGACGCGAGTCGAGCTTCGCAAGATGTTCGACACCCGCTCGGGGTTCTGGCTGCCGATCGGCGTGGCGCTGGTAACGGTCGCGACCGTGCTGACCACGGTGCTGACCGGCCATGCCGAGAATCACACGTTCAGCCATGTGTTCGGGAACGCCTTGATCCCGACTGCGATCCTGCTGCCGCTGATCGGCGTCCTGCTGGTCACCGGCGAGTTCTCGCAGCGCACGGCGCTGACGACCTTCGCGCTGGTCCCTTCCCGCGCGCGGGTGATGTGGGCCAAGCTGGGGGCGAGCGTCGTCTGTTCGGTCGCCGCGCTCGCGCTGTGCCTCGCCGTCGCGGCCGCCGGGACGGCGCTCGGCTCCGGCGGTCCGGGCGTCTGGACGGTGCACGCGGTGCTGCTCCCGCAGGCGTTCGTCTACCTGGCGACGGCGATGATCACCGGCGTCGCGTTCGGGGCCGCGCTGCTCGTGTCCGCGCCCGCGATCGTGATGTACCTGCTGCTGCCGACGATCTGGTCGGCGCTGGCCAACAACATCCACGGCCTCCATGGGGTCGCGAACTGGCTGGACGCGTCGCAGTCGCTGGCTCCGATGATCCGCCACTCGCTCAGCGCGACGAGCTGGGCGCACGCGGCCGCGACCCTGGCGGTCTGGACGGTCCTGCCACTGGCGATCGGCTGGTGGCGCGTGATGCGCCGGGACGTCGGCTGAGGCGGCTTCGGCGTCGTTGGCTGAGCGGGGCCCCGGGCGATCCGTCGCCCGGGG
>Ga0302184_10000534_pt1 | contig 24832 bp, 24 predicted proteins | sample I_Palsa_N3_3_FD_200233 | JGI IMG/M metagenome (GOLD analysis project Ga0302184, IMG submission 200233) | Peat permafrost microbial communities from Stordalen Mire near Abisko, Sweden - I_Palsa_N3_3 | ecosystem: Environmental > Terrestrial > Soil > Palsa > Peat permafrost | place: Sweden...
GCCTTCTCGCAGCCCCTTCAGCACGAAGCGTGCGGCCTCCGGATCATCCTCGATGAGAAGCAGGCGCATGCGAAATCATCCTGCGATGCCAGTGCTATTCCCAACCGCATTGGCGGTTCTTGTTCTGTTCGCTGAGCCAGCCCATGAGCGGCTGGAAGTATTCGATGATGGCGCCGGCATCGATGCGGCGCGTGCCCGTGAGCTTCTGCATCGCATCCTGCCATGGTTCGCTCGCGCCGAGCGCCAGCATCTGCGCGTAGCGCTCACCGGCGGCGGTACTGCCGAAGATCGAGCATGCGTTCAAGGGACCGGTCTGGCCGGCGGCCGCGCACAGCGCCTTGTGGAACTGGAACTGCAGAATGAAAGACAGGAAGTAGCGCGTATACGGCGTGTTGGCCGGGATGTGGTACTTGGCGCCGGGATCGAAGTCGGCCTCCGTGCGCGGGATGGGCGGCGCGATGCCCTGATAATGGCGCCGCAGCTCCCACCAGGCGGCGTTGTAATTCGCGGGCGTGATCTCGCCTGAGAAGACTCGCCAGCGCCACAGGTCGATGAGACGGCCGAAGGGCAGGAAGGCGATCTTGTCGAGCGCCATCTTCATCTGTTGATTGATGACCGCTTCGCGGCTTGGCGGCACCGCCGGCGCAAGACCGATCTTGGCGAGATACGCGGGCGTCACGGAAAGATTGATGGTATCGCCGATGGCCTCGTGGAAGCCGTCATTGGCGCCGTCGCGAAACAGAAATGGCTGGTGCGCATAGGAGATGAAGTAATAGACGTGGCCGAGCTCGTGATAGACGGTGTAGAGATCCTCTTCCGTCGGCGTCAGACACACTTTCAGCCGCACGTCCTTGCCGTCGCCCATGTCCCAGGCGCTCGGATGGCAGACGACCTCGCGGTCGCGCGGCCGCACGAACATGGAGCGTTCCCAGAATGTCTGCGGCAGCACGGGAAAGCCCAATGAGGTGTAGAAGCTTTCCGCCGAGTGCGTCATGCGCACTGCGTCCCACTTCTGCAGCGTCAGCTGCCGGTCGGCAGTCTCGATCTTCACCGCCGGATAGGGCTTCAGGATGTCTTCGTAGATCTTGCTCCACTGCTGCGCCCACATGTTGCCCAGGAGCTGCGCCGGAATGGGCTTGCCGGGGGGCACGCGGCTCGCGCCGTATTTCTCCGCAAGCTTGGCGCGCGCATGACACTGCAATGCGGCGTACAGCGGCTTCACCTGCTGCCAGAGGCGCTCGGATTCGGCGTCGAACTCCTCCGGCGACATATCGTAATGCGCGCGCCACATGACGCCGAGATCCTTGAAACCAAATTCCCGCGCGCCTTCATTGGCGAGCGCGACGAAGCGCCGATAGGGTTCGCGCATGGGTGCGCCGATGTCGTGCCAGCCTTTCCAGGCGGCAACGAGCTCGTCGTAATTGCGGCTCTTGGCGAGGATTTCCGCGAGCTGCTCGATATTCTTGCAGGATGCGGCAGTCTGCGCAGATCCCGGCGGGCAGTATTTGCCTTCGCCGTACATCGCCTCGAGCTGCGAGCTCAGCTGCGTCAGCTCGGCGCGCTTCAGCGGATCGCGCGGCGCGGGCGCATCGACATTGAACTTCAGAAGCGCAAGCGCGCGTGCGTCCGCGGGCGCGAGCGACTGTCCGGCGAAGCGTCCGGAAGCCGCGGCAGTCTGCCCGAGAACCGCCAGATAATGGTCGTTCGCCTTCGCGTTCATGAACTGCGTGTCAGGCGTAATGAACGTGGCCTGAGTGAAGGCCGCCGCAGCTACCTCACGGCTGAGATCGCCGAGATCGTGATTGGCGCGCGCGACGAAGGCGCTGGCGGATTCGGCGGGCGGTGCGGGCGGCGGCGGTGCGCTTTCCCGTTTGCCGCAGCCGATGAGAGCTGCCGCAAGGGCGCTGCACAGGATGAGGCGCGAGCGCATCTAGGCGGGTTCCGCCGCGGCGTCGCGCACGTAGGTGCGTTCGCGATAGAAGCCGGCGACGAAGATGAACAGCACCGCGACCGCTCCTCCCAGGCCTGCGAAGAACAGGAAGTACATGGGGCCCACGAGCTTGTAGGTCGTCACCTCCGCCTGCGCAGGCTTGAACTCTCCCGAACTCACCACGGGCCGGCGGTGAATGACGTCCATCAGCAGCACGCGGCTGTGCGCTGCATCGATGTCGCTGATCAGAAAGGTCCCCTCGAGCGGTGCGGGCGTTCCGTTGTCGCCGATGAATTTGACCCCGGTGTCGCCGCCGAAATCAACCTTTTGCCCGCGCTGCAGGTCGGCGACGCTCTGCAGCTGCGCCCAGGTCTGCGCGCCCGTCGTCATGGCAATCGTCGGCAGTGGTTTGACCATGGCGCCGTTCACCTGCGCGGTAAAGGCGTTGCCGATGCTGACCGCAAGAAGATAGGTCGCCGCCATGATGAAGCTCTTCACCTTGAGCGGCGCCTGCTTATAGGAAAATTCCAGCGCGGTAATGGAAATGAGCACTTCCGCAGCTGTAAGCACGACGTAGGCTAGGATCTGCCACCACAGGCTCACGCTCTCGCCGTGCATGATGTGGTTCTCGATCGATGCGACTATCAGGTAGGAGGCCGAGATCACGAAGAGACCAATACCGATCTTGCGCAGCGGCGTCACGGTGAAGAACTTACCCATTAGCGGATAAATCACGAAGGTGAAGATCGGCACCATGGCGAGTATGAAGAGGCCATTCACCACCTGGATCTGCGAGGGCAGCATCTGATAGCTGGCGAGCGCGCTAAAGGCGGGAATGCCGCCGAGAAACCCGAAGAGGTGCTTGTCCATCAGGTCCGAGGTCGCCTGCAGCGTCCAGGTCTGCCCGTTGGACTGGTCCCACAGACACCAGAACATCGCGATAAAGACATAGTAGATGAGAGCAAGCCCGGTAATCTGTTTGAGAGCGGGACCGGTGAATGCCTCCTGCATCCAGTCGAGGAGCTCCTTCGGCAGCGCGTTTTTGAGGCCGGTGTTGAGACTCAAATACACCACCAGCACGAGTAACGCGAGGAGCGTGATCAATGCTGCAAGCGTGCGGTAGTCCGGACCCACCACATTGAAGATCCAGGCGGAGATGCCCAGTACCGGCAGAAGGCCGAGCAGGAACAACACAATGCCGCGGTTCGCGCCGCGCGTCATCGCCGGCGGCACGACCACGAATTTCCTGCGGCCGAGCCCGAATACGATGGTCGCAAGCAGCATCATCGCGGCCGGCACGCCGAAGGCCACGCGCGGCCCATAGGCATTCAGCCAGATCGGGCAGAAATAAATCGAGATCGCTGAGCCTGCGTTGATGGAGAGATAGAAGTAGCTGAAGGCGCGCTCGATCAGATGCTGGTTCTTCGAAGTGAACTGGTCGCCGACGTTGGTCGAGACGCACGGCTTGATGCCGCCGGTCCCCAAAGCCATGAGCCCGAGCCCGACCGCGAGCGTCGTCGGACCGCCGCCGCTTGCGAGCACCGTGCAGCCGGCGCAGTAGACGAGCGCCAGCGTCATGATGGTGCGATATTTGCCCCAGAACACATCGGAGATGATGGCGCCGATCAGCGGGAAGAAGTAGGCGCCGAACTTGAACAGCGACTGCCAAACAGTCGCCTGCGCCTGTCCGAAGTGCAGGTGCTGGGTCATGTACACGGCGAGAATGGCGTTGATGCCGTAGAAACAGAAGCGCTCTGCGAACTCGTTGGCGATGATGAACGGGATGCCGGGCGGCATTTGGTCGACGTGTTTGGTGCTCATATTATTCGTGGCGGCGCCTCAAGACGACCTTGGCATGATCGGCAAATGAGCAGCACTTGTCCACCTGGCGCGCGCGCCGGCTCGCTGCAGCGCTGAGCGCACCCCGCAAGGCCTAAGCGCCGCTGCAACCTGCCGAAAACGTGCGCCGCAGCTCTTCAGACTTTGGCGGCGTCGCGCTCGGCGGCGCTGCGTTGCATGCGCTGCATGATCTGCGCCATTAGGACTCCGCCCTCGTAAAGCATGTACATCGGCACTGCCATGACACACTGCGACAGCGCATCAGGCGGCGTGAGAATTGCCGCGATGATGAAAATTAGGACGTAGCCGCGGTTCGCCTTCAACTTCTCGAGCTTCACGATTCCGGTCAGCACCAAGAGCACCACGGCGACGGGCACTTCGAATGCGACTCCGAACGCGAGGAACATCGTAAGCGCGAAGTCCATGTAGCTCGTGATGTCCGTCATCATCGATACGCCCTGCGGCGTGGTACTCGTGAAGAAGGCAAATATCATCGGAAACACGACCACGTAGGCAAAGATCACGCCGGCGTAGAAGAGGACGATCGAAGAGACCATGAGCGGCACTGCGAAGCGCTTTTCGCGCCGGTACAGCCCGGGACCGACAAACGCCCACACCTGGTACAGCACGTACGGCATGGCGATGAAGAGCGCGACGAAGAAAGACAGCTTGAAGGGCGTCGTGAACGGCGTCATCACGCCGGTCGCGATCAGCGTGCCGCCCTTGGGCAGCTTGTCGAGGAGCGGCTTGGCGATGAAGGTGAAAATCTGATTGGAGTAGTACGCGCAGGGAATAAAAAAGAGCCCGACGGCCGCGAGGGCGCGTATCAGTCGCGCCCGCAGCTCCAGCAGATGCGAGATCAGCGTCCCTTCGGAAAGCTTTTCAGGCTCCTCGCTCATGGGATGCGGAGTCTGGCGTGACGGAATCCGGCGCGGCAGGCGCTGGCGGCGCGACCGGCGCCGCGGGCGGCGGCGGCGGGCGCGTGGGATCTACGACCGGGCGCTGCATGTTCTGCGCTTCCTCTTCGAGCTGGTCGCGAAACTGCCGGGCCATGGCGCGCGCATTCCCGACCCAGCGGCCGATCAAAGCCGCGACCTGCGGCAGCTTGTGCGGGCCCAGCACGACGAGGGCGACCACAAAAATGATCAGGAGCTCGGGAAAGCGGCCCTCGAACATGGCGGGTGTCTGCTGATTGTGCGAATGGCCGACCGCGCCCGGCCTCAGACGGGGCGATCACGCTTGTCGGCGGTGTCGCGCGCCCGGGCGTCCGTGAATTCCGCGTCGGTGCCTTGAGGCGGGATTTGCTTGGCAGCGGCCTCAGCCTCCCCTTCGTTCACCGATTGCTTGAAACCGCGCACGGCGGCACCCAGGTCGGAACCGATCGTGCGCAGCTTCTTCGCTCCGAATACCAGCAGAACGACGAGCAGCACGACGATCAAATGCTTCATTTCGAACATGGGCTTAGGCTCCCTCTATGGGGTCATCAGGACGGGTCATGATAGGCCAAAAGCCTCAGCCGAGCCGAGAAAGATCGGGTCCAAAGCGTGCCCGCGTCACTGTTCTGCCTGGTTAAGTCTCGAGCCAGAACGTCACCGGACCGTCATTAATCAGCGACACCTGCATATGCGCCCCGAACTCGCCGCTGGCAACCGGCTGGTGCCGCTGCCTGGCGCGCTCGAGGAGATAATCGAACAGGGTGCGCGCCTGCTCCGGGGCTGCCGCCGTGCTGAAGCCGGGGCGCATGCCGCGCGCGGTATCGGCCGCAAGGGTGAATTGCGGCACGAGGAGCAAGCCGCCGCCGACGCTGCCCAAGTCAAGATTCATGCGGCCTGCGGAGTCGGGGAAGATGCGGTAGCCGAGTACGCGCTCGATGAGCCGGTCCGCGTCGCTTGCGTCATCGGCGCGCCGCACGCCCACGAGAGCGGCGATGCCGAGCTCAATCGCCCCCAGGACGCGCTCGCCCACGCGCACTTCGGCGCGCGTGACCCGTTGGATGAGAGCGATCATACTGATCCTATTGTGGCATTTGCGGCCGTGACTCCTTAAGATTCGGAGCCGTTTTGCGAGCCATGCGGAGAAGAATCATGGGGTCTGGAATGCGCACGGGCGTTGTTGCTGTCGCGCTCGTCTGGGGTGCGCTCGCAAGCTCCACTCTGCCGGCTCAGGAGGCGAGTCCGAAAGCCGATCCGGTGCATGGAAAGGCAATCTCCTATACCTGTCTCGGCTGCCACGGCGTTGAGGGCTACAAGAACGCATACCCGAACTACAGCGTTCCGGAGCTGCGGGGCCAGCACCCCGAATACCTCGTTTCCGCGCTGAAGGAGTACAAGAGCGGCGAGCGCTCGCACTTCACCATGCATTCGCAGGCAGAGGAACTCTCCGAGCAGGACATGGCCGATATTGCGGCCTATTTCGCCGGCACACCGCTGCCTGCCGGCCACGCGCCTGCCGCGCAGGTGCCGGAGGTCGCGAGCCTGTGCGTTTCCTGCCATGGAGCGGATGGAGTGGGCATTACGCCGCTGTATCCGACGCTTGCCGGGCAGCACGCCGATTACCTGGCGCGCGCGCTCGACGAGTATCAGAAGGGCGCCCGCAAGAATGTCATCATGGCGACCTTCGCCGCCCATCTGACGAGCGCGCAGATGGATGCGATCGCGGACTTCTTCTCCAAGGAGCAGCCGGCATTGCAGACGCTGCCGCGGCCGGCAACGCGGATCAGCGAAGACTGAAGACTTAAAGCTGCGCACCCGCCCGTCAGGGTTTGGCGAGACCCTGCAGGAACAGGGCGGCCGTCTGCATGTAGAAGTCGCGGTTCGTCTTCTTGCGAAAGCCGTGGCCTTCGTCTTTCGCCGCCAGATACCACACCTCGCCGCCGCCTGCGCGGATACGCGCAACCAGCTGCTCGGATTCCGTGCGCGGCACGCGCGGATCATTGAGTCCCTGCACCACCAAGAGCGGGCGGCGGATGGACGCCGCATTGGTCAGCGGCGAAATCCGCGACAGGAAGCCGCGCATCCTAGGGTCGCGCTCGTCGCCGTATTCGGCGCGCCGCAGATCGCGGCGGTAGGCCGAAGTGCTGCTGAGGAAGGTCACGAAATTGCTGATGCCGACCACGTCGATGCCGCCGCGCAGCCGGTCGTTGTAAGCCGCCAGCGATGCGAGCGCCATGTAGCCCCCGTACGATCCGCCCATGACGACGACCCGATTGCGGTCGAGGTCGCGCTGTAAGCCGATCCACACCAGGAGCGATCCGATGTCTTTGACTGCGTCCTCGCGCAGCACGCCGTTGTCGAGCGCGAGAAAACTTTTGCCATAGCCGGAGGAGCCGCGCACGTTCGGCGCTATGACGACGTAGCCGAGTTCATTCACCAGAAACTGGGTGAAAGCGTCGAAGTCGGGCCGGTACTGCGACTCCGGCCCGCCGTGAATATTGATGACGACCGGATGCGGCCCGCTCGTGCGCGGCTGGTAGAGATATGCGGAGATCAGGCGCGGCTGTCCGTCGATGCGATCCCAGGTCGGATAGCGGATGCGCTCGGCGCTGGCAAACGCGCGCGCGTCCACTGGCCCCACCTCGCTGCGCGTCCAGCGCTCGAGCGTATTGCCCTGCAGATCGTACACATAGACATCGCGCGGCGCCTGCGCGCTCTCGGCGGAGAAGGCAAGGTGGCGCCCCGAGCGATCGAAGCGCACGTCATAAATGTGACCGTCCGGGATGCCCGGGGGCGTGATTTCGAGCTTCTGCGTGTTGTCGACCACCGTCAGGCGGCTCACGCCGTCGGCGTTCGCCACATAGGCGAGATAGCGTCCGTCGGAGCTCGCGTCGAAGGACTCGATGTCAGCGGGTATGTGCGCCGTCAGCTTGCGCGATTCGTGCGTGACGGTGTCGATGTAATGCAGCTGCGCGAATTCGCCGTCCTCGTCCGACACGACGTAGACGCCGCGGCCATCGGGTGCAAACTTCGCCGAGCGAATGCCGATCTTGCGCTTCGCTTTGTCGAGCGGCGTCAGCACACCCGTCGCCGTATCGGCGATGTACAGGTAGCTTTCGCTCACCGAGTAGTACTTCCACACGAGCAGTTTGCGATCGTCGATCGACCAGTCGAGCGGATACCAGGTGTCGGTACCGCCGCCGGTGATGAGACGCGGCGCGCCGCCGGCGGCGATATCCGCCACATAGACATCGAAGCTCACGCCGTCGCGGTCGTTGCCGTAGAACGCGATGCGCCTGCCGTCGTGCGACCACAGCACGCTGCCGTGCAGCGACTTGCCGTCGGTAACGAGCCGCACGCTGTGGTCGGCCAGGCGGTAATAGTAAACCTGGGCGTTCTCATCCCCGCCCTGGTCCTTCAGGAAGGCAAAGCCTTCCGCGCCTGGCGTTTGCGCCGCGCGCGCGACGTTGACCGGCTCCGGATAGAACGTCAATTGCTCGCGCATCCCGAGTGGCGCGGCGAGCCGATGCACCTCTTCGACGTCGCCGAAGCGCGTCGCAATCAGCATGCCGCCGTCGGGCAGCCAGTCGAGAAAACTCGCATTGCGCGCGTGCAGGTAATGCTCCAGACGCTCCGAAAGCGCCGGGTCAGGTGCCGGAATTCCGTCGAGAACGAGGTTGCCCCGCTCCTGGTGCACGGGTGCCGGCGGCCGTGGCTGCGCGTCTGCCGTGCGCGCGCATGCGCCGCAAAAGGCGACCAGCACGGCTACGGTGAGCGCAGGAAGGACGGGTGCGGTTCGCATGGTGATTCGAGCTAGACCAGATCGTAATTGCGCTATGGTGCACCAATTCTTCGCGCGATGAAGCAACCCGAGGTTGCGACCCGCCGGCGAATCGCGCAATCCTATGGCGAAGGCGCGCCGGCGACAGTCAACGCGGCAATCAAATCGCCCGTTAATGACCGCATATCGGTCGATTCATGTGCACGATATCGAGTTGAGATGGCATTGCGAGAAACACCAAGCGCTCCGGTTCGTCCGCTTAGCTGCTACGGACTTCATGGCTCATCGGGCAGCGTGCCAGCCGACCGCGTGACCATGGTAGCGGCTGGCACGCCCGGGAATCTCGGGCAAGCAGCGACATTTCCTGTGGCACCGCGGCGGTGAGGTCTTGAGCAGGTTTCCGCGCAAGCAATCCGCAAGGGCGCTGGCATGAGCGCGCCGCCGCGACTCACGCGCTACCCCGATGGCATTACCGCCGTCGATGCCGAGTACATCCGTCCGGGAGGCGCGGCCGCGCACATCATCGAGCAGGATCACCGCGCAGCCTTCGTGGACACAGGCACGACGCACTCGGTGCCGTACCTCCTCGCGGCGCTGGATGAGCTGCACATCGACCGCGCACAGGTCGACTATATCTTTCTGACGCATGTGCACCTGGATCACGCCGGCGGGGCGGGAGCTCTCATGCAGGCGCTGCCCAACGCGCGCGCGGTAATACATCCGCGCGGCGCTCACCACCTTATCGCCCCGGCAAAGCTGATCGCAGCCTCGATCGAGATCTACGGCGAGGCGGCCTATCGGCGCCTGTACGGCGAACTCGTGCCGCTGCCGCAGGAGCGCGTGCTCGTGACGAAGGACCTCGAGCGCATGAGCCTCGCGGGGCGGCAGTTCGAGTTCGTGCATACGCCCGGTCATGCGCTGCATCACCACGCCATCGTCGATCTTGAGCATTCCGGTATTTTCACCGGCGACACCTTTGGCCTGTCGTACCGTGAATTGGACAGCGCGAACGGCGCGTTCGTCCTGCCGGCGACCCCGCCCTCGCAGTTCGATCCGCAGCAGCTGCTGCAGTCGGTCGACCGCCTAGCCGCCTACTCGCCGCGGTATCTTTATTTGACGCACTACGGCCGCGTAACCGGCGTGCCGCGCCTCGCGCAGGACCTGAAGCACCAGATTCGCGAGTTTGAGCGCATAGCGCTCGAGCACGCGGACTCTGCCGATCCTGCGGGCGCCATCGGCAGTGCGCTGCGCGGCCTGTGGCGCGATCTCGTGCGCCGCCATGGCTGCAGCTTCACGGATGGCGAATTTGACGCGCTCCTCGACAAAGACGTGAATCTCAACGTGCAGGGGCTCATCGCATGGCTCTCGCGCCGCAGGAAAGCACAGGCGGAGGTATGATGAAATCATTTAGTGCATTTCGCATCCACGAGGAGGAGCGCAAGATCGTTGCGCGCTTCGAGGAGCTCACCCTCGATGATCTCTCGCCGGGCGATGTCGTCGTGCGCGTGACGTATTCGGGCATCAACTACAAGGATGCGCTCGCCGCAACCGGCAACGGCAGGATATTGCGCCGCTACCCGCTGGTTGGCGGCATCGATTTTGCCGGAGTGGTCGAGTCTAGCGCCGATGCGCGCTTTCGCGCCGGCGACGAAGTGCTGGTGACCGGCTGCGCATTGTCGGAGACCCACGACGGCGGCTATGCCGAATACGCCCGCGTCCCGGCCGATTGGATCATCCCGATGCCGCAGGGGCTCGAGCCACGCTCGGCGATGGCGCTCGGTACGGCGGGGTTCACCGCCGCGCTCGCCATCCATTTGATGGAGCGCAATGAGCAGGCGCCGGGAGGCGCTGCGATCGTGGTCACCGGCGCGACCGGCGGCGTGGGCAGCATTGCCATCGACATGCTCTCTTCCCGCGGCTACGAGGTGATTGCCGTCAGCGGTAAAGCCGATGCCGTCGACTACCTCAAGTCGCTGGGAGCCGCGCGCGTGCTGCTGCGCGACGAGATCGACTATGGCAAAAAGCCCCTCGAGGCGGCGCAATTCGGCGGCGCCATCGACAATGTCGGCGGCAAGACTCTTGCGTGGCTGACACGCACGGTGGGATTCCGCGGCAATATTGCCAGCATCGGCAATGCCGGCGGCGCGCAGCTTGAGACCACGGTCATGCCCTTCATCCTGCGTGGCATCAATCTCCTCGGCATCAACTCCTCGGCGACGCCGCGTGCGTTGCGCCTGGCGGTGTGGCAGCGCATCGCAACGGACCTCGCGCCGCGGCACCTTGCGCGCATTGTCACCGGCACGGTCGACTTTGCCGATCTGCCGGGCGCGTTCGCCGCGCTCATCGCCGGACACAATCTCGGCCGAACGCTCGTCAAGATCGGATGACGTGTAAAATGCCCGGGTCAATTTCAGGACAGATCCATGTCGCCACCTTCCGCCGGGGCGCGGCTGCGCGAGGCAGTCGAGTCTGAGCGTCCTCTGCAGCTCGTCGGCGCCGTAAACGCGTATTCGGCGCTGCTTGCCGAGCGCAGCGGCTTCAAGGCCATCTATCTTTCGGGCGCAGGGGTCGCCAACGCCTCCTTGGGGGTGCCCGATCTGGGAATAACTTCGCGCAATGACGTCTGCGAGGACGTGCGCCGCATCACCTCGGCCAGCGCGCTGCCGCTCCTCGTGGACGCCGACACGGGCTGGGGAGCCGCGTTCAACATCGCGCGCACCACCGCCGATCTCGCCAAGTCGGGCGCGGCGGGAATGCATCTTGAGGATCAGGTCGCCGCCAAGCGCTGCGGCCACCGCCCGGGAAAACAGCTGGTGTCCAGCGCCGAAATGGTCGACCGCATCAAGGCTGCCGTCGATGCGCGCACCGATCGCGAGTTCGTCATCATGGCGCGCACCGATGCGCACGCCGTCGAGGGACAAGAGGCGGCGCTCGAGCGCGCTCTTGCCTACATTGAAGCCGGCGCCGACATGATTTTCGCAGAGGCCCTGACGAGCCTCGAGGAGTACCGGCAGTTCAGTAGCGCGCTGCGCGTGCCGCTCCTCGCCAACATCACCGAATTCGGCAAGACGCCGCTTTTCACCTGCGCCGAATTGCACGCCGCCGGTGTGCGTTTGGTGCTGTATCCGCTGTCGGCGTTTCGCGCCGCGGCGCGTGCGTCGCTCGAGGTGTACGCCGCGATACGCCGCGAGGGCACGCAACAAAGCGTGCTCGAGCGGATGCAGACGCGCGCGGAACTTTACGATGTGCTGCGCTATCACGACTACGAACGCAAGCTCGATGAGCTCTTTGGGGAAGCCTCTTGAGAAAAGACCACAAGCAGGCCGCGGCCAAGGCCCCGGCGCCGAAGAAATCCGTGGCGCTCTCCGGAGTGCCGGCGGGCAATACTGCGCTCTCGAGCGTGGGTCGCACGGGCAACGACCTCAACTATCGCGGCTACGACATTCTGGAGATCGCCACCAGCTGCGAATTCGAGGAGATCGCGTATCTTCTGATCCACGGCAAGCTCCCCAACCGCGCCGAGCTTGCCGCCTACAAGGCGAAGCTCGTCTCCCTGCGGGGCCTGCCGGCGACGGTGCGCTGTGCGCTTGAGATCCTGCCGGCCGCAGCGCATCCCATGGATGTTCTGCGCACCGGCGTTTCCGTCCTCGGCTGCACCTTGCCGGAGAGCGAGTCGCATCCGCCGGCCGCGGCGCGCGACATAGCGGACCGGCTGATCGCGTCCCTCGGCTCCATGCTCACGTACTGGTACCACTACAGTCACAGCGGCAGCCGCATACACGTCGAGACCGAGGACGACTCGATCGGCGGGCACTTTCTGCACCTCCTGCACCGGCGCGCACCGTCCGCGGCATGGGTGCGGGCGATGCATACGTCGCTCATCCTCTACGCGGAGCATGAGTTCAACGCCTCGACCTTCGCAGCGCGCGTGATTGCCGGAACGGGCGCGGACCTGTATTCATGCATCGTGGGCGCGATCGGCGCGCTTGCCGGACCCAAGCACGGCGGGGCGAACGAGGCGGCCGCCCAGATCCAGGCGCGCTACGACAGCGCGGACGCGGCGGAAGCGGACATCCGCGCGCGCGTTGCCGGCAAAGAAGTCATCATAGGTTTCGGGCACCCGGTCTACACGATCGCCGATCCGCGCAATGCCGTGATCCGCGAGGTCGCGCGCGCATTGTCCGCGGAGGCGCGCGATTTGAAGCTCTTCAAGATCGCCGAGCGCATCGAGCGCGTGATGCAGGATACGAAGAAGATCTTCGCGAACCTCGACTGGTTCTCGGCGGTGTCCTATCACATGATGGGGGTGCCGACGGCGATGTTCACGCCCTTGTTCGTGATCGCACGCACCACCGGCTGGGCCGCGCATGTCATCGAACAGCGCGCCGACGGCAAGATCATCCGCCCCGCCGCCAACTATGTGGGTCCCGAGAACCGTAAGTTCGTCCCGATCGAGAAGCGACCGTAGGCGTACATGCAGCACGATAAGTCCGCCGAGCGGCCGGATCCGGATGCGATCCTCGTCGCCATAGCCGAGTACGCGCGCGCCTTCACGATCAGGAGCGAGATTGCGTACGACACCGCGCGCGACTGCCTGATGGACACGCTCGCCTGCGGCTTCCAGGCGTTGAAATATCCCGCCTGCACGAAGCTTCTCGGGCCCGTCGTGCCCGGCGCCAGCATGCCCGGAGGCGCGCGCGTGCCCGGTACGTCCTACGAGCTCGACCCCGTGCAGGCTGCATTTTCGATCGGGGCGATGATCCGCTGGCTCGACTTCAACGACACCTGGCTTGCGGCGGAGTGGGGCCATCCGTCCGACAATCTGGGCGCCATCCTGGCGGTGTCCGACTACCTCGGCCGCCAGGCGCGCATGCACGGCAGGCATCCCCCGACGGTGCGCGATCTACTGACCGCGATGGTGAAGGCGCACGAGATTCAGGGGATTCTTGCGCTCGAGAACAGCTTCAACCGCGTCGGCCTCGACCACGTGATCCTGGTGCGCGTCGCCTCCACCGCAGTCGTGACGGCGCTCCTGGGAGGAACGCACGAGCAAATCGTTGCTGCCGTCTCAAATGCATGGATCGACGGCGGCTGCCTGCGCACCTATCGGCACGCCCCCAATACGGGCTCGCGCAAGAGCTGGGCGGCGGGGGACGCGACGAGCCGTGCCGTCCGGCTCGCCCTCATCGCGCTTACCGGTGAAATGGGCTATCCGTCGGCGCTCACCGCGCCGACGTGGGGCTTCTACGACGTGCTCTTCAAGGGCAGGCCTTTCTCGCTGCCGCAGCCCTTTGGCAGCTACGTCATGGAGAACGTGCTCTTCAAGATTTCCTACCCCGCGGAGTTTCACGCGCAGACCGCGGTCGAATGTGCGATGCAGCTGCATGCCCTCGTGGCGCCGCGCCTCGGAGAGGTCGAGCGCATCGTGATCGAGACCCAGGAACCGGGCGTGCGCATCATCGACAAGACCGGGCCGCTTGCGAATCCGGCCGATCGCGACCACTGCATTCAGTACATGGTGGCCGTGCCGCTCATTTTCGGCCGCTTGACGGCGCAGGATTATGAAGATGCAGTGGCCGCGGATGCGCGCGTGGATGCGCTGCGCGCGCTCATGCAGGTGCGCGAGAACCCGGCCTTCACCAAGGACTACTACGCAGCCGACAAACGCTACATCGGCAACGCGCTGCAGGTGTTCTTCCGCGACGGCTCGGCGACGCCGCGCATCCAGGTGGATGTGCCTATCGGGCACCGCAGGCGCCGCGCCGAAGGGCGGCCGCTGCTCATCAAGAAATTCGAGGCGTCGGTCGCGGCGCATTTTCCGCCGCGGCAGAGCGCGCTCATTCAAAGCCTGTTTACAAATCCCGCCAAGCTCGATGCCGCTTCCGTCAATGAGTTCATGTCGGCGCTCGTGACGAGCTGACGGGACGCGCGGGGTCTACGGAACCGTCGTGCTTGCAACACTGGACACGGCGCTCTCAACGCCTGCGGTCGTGTAGTCGTTGATGGAGAAGTACCAGGTGCCCGACGGCAAGCTATTGAACGTGTAGCTCGTAAGCGCCGGATTGGCGAGCTGCACCGACTGATTGAGATTGCTCGACGATGTGCCGTAGTAGATATGGAAGCCCGCAAGATTGGTGAGCGGGGTTCCATTGGTATTCTGCGTCGGCGCGCTCCAGGTGACAGTGGCGCTGCCGCTTGCGGGCTGCGTGACGCTGATGCTGAAGGCCGCGAGCGCCGCGGCGGAGGTGCCGTCGCTCACGCTGATGACGATGTTCGCGTAATTGCCGACGTCGCCCGCGCCCGGAGTTCCGGAGAGATTGCCGGTTTGCGCATTGAAGTTCGCCCAGCCGGGCAGGTTCTCGATGCTGAAGGTGAGCGGATTGCCGCTCGGGTCGGTGGTCGTGGGGGTAAAGCTGTAAGCCATCCCGGCGGCAACCGAGGTCGCAGGCGTGCCGCTGATCGTCGGCGGCGGATCGGCCGGCGCCGACACGGCGATCGTGAAGGCGGGCAGCGAGGCGCCCAAGGTGCCGTCGCTCACGCTGATGACGATATTGGAGAAGGTGCCGACGTTGGCCGTCGCGGGGGTTCCCGAGAGCCTTCCTGTGGAGCTGCTGAAGTTCGCCCATGAGGGCAGGTTCGCAACTGAGAAGGTGAGCGCATTGCCACTCGGGGAGCTTGCGGTCGGCGTGAAGCCGTAGGCGCTGCCGGCGACGACGCTGGTTGCGGGCGAACCGCTGATGACCGGGGCCTGGTCCGCCGGCGCGTCGACTTCAATCGAGAAGGCGGGCAGCGAGGTGCTCAAAGTGCCGTCACTGACGCTGATGACGATGTTGGAGAAGGTGCCGACGGCGGCCTTCGTCGGGGTTCCGGCGAGCTGTCCGGTGCTTGCGCTGAAGCTCGCCCAGGGCGGCAGGTTCGCGACCGAGAAGGTGAGCGCATTGCCGCTGGGGGAACTTGCGGTGGGCGTGAAGCCGTAGGCGCTGCCGGCGACGACGCTGGTAGCGGGCGAACCGCTGATGACCGGCGCCTGATCCGGTAGCGCCTTCACCTTGATGGCGAAGGCCGGCAGCGAGACGCTCTCATTGCCGTCGCTGACGCTGATGACAATATTCGGGTAATTGCCGACGTTGGCGGACGTGGGTGTTCCGGAGAGCTCTCCGGTGCTAGCCGCAAAGGATGCCCACGACGGCATGCCCTGGATGGAGAAGGAGAGGACGGTGCCCGCAGGGTCGGTGGCGCTCGGCGTAAAGGCATAGGCGCTGCCGGCGACGACGCTGGCCGCGGGGGTGCCGGAGATGACCGGCGTATCGTTCGTGGGCGCCTGCACCTCAATCGAGAAGGCGGAGAGCGAAGCGCTGAGCGTGCCGTCGCTCACCGTGATGACGATGTTCGGGTAGTTGCCGACATCGGCTGTCGGCGGCGTTCCGGAGAGCTGCCCGGTGCTGGCGCTGAAGCTCGCCCACGCGGGCGCGTTCGCAATGCTGAACGTCAGGGCATTGCCGCCGGGGTCGGCTGCCGCCGGCGTGAAGGAGTATGCGGTGCCGGCGATCACCGTGGTGGCGGGGGTGCCGGAGATGGTCGGTGCGCTGCTGGCGGCGGCGACCACCTGAATGCTGAAGGCGGGTAGCGTCACCGTCGTAGAGGCGCCCGTGACGCTGATCAGGACATCGGCAAAGGTGCCGACGTTCGCGCTGGTGGGCGTTCCTGCAAGCGCTCCCGTGCCGGTATTGAAACTCGCCCAGGAGGGCATGTTGACGATCGAAAAGCTCAGGCTCTCGCCTGTGGGCGCGGTCACGACGGGGATGAAGCTGAAGGCTTGGCCGGCGGTGACGCTAGCAGGCGGCGTGCCGCTGATCGTCGGCGGCACCGGCGGATCCGAGTTTTCCGACTTCGATAAAGGCAGGACGGTGATGCGAAACGGCCCCACCGTCGCCTGGCTCGTGCCGTCGGAGACGACGATCTGGATCTCCGGCGTCGTGCCGACGTCGGCAGCGTCCGGGATTCCGGAGAGCTCACCATTGGTCTCGCCGAATGTCGCCCAGTCGGGCTTGTTCGTGATCGTGTAGGAAAGCGTGCGTCCGTCAGCGTTGGAAGCGGACGGCAGGTACTGATACTTGGCGCCTGCCTGGACCGTGGTCGGCGGCACACCGTTGACGATGAAAGGCTGCGGCGCTGCGCTCGTCGTGCCGTCGGGTGGCGCTGCGGTGCCGTCTGCGCCGCATCCTGCGAGTGTCGCTGCGACTACGGCGCAGCAGGCGAGATGCAGGATCTTGCAGATAGCGACCGAGAATTTCTTCGACATCCGTGAACCACTCTGACGACAGCCTGCGACGGGCTGCAGAGCGCGATCTTTGAGAGTGCACGGATAACACCGGTAGAACTGACGACCGCCGCCACGAAAACCGTAGCGCCTGAGCCGGCAACCCCGCTGTCTTCACAAGCCAATTAGGCTCTCAAGACCGGAAGCTTTGCGTCCCCGCCTCACGGCGGGTTTGCCCTTAACTGTCGCGAGTAAAGCGCGTACAAATTTGAATTGCAAATGTCGGTATGGGCCGACAGCGTGTTTACTTAAGTGCGCCCCGGCGCTCCGCGGCAGAATAGTCGTCTGAGGCTGCTATTACCGGTATTTCCTGCGCAATGAGCGCTGACATGATCGGCCCGATGTAGGGCACCGCGGAGTAGATTTCGTTGCGTTTAACAAAAGACAGCATGAAGGATGAGGTGAGGCGCATCTGGGTCTCGTAAGTGCGGATGGCGTTCTCTTTTTGCCTGCGCTCCACAGGCACAAGCGCAAGCTCCTCCCAGGGCAGCGCGCGCGCGCGCGCCGGCGGCACGAGCGTCTCTTCGGAGTGCAGGCCGCGCGGCCAGGGCCAGCCGATGCCGCCATGCACGATCCAGTAGCGCACGCGGCTGGATTGGCGGAGGACATCCATCGTGCGGATGACGAGCACGCCGGTCGCGCGATGATCGGCGTGCAGGTCAAGCGGGGTCGGCGCGAGCACCCAGGTCGGCTGCACCCGGTCGATGACGGTGCGCAGGTCGCGCTCGAGATTTACGCGGGTATAGGGGGCGCCCGGCCGCAGAGCCTCGGCGTACGGCACGGCTTCGGCGCCGGTATGCACCGAGCGATAGGTTGTCTCCTCGCGATCGTACACAAGGTACGCAATTCCACCGTCCGGGTAGCCCAGGAAAAACCGCTCGGCGGGTGCGACGCCGAGAAGCTGCGCCGCGCGCCCCGCCTCATGCATACGCAGGCGGGCAAGTTCGAGCAGACCTTGGGTCCCCGTGAACAGGCGGTGCTCCACGACGTGCGCATCCAGCTCGAAGCCATCGCCGCTCGTGATCCACACGATGGCCACCCGTGCACCCGCCGCGCGCGCGCTCTGGATCGCGCCCGCGCAGCACAGCGTTTCGTCGTCGGGGTGCGGCGCGACCACGAGCAGCATATCGTCGCTGCCGAAGCGGCCGAACTCATGCGGCGCTACCTGCCCGTGCGCCGTGCCCATGACGGCAGCAAGCAGCAATCCCAGGCCCGCGCGCCACAGGCGGGCGTGTATCGTGCATGGGCAACTCATGGAGCTTCGCGTGTCATGCGGATGAAGCCAGGAAAGTTCGTGCGATGAGCTTACTCCAGCCTCTGTTGCGCGATGCCGCAACGCTGGGCATTACTCTTACTGCCGCGGATGGCGCGCGCCTGTGCGCGCTTATCGATGAGCTCGAGCGCTGGAACCGCACGTTCAATCTGACCGGCATCAAAGGCCAGGAGGAGATGCTCACGCATCATCTCCTCGACAGCCTGTCGATCCATGCGGATCTCGTGGGCGAGCGGATTGCCGATGTGGGTACCGGAGCGGGATTTCCGGGCCTGCCGCTCGCGCTCGTGCATCCCGAGCGGCGCTTTACGCTCATCGACTCCAATGGCAAGAAGGTGCGCTTCGTCGCGCACGCGGCGCGCATGCTGGGACTTGCCAACGTCGAGGCGCTGCAGGCGCGTGCGGAAGAGCTCGCGCCCGATCCGCCCTTCGATACAGTCGTCGCGCGCGCCTGCGCGCCCCTGCCAGAGCTCTTGAAAAAAATCGCAGGCCTCACCGGGCCCGCGACTCGCGTGCTTGCGATGAAGGGCAAGTCCCCGGAGGCGGAGCTTCAGGCGCTGCCGTGCAGCTGGCGCGTCATTGCCCTGCGGCCGCTCAGCGTGCCCGGCCTATCCGAGTCGCGCTGCCTGGTTACGCTTGCGCCGGCCGCGGCGGGCGGTGGCCCAGCGTAGCCGCTCCGATATCCAGCGGCAGCGCGGTCGTCTCTTTGATGACGGACAGCGCAATGGACGAATTGATGGACTGCACTGCAGGGATGCGCGAGAGGTGATCGAGGAAGAACGCCTCGTAGCTCTTGATGTCGCGCGTGACGATTCTCAGGAGAAAGTCCGTCTCGCCCATGAGCGTGTAGCACTCGAGCACCTCGGAGTGCTGCCGCACGATCTCCCCGAAGCTGCCGAGCTCATCGCGTCCATGGGTTGCAAGCTTGACGCGCGAGAAAACCGTGACGTTGAGGCCGAGCTTCTCGCGATCCAGCAGCGCGACGCGCGTCTTGATGACTCCCAGCTCCTCCAGGCGGCCGATGCGCCGCCAGCAGGTGGAGGCAGTCAGGTCCACGCGCTCGGCGATATCCGCGGCCGACAGGTCGCCGTGATGCTGCAGAACCTCCAAGATGCGAAGGTCGGCGCGGTCGAGCTCAATTTGCATGATTCATCCGATATATTGAATTCTATGAAATGAATATTTGATGAAATAGCATAAATAGGCAAGTTTTGTAACACTTCCTGCGTCCGCCGGGCGTAGCCTTTGACACCTCCGCCGGGAGGATCGACGGGAGCTTTGCGCATGGGTGTCTTTGAACTGCCTGAATTCGATCGCCACGAGGAGGTCGTTTTTCACGATGATCAAGCCACGGGCCTGCGCGCCATCGTCGCGATTCATTCGACCGTGCTGGGCCCTGCGGCGGGCGGCTGCCGCATGCGGGCATACCCTTCAAGCTCCGAGGCCGTGACCGACGTTCTGCGCCTGTCGCGCGGCATGAGCTACAAGAACGCGCTGGCGAATTTGGCCTTCGGCGGCGGCAAAGCCGTCATCATCGCCGACCCCAAGCGCCCGAAAACGCCCGAGCTCTTCGAGGCCTACGGCCGCTTCGTCGACTCACTCGGCGGTCGCTACATCACGGCGGAAGACGTCGGCACGACGACGGCGGACATGGAAAATGTGGCGCGTCAGACGCGCTACGTCAGCGGACTTGCCCGGCAGGTCGGAGACGTCGGCGGCGATCCCGGCCCCAAGACGGCGCTGGGTGTCTATCTGGGTCTGAAGGCTGCCGTCAAATTCCGCCTCGGGCGGCCGGATCTTGAGGACCTGAAGGTTGCCGTACAGGGCGTGGGCGGCGTCGGACATCACCTGTGCCGCCTGCTCGCCGCCGATGGAGCGCGGCTCTACGTTGCTGACGTGCGCGCCGGCGCGACCGCGCGCGCATCCGACGAGTGGGGCGCGGTCGCGGTCGCCGCGCAGGATATTTTGCAGCAGGACGTGGATGTGTTCGCGCCCTGCGCGCTCGGCGCCATTTTGAATGCACAGTCGATTCCGCGGCTGCGCGCCAAGGTCGTGGCGGGCGCCGCCAACAATCAGCTCGCCCTCGATCGGGATGGACTCGCGCTGCACGCCGCGGGGGTTTTGTACGCGCCTGACTATGTAATCAACGCGGGCGGCATCATCAATGTCTTCCACGAGTATCACGGCGTTTCGAGCGAGGCGCAGGTGCACGCTGCGATTGCGGGGATTCCGGCGCGCTTGAGCGACATCTTCGAGCGCTCGCGCCGCGAGAACCGCCCCACCAACGCGGTTGCCGACGAGCTCGCGCGCGCCCGCATCCAGGTCGCGCACACCCGTCTCGTCGCGTAGCTCACGCGACTTCGAACCGCGTCGCGGCGGTGCAGTAGACTGTCGCGACATGAAGCGCGTGATCGCCATTGCGAACCAGAAGGGAGGCGTGGGCAAGACGACCACCGCGGTCAATCTTGCAGCGTCGCTCGCCGCGACCAAGCGCGCCGTGCTGCTCCTGGATCTGGATCCGCAGGGCAACGCGACGATGGGCTGCGGCGTGGACAAGGCGAATCTTGCGCGCGGCGGAGCACTCGAGGTGCTCCTGGGCGAGGCCACCATGGAGTCGGCGCTCATCAACATCGAAGTGGCGGGTTTTACGCTCCTGCCGGCCAATCAGGATCTCACCGCCGCTGAAGTGCGGCTCCTGGGGATGAGTGCCGGGCGCGAGACCCAGCTGAAGGATGCGCTCGCAGCCGTGCTCGCGCGCTTCGACGTCATCGTGATCGACTCGCCGCCTGCATTGAACCTCCTCACGGTGAACGCGCTCGTCGCCGCCGACAGCGTGTTGATCCCCATGCAGTGTGAGTACTACGCGCTCGAGGGACTCTCGGCGCTCCTCTCCACGATCGAGCAGATCAAGGCCGCCGCCAATCCGGAACTTGCGATCGAAGGGATCCTGCGCACCATGTTCGACCCGCGCAATAACCTTGCGAACGAGGTGAGCGCGCAGCTCATCATGCACTTCGGCGACAAGGTGTTTCGCACCATCATCCCGCGCAACATCCGTCTCGCCGAAGCGCCCTCATTCGGCGTGCCGGTGCTGTTTCACGACAAGGACTCGCGCGGCGCGCTCGCCTATCTTGCGCTTGCCGGGGAAATGATCCGCCGCGAGGAAGAAGAAGAAGCCGGACATGCGCGCGAGGCCGATTCGTTATGATCGCCCGGCAATGATCCAAAAAAGACCCACTCTCGGCCGCGGACTTGCGGATCTGCTGGGGCAGTCCGCGGCAGCCCGCATCGCTTCCGCCCCTGGCGCCAACGACGCGCCGAAGGGCGAGGAGCTTGCCAAGCTTCCGCTCGACCTTTTGCAGCGCGGCCGCTATCAGCCGCGCATCGACCTGCGGCAGGAGACGCTCGAGGAGCTTGCGGATTCCATCCGTGTTCAGGGAGTCATCCAGCCCATCGTCGTGCGGCCGCTTGAGGCCGCAGCTGAAGGCGAGCCGCAGCGCTACGAGATCATTGCCGGCGAGCGGCGCTGGCGCGCGGCGCAGCTCGCCGGCTTGACCGAAATTGCGGCCGTCATCCGCCACATTCCCGATGAGGCGGCGATTGCCGTGGCGCTCATCGAAAATATTCAGCGCGAGAACCTGAATCCCCTGGAGGAGGCGCGCGCCTTGTCGCGCCTCATCAACGAGTTTCAGATGACCCACCTGCAGGCGGCCGAGGCGGTGGGCCGCTCGCGGGCCGCCGTCAGCAATCTCCTGCGGCTTCTCGAGCTGCCGAACGAGGTGTGCGTACTCGTCGACAAGCGCGAGCTCGAGATGGGACACGCGCGCGCGCTTCTCGGCCTCGGTAATCGCCGGCAGCAAAGCGAAGTCGGCGCGCTGGTGGCGAAGAAAGGCATCTCGGTGCGGGAGACGGAAGCTCTGGTGCGGCGCCTGCAACGCCCCGCAGGCGCCGGCCGAGCCCAAGGCGAGAGCCCGGCGGATCCAAACGTCGACAAGCTTGCCCGGGATGTGTCCGAAAAGCTCGGCGCGGCGGTGGCGATTCAGCATGCCGCATCGGGACGCGGAAAACTCGTCATCAGCTACAACAGTCTCGATGAACTCGACGGCATCCTGGCCCACATTCAGTAGCCTTTTTGTAGAGGCCTCTCTATAATTCCGCGGCTTCGCGTCGGGGGCATAAGTGGTTGTTCGGCCATAAGTAAAAGCGAAGTCACTTCCATCGCGTCACAGGTTCGAGGAGTGGCTTTTCTTGTCTACCGCGCAAGCAAACGGGGTGGCGATCGACCTGCCTAGGGCACGGCGCTTTGCCTTGTGCGTCGTCGCCGGCCAAGCGGCGGTGACGGTCATCGCTGGGATCTTAAGTTGGGCGCTGGCCGGTGCAGTCGGCGCGCGCTCCGCGCTCGTCGGTGGGGGAATCGGCACCGTCGCAAATCTCGCCATGGCTCTGTTGAGCTTCGGCAGCCGGGCAGGGTCGGATGCGCCGCATGCGCTGCGCGCATTCCTTGTCGGCGAGGCGGTCAAGCTTGGCCTCGTGGTTGTATTGTTCGTGGTGGTGTTGAAGGTGCTGAAGGTCACACCCGCAGCGCTGTTCGCAGCGTACGTCGCGACCTTCTTCGTTTACTGGATCGCACTTGCGAGTGCGCTGCCGCGCTTTGGTGCACTGGCAGCGCCGCAGCAGCGCAAACATTGAAATTGAGTCAGGGCTCCATTAGATAAAGCACATGATCCTGGAACACGCTGCAGCAGAGGCACCGAACGCCAACGAGTACATCGTGCACCACCTGAGCTTCCTGTCGAACAAGGAAGCGCAGGGCATCGTCGATTTCTCCGTCGTCCATTGGGACAGCGTGTTCTTCTCCATCGGGCTTGCACTGCTATTCGGCGGAAGTTTTTATCTTGCCGCGCGTCAGGCGACCAAGGGCGGCGCGGGCGCAGTGCCGACGAAGTTTCAGAACTTCGTAGAGCTCATTGTCGAACAGACCGACAAGCAGGTGAAGGACACCTTTCAGGGCACGAGCCGCCTGATCGCACCGCTGGCACTGACGATTTTCTGCTGGGTGTTTCTGTTCAATTTCATGGATCTGGTGCCGGTGGATCTGCTGCCCACGCTGGCGCACGGCGCGGGCCTCGCCCATTTAAAGGTCGTGCCGAGCACGGACATCAACGTCACCTTTGCCCTCTCGCTCACCGTGTTTGCGCTCATCATCTACTACAACATCAAGATGAAGGGCCTCATCGGCTATTTGAAGTCGCTGCTGCTGCATCCGTTCGGTCCGTGGCTGATGCCCTTCAACCTGCTGCTCGGCATCGTCGAGTTGCTCGCGAAGCCCATATCGCTGGCGCTGCGGCTGTTCGGCAATCTCTATGCCGGCGAGATGATCTTTCTGCTTATCGCGCTGCTTACGCTGTCGCACGGCTTCAGCGCGCTGATCAGCGTCGGCGGCTGGGGCGGCATTCTTGGCCAGATCGTGCTCGACACCATCTGGAGCGCATTCCACATCCTGATCATCCTGTTGCAGGCTTTCATATTCGCCATGCTGACCATCGTCTATCTCGCGCAGGCGAGCGAGCATGGCGACGAACACTGATTGAGCGCACTCGTTTTCGTATCGCATTAGGAGAGTTGAATGGAACACATCGCACTTGTCGCACAGATCCAGTCCATGACTGTGCTCGCCGTCGGTCTGATTTTTGGCTTGGGTGCACTCGGCACGGCCATCGGCTTCGGCATTCTTGGCGGCCGCTTTCTCGAAGGCGTCGCGCGTCAGCCGGAGCTCGCACCGGCACTCCTGGTGCGCATGTTCATCGTTGCGGGCTTGCTCGACGCGGTCGCGATGATCGGCATTGGGTTCGCACTGTACTTTACGTTTGCCAATCCTTTCCTCGGCGCGCTCGGGGCACATTGAGCAACGGCGCGTACGCTGTCGCCAGCTCTTAGGAGGGGATCGTGAACATCAATCTCACGCTCATCATTCAGATGCTTGTGTTCGCGACGCTCGTATGGGCGGTCATGAAATTCATCTGGCCGTCAATTCTCGGCACGATGGATGAACGCGCGCGCAAGATTGCGATGGGCCTGGAGGCTGCCGAAAAGGGACAGGTACAGCTGCAGGATGCCCACAAGGAAGCTGAAGGCATCATCCGCGAGGCGCGCGAGCGCGCGCAGAAGATCATAGATCAGGCGCAGCATCGGGCGAGCGAGACCATCGAACAGGCGAAGGGCACAGCGGCGTCCGAGGGACAGCGGCTCGTGGCCGCCGCGCAGCAGCAGATCTCGCTCGAATCGCTGCGCGCGCGCGAAGACCTGCGCCATGACGTCGGCAAACTCGCGGTGCAGGCGGCATCGAAGCTGCTCGAACGCGAGATCGATGTGCGCGCGCATGCGGACCTCATCGACAAGCTCGCGGCGCAGATTTAAATGACCGACAAGACAACCATCGCACGGCCCTATGCGCGCGCGGCGTTCGCTGCAGCGCAGGCGCACGGGGCTCTTGCGGCGTGGTCGGATGCGCTGCATACGGCGGCGGCCGTCGTGCACGATCCGCGCGTCGCAAGCCTGCTCGGCAATCCGCACGTAGCTGCCAAACAGATGGCGGAATTCGTGATCGGCATCGGCGAGGGCAAACTGGGCAAGGACTGGCACGAGCTCGTCCTCATGCTCACGCAGAACGGGCGACTCGCGCTGCTTGCGGAAATCGCCACACTCTTTGACGCGCTGAAGAATGAGCAGGAAGGCGTGGCCGACGTTACCGTCACGG
>Ga0302184_10000535_pt1 | contig 24799 bp, 20 predicted proteins | sample I_Palsa_N3_3_FD_200233 | JGI IMG/M metagenome (GOLD analysis project Ga0302184, IMG submission 200233) | Peat permafrost microbial communities from Stordalen Mire near Abisko, Sweden - I_Palsa_N3_3 | ecosystem: Environmental > Terrestrial > Soil > Palsa > Peat permafrost | place: Sweden...
GATGACCAGCCAGTACAACGGCAGCACGATGAACAGCACCACGAAGAGCCCGGAGATGTTGACGCCGTTGATGACCTTGCGCCAGCCGGTCCGGTTGCGCTTGCGCATCAGGTTCCTTCCTTTCCGACCTGGACCTTGAAGGCCCGCAGCGAGACCAGGCAGCCGATCAGCACCAGCAGCGCGGTGGTGGTGGCCACCGCCGAGCCGGTCCCGAAGTCGAGGTTCTGGAACAGCGCCTTGTAACCCAGGATGGCCAGCGACGTGGTGGCCGTGCCCGGCCCGCCGTTGGTCATCACGAACGGCAGGTCGAACAGTCCGAAGGCCTGCAGCACGCGGAACAGTACGGCCAGGGAGAGGGTAGGTCGTAGCAGCGGGACGGTGATCCGCCAGAACGTGGACCACCCAGAAGACCCGTCCACCTCGGCCGCCTCGTAGATGTCGCCGGGCAGCATCACCAGGCCGGCCAGCACGATGATGGCCACGAACGGGGTGGTCTTCCAGATGTCGGCGATCATCAGCGCGATGATGGCCGGAGTGTTCGTGCCCAGGATGTTCGGGTGGCCCAGACCGACGGCGCCCAAAATGGCGTCGGCCACGCCGTAGACCCCGTTGTAGATGTACAGCCACAACTCGGCGTTGATGACGGTGATCATCGACCAGGGGAGCAGCAGCAGGGCCATCATCCACCCGCGCCCTGAGGTCAGACGCTCGAGTACGAGCGCGATCAGGGTGCCGATCACCAGTTCCACCAGCACCGTGATGAACGTGTAGATGATGGTAAAGGCGAGCGCGTAATGCCAGGTCGAGTTCTGGAACACCACGGAGTAGTTGTTGCCCGTGAAGCCGTGCAGTTGGATTCCGGCGCCCGTGTCCGTGACGTTGTTCAGGCTCATGATCACGGAGTAGACGATGGGGAAGATGGTGACGGCGGCCACGACGATCAGCGCGGGAGCGGAGAAGCTCCAGCCCAGCCGGGCCATCCGTTTACGGTTGACGTCCGGGCGGCCAACCAGGGGCGGAGGCGCCTGAACGTGTTCGGCGGTACCTGAGGTGGTGGTCACATTGGTCACCCCTTCGTGCCGGGGAGGGAGTTCACCTTCGCCAGCTCACGTGATCTTCGTAACACGGAAGGGTCGCCCAGGGCCAGCAGGCCGAGCGTGCCAGCCTGCTGACCCTGGGTTCTGGCGGCCTGGTTACAGGCCGCTAGCCGCGCTGGACAGGGCCGTGTTGGCGGCCGATTCAGCGGCGGACATGGCCGCCGACGGGGAGGTCGAGCCGGACAGCGCCGCGTTCACGTTGGTGTAGATCGCGCTGCTCAGCTGCGGGTAGTTCGGCGTGCCCGCGGGCCGGGGGACCAGCTTGGTCGTCGGCACGATGGCCAGCACCGGGTTCAGGGCCAGGACCGCGGGGGAGGTCCGCACCGACTCCACGGTGGGGATCTCGGAGTACTGCTCGGACAGGACGTCCTGGGCCTTCGTGCTCGCCATCCACTTGATGAAGGTCAGGTCGGCGGCGATGTTCTTGCTGTGCGGGTTGATGTACAGGTTCCAGCCACCGATGTTGGAGTATCCGGGGGCGGACTGGCCAGCGAAGGTGGGCAGCGGTGCCACGCCGACCTTGCCGACGGTCGGGGTGCCCGCGACCTGCGAGTCGGCGTAGGCGTAGTCCCAGTTGCGCAGGAACGCGGCATCCCCGGAGGCGAACGTGGACATCGCCTGCGCCTCCTGGAACGTAGTCACCGCCGATGGGGTGACGCCGGTGGTGATCAGCTGGCGCATGAACGTGACCGCCTTGACCGCGGCCGGCGAGTCGAGGCTGGCCGTGGTGTAGGCGCTGTTGGTCGCCGTGCCGCCGGCGTCGGTCAGGTACTCCATGAAGTCGCACGTCAGGCCCTCGTACGAGGCACCCTCCCAGACGAACCCGTACTTGACCAGCCCGGCCTTCTGCAGCGTCTCCGACTCAGACAGCAGCTGCTCCCAGGTCGTGGGCACCGGCAGGTGCTCCTTGGCCAGCAAGTCCTTGCGGTAGTACAGGAAGCCCTGGTCCTCGAACATCGGCGAGCCGTAGACCTTGCCCTGGTACGTGGCGCCCTGGACCAGACCGGGCGCGAACTGCGCCCAGTAGCTGGACGGCAGGTAATCCGACAGCGGCACCGCGAACCCGTGCTCGCCGAACTGGGCCGGCCAGATCACGTCGCCCATGAACACGTCCGGGGTGGACGCCCCGCCCGAGATGTCCGTGGCCAGTGTCGCCCGGTTGGTGTCGGTGTTGTTCGGCGCCGAGGTCAGCGAGACCTTGATGTTCGGGTACTGCGCCTCGAAGTCCTTGATCAGCACCGTCCGGACGTCCACGCCGCTGGTGTTGATCGGACTCGCCCACCAGTCGATCGTGCCCGACGTCGCGTTACCCGGTGCCGTTGACGTCCCGCTCGCCGGCAACGCCGTGCTCGAGCTCGAAGTCGTGCTGCCGGCGCTGGTGCCACTGCTAGTGCTGCTGCTACAGCCGGCTACGCCAAGCGCCCCGACCGCCCCGACCAGGGCGGCCAGCTGCCAGCTTCTCAGCCGCCGCGACGAGTATCCCGCCGATCTCTGTCGTGCCATTGATGCTCCTTGGGCCAGGGATGGACGCCACACCGCGACCACCCGTTCCTGTACTCCTGCTTGCTACGTTGTGGCTGTCTTGAGGTCGTCTTCGCGAGCCTGGCTGCCGCGGCCGCATCTGCCGCGGTAGCGGCCGAGCTCCCATGTCGGGCGGCCGGGGCCGGGCGTGACCGCGCCGATGACTGGCAATCCTGCCCAGCTCGTACGGACGGCTCCGTCAGGCATGCGCGCGCAGACGACTAGCTCCACGGACGTGCCTCCCGGCCAGCAGCCGGGGCACCGCGATCAGGCCGGATTGCAGCCTCTTGGTTCGTTAGCCGTGGATGACTCATATCGGACTTCCTTCGAGCCTGAGCCGGAGCAGCCAGCCTCCTGAATAACGTTATCTCGACATCATCTCTAGCGTGATGCAACGTTCTCCTGGGGGCAAGCCCAGTTTCCATCTCGTTTCCAAAATGTGACGCCTGTATCTTGGATAGCGCAAAGATAAAGCTCGCGGCGTTGTCTAGTCGTCTCACGGCCGGCCGCCTGGATTTCCGGAGCGCCGTGCAAAGGACCGCCGCACCACGCAAATGCGGTGGCAAAGAAAGCATTGCAAGTCAACGTTATCCGGTTTCCTTCAGCGATTCCCGGGTAGCGCGACCGCTGACTGGTGTGCCCGCTGGGGCGAGGGAGAATCGTGACGTCTGGCCGCTCCTAGGTAACGGATTCCGAAGCAACGGGGGGTGCGGATGCGGCCGCGACGGGCTGGCCGGGCTGCGCAGGTGAGCGGAGTCGGAGATCCGGGTGGTGCGACGGGCCAGGAACAACGCCGCCGCCGTGGCGACGGCCAGCGCGACGGCCAGGATCTCGGCGATGGTCGCGGCGGACAAGCCCGCGGCGATGCCCGACCCGATCCCGCTCGTCTGGCCCTGCATGTTGATCAGCCGCGGCGCGATCACCAGGCCCGCGATCATCCCGCCGGCCACGCCGATCGCGGTCAGGATCGTGGTGTTGACCACGAGCGTGGCCATCACCTGGCGCGGTGTGAGCCCCATGGCCTTGAGCACGCCCACCTCGTGCAGGTGATCCCTCAGCCCGACCGCGGTCGCGGTGAGCAGGTTGGCCAGCCCGATGACAGCCAGCAGGACGACCGCGACGGCGACCACCAGTCGCACGACCCCGAGCCCGCTGGCCGGATTGGTCACCAGACGCACGTCGAGCCGGTTGTGTGAGGCTTCGAGCAGGTCCGCCCGCGCCGTGGCGGCCGCCACGCCCGGCTTCAGGACCAGGCTGTAGACCAGTGGGGGCGGCCCGCTGCCGGCGTCGGTCAGCGCGTCGAGCCCGAAATCGAGGACGTCCCCGTTGTTGGCCGGCTCGATGGTCCGTCCCACGATGTGCAAGATCACCGGCACGCCGTCGATGGTCGGCGAGATCCACGCGCCGACCCCGATGTGCATCAGGTCCAGGAAACCCTGGCCCGCCACCGCCTCGTTGGCGGCGCGGAACATATGCCCCTGGACCATCTGGAACGGGTACGGCCGCCAGGAGTAGCCCATGGCCCGGGCAATGAACGTGCCGTTGACGCCGGGCAGCAGCGTCTCGAACTCGGCGCCCGGGTAGGACGCGAGCACCTGGTCGTCCTGGCTGATCAGGGCCCGGGTCTGCTTCGCGTCCAGGCCGCCTTGGCTTACCGTGACGGCCGCCGCCAGGCCTATCCGCCCCGGGTCCCTGGTGAAGCTGTCCACGGTCGACCAGCAGGTCAGCGCGATGGTGATCATCACCATCGGGATGGCCAGCCCGACCACGGTCAGCGCCGCGGGCAGCCGCCGGGTCAGCGAGTCCCGGGCGCCGAGGACGAGGGCCGCCGGAAGGTGGACGAGCAGGCCCAGCCGGGCGATCAGGGACAGGTGACCACGTGGCGGGCTCGGCTGCACGGCGGCGACCGGAGAGACCAGGCCCGCCCGCCAGGCCGGGATGATGGTGGCGACCGCCACGGTGAGTACAGTGCCGCCGGCGATCAGTGCCAGCCATGCGCCGGACAGCGGAGCCAGGCCGACCGGCGTGCCGTCCGGCGGCCGCACGAACTCCGGCGAGGTCAAGATCCGCGCCGCGGCCAGCCCGAGTACGGCTCCGGCCGCGCCCAGCGCGGTCTGCTGGGCGAGCAGCATCCGCACCACCTGACCGGGGGTGAACCCGAGCGCCTTCAGCATCGCGATGTCCTGGCGCTGCACCAGGACCCGGGCCGCGGTGACGTTGGCGATTGCGCACGGGCCGGCGATCAGCGCGATGATGCCGAACAGGGCCAGCAGCAGCCCGAGCAGCCGGTCGTTGCTGGCCATCGAGCCCTGCACCTGCTGCCAGGTCGAGTAGCGCAAGACCGCCGAGTTCTCCGCCGCGCCGTTGTAGTAGTTGTAGATGTTCTGCACGACCTCGCTGGTGGCCAGGGCGGAGTTGTCGTCCAGCCGCAGACCCACGACCTTCTCGGTCTCGCTCGCCTGCGGCTCGACCCGGGTCAGCAGCGTGTGCTGGACCCAGATCAGGCCGGGCGTCCACTGCGGGTAGAAACCCTGGTCGGCGGTGTCGGCGATGCCGATGACCCGGATCGAGACCTGCGTGCCGTCGATGCCGTCCACGACGATCTGGTCACCGACGCCGACGTGGACGGCCGCCGCGAACGACGCCTCAAGCACCGCGCCGTCCTGCTCCGAGGGCCGCAGCCAGGTGCCCGCCACGATCAGCGGCGCGGACATCGTGGGCGGCACCGGGGTCAGGCCGGCCAGTTCGACCGGTGACCGTACCGCGCCCTGCTCCAGCGTCGCCGAGGCGGCCTGGTAAGGCTGGCCGACCGCCTGGACTCCCGGGAGCGAGCGCAGCTCGCTGGTATTGGTCCCGTTCTGGAAGTAGACCAGTACGTCCGCCCCGCGGGTCCGGGCGAACAGTTGCTGCCACGGGTTCAGGGCGCCCTGCAGCAGCATCGTGGCCAGGAAGAGCGCGGCCACCACGCAGCCGACCACCCCTATGGTGAGCAGGGCCTGGCCGCGGTGAGCGCGCAGATCCGCGCGTGCCCACCGCAGCGTGCCTCGCACCGGGTCTCAGCCTCTCAGTTCCAGGACATCGCGAACGCCGTTCACGCCGCGAGGGATGGGAACGATCTTGGCGTCGTCGGCCACCATCCCGTCGAACAGGTTGATGACCCGGTCGGCCAGGCTCGCCACGCGGGCGTCGTGCGTGACCATCAAGATCGCCTGGCCGGAATCGTGCGTGCGGCGCAGCAGCCTGAGGACGTCGCGCGTATTGGAGCTGTCCAGGTTGCCGGTCGGCTCGTCGGCCAGCAGCAGGCTCGGCTCGTTGGCGAGCGCGCGGGCCAGCGCGACCCGCTGTTGCTCCCCGCCGGACAGCCGGGCCGGAGCGGCGGTCGCCTTGTCCGTCAGGCCCAGCTCGGCCAGCAGCTCTTCGCGGCGGTTTCGGGCCTGCCGGGCGCCCGCGCCCGCGAGCAGCGCCGGCAGCTCCACGTTGTCGGCGACCGTCATGTTGGACAGCAGGTTGAAGAACTGGAAGACGAACCCGATGTGACGTCGGCGCAAGATGGCCCAGCCGGCCGTGGACAGCCCGTCGACGCGCTCCCCCCGCAGCCAGATCTCACCGCTCGTGGCCGGCTCCAGCCCGGCCAGGACGTGCAACAAGGTGGACTTACCCGAGCCGGACGGACCCATGACGGCGACGAACTCGCCGATGCCGAGCTCGATATCCACCCCGCGGACCGCCTCCACCGGGACTCCGTCGGTCCGGTAGGTCTTCGCCAGCTTCGCGGTCCGCAGCAATACCTGCGAGTCGGCTGACCGTGCTGGCGGCCACGGCGAGCCTTTCGGCATGGCGCGGCTCACACGAGTTCCTCCTGGCATCGTTCCAGCCAGTCCAGGTCGGCCTGCAGGTGCAAGACGGCTCCCTCGATCAGCAGCCGGGCCGTGGTGTCGGCCGGATCGGTGTCGGCCTGCAGCTCGGTGAGCCGGCGTATGAGGCTGAGGTAGTGCCGGCGCTGCTTGTTCATCAGGGCCATCCGGTCGGCCAGCCCGGCCAGCGGGGCGAGGATCAGCTTGACGAAGAAGTCGTCCCGGATGCGAGGCCCGTCGCTCGGCTCGTCGACCCACGCGCTGAGGGCCTCCCGCCCGGCGGGCGTGAGCTCGTAGACGCGCTTGTTCGGCCGCGTGGTCTGCTCCACGTCCTGGCTGCGCACCAGCCCGTCCTGCTCGAGCCGCTTGAGCGTGACGTACACCTGCCCGATGTTGGGGGAGGGATAGGCCTGGCCAAAGGTCTGTTCCAGCGCAAGCTTCAGCTCATAGCCATGAGCCGGCTCTTTTGCGAGGAGCGCCAGCAAGGGCTGCCGCACGATCCCGTCACCTCCATGCACCTGCCAGGGCCCGGACCGGCCCCGGTTAGCTCGCGCTCAGATTAACGCTGTACATAACAGATATGTAAGCCCCTGCGCCCGGCGAGTTTCGGCCAGCTACGTTGGGACCCGGCGCGTCGGCGCGTCGGCGCGAAACATGTCGGAGTCGTTATGTGATCGTGTTGACATATACATAACAACGGTGCATAACATGCATCTACGAATCTAGAGGGCAGGTGGAGTCGTGGCCCGTAGGCGGCGTGCGTGGCCTGCTATCGCCGCCGTCGCGGTCGCCCTCCTCCTGGCCGCCGGATGCGCCTCGCCGGGCGGCCAGGCCCCGTCGACCAACGGGATCGGCCCGATCACCTTGGCCATCGGCAAGGACAACTCCGGCTGGCTGCAGGGCGTGATCACTAACTGGAACCAGCGCTATCCCAACCAGAAGGTCACCCTGCTGCTGCTGCCCGAGGCGTCCAACGACCAACTGGCCGAGCTGGTGGCGAACCTCCAGGCCAAGAGCGACGAGTATGACGTCATCGACATGGACGTCATCTGGACCGCGGAGTTCGCTTCGAACGGCTGGATCATCCCGCTGCCCGAGAGCCAGTTCCCGCTGAAGGATTTTCTCAAGCCGGCCGTGGCCACCGCCATGTACCAGGGCCGCCTGTACGCCGTACCCGACTACAGCAACGCGGATCTCCTCTACTACCGCAAGGACATCCTCGCCAAGGCGGGCCAGCAGCCGCCCAAGACCTGGGCCCAGCTGGCCAAGCTCGCCGAGACCGTGGCACCGAAGTACGGCCTGGACGGGTACGCCGGCACGTTCGCCCCCTATGAGGGCCTCACCGTCGACTTCGCCGCGGCGGTTCAGTCGGCCGGCGGGTCGATCATGTCCGCCGACGGCAACAAGGTCACCGTGGACTCGCCCCAGGCGCTCGACGGACTAAAGTTCCTGGTCAGCGGGTTCCAGCAGGGCTGGATCCCCAAGGTCACGCTCACCTACGAAGAGGAGTCGGCCCAGGCCGCGTTCGAGGCAGGCAAGTTCTTGTTCCTCGACAACTGGCCCGACGTCTACGCGGCGCTGTCCGTGCCCGGACCGGACAACAAGGTGTACGGGAAGTTCGGCGTCGTGGCGCTGCCGGGCCCCGACGGCATCGGTTCTAGCTCCCTGGGCGGCGCCAACCTCGCGATCAGCGCGTACTCCCAGCATCAGCGAACGGCCCTGAACTTCATCAAGTACATGACGTACCTGACCAACGAGAAGGAGATGCTCGAGCAGGGATCGTTCCCGCCGGTATGGACGCAGCTCTATACCGACCCGGCCCTGATCCGCAGCTATCCCTACCTTCCCGTGCTTGAGCAGGCCATCAACTCCGCGCAGCCGCGCCCGGCGATCTCCAATTACGACCAGGCCAGCCTGGCCATCTCCAGCTCGGTGTACCAGGCCCTCACGCACCAGAAGCAACCGCGGCAGGCCCTGGCCGAAATGGCCGCTCAGCTGACCCAGATCATCCGCGACGGCTGACCCCGGCCGAGCCGCCAGCCCGCTGCGGGCTGGCCATACCAGAGCTGGCCGCACAGGGGCCGGCCAGCCCTGCGCCGAATCGGGCCCTGGCGGGATTTCCCGCCGGGGTGACGGTATGCCGACTACTTTGCGCACCTGGTTGCGGGTAGCGTTCGGGTATGACGACAACCAGCGCGCCGTTTGGGCAGATGGTCACGGCGATGATCACCCCCATGACCCCCGATGGGGCCGTCGACTACGACGGGGCGGCCCGCCTCGCCGAGTACCTGGTTACCGACATGCGCAATGACGCCCTGGTGCTGAACGGGACCACCGGGGAGGCGCCGACCACCACCGATGCCGAGAAAGAGCGCCTGATCCAGGTGGTGCTCGAGGCGGTGGGCTCCCGCGCGCAGGTGGTCGCCGGCGTCGGCACCAACATCACCGCGCACACCATCGAGCTGGCCCGTCGCGCCGAACAGGCCGGGGCGCACGGCCTGCTGGTCGTCACCCCCTACTACAGCAAGCCGCCGCAGCCGGCCCTGGAAGCCCACTTCACCGCGGTCGCCGACGCGACCGGCCTGCCGATGCTGATCTACGACATCCCGGGCCGGACCGGCGCGGCCGTTGCCACCGAGACCCTGGTCCGGCTGGCCGCTCACCCGCGGATCGTCGGCGTCAAGGACGCCAAGGACGACGCGTCCGCCACCTCGCACGTGCTGGCCCGGACCGACCTTATTTATTACTGCGGTACGGACATGCTGAACCTGCCCTGGCTCTCCCTCGGCGCGGTCGGCTTCATCAGCGTGGTCGGCCACGTCGTGGGGGACCGGCTGCACGAGATGATCGACGCGTTCGGCGCCGGCGACGTCGCCGGGGCCCGGCAGCTCCACTACGAGCTCATCCCGGTCTACGACGGCCTGTTCCGCAACCAGGGCGCGGTGATGACCAAGGCCGCCCTGGACCTGCTCGGCCTGCCGGGCGGTGCGGTGCGCGGCCCGCTGCTGGCCGCCACCGAGGCCGAACGGTATCAGCTGGCTCTTGACCTCACCGCCGGCGGCGTGAAGCTGCCGGGGAACGGCCTGAGCGCGTGAGCCACCCGCATCCGGACCTCACCCCGCCGCCCGCGCTGCCCCGCCGCGGCCTGCGCATCGTAGCCCTGGGCGGGCTCGGCGAGATCGGCCGGAACATGACGGTCTTCGAGTACCGCGGCCGCCTCCTCATAGTGGATTGCGGGGTTTTGTTCCCGGACCCTGACCAGCCCGGCGTGGACCTGATCCTGCCCGACTTCGGCTACCTCGACGGCCGGCTCGACCAGGTGGAGGCGCTCGTCCTCACCCACGCGCACGAGGACCATATCGGCGCGATCCCGTACCTGCTCCGGGAGCGGTCGGACATCCCGCTGGTCGGCTCGAAGCTGACCCTGGCCCTGGTCCAGAGCAAGCTGGCCGAGCATCGCTTTGACCCGGTCACGGTGGAGGTGGTCGAGGGCAGCCACAGCTCGTTCGGGCCCTTTGACTGTGAGTTCCTGGCCGTCAACCACTCGATTCCGGACGCCCTCGCCGTGGCCATCCGGACCCCGGCCGGCCTGGTCCTGCACACCGGCGACTTCAAGATGGACCAGTTGCCGCTGGACGGCAGGCTCACCGACCTGGCCGGGTTCGCCCGCCTCGGCACCGAAGGTGTCGACCTGCTGATGGCCGACTCGACCAACGCCGAAGTGCCCGGCGTGGTCACCTCCGAGCGCGAGATCGCCCCCGTGCTTGACGAGATCTTCGCCAACACCAAGCAGCGCATCATCGTGGCCTGCTTCGCCTCGCACGTGCACCGGGTCCAGCAGGTGCTCAACGCGGCGGTCAAGCACCGGCGTAAGGTCGCCTTCGTCGGCCGGTCCATGGTCCGCAACATGGGTGTCGCCCGCGACCTCGGTTACCTGCGCGTGCCCGGCGGGCTCCTGGTCGACCTGCGCGAGGCCGAGGAGATGCCCCCCGGCGATGTCGTGCTGATCTCCACCGGCTCGCAGGGCGAGCCGATGTCGGCGCTGTCCCGGATGGCCGGCCGCGACCACCCGATCCGGATCGCCGCCGGCGACACCGTCATCCTCGCCTCCTCGCTGATCCCCGGCAACGAGACCGCCGTGTACCGGGTCATCAACGGCCTCACCCGGCTCGGCGCCCGTGTGGTGCACCGCAGCTCCGCCCTGGTGCACGTATCCGGGCACGCGCCGGCCGGCGAATTGCTGTACGTGCTGAACCTGGTCCGCCCGCGCAACTTCATGCCGATCCACGGCGAGTGGCGGCACCTGCGGGCGCACGCCCACCTCGCCTCGCTGACCGGCGTCCCCGACGACAACATCGTGATCGCCGAGGACGGTGTCGTGGTGGACCTGATAGACGGCCAGGCCAGCGTGGTCGGCGCGGTGCCCTGCGGGTACGTCTACGTGGACGGGCTCACGGTCGGCGAGGTCACCGAGTCGCAGCTGAAAGACCGGCGCATCCTCGGCGAGGAAGGCTTCGTCTCGGTGGTGATCGTGGTCGACGCCAACTCCGGCAAGTTGGTGGCCGGCCCCGAGATCCACGCCCGCGGCGCCGGCATCGACGACGCCGCCTTCGGCGAGGTCCTGCCCAAGATCGAGGAAGCCCTGGCCCTGGCCGCCGCCGACGGCATCACCGACGCCCACCAGATCAGCCAGCTAGCCCGCCGCATCGTCGGCAAGTGGGTCAGCGACAACTACCGCCGCCGCCCCATGATCATCCCCGTAGTAGTCCAAGCCTGACCCGCCCCCCACCACCGCCAGGCCCACCCAAACCCCCGCGCCCCCGACCCCCGCGCCGCCGCAAGTCCCGCTTCCGAGCCACGGCCGTACCACGGCCGCACCTCACACCCTTATGTGCCCCAACCCGCCCACAGGCCCCACCCTTCGGCCCGGCCCGCACTCCTCCCGCCGTGTCACCAGCGAAACCGATGGAACATTGCTGTCGCTACAACGGCACCGATGTTCCATCGGTGCGCCCGCCGACGCGTCGGCCACGCCCGGGGCGCCCGGGGCGCCCCCGGGGCGCCCTAGGGCCGAGGCGGGCGGGGCTGGGGATACGCAACCCGAAGGTTTTGTCGGACCCAGATCGCATGATGCCCCTATGGGCGTAACCACGCGTGCTGGCGACGATGCGCTCCGCCAGCTTCTGAGTCAGCAGCTAGACGTAATCACCCGCCGTCAAGCGCTCGTCGCTGGCGTCACCGCTAGTTCGCTCCGGCATCGTCTCGGTCCCGGGAACTCGTGGCAGAGCTTGATCCCCGGCGTCTACCTGGCTGCGACCGGGACGCCGACCATCATCCAGCATCAGATGGCCGCCATGCTCTACGCGGGTGGCGGCGGTGTGATCACCGGTCCGGCCGCTCTCCAGCAGCACCGCATCCGGGGGCCTGTCGCGGACCTCATCGACGTTTTGATCCCGGCGTCGCGACGACGCCAGGACGTAGCTTTCGTCCGACTCCATCGCACGACCCGGATGCCGAAGCGAATTTGGCGGCTCGGGCCGTTGTATTACGCGCTTCCCGCGCGGGCTGTCGCCGACACGGCCCGGGGCCTGACCAGCCTGCGCGACGTACGCGCGATGGTGGCCGATGCCGTGCAGCGAAGCGCCTGCACTGTCCCGGACCTATCGGCCGAACTCAACGCGGGCCCGAGCGTCGGATCAAAGCTGTTCCGCGAGGCTCTGACCGACGTCGCCGACGGGATCCATTCGGCGGCAGAAGGAGACCTCAAGGACCTGCTCGCAAAATCCGGCCTGCCGATGCCGCTCTTCAACGCCTCCCTGTATGACGACGACGGCACCTTCATCGCCCGGCCGGACGCCTGGTGGCCCGACCGAGGCGTCGCAGTGGAGGTCGACTCCCACGAATGGCACCTGTCGCCGCACGACCACACCCGGACACTCGAGCGGCAGCGCCGGATGGCCAAGCGCGGCATCCTTATGCTGCCCTTCACGCCCCGCGAGATCCGGACCCAGCCAGCCAAAGTACTGGCCGCCATCCGCGAAGCCCTTGAAACCGGCCGTCGTCCGCAGGACATACGGACCGAAGCAGAATGACGCACAGAACCGAACCAGCATGACGCACAGAACCGAAGCAGTGTAACGACCGGTAGCGACTCGGCGGCACCCCGATGGTCGCGGTGAATTCCCGGGTCAGGTGCGCCTGGTCGGCGTAGCCGAGGTCGACGGCCAGCGCGGCCCAGTCGACCGGCTCGCCGCTGTCTGCCCGCTCCGCCGCCTCGTGCAACCGGGCCCGGCGCATTACCCACTTGGGGCTCACGCCCACGTAGTCGGCGAACATCCGCTGCAGGCTGCGCACCGACAGCCCGCTCGCCAAAGCCAGCTGGTCGACTCGCCGCAGCGAGCAGTCCGAGGTGATCAACTCGACCAGACGAGCGACCTGCTCCGCTACCGGGTCGCGTTCCGGTAGCCCCGAGAACAGCAAGGACTCGGCGTGCGAGGTCATGTCGGCGTCGGACTCGGCGTACATGATCGCCTGCCTGATCTTCTCGGCCAGCGGCCCGAACACCCGGGTCGCCGGAACGACCCGGTCGCTGAGTTGCGAGATGGGCGCCGCCCAGAACGGCCGGAAGCACCCAGCCCGGAACCGGACGCCCAGCGCCTTGCCCTGCCCGGAAAGCTGGCGCGCGAACAGTGACCGATCTACGCCGTAGATGCCGGCGCCGGACGCCTCGAAGGCCAGGTGCACGTTGGGATGAGGCAGGATCGTCTGCTCGTACGGCGGCTCTCCGCGCAGGTCCCAGCGGACGATCCAGTAATAGTCGACAAAGGGTGCGAGCGGCACCGAGGGCTGGTACTTGGCCAGCCCGAATCTGTCCGCCGCGAGATCAGGCCGCAACACGCCGCGTCCCATAGCCCCAGGCGGCGCCGCACCGGCGGCGGCGGAGGAGACGGCGAAGGCGGCGGAATCTGCCACGTGACCAGCGTAGCTGTCGCTTTTCTTCAAGACCGTGGCACCCGGACCTAGTTACGGTGAACGGATGAATACGAACCAAGAAACCACCGATGGCCCGGCCCTGATGGCCGCCGCCGCGGCCGAGGCCGCCCGCGTAGTCACCGGCGCAGCGAAAGGCGCCGCGAAAGACGCAGCGCAGGACGCCGCGAACACCCAAACCACCCCGTGTACCGACTGGGACCTGCGTACCCTCCTCAACCATACGATCTTGTGGACCGCCTACTCGGCCGAGCGCCGGGCCCACGGCGAGAGCGTCGCCGAGGAACTGATGAGCAAGGACTTCACCGCCGAGCCCGACTACGCGCAGGCCTACCAGGCCCAGATCGCCCGGGCCGTGCACGCCTGGTCCGATCCCGAAGCCTGGCGGCGCGAGCTGGGCGTCATGGGCAGCACGACCCCCGCCGCCGACGTGGCCGCCCTGCTGATCGCCGAGATGGTGCTGCACGGCTGGGACGTGGCCAAGGCCACCGGGCAGGACTACCGCTGCGACGACGACGTGGCGCAAAACGTCCTGAAAACTGTCGAAGCCCAGGGTGACCTGTTCCGCCAGTACCAGGGGTTCGCCGCCGTCGTCCCGGTCCCCGATGACGCGACCGCCTTCGACCGCGCCCTTGCCCTGTCCGGCCGCGACCCCCAGTGGAAGCCAAGCAGCTAAAAAGCCAAGCAGCTAGGAGGACAGCACCCGCACTGGTGAGCCGGACGCGAACGCCACGATGTCCTCGGCGGCTTCACCGTAGAAGACCCGGTACGCCTCCTCGGTGACGTACCCGAGGTGCGGGGTGAGCACCACGTTGGGCGCGGTCCGCAGCGGGGAGGACAGCGGCAGCGGCTCGACGTCGTACACGTCCAGGGCCGCGCCCGCGATGGCGCCCGACCGTAGCGCGGCCAGCAGCGCCGCGCTGTCCACCAGCGGGCCGCGAGAGGTGTTCACCAGGAAGGCGGACGGCTTCATCAGGGCCAGTTCAGCCTCGCCGACCAGCCCCACGCTGCGCGAGCTGAGCTTGTAGTGCACCGTGACCACGTCGGAGGTGGCGAACAACTCCTCCTTGCTGACCGCCTTGGCGTGCACCTTCTCCGCATGCGACGGATCCAGGTTCTGGCTCCACGCCACCAGGTGCATGCCGAACGCCCGGCCGATTTCGCCCACCCGCCGGCCCTGGTGACCCAAGCCCACGACGCCCAGTCGCTTGCCGTCCAGGCCGGTGCCGACCGTCTGCTGCCAGCCGCCGCCCACGCCCAGCGCCGCCCCGCCGGCCCCTCCGGCCAGCTTCAGCCGCCGGTCTTCCTCCGGGATGTGCCGGAGCAGGGCCAGGATCAGTCCCCAGGTCAGCTCGGCCGTCGAGGAACCGATCCCGCCCGTGCCGCACACGGTGATTCCGCACAAGGCCGCCGCGTCCAGGTCGATGGACGCGTTGGACATGCCGGTAGTGACCAGCAGCCGCAGCCGCGGGAGCCGGCCAAGCCGCTCGGCGTCGAACGGGGTCCGCTCCCGCATCGCCACGATGACGTCGAACGGTTCCAGCGCGTCGACCAGCGCTTCGGTCGACCCGAGGTGCGACGTGAAGACGTGTATCTCGGCCCGTTCCCGGACTCCGGACCAGTCCGCGCTGGCCAGCGCCACCTGCTGATAATCATCAAGGATCGCGACCCGCATGGCCCGACCCTATCGGTCCAGCCCGCACGGCTCGCCACCGTATCGCCTTAAAATCCATATCCCGAACGGCCGTGGTTTTACGCTCTGCGCGACACGCCCGGTCGGGTGCTTTGCCCGGGCCAGCCTCCTCGCTACGTTTGTAAGTATGGCGACCCGTGTCCGGAACCAACCAGCCCGCCAGCCCGGTGCCCCCGCGGCCCGGACCGGCGCGGGGGGTCGCGGCACGTCAGCGAGCTATTCCGGCGGCACGCCCCGCCGCACGCCCCCCAAGAAAAAGAAGCCTCCTCAGTCCCGTAAGCCGCGCAGCCAGCCTCGTAACCAGCCTCGCACGCCCGCTCGGACCCATGATCCGGTCGTGATCCTGATCGGGTGGATCGGCCGGGTGATCTCGGGCGCCTGGATGGTGGTGGCCGGGGCCCTCGGGTTCGCGGTCCGGTCGGTCGGCCGCGGCGCGCGTGACCTCGAACCGCACCACCGCCGCGACGGCGTGGGCCTGCTCACCCTCGGGGTCGCCATCGTGCTCGCAGGCGGCCTGTGGCTGCGGATGAGCAACGCGGTCGGGCGCGGCATCTACCAGGCGGTCACCGGCGGGGTCGGAGCGCTGGCCTTCCTGGCCCCGGTGCTGGTCGCACTGCTGGCCTGGCGGTTCCTGCGGCATCCGGACCGCAACCAGGCGACCCGGCGGGCCGCGATCGGCTGGACCGCCCTGCTCCTCGGCCTGAGCGGCCTGCTCGAGATCGCCAAGGGCTCACCGCGTCCGTCCGGCGGCTCAGCCATGATCCGCAAGGCAGGCGGCTATATCGGCTACGGGGTCGGCGGGCCGCTGGCCCGCGCCCTGACCCCGTGGGTGGCGGCGCCGCTGCTTGCGCTGCTGGCCCTGTTCGGCCTGCTGCTCATCACCGGCACCCCGCTGCACCGGATTCCCGAGCGCCTGTCTGGGCTGCGCGAGCTCTTCGGGTACACCGCGCCCGAGCGCGACGACCAGGACGGCCTGGAGATCGACGAGGACTACGAGGCCGGCACCGGGATCCGGACCCGAGGACCGCGGCGCGGCCAGATCGCCAAGAACGTCCGGCTCCGCCCGGCCCTGGAGGCCGGCGGCCACGTCAAGCCGTACGACACGCCGCTGGTCGGCCCGGGCAAGAAGCGCGACGCGGCGGCCAAGGCGGTGACCGGCGCCCGTCCCGACGGCGAGGCCGGACTGATCGAAGCGCTCACCTTCGACACCCACGGGGACCACCCCGCCCCCGCGGCCGAGCCGGCCAGGGAACCCATCGAGCTCAAGCCGTCCATGCCGCTGCGCAATCCCGAGCAACTCACGCTGACCGGCGACGCGGTGGCCTACACGCTGCCGCCGATGGCGCTGCTGCGACCGGGCTCGGCGCCCAAGGCGCGGACCCGGGCCAACGACATCGTGGTGGAGGCGCTGACCGAGGTGCTCGAGCAGTTCCAGGTCGATGCGCAGGTCACCGGGTTCAGCCGCGGGCCCACCGTGACCAGGTACGAGATTGAGCTGGGCCCCGCGGTCAAGGTGGAGCGGGTCACCGCGCTGCAGAAGAACATCGCGTACGCGGTGAAGAGCGCCGACGTGCGGATCGTCTCCCCGATCCCGGGCCGGTCGGCCATCGGGGTGGAGATCCCGAACGCAGACAAGGAGATCGTCAGCCTGGGTGATGTGCTCAAGTCGCAGGTGGCGATCGGCGACCACCACCCGATGGTGGTCGGGCTGGGCAAAGACGTCGAAGGCCGGGTGCTGGTCGCGAACCTGGCCAAGATGCCGCACATCCTGATCGCCGGCGCCACCGGCTCCGGCAAGTCGGTCTGCCTGAACAGCCTGATCACCTCGATCCTGACCCGGTCCACGCCGGACGAGGTACGGATGATCCTGATCGACCCCAAGCGGGTCGAGCTGACCATCTACGACGGCATCCCGCACCTGATCACGCCGATCATCACCAACCCCAAGAAGGCTGCCGAGGCGCTGGAATGGGTGGTCGGCGAGATGGAGCGCCGGTACGACGACCTGGCCGCCAGCGGGTTCCGGCACATCGACGACTTCAACAAGGCGGTGCGCGCCGGGCGGCTGACGCCCCCGGCCGGCAGTGAGCGCGTTTACCAGCCCTACCCGTACCTGCTGGTCATCGTCGACGAGCTGGCCGACCTGATGATGGTCGCGCCGCGCGACGTCGAGGACTCGGTGGTCCGCATCACCCAGCTGGCCCGCGCGGCGGGCATCCACCTGGTGCTGGCCACGCAGCGGCCCAGCGTGGACGTGGTGACCGGCCTGATCAAGGCGAACGTCCCGTCCCGGCTGGCCTTCTCCACCTCCAGCCTGATGGACTCCCGGGTCATCTTGGACCAGCCCGGCGCGGAGAAGCTGGTCGGGCAGGGCGACGCGCTGTTCCTGCCCATGGGCGCGTCCAAGCCGATCCGGCTGCAGAACGCGTTCGTGGACGAGAAGGAGATCCGCGAGATCGTCGCGCACTGCAAGAAGCAGGCCGAGCCCGCCTACCGCGAGGACGTAGCCGCGGTTAAGGAATCCACCCGCGAGATTGACTCCGACATCGGCGACGACCTGGACCTGCTGATCCAGGCCGCGGAGCTGATCATCACCACCCAGTTCGGGTCGACGTCGATGCTGCAGCGCAAGCTGCGGGTCGGCTTCGCCAAGGCCGGGCGGTTGATGGATCTGCTGGAGAGCCGGAACATCGTCGGTCCCAGCGAAGGCTCCAAGGCCCGCGACGTGCTGGTCAGGCCGGACGACCTGGACGACACGCTCATCTCGTTGCGCGGCGGATAGGCTGCGTCCGCCGCGCCGATCTGGCAATGTTTCCTGTCTACACTTGGTGATTGGCCCCGCACTCGGGGAGTGGGAAATCGCGACCGAAGGCACGTGGAGGGCAGCGTGAGCATCGGCGAATCCCTGGCCGACGCGCGCCGTGAGGCCGGTCTCACGGTTACTCAGGTCAGCCAGCAGACCCGGATCAGGGAATCGATCATCCGGGACATCGAGCAGGGTGACTTCGCCGCCTGCGGCGGCGACTTCTACGCGCGCGGGCACATCCGCAGCATCGCCGGGGCCGTAGGCACCGACCCGGCCCCGCTGATCAGCAAGTACGACGCCGACCACGGGCCGCTGGGCCCGCTGCGGGCGGCCGACGTGTTCGAACCCTCCAAGCCGATCAAGATCCGTGAGCGGCGCTCGCCCAGCATGACCATGATCGTGGTCGTGGTGCTGCTCGCCATCATCGGCTTCGCCTCCTATCGCCTGGTGTCCTCGCACGGCAACAAGCCCGGCCCGGTTGCCGGGGCCGGAGTCGCCGCCACCACCAGCCCCAAGCCCAGCGCCCGGCCGACACCGTCGGCCTCCACGTCCCCCACGCCGTCTGTGGCGCCCTCGGACGTAGTGATCAAGGTCGCCGCGGTGGAGGAGTGCTGGGTCCAGCTCACCCAGGCCAACGGCGGCTCGCAGATCTACATGGGGGTCGTCCCGGCGGGCAGCTCGATGACCTGGACTGAGAGCCAGGCGGTCAGCATCCGGCTGGGCAACCCGGCCGGCATCGTCCTCACCGTGGACGGTCAGCGCCAGCCGATCAGCACCGCCCTGCCGTTGACGCTGAGCTACAGCCCGCGGGGCGGGTCGACGCCGAGCACCCAGCCCGGTTCGTCGTCCGGCGTCCAGTCGGGCTAGCAGGACCCGGGACCCGCCAAGCTGTCCCGCTCACCGCATAGGCTCTCGGTGTGTCTTCACCGTCCGGATCTCCTCGCCCGGCTGGGTCGGCCGCGCGCACGGTCAGCCTGGTCACGCTGGGCTGCGCCCGTAACGAGGTGGACTCCGAGGAGCTAGCGGCCCGCCTGACCGCGTCCGGCTGGGACCTGACCTCGGCCGATGAGGCCAGCGTGGTGCTCGTGAACACCTGCGGCTTCATCCAGGCGGCCAAGCAGGAGTCCATCGCCGAGCTGCTGTCCGCGGCCGAGTCTGGCGCGAAGGTCGCCGCGGTGGGCTGCCTGGCCGAACGCTACGGCGCCGAGCTGGCCGGCGAGCTGCCCGAGGCGCAGATCCTCAGCTTCGACGACTACGGCGACATCGGCGCGCGGCTCGACGACGTGCTGGTCGGCCGTCGCCGTCCCGCGCACACCGCGCGGGACCGCCGCACGCTGCTGCCCATCACCCCCGCCGAGCGCCAAGCCGCCCAGCCCGACCGCCAGGTCGGCCAGCCCGACCAACCGCACCTCACCACGACGCCGTGGGCCAGGCCGGACCCTTCGAGCGACGGCGTGCTCCGGCGCCGGCTGTCGGCCGGGGTGGTGGCGCCGCTGAAGATCGCGTCCGGCTGCGACCGGCGCTGCTCGTTCTGCGCCATCCCGTCCTTCCGCGGCGCGTTCGTGTCCCGGCGCCCGACCGAGATCCTGGCCGAGGCCCGCTGGCTGGCCAGCCAGGGCGTCCGCGAGCTGATGCTGGTCAGCGAGAACTCCACCTCCTACGGCAAGGACCTGGGCAACCTGCGGCTGCTCGAGGAGGTGCTGCCCGACCTAGCCGCCATCGAGGGCATCGTGCGGGTCAGGATCAGCTACCTGCAGCCCGCCGAGGTGCGCCCGGGCCTGATCGAGGTCATCGCGTCCACGCCCGGGGTGGCCGACTACTTCGACCTGTCGTTCCAGCACGCCAGCGGGCCGGTGCTGCGGGCCATGCGGCGGTTCGGCGACCGTGAGCGGTTCCTGAACCTGCTCGACCAGATCCGGGAGCTCAGCCCGGGGGCAGGCGTCCGGTCCAACTTCATCGTCGGCTTCCCCGGTGAGACCGCCGCTGACCTAGCCGAGCTCGAGCTCTTCCTGGGCGCCGCGGGGCTCGACGCCATCGGCATCTTCGGCTACTCCGACGAAGACGGCACCGAGGCCGCGTCCCGGCCGGGCAAGCTGGACGACGCGGAGATCTCTCGCCGGGTGGAGGAGTTCGCCGACCTGGCCGACGAGTTGATGGCCCAGCGGGCCGCGGACCGGGTGGGGGAGACCCTCGACGTGCTGATCGAAGACGTTTCCGCGGCTGACGAGGAGCCATCCGAGGGCTACCCTGGCCGGGCCGCCCATCAGGCGCCCGAAGTCGACGGGGTGACCACGGTCCGATCCGCGGTCCCGCTCGCCCCTGGCGATCTGGTCCGCGCGGTAGTGACCGGGTCGGACGGAGTGGACCTGATCGCCGACGCGATCTAGCCCGGGCTGGCCGGCACCGGAGGTTGGGAGGCAAGATCGTGGTCGTGGCATCGGTCGGCGAGGACGCGTATGAGCTGGCCGGGCAGATCCTCGCCCGGCTGCAGGCGGCCGGTCACACCGTCGCCGTCGCCGAGTCACTGACCGGCGGCCTGGTCGCCGCGGCGCTCACCGACATACCGGGCGCCTCGGCTTCGTTCCGCGGCGGCGTCGTCACCTACGCCGCCGAGCTCAAGGCGTCCCTGCTGGGCGTGGACCCGGGCATGCTGGCCCGGCACGGCGCGGTCTACGCGCCGGTGGCCGCGGCCATGGCGGCCGGGGTCAGGACCCGGCTCGGCGCGACCTACGGGGTGGCGACCACCGGGGTGGCGGGCCCCGAACCCGCGGACGGGCAGCCGGTAGGCACGGCGCACATCGCGGTCAGCGCCGCGGACGACACGGTGGTACGCACCATCGTCCTGACCGGCGACCGGCACGTCATCCGTAGACTGACGGTGGAGCATGCGCTCGGCCTGCTGCTCGGCAGGCTCCGGGAAGATTCGGACTGATTACAGCGTTACGTTGGCAGCGAACACGGGGTGGCCGGATCTCGCAAACTAGCCGTATTGCCAGGTACGGTGAAGTGTCGGCGGTTCGGCCTTCGAAGGGAGTGCGACTATGGTTCTGCTCCGTCAGCTGCTAGGTGACGTGCTGCGCCGGCTGCGCCTGCGGCAGGGTCGTACGCTGCGCGAGGTCTCCGCCTCGGCGCGTGTTTCTCTCGGTTACCTGTCCGAGGTCGAGCGCGGCCAGAAGGAAGCCTCATCTGAACTGCTCGCCGCGATCTGCGGCGCCCTGGGTACACCGCTCTCTCAGGTGTTCCGTGAGGTCTCGGACAACTTTGCCCTCGCGGAACTCCAGCACGAGCCGGTGCTGGAAATGCCGAGGGAGCCTGGCCTGCGCGTGCCGGCCGAGGCGCGCCCCGGCGGGCCGTCCGCGAACTTCGTCTCGATCAGCACCATCGACCCGGACACCGAGGCGGCCATGGACTTCGCGGACTCCGGTCCGGGCTTCGACGTCACGGACATGGTCCCGGTCTAAGCCGCGGCGCTTAGCGCCTCACACCCAGGCGCGCGGGTTCTCGGTCAGCAGACGCACCATGTCGGGCAGGCGGCCCGCCACGATGTCGGCCAGCGTGACCTGCTCGAGCACGGCGCGCTCGTTGGCCCGCAGCGCGATCCAGACCTGCTGCAGGGGCTCGGCCACGCCCGGATAGGTGACGTTCTCGGGCCGTTCGCCCCGCACGCCCAGCAGTTGACCGTCGATGACCCGGATGATGTCGGCCAGGGAGATCTCCGACGCCGGCCGCGCCAGCCAGAAGCCGCCGTCCGGTCCGCGCTGGCTGCGGATGAGCCCGGCCCGCCGAAGCTGGGTCAGGATGGTCTCCAGGAACTTGCCCGGTATCTGCTGAGCGCGGGCGAGCTGATCGGCGGTGACGTGGCCGGGGCCCGCCGCCGCGAGTTCGATAGCAGCGCGCAGTGCGTAGTCGGCCCGGGCTGACAGTCGCATGACCGCCATTATGCACGTTCCCCACCGATTTTCTGGCATTGGCGTTCTGCTCCGGGGCCGCGCCGAGTCCCGGCTCCGTACTAGGCTCACTCGAGAAACCGCGAACTGGCCTGGGAGAGTATGCACACGCCGCCACCCGAAGACGACCCGGGCACGATGCCGCTCGCCGTCGCCCGGGTCGGCGCTCGCGCCGGGAACCCTCTGGCCGGCGGATCCGCCGAGCCCGCCCCGGACTTCGACGGCGACGGTGTGAACGGGAGCAACGGCCACCACCTCGCACCGGAGCAGGGCAGCGCGCCCCAGCTCGAGAGACCCCAGCTCGAGAGGTCACCGCTCGAGAGGTCACCGCTCAAGGGCCCGCGGTTCACCTGGCCCCGTCTCAGCGTGCCCCGGCCCCGTCTCAGCGGTCCCTGGCTCCGCCGCGCGATCCTGGTGGCCTGGCCGGTCGGCCTAGCCGCCGCGGGCATCGTCCTGTACCTGTGCTACCTGGCCATATCGCGGACCCAGGAGGTCACCTCCGACGGCGCGTCCAACGCGCTGCAGGCCTGGGACATGCTGCACGGCAACCCGCTGCTGCGTGGCTGGACAGTCACAGACGTGTCGTTCTACACCACCGAGCTGCCCGAGTACATGATCGTGGAGGCGGTCCGCGGGCTGAACGCCGACGTCCTGCACGCCTCGGCCGCGATCACCTACACGCTGCTGGTGCTGACGGCCGGGCTGCTCGGCCGGGGCCAGGCCAAGGGCCGCGAGGGCATGGTGCGCCTATTCATCGCGGCCGGGATCGTGGTCGCGCCGCAAAGCGGCCCGGGCGCGTTCATCCTGGTCTTCCAGCCCGACCACACCGGTACCTCGGTGCCGCTGATGCTGACCTGGCTGGTCCTGGACCGCGCCCCGCGGAAATGGTACGTGCCGCCCGTCATCGCCTTGATGCTGGCCTGGGGTGCGATCGGCGACCAGCTGATCCTGCTCATCGCCGTGGCCCCGCTGGCCGCGGTCTCCGCCGTGCGCGCCTACCAGGTCCTGGTCCAGCGCCGCGAGGGGTGGCGCAACGGCTGGTTCGACGTATCGCTGCTAGTGGCGGCGGCCGCGGCGGTGGAGATATCCCGGATCGTGGTCAAGGCGATCTCCGCGCACGGCGGCTTCACCGTGCTGCCCGTCCAGGGCGGCGTGGCCCCGGTCACCGAGATGTCGGCGCACCTGTGGCTGCTGGTGCAGAGCCTCTGCGGCATCTACGGCGCCGACCTGTTCGGCATGACCTCGATCGGGCTGGAAGGCGCCATCGCGTTGCTGCACCTGATCGGCCTGGCCCTGGCCGCGTGGGGCCTGTGGCTGGTCATCCGGCGGTTCTTCAGCTGCGAGGACCGCATCGCCCAGCTCCTGACCGTGGGCATCTTGATCAACTTGGCCGCTTACCTGCTGAGCACCACGCCCAGCACGTACTGGAGCGCGCGCGAGGTGGCGCCCGTGCTGGCGATGGGTGCCGTGCTGGCCGGCCGGATGCTGGGCGGCCGGCTGAGAAAGGCCCGGCTGGTGCCCGCCCTGAGCCTGGTCCTAGCCTGCTACCTGGCGGCACTCGGCTACTCGGTGACCAAGCCGAGCATCCCGGCCGTCAGCCAGAACCTTGCGGACTGGCTCGGTCAGCACGACCTGACCTACGGCCTGAGCAGCTACGGGCTGGGCAACACCACCACCCTGGCCAGCGGCGAGACTGTCGACGTGCGCCCGGTGAGCTGGGAGAACACCACGGTGGCGGGCGGGCCCTACGAGTTCGACAAGTCGTGGTACGACCCGACCCTGCACTACGCGAACTTCGTGGTGCTGATCCAGCCGCCCCTCCCCATCGACCCGATCGCGCTCTGGGAGGTCCGGGACTCGTTCGGGAAACCGCAGCACATCTACTACTTCAGCCGGTACACCATCATGGTCTTCAACAAGAACCTGCTGAACGACCTCAGCCCGTCGCTGCCCCCGCCCCCACCTAGCTAGCGCGGCCAGGTGCTACGCCAGCCCGAGCAGCTCCGCGGCGGCCTGCGCGCTGGCCCGCGACGCACCGTACGTCGCCAGGTAGGAGATGCCGTCCGGCGGCTGCCAGCGTGGCAGCCCCATCTCAACCAGGACCGTGTCGGGCCGGGCCGTGAGCAGCGCACTGACCAGGGACCGCGTGTTGGCGTCCCGGTGCGCGTCGCGTACCACCGCGACCAGCGAGCGGCCCGCGGCAGCGGCCAGGATCGCCGCCGCCTCGTCGTCCCCGGCGTTGACCCGGCGGACGCTGCCGGCCGGCGCCCACGGGCCCAGCCCCCACCCGAACCGCCCGGCCGCGATGTTCTCCAACGGCTCGACCTCGATGATCAGCGGCCGGCTGAGCGTGGCCCGCGGCCCCGATACGCGCACCGCACGCCGGGCCGCGGCTAGGCCCACACCGTCCGCGGCCACACCCGAGCCGGCCGCCGGCGACCCGCTGCGTCCTCCAGCCGCGTCCCGCTGATCGTGCCGTCGCGTACCGCATCGACCAGCGCTGAACGGACCGCGAGGTACTCTGTCTCGTCGCTGTCCCGGCCCAGGCACAGCAGGTCGGTGCCGGCCGCGACGGCCAGCACCGCGGCCCCGGGCACGCCGAACCTGTCCCTGACCGCCCGCATCTCCAGCGCGTCGGAGACGATCACGCCGGTGAACCCGAGCTCGCCGCGCAGCAGGCCGCCCAGGGCGGCGGCGGACACGGTGGCGGGCAGGTCGCCGGTGAGCTCGGGAACCCGGAGGTGGCTGGGCATGATGGCGATGGTCCCGGCGCGGATCGCGGCCGCGAAGGGCGGCAGGTCTCGCTGGCGCAGCTCGGCCAGGCCGCCCTCGATGGTGGCGATGGCCGCGTGCGTGTCGGTGCCGGTCCGGCCGTGGCCGGGAAAGTGCTT